>OBCY01000078.1_pt1 | contig 20458 bp, 19 predicted proteins | sample 1496051 | NCBI WGS metagenome assembly OBCY01 (sample SAMN01760917, study PRJEB22395) | human gut metagenome | reverse complement strand
CCAACACCTCCCTGCTGGGCTGCGGCGGCCCAGCTTCAGCCACAGGACAAACACGATCACCAGCACCACGATGGCCACCAGCGCCAGCTTCACCCACGTCTTGGCAAAAAATGCCTCCACAGCAGCCTTGGCCACCAGGAACCGCGACGCAGACACGTCCGCCTGAGCCAGCAGCGGCACCTGGGCGCACACCTGATCGTTGTAGGTGATGGTCAGGGTGCCCAACTCCTGTCCGGCAGTGATGGGCGCGTTGACCACATCCTCCTTCAGGTCCACGGTCTTGCGGATATCCTCATCCTTGGCATCCTTGGGCAGGAATGCCTCGGCACTCTGGGCGGGGTACAGCATCACGGTGTCCGTCTGCTTGGACAGGGCCACCGGCTGGCGGTACAGCTCGTCCGTAGCCGCCACCTGGCGCATGGAGAAGTTGTTATAAGCCCAGTTGTACAGCTTTGCGGTTTCGGAGAAGCTTTCCACCGTGGCGCCGCTGCCCTTGCAGCCCAGCACCACCGCCACCAGGCGGCGGCCGCTGCGCTTGGCGGTGGACAGCAGGCAATAGCCGGACTCCTCGGTGGAGCCGGTCTTGATGCCGTCAGCCCCGTCATACTGATAGCCCATGATACGCCAGTTGGAGATCAGCGAGTTGGTGGTATACAGCTCCCGCTCCTCGGACTTGTTGGTGGCGGGGACCACATAGGCGGCCGTACCGCAGATCTTCATGAACGTCTCGTTCTTCATGGCCTCCCGGGTGATCAGATAGATATCCCAGGCGGTGGAATAGTGGTTGGGATCGTGGAGCCCGTTGGGGTTGACGAAGTGGGTGCCGGTGCAGCCCAGCTCCTGGGCCCGCTGATTCATCAGGGCCACAAAGGCGTCCTGAGACCCGGACACCGTCTCCGCCAGGATGCAGGCCGCCTCGTTGGCGGACACCAGCATCATGCAGTACAGCAGCTGCTCCACCGTCAGCACCTCGCCCTCCTTGATGTCGGCAGAGCTGCCGGTGGGATCCATATCGTTGACCAGGGACGGCGCAGTGACCGGCTGATCCAGGGTCAGGACTCCCTGGTCCACGGCCTCCAGAGTCAGCAGAGCCGTCATGACCTTGGTAATGCTGGCGGGATACTCGGTGTCCTTCTCGTTGAGGCCGTACAGCATCCGCCCGGACTCGTAGTCCATCAGCAGCGCCGCCTTGGCGTTTACCTGAGGCATCTCCACGGCAGAAGCCTGGGGCACGCAGAACAGGCCCGTCAGCAGAAGCGTCAGCAAAAAAACAGATAAAAACCGGCGAATTTTCATTTTCTTTTTCTCCATCTATGCTATAATGGTGGTGGGAATCAGGTCAGCGTGCCCGTTCCCTGCTTATTACCTTTCATTATAAGCAAAATCCAACAGGGAGTCAACAACAGAGCCTATGGGAAAAGTTACAAAAACGGAAATATTTTTGCTGGTCCTGACGCTGCTGTTCGCGGCCCTGTCGGCGGCCCTGTTTTTCACCGGCCGCCCCCAGTCGGAGGGCTACACCGTCACCGCTCAGCGCGGCGACGACAGCCCCCGCCAGCCGGAGTCCTGCCCCCTGAACATCAACACCGCCACTGCCGGCCAACTGGAAACTCTGGACGGCATCGGCCAGGTGCTGGCTCAGCGCATCGTGGACTACCGCAATGCCAACGGCCCCTTTGCCTCCGTGGATGATCTGCTGGAGGTCAATGGCATAGGCCCCGGCATTTTAGAGACCATCCGCCCCCAGATCACCACAGAGGAGGAACCATGAAAATTTTAGTAGTAGACGACGAGCAGCTGCTGGTCAAGGGCATCAAATTCAACCTGGAAAACGAGGGCTACCAGGTGCTCACCGCCTATGACGGCGCGGCAGCGGTGGAGCTGGCCCGGCGAGAGCCGCTGGATCTGATTATCCTGGACCTGATGATGCCCCAGCTCTCCGGCAGCGAGGCGTGTATGAAGATCCGGGAGTTTTCCGATGTGCCCATCATCATGCTCACCGCCCGCAGCGAGGATGCGGACAAGCTCATGGGCTTCGCCTGCGGCGCCGATGACTATGTCACCAAGCCCTTCAACATTCTGGAGCTGAAGGCCCGGATCAAGGCCCTGCTGCGCCGGGCCGGCGGTCCCTCCCGCGCGGGCCGCAGCCCTGCCCTGCTGACGGTGGGAGACCTGAGCCTGGACACGGAGCAGCGGGTGGCCCTCCGGGACGGCCGCACCATCGACCTGACGGCCAAGGAATACGATCTCATCGAGCTGCTGATGAAAAATCCCCGGCGGGTATACAGCCGGGAAAGCCTGATGAACCTGGTGTGGGGTTATTCCTACGCCGGGGACTACCGCACGGTGGACGTACACATCCGCCGTCTGCGGGAAAAGCTGGAGAAAAAACCGGCGGAGCCGGAGTACATCATGACAAAGTGGGGAGTTGGTTATTATTTTGCGGGGGAAAACCAGCCTACAGTTTAAGTTCGGCATGAGCTATATCCTCATCATCCTGGCGGTGCTGGCCCTTCTGAACACCTATCCGCTGCTGATCTCCCAGAGTCTGGTGTTCCAGACCAAGGAGACCGCCATGAAGAGCAGCGTCAAGATGGTGGAGTCGGCCCTGTCCGGTCTGCCGGAGCTGACGGAGGAAAATGTGGGGCAGGCTCTGGCCTCGGTGGAGGAGACCGGCGTGTCCCGCCTGCTGGTAACGGACACTGCCGGGCGCGTCCTGTTTGACAGCCGGGAGGGCGGCAATGCCCGGGGCATGCATGCCGTGTATACGGAGATCGTCCAGGCCCTGGACGGCAACGATGCCTTTTACTGCCGGTACGACAGCCATGCCTTTCTGAGCCGGGGCGCATCCCCGGTGGTATACCGCAACCGCATCATCGGCGCGGTATACGCCTATGAATACGACACCCAGCAGGCGGAGCTGCTCCAGAGCTTTCAAACGAACCTGAGGCGTATCTCCCTGTTCATCGGCATCCTGGTGGTAGCCCTCAGCACCCTGCTGTCCCGTGCCTTCACCCGGAAGATCCGGGACCTGCTCCAGGCCATCCGCCAGGTCCGGGAGGGGGCTTACAGCCACCGGGCCGTGGTTCGGGGAAACGACGAGATCGCCCAGCTGGCCACGGAGTTCAACAGCCTCACGGGCCGCCTGCAAACCACGGAAGCGGCCCGGCGCCGCTTTGTATCCGACGCCAGCCACGAGCTGAAAACGCCTCTGGCCGGTATCCGGCTGCTGACGGACTCCATTCTCCAGACGGAGGATATGAATGCCGATACCATCCGGGAATTCGTGGAGGACATCGGCCGGGAGGCCCAGCGGCTCAGCCGCATCACCGAGGATCTGCTGCGCCTGACCAGGCTGGACAGCGGCGTTCAGGACGCCGCCTATCCTGTGTCTGTGTCCCGGGTGCTGGAGCGGGTGGTCCGTATGCTGGGGATAGTGGCCCGGGAAAAGGAGGTCACGCTGACCTACGAGGCCAACGAGGACGCCGTGGTCCGGGCCACGGAGGACGACATCCACCAGATCCTCTATAACCTCATAGAAAACGGCATCAAATATTCCGGCTCCATGGGCTTTGTTCACACCGCCCTGCATGTCACGGACTCCACCGTGGAGATCCGCGTGGAGGACAACGGCATCGGCATCCCCGACGAGGACATGGAGCATGTATTCGAGCGGTTCTACCGGGTGGATAAAAACCGGTCCCGGGCCGTAGGCGGTACGGGTCTGGGCCTGAGCATCGTCAGCGACACGGTCCGCCGCCGGGGCGGTGCCATCCGGGCAGAGCACCGGCAGTCCGGCAGCGGCACGGTGTTCATCGTGGAGCTGCCCCTGGCCCGGCGAGAGGAGGACGACACATGAAAAAGCGCCTGCTTCTCCTGCTCCTGTGCCTGACGCTGCTGCTTACCGGCTGCGCCGCAGGCAAGAAGCAAATGCCCGTCTTTCGGATCTACGGTCTGTCCGACACCCCAGGCAGCGATGCCATCTCCGCCGTCACCGTGGACTGGTCCGGGCAAAAGTCCCTCACCGTGGACCGGCAGGCCCAGGCCGCCCTGGAGCAGTTGCTGGGCGGCTGCACGGAGCCCGGCTATCGCAGTCCCATTCCCCAAGGAGTCCAGCTGCGCAGCTGCCAGCTTACCGGCGGCATGGCCCTGGTGGATTTTTCCCAGGGCTATGAGCAGCTGTCCGGCATCGACCTGACCATGGCGGACTACTGCGTCACCCTGACGCTTTCCCAGCTGCCCGGCGTGTCCGTGGTGCGCATCACCGTGGAGGGGCAGGAGCTGGCCTATCGCAGTCACAGTCTGCTGCGCTCTCAGGATCTGCTGATGACCAGCGAGGACGACGTGTCCCGCACTCTGGCCATCCGCCTGTATTTCCCCGCCCAGAGTACCGGACAGCTGACGCCGGAATCCCGCACCCTGACACTCCATGAGGGCGACAGCTCCGCCGAGGCCATTGTATCCGCCCTGCTGGCCGGTCCCCAGGCCGACGGCCTGTCTCCCCTGCTGCCGGACGGCTTCCAGGTGCTGACCGTCCGCGTAGAGAGCGGCACCTGCTATCTGAACCTGCCCCGGTCGGACGTTTCCCTGCTGCCGGAGGGCCAGGATGCTCAGGAGCTGCTGGTCCGGGGTATGGTGAACTCCCTGTGCTCCATCGCCAGCGTGGACCGGGTCCAGCTGCTGCTGGACGGCGAGGTAGCCGCCTCCTTGGGCCAGATAGACATCAGCGGCCCTCTATGTAAGGAGTAGTCCCGTAATCAGTAAAAAAAAATGTGCCGCCCGCAGGCGGCACATTTTTTTTCGGCTATTTTACTCGTCGTCCTCGCTGTCCTTGGCGTTGGCCAGGTCGCTGAGGTCAAACTCCAGCTTTTCGCCGCATTTGGGGCAGCGGATCTCACCGCTGTCCAGGGTATCCTCGTCGAAAACGATTTCTTCCTGGCAGACGGGGCAGGTGGTCTCGAAATAGGACTCATCGTCATCGTAGTCCTCCTCGTCCTCGTCATCCATCTCGTAGAGGGCCTCCTCCACGTCGGACAGATCGTCGCTGACGGCATCCAGACCGTCCTCCACGTCGCACAGCTCGTCCTCCAGGTCCACGAACTTCTCAGCCATGTCGTCCAGCACGTCGATGATGGCAGCGATGAGCTTGCCCTCCTTGGTGTCGGTGTCCAGCGCCAGGCCCTCGGCCAGGCCCTTCAGATAAGCTACCTTCTCAGAAATTTCCATGTTCATGCTCCTTTCCTGATATGGGTGGTGGTGGGAAAACCGCAGTCCTCACTTGGCGCGGCCCAGATACTCGCCAGTGCGGGTGTCGATGGTAATCTTGTCGCCAATGTTGATAAACAGGGGCACCTTCACCTCGGCGCCGGTCTCCACGGTGGCGGGCTTGAGGGTGTTGGTGGCGGTGTTGCCGGCCAGACCGGGCTCCGTCTCGGTGACCTCCAGGTCCATGAAGTTGGGGCACTCCAGGCCGAACACGCTTCCCTTATAGCTCAGCACCTTGCACACGGTGTTCTCGGTGATGAAGCGGAAGGCATCGCCCAGCAGATCCTTGCCCAGGGGCACCATATCGAAGGTCTCCTGGTCCATGAAGTAATACAGGTCGCCGTCGTTATAGCTATAGGCCATATCCTTGCGCTCCACGAAGGCTTCCTCGAACTTTGCGGTGGGGTTGAAGGAAGTTTCGGTGACGGCGCCGGTGACGATGTTCTTCATCTTGGTGCGGACGAAGGCCGCGCCCTTACCGGGCTTCACATGCTGGAACTCGACCACCTGCATGATCTTGCCGTCCATTTCAAAGGTCTTACCGTTCCGGAAATCGCCCGCGGTAATGGTTGCCATATGTGTATCCTCCCATGTCATGAGAAAATAATCCTCAACGGGAGTATTTCCTCGTATTCAAAAATTTGCCTATACAGCCCTATCATTTTACACGATAACAGGCGCTATTGCAAGAGCTTCCCGGGATTTTTTCCCCGTTTTTCCGAAAACCCGGCTCTTTACAGGATAGTCAGGTCCTTCTTGGCCAGGGTGATATCCATGCAGCCGCCCTCCTGCAGCACCAACACGTCCTCGATGCGGACGCCGAAGCGGCCGGGCAGATAGATGCCGGGCTCGGCAGACACGGCGGCTCCCAGAGGCAGGGGGTTGTTGTTGGCAGGGGTAGCGTTGGGGGCCTCATGGATCTCCACACCCACGCTGTGGCCGAAGCTGTGGCCGAAATAGGGTCCGTAGCCCGCATCCTCGATGACCTTCCGGGCGGCGGCGTCCACATCGTGGCCGGTAGCGCCGGCCTTGGCGGCGGCAATACCCGCCAGCTGGGCCTGAAGCACCGTATGATAGACCTTCTCCATCTCCTCGGTGACATGGCCCACGGCCACGGTGCGGGTCATGTCGGAACAATAGCCCTGATAGATGCAGCCGAAGTCCATGGTAACAAAGTCGCCCTCCTGGATCTTGCGGTCCGTGGGCACGGCGTGGGGCATGCTGCCGTTGGGGCCGCTGGCCACAATGGGATCGAAGGACATATTTTCCGCGCCGCCGGCCAGCATCAGATACTGCAAACGCGCCGCGATCTCCTTTTCGGTGACACCGGGCTTGATCTCCTTGAGGATCTGGTCCAGGGCGCCCTCGGCAATGCGCTGGGCGGCAATCATGCGCTCCACCTCCTCGGCGTCCTTGCTCTGGCGCAGGGAGATCAGCAGCTCGGTGGCAGGTACCAGCTCGCAATGCAGCTTCTCGGAATAGTGGCGATAGTCGGCCACGGTCATGTACGCATCCTCGAAGCCCAGCTTCTGCACATGGGTCTTTTCCATGGCGGCGTTGATCAGGTCCACATAGGGGTGGGCCGCGTCGGTCTGGGCGATCTCGGCGTTCTGGACCTTATTGTGGGCGGCCTCGATGTAGCGGGAGTCGGTGAAATAGAAATTCCCCTCCCGGGTCACCAGGGCCACGCCGTCGGTGCCGGTGGAGTGGAAGCCGGAGGCGTAAAAGCGGTTGGCCTCGCAGGTCAGCAGCATGCCGTCCAGCCCATAGGTGTTCAGCTTTTCCGCGATTTTGGCAAAATGGTTCATAGTACAAAAACTCCTTTCAGATCCGGTGGATGCCACCGGCTAAGTGCTTCCAGGGGGCCTGGAGGGCGTGCAGCACCTTCTGCCACGGGGTCCGGGCCCCGCCGGCGGGCTCCACCATCAGTGCCGTAACGCCGCTGAGGTTGGCGCCCAGCACATCGGTCAGCAGCTTATCCCCCAGCATGGCCGTGTGGGCGGGATCTGTCCCGGCCTGAGCCATGGCCCGGCGGAAGCCCGCCGGCTGCGGCTTTTTGGCGTGGCCCACATAGGTGATGCCCAGGTCGCGGCAAAACGTCTCCACCCGCTGGGGGCGGCGGTTGTTGGACAGGATCATCACCCGGATGCCCGCAGACCGAAGCCCGTCGATCCATTGCCGCACCGCCGCATCCGGCCGGGGCGTGCTTTTGGGAGCCAGGGTAAAGTCCAGATCGCTGAGCAGCAGGCAAATGCCCTTGCTTTGCAGCAGCTCCGGCGTGATCTGCCGGTAGCTCTCGTATACCCCGTCCGGTACCAGAGAAATGCGCATACACCAGTTCCCTTTCTCATAGGTTTGGCTATAGTGTAGCATTTTTTTCGTCGGAACGCAAGGGGGGATATCCATGCCGCTGTATCTTGCCGCCACGCCGGACCGGCTGGCTCAGGCCCGGGCCGTGACACCGCGTCTGGCCCATGTGGCCTACCGTCTGGGCTCCGGGTCGGAGCTTTTGGCCGCCCCGCTTCCGTCGACCCTGCGGGGCGGACTCATGGTGGTGTCGGACTGGGACTGCCCGCCGCTGGACGACCCGGACCGCCTGGCCCGGCAGCTTGCCCGGGTATGCCTGCGGCGGGGCTACGCCGGGGCGGCGGCGGACTTTGATCCGCCCGCCCGGCCGGATCGGGCCGCCCTGCTCCAGGCGCTGCTGCCTCTGCTGGCCTCCTGCGGCCGTGCCCTGTACGTTCCGGAGCACTACGCCGCCTGCCATGGAGCCTCCGTGCTGCTGTGTACGGCCCTGTCCGGCGGCACCCTGGAGGGACGACTGAATCAGGCGGCGTCCCGGTACGGGGCGGAGCATCTGGCTTTGGACCTTCAGCGGCTGGCTATGGACTTTCCCGTGCCCTGCCCCAGCGGTCAGGGCACGGCCCTGACCCGGTCCCAGTTGGCCGCCCTGGCGGCAGGCCGCTCCACCTTCTATTCCGACGCTCTGTGCGCCCGTTACTTCACCCTGACCCGGGAGGGACGGACCCACTTCATCCTGTTTGACGACGCACAGACCCTCCGCCGGAAGCTGGCTCTGGCCCGGTCCCAGGGCATCCGGGACGCCCTGGTCATGCTGCCGGAGGTAGAGGACATTCTGGTCCCGCTGTTCGCCGGAGAAGCGTAAAGCTCCCGCCATTTACGGTCCCGACCATAGAAAGAAAGCGTGCTGAACGCAAACGTTCAGCACGCTTTGAGACTGTCAAAAAAGCAGGATTGCCTCCGCCTTCGGAAAGGAAGATAGTTACGAAAGAAACCCATCAGGGGTGTCTTTCGTTTTCAATCACCGCATTTTCAGAACTTTTATGAAAGTTTTGAAAATGCGTGCTCAGCTTGTCAAAAATCCTTTTTGACAAGCTGAAGCGTGCTGAACGCAGACGTTCAGCACGCTTGTTGAGACGATCAATAATATCTCTTGTTTCTGTTCTTGCGGGCAGCCTCGGACTTCTTGCGGCGCTTGACGCTGGGGCTCTCATAGCACTCTCTTCTCCGCACTTCGGCCAGGACGCCTGCCTTGGCGCAGCTTCTCTTGAAACGCTTCAGAGCGCTGTCCAGGGACTCGCCTTCCTTGACGTGGACTTCGGACATCTATTTTCCCTCCCTCCGATGTATCCGGCTTCATCCAGGATACTCTTTAAGAGCCATTGGACATGACTTTAACAATAGCATTATACTGTGTACCCTCTGCCTTGTCAAGCCATTTTCCAACATTTTTTATGAAAACGAAAATTATTTCGCGGGCTTGACGATGAGGTTCATCAGCTTGTCCTTCACCAGGATGGTCTTGACCACGGTCATGCCCTCGGTGGCCTTTTTCACCTTGTCCAGCTCCATGGCGGCGGCCATCACGGTGTCCTGGCCGCTGCCGGCGGGGACAGTGACGGCGCCCTTGAGCTTGCCGTTGACCTGGATGGCCATGTCTACATGGGTGTCCACGGTCTTGGCCTCATCGTAGGTGGGCCAGGGCATCTGCATGGCCATTTTGCCGGTCTTGGCAGCATAGCCGGTAAGCTCCCACATCTCCTCTACCATGTGGGGCGCGAAGGGGGACAGCAGCAGCATCAGCTGCTCCAGGTCGCCCCGGGTCAGATCGTTGGTATAGAACTCGTTGACCATGGCCATCAGGGCTGCAATGGCGGTGTTCATCTTCAGGTCGTCGATGTCGGCGGTAACCTTCTTGATGGTCTTGTGGATCAGGGCCTCGTTCTTCTGGGAGAGCTCGTCGCTGTCCTGGGCCAGGTCCATCAGATTCCAGCAGCGGTCCAGGAACCGCTTGGAGCCCTTCACGGCCTCGTTGGACCAGGTGACGGCCTTCTCAAAGTCGCCGATGAACATAATGTGCAGGCGCATGGTATCCGCGCCGTACTGGGCCACGATATCGTTGGGATTCACCACATTGCCCCGGGACTTGGACATTTTCTCGCCGCCCTCGCCCAGGATCATGCCGTGGCTGGTGCGCTTGGCATAGGGCTCCTTGGTGGGTACCACACCGATGTCATACAGGAACTTGTGCCAGAACCGGGAATACAGCAGGTGCAGGGTGGTGTGCTCCATGCCGCCGTTGTACCAATCCACAGGGCTCCAGTATTCCAGAGCCTCCTTGCTGGCCAGAGCCTTGTCGTTGTGGGGGTCCATATACCGCAGGAAGTACCAGCTGGAGCCGGCCCACTGGGGCATGGTATCCGTTTCTCGCTTGGCAGGGCCGCCGCAGCAGGGGCAGGTTGTGCTGACCCAGTCGGTCATCTTGCTCAGGGGGCTTTCGCCGTCGTCGGTGGGCTCATAGCTGTCCACCTGGGGCAGCACCAGCGGCAGCTGCTCCTCCGGCAGGGCCACCCAGCCGCACTTGGGGCAGTTCACCAGGGGGATGGGCTCGCCCCAGTACCGCTGGCGGGAGAACACCCAGTCGCGGAGCTTGTAGTTGACCTTCTCCTGGCCGAAGCCCTGCTCCACCACGTACTTCTTCATGGCGGGGATGGCTTCCTTCACGGTCATGCCGTTGAGGAAGCCGGAGTTCACCATGACGGCGCTGTCATCCTTGGCCACGAAGGCCTCCTCGGTAACGTCGCCGCCCTTGACCACCTCGATGATTGGCAGGCCGAACTTCTTGGCAAACTCCCAGTCGCGCTGGTCGTGGCCGGGCACGCCCATGACGATGCCGGTGCCGTAGCCCATGAGGACGTAATCGGACACGAACAGTGGCAGCGGCTTGTGGGTCACGGGGTTCATGGCCTCGATGCCCTCCAGCCGGACGCCGGTCTTTTCCTTGTTCAGCTCGCCCCGTTCAAAGTCGGACTTGTGGGCGGCTTCTTCCTGATAGGCAGCCACGGCGTCCCAGTTCTTGATCTTGGGCTGCCAGCTCTTCAGCAGGGGATGCTCCGGGGAGATGACCATATAGGTGGTGCCGAACAGGGTATCGGCCCGGGTGGTGTACACGGTGACCCGGTCACCGATATTGGTATCGAAGGTAATCTCCGCGCCGGTGGACCGGCCGATCCAGTTGCGCTGCTGGATCTTCACCCGCTCGATATAGTCCACATCCTCCAGGTCGTCCAGCAGGCGCTGGGCATAGGCGGTAATCTTCAGCATCCATTGGCTCTTTTCCTTGCGGATGACCTCGCTGCCGCAGCGCTCGCAAACGCCGTTGACCACCTCCTCATTGGCCAGCACGCACTTGCAGCTGGTGCACCAGTTCACAGGCATGGTGGTCTTGTAGGCCAGGCCCTTCTTGAACATCTGCAAAAAGATCCACTGGGTCCACTTATAGTAGTTGGGGTCCGTGGTGTCCACCACCCGGTCCCAGTCAAAGCCGTAGCCCAGCATTTTCAGCTGGCTGGTGAAGTTGGCGATATTCTGCCGGGTGACAATGGCAGGATGGATGTGGTTCTTGATGGCGTAGTTCTCCGTGGGCAGGCCGAAGGCGTCGAAGCCGATGGGAAACAGGACGTTATAGCCCTCCATGCGCTTTTTGCGGGTGACGATGTCCATGGCGGTAAAGGGCCGGGGATGGCCCACATGCAGGCCCTGGCCGGAGGGATAGGGAAACTCGATGAGCCCATAAAACTTGGGGCGCTTGTCCCCGGTAACGGCGGCATAGGGCTTGGTCTCCTCCCACCGCTTCTGCCACTTTTTCTCAATGGCGGCAAAATCGTACTTCATGCTGTTTTCTCCTTCTTATGATGAATTATCAATGACAAATAAAAAGTCCCTGACCGTCTGTGCGGTCAGGGACGTGAAAACGTGATACCACCCTGCTTCGGCCGCGGATCGCTCCGCAGTCCTCATAGGCTCCTCCAATAAGGAGCGCCGCCTGTAACGGGGCGCAGCCGTCCCGCCCTGTTCAGGCGGGAAACTCCGGGGCCAGTACAACGGAACGCCTCCGCCGGCTTGCACCATCCGCCGGCTCTCTGCAGGGGGGACCTGTCCCGTCTTTTTCCCTTCACGGTCTTTTGCAAAAATCAAGTACATTGTAACCGCTGCTTCCCGGTTTGTCAACCCCCGCTTTTCCGGGATAATCTGCCTCCCGGCGGCTAAAGATGTTGACGCGGCGGCCCGTTGCGCTTATAATAGGTAAAAATCACCCTGGCGGTTTTCCCCGTTTCCCGCCGCGGAAGGAGCGTTATATGAAACAGATCATTCTTACCGGTGACCGGCCCACCGGCCGTCTGCATGTGGGCCACTATGTGGGCTCCCTGAAGGAGCGCGTGGCCCTTCAGAACTCCGGCAAATTCGACGAGATCTACATCATGATCGCCGATGCCCAGGCCCTGACCGACAACGCCGAGCATCCGGAGAAGGTCCGCCAGAACATCATGAACGTGGCCCTGGACTATCTGGCCTGCGGCCTGGACCCGGAAAAGTCCACCATCTTCATCCAGTCCATGGTACCGGAGCTGACGGAGCTGACCTTCTATTATATGAACCTGGTCACCGTGTCCCGGGTCCAGCGCAACCCCACCGTGAAGGCGGAGATCCAGATGCGAAACTTCGAGGCCAGCATCCCCGTGGGCTTCTTCTGCTACCCCATCAGCCAGGCGGCGGACATTACCGCCTTCCGGGCCACAGCCGTCCCCGTGGGCGAGGATCAGCTGCCTATGCTGGAGCAGTGCAAGGAGATCGTCCACAAGTTCAACGCCGTCTACGGCGACACTCTGGTGGATCCCCAGATCATTCTGCCCAAGAATCAGGCGTGCCTGCGCCTGCCGGGCATCGACGGCAAGGCCAAGATGAGCAAGTCCCTGGGCAACTGCATCTACCTGTCCGACAGTCCCGAGGACATCCGCACCAAGGTCATGTCCATGTTCACCGACCCCACCCACCTGCGCCGGGAGGACCCCGGCCACACCGAGGGCAACCCGGTTTTCATCTATCTGGACGCCTTCTGCCGCCCGGAATACTTCCCGGAATTCCTGCCGGAATACAGCGGTCTGGATGAGCTGAAGGCCCACTATCAGCGGGGCGGCCTGGGCGATGTGAAGGTGAAGAAGTTCCTGAACAACGTTCTCCAGGCAGAGCTGGCTCCCATCCGCCAGCGCCGGGAGGATTGGGAAAAGCGCCTGCCCGACGTGTATGAGATTCTCCGCACCGGCAGCGAAACGGCCTGCAATACCGCCGCCTCCACCCTTCGCGATGTGCGTCACGCCATGCGCATTGACTACTTTGAGGACAACAACCTCCTGCGTCAGGACTGAATCGGCATAAAAAATCCTGTCCCCCCAAGGGACAGGATTTTTTTGCTTTGATTTATGCGTCGATGCCGCGGCTGGTAAGATACTTCTTCACCATCAGCGCAACCTTGAAGGTGATGGCATCGTCGAACTCCCGCAGGTCCAGCCCCGTCAGCTTCTTGATCTTCTCCAGCCGGTACACCAGGGTGTTCCGGTGGACAAACAGCTTCCGGGCAGTCTCGGACACGTTCAGGTTGTTCTCAAAGAACTTGTAGATGGTGAACAGCGTCTCCTGATCCAGAGCGTCGATAGGGTTCTTTTTGAAAACCTCCTGCAGGAACATCTCGCACAGGGTGGTGGGCAGCTGATAGATCAGGCGGCCGATACCCAGGTTCTCATAGTTGATGACATAGCGCTCGGTGTCGAACACCTTGCCCACCTCAATGGCGATCTGGGCCTCTTTATACGCCTTGGCCAGATCCCGCAGATGCAGTGCCAGGGTGCCGATGCCCACGAACACCACGCTCTCGCCGTCTACCCGCAGGGCCTCCTCAATGGAAGCGGCCACCTTTTCCAGGTCCTTGCCGCAGGAGTTCTCGGGCATCTGGTGGATCAGGGCCACGTCGTCATCGCCCACGCTGAGGACAAAGTCGTTCTGCCGGTCCGGGAACATATTCTGCACCACGTCCACGGGAATGGCCTCGGACCGATCGTCCACCGGGCGGATGACAAAGACGCCGCGGGGTACCTCTGCCGCCACATGCAGCTCCTTGGCGCGCATGTAGATGTCACTGATGAGGATGTTATCCGAGATGATGTTCTTGATAAAGGAGCCCTTGTCGTGCTTTTCCTCGTAGTAGACCTTGGCGGCGTTCAGCGCCACGCAGGCCATGGAGCATACGGTGCGTCCCACGCTGTCGTCTCCGCTGGTGAAAACCGCATAATCAAAGTGGGATCCCCAGCCGGGCATGGCCTTGAAGGTCTTGCCCTCCATGGTCACGCAGTTGCCTTCCGCCGCCGCGATGGGCTCCACATATTTGGTCCACTTTTTACCGATACCGGTGAGCTCGCTGCACGCGATCACCGTGCCCTCGGAGTCGATGACGCCGATGGTGCGGTCTGTGGTCTCCTTGAATTGCAGCACAACGTTTTGAAAAATTCTTCCAGACATTCTTGTTCCTCCCGCCGATAATTTGGGCTGTGGGTATTTTGTGCAAACTGTCAGGCCGTTACCCCTATTATATCGTCAGAATCACGGATTTGCAAGTATTTTTTTATCTTTTCTACAAATTTCTTTAGGCTTTTTTTGCAGTTATGTCGATAAACACACCTAATGACAGTCAACAAGGGCGTTTTTTTCCTCCGGAGTCAGCACACGGAAGGCCCCGGGAGCCAGCTCCGGGTCCAGCCGCAGCGGCCCCATGGACAGCCGCTTCAGGTACGTCACCGGCTTTCCCCGGGCCGCCAGCATCCGCTTGACCTGGTGAAACTTTCCCTCCCGCAGGGTCACCAGGGCTTCTCCCGGCGACAGGATCTCCAGTCCGGCGGGCAGGCAGCACAGTCCGTCGCCCAAGGTCATCCCAGCGGCGAAAGCCGCTGTGTCAGCGGGTTCCAGCGTGCCCTCCACCCGGGCATAGTACACCTTGTCCACATGGGACTTGGGCGAGAGCAGCCGATGGGCCAGGGCCCCGTCATTGGTCAGCAGCAGCAGGCCCTCCGTGTCCTTGTCCAGACGTCCCACCGGGGACAGGCCCCTTTTCCGAAGCTCAGGCGGCAGCAGGTCCAGCACCGTGCTCTGCCGGCTGTCCTCGGTGGCAGACAGTACCCCGGCGGGCTTATGGAGCATGACATAGGTGAAGCACTCCGTCTCCACCGGCTGACCGTCCACGGAGATGGCGGCGGCGTCCGGGTCCAGCTTTTCCTCTGCCGTCCGGGCGGTCACACCGTCTATCCGCACCCGTCCCTGACGCACCAGGTCCTTTACCTCCCGCCGGGACCATCGACCGGTCCCGGCCAGCACCTTATCCAGACGCTCCATATCCGCACCTCCCGCGATTTCTTCTGTAAGAATAGCATAGTTCCGGGCAAAATGGAATAAGAAATGTACGAGGTGATGGTATGGTGGTATTTATGAGACGGCGGCAGCTGGCCATGGCCGCTGCCGGGGTCCTGGCCGCGCTGGCCCTGCTGCTCATCGTCCCCGGCTGCCAGCGGGGCGGCGGCAAGACGGAGCCGGTAAAGGCCGCCGATAACGCTGCTCGGGTGGCGTATCTGGAGGGGCTGGGATGGCAGGTGACGCCGGAGCCCCTGGAGACACTGAGCCTCCTGCTGCCGGAGGACCTGTCCGGCCATACGGAGTACACAGCGCTGCAAAAGGATCTGGGGCTGCCCTTTGACCAGTGCGGCGGCAAGACCGCCACCCGGTATACCTATACGGTGCTGAACTATCCCGATATCCCCCAGGGGGTCCAGGCCAACCTGTTCGTCTGCGGCGACCAGGTCATAGCCGGGGACATCACATCCCTGGGGCAGGACGGCTTTCGCCGAAGCCTGCAATTCCCTGAGCAATAGGAAAGGGCCTCCCGGCGGGAGGCTCCTTCCTATTATTTCCGCTTATTTCCGCTTGCCTTCTCCGGTGGCCAGCAGCATAACGACGCATCCCGCAGCAGCACAGGCTACTTCAAACAGCAGCATGCCGCTGACCCCGGCCCGGTCCAGGATCAGTCCGCAGCACAGGGACCCAAAGGCCGACCCAACGCCGGAGGATGCCACGCTGATCAGTGCCTGTCCCTTCACCTGATTGCCCCGATCAATGTGCTCCACCACATAGTACACGGTGGCCGGAGTGAATATCCCGTACTCAAAAAATTGCAGCACCGATGCCAGATAGATGGCGGTTATAGACTCCGCCAGCCAGAAAACTACGATCTTCGCCAGAAACGCACCTGCGCACAGGCGCAGCAGCCATGCCAGAGACAGCCTCTGCCGCATCCGGCTGAACAGTCCCATAGCCGGCAGCTCCAGAAACGCCGCCAATGCCAAAGCCGCACCCATGGCTCCGGACCCGGCCCCGGCCTTCTCCACGATGTGGATCATATAAGTACATGAGGAGCTGTGGCACGCCATCAGCAGTGCGCATGCCGCAAGCAGCAGCACAAACCGGGGATATTTCCGCAGCAGCTGGAGGTTGGTAAGAACCTGAGGCCTCTCCCCTTCCATTCTGGGAGCCGGCGCTGACCGGAATCGCCACACCGCCATGGCCAGTATCGCAAACAGCCCCGCAAACACCGGAACCACCAGCGTTGGAGCGTACCGCTCCGTCAGCTGACCCAGGAGCAACACCAGCGCCGCATAGCATGCCGAGCCGATGCCTCGTCCCAACCCGAAGTTCAGGTCTGCCCCAGCCATCTGCCACTCCATAGCCATGGAGCTGAAAAATGGCTGCGTTGCCGTCAGGCATACGCCGATGAGTACATACAGCACCGCCGTCAGCAGGCGGTTGGCTCCCCAGGCCCACATCACTCCCGCCGCGGTCGCCGCCAGACACACCAGCGCCAACCCCAGGCGCCGGCTGGTGAAACGTCCGTCCCGGTCGGCCAGTGCCGCCAGCCCCGGCTGCACCACGATAGGAAGCGTCAGCGCCAGAAACGATACCACGCCGATCTGGCTGTTGGAAAAGCCCCGGTACAGCAGCAGTACCGTCAAAAAAGCCCATATGGTGGCGTATCCGCCCCAGAACAGGCCCTGTATCAGGGCATAGTGTGCGTTCATCCGCCGCAGCTGCTTCTCCGGCATGGTGCATCCCTCATTTCCTGTTGATTCTACAGGATTTTACCATATTCCCGGCCTCTGTCAAGTCCCACGGCGCAGAGGAAAACCTCCCGCGTTTACTGCGCACGGCGCCGGGTGCCTGCACCGCGGCTTTTGAACCGGAAAATGGAGTCTCTCATCTCCGGAGGTTTTTTGGCTTGCAACTTGGTCAGGTTTGTGATATAATAAACGATATCATAGGATGGATACGTGTTATCCAATTGAGAGGAGCATTTTTCGATGCGCGTTATCGACCTGGAAAATATCAATTATGCCATGCGCAACGAGACGCAGTTTGTTCTGCGCTGTGAGGAGGTATTTCACGACAAAATCAGCGCCGCAGCCGCCGCCATTCTGTCCAACCGCCAGGAAAAGCCTGTGGTTGCCCTGACGGGCCCCTCCGGCTCCGGCAAGACCACCACCGCCATGCGGCTTCAGGAGTACCTGCAGAATCTGGGCGTCAAGGTATGTCTGCTGAGCATGGACAACTTCTTCCTGCCGCTGGACAAGCGCCCGCCCGAGGCCACAGACTGGGAGTCCCCCTACTGCGTGGATGTGGACACCCTGCTGATCTGCATCTCCCAGCTGCTGGACGGCATGGAGGCCGACATTCCCTGGTACGACTTCAAAAATGGCACCACCGGCGGCTATAAAAAAATGCAGGGTGACAAGGACTGCATCGTCATTGCCGAGGGCATCCACATGCTCAACCCCCTGATTTTCGACAAGCTCCGGGGCATCGCCAACGGCGTGTATGTAGCGCCCCGGACCCGTATCATCACCAATGACGACAAGATTGTCCGGCCCGAGCAGCTGCGGGTGGCCCGCCGCCTGATCCGGGATTACAGCACCCGGGGCCATTCCCTGCAGGACACCGTGGAGCGGGCCGAGAGCGTGGACCGCGGCGAGGTGAACTACATCATGCCCTACAAGAGCAACGCCGCTATCCACATTGACACCTTCCACGATTACGAGCCCTGCATCCTGGCCAAGTACCTTAACGAAATTCCCCAGTTCCGCCAGGAGCTGACGCCGGAATATCTGGAAAAGCACGGCCTGACGGACCTGATGAAGGTGGTGGGCGGAGTTCCGCCGCTGCACACGACCTACGTCCCCCGCAATTCCATTGTCCGTGAATTTGTAGGCGGCAGCTGCTACCAATATTGATCAAAAGCGCATAATTATCCCCCGAAAGGAGTAGGATCCATATGAAAATCATCACCATCAGCCGCGAGTTCGGCTCCGGCGGCCGCGAGCTGGGCAAGCGTCTGGCCGAGGAGCTGGGCATCCATTGCTACGACCACGAGATCATCGAGCTGATTGCCAAGGAGCATGGCTTCGACGAGCGGTATGTGGCCAACATCTCCGAAAAGTGCATCGAGGCCGCCTATCCCATGACCATCGGCCATCGGTTCGCTATGCCGCCGGTGCAGATCATGGACCAGGGCTTCCAGGTGGCCGCCGCCCAACAGCAGATCATTGAGAATTTCGCCAAGCAGGGCGACTGCGTCATCGTGGGACGCTGCGCCGACGTGATCCTGAAGGACTATCATCCCCTGAACCTGTTCGTCTATGCCGACGCCGAATCCAAGATCCAGCGCTGCATCGACCGGGCCCCGGAGGGGGAGCACCTGTCCCGCAATGACATTGCCCGCCGCATGAAGCAGGTGGACAAAAACCGCGCCCAGTACCGCCAGATGTTCGCCGACAACAAGTGGGGCGCCAAGGAGACATACCATCTGTGCGTCAACACCTCCGGCCACGAGGTCAAGGATCTGATCCCCGGCCTGGCCGCCTTCGTCCGCTGCTGGTTCGGCGAAAAGTAAATTGTTTCGGATAAAAATCCCTCCGGCTTAAGAGCGTTGACATAAGAAAACAAGCAAGAATCCAGTAAAATCAACGCTTTTAAGGGCAGTGGGCAAACAGGTTAGCTCAAAAATTGAATAACCAAGCGAGAAAAGGGATGTTACCGCAAGGCAGCATCCCTTTTCGCATACCCCAACGCCGCAGATTTTGAAAGAAGTCTGCGGCGTTTTTTTCTGCCCAAATCCAGAAAGGAGGCGCAGCCGGAATGTACTTTATGAGCGGTAAAAGCCGCGCATTTGAAATGCTCATGCAGGGAAAGCCCAGATTTGACCGGTACGAGAACGGCTGCACCGAGCATGAGGATAGTGTGACACGTTCTACGCCTAAAACGGTGGGAATAACCGACAAAAGCGTAGCCTAAAGTCATAAATAATTAAATAAATGTGGTTTTAGAGAACTGCATAACTGAAATCTCAAATGACGGGGTAACGCCCTGAAGGGGATTCACTAATACTCCGAATAGCGTCAGCCGAATACAGACGGATGGGGTTATAAGCTCGGGGAAGTCGTGCGAAGCACACCCTAACGCTGAAAGGCGAGGAAAGATTCGTAGAGGTACGGGTTGTGTGTGACAGTGCGGGTGGGGTTGCCATACGGTTAGAATGACCAAAAAGGCGGTCTGACAAAGATTCCGAATGTACGGCTCTAAACGAATGACTTGCAGAAATGCAAGTGTACCAATGGGTACGCAAGCGGGGCAAAGTAAATGCTGAAAGCGGAAATCCTGTTCAATGACATTACCATCACTCCCGAAACAGGTACACCACAGGGGGGATTCTATCCCCACTGCTGGCAAATGTAGTACTGAATGAACTGGACTGGTGGATTGCCAATCAGTGGGAAATGTTTAAAATCAAAGAGGGAAAAACAGGTTTAGAGTTTAACAAGACTGATAAAGAGGGAAACGTCCTCACAGTAGACAGAACGCAAAAATGGAATAAGCTGAGAGCAAAAACCGACTTGAAAGAAATGTATATCGTAAGATATGCTGATGATTTTAAGATATTCTGTCGGGATTATGCAACGGCGAAAAAAGTAATGTATGCCACAAAACTCTGGCTGGCAGAGAATCTGCATTTACAGACCAGTGAAGAAAAATCGGGTATCACAAATCTGCGGAAGAATTATACCACTTTTCTTGGTATCAAATTCAAGGTTGTACCAAAAGGCAGTAAGTGGATAATACGTTCCCACATGGCAGATAAGAGTAAAGCAAAGGTCATCAAAAAGCTAAGCGACGTTTGGAAAGACATAAAGAATCCGAGCAAACAAAGCGAAATAGACAGAAATATAAGTCTTTACAATGCAATGGTTATGGGAATGCACAATTACTACTGTATGGCAACTATGGTGTCAGCAGACTTTGCAGAAATCGCTTTTAAGGTAACGGGAAAAAGTAACGGCATGAATCATAATAACCGCTGCTACCCCATAGAACGTCAAGGCGAGATAAACAGCAAGTTTATTCAGGGAAAGTATGGGAAATCCAAGCAGTTCCGATGGATAAAGGGAAGAATGATTATCCCTGTTGGATATGTGGCTTATGAATACCCCAAATATAAAAGGCGTGAAGTCAATAAATATGTGAGGAAGCATTCAGACATCGAAAACTGTATCAGTTACGATGTTATGAAATATATGATGGAAAACGCACATCTCTACCCTACGTTGGAGATGGCAGACAACGCTCTTTCGAGATATATCGCACAAAAAGGTAAATGTGCGGTAACGCACAATGCTCTGTCAATATCAGATATGGTATGCGTCTGCATTGCAATCTCTCTGAGCAGGAACGCACCGCAGCGGATGTGCTG
>OBCY01000076.1_pt1 | contig 20927 bp, 15 predicted proteins | sample 1496051 | NCBI WGS metagenome assembly OBCY01 (sample SAMN01760917, study PRJEB22395) | human gut metagenome | reverse complement strand
AACAATACCTTTTGGAAAAATGCAGTTAATAATATTACAGAAAGCTTATATCGAATAGAAGATAAATTCAAGGATAAAGTGGCTGTCCGACATTCAGAAGAGCAGATTACATATGGTGAACTAAATGCTGCTTCAAATAAAGTGGCGGCATACTTGCAAAGCAGAGGTGTTCAAAGTGGAGACCATGTGGTTGTAGAAGTTGCCCGAGAAATAGGTAGTATTATCAATGTAATTGGAATACTCAAGGCAGGAGCAGCGTATGTTCCAGTCGATCCTGCATATCCGCAAGAAAGAAAACAGTATATTCAGGAAAATGCGCAAGCAAAACTTTCGCTGTCTTCTGATTTTTATAGGAGTGATGCAGTACAGGTGTTTGACAGTGGGAATCTTCCGGTGTGCAATGAGCCTTCCGATGAGGCATACATAATCTATACCTCTGGAAGCACTGGAAAACCTAAAGGAGTTGTTATAACACATGAAGCAGTTATGAATACCATTGAGGATATGAATGAGAGATTTCATGTAACAGAAGAAGATCGATTTATTGGACTTTCGTCTATGTGTTTTGACCTTTCTGTTTATGATATTTTGGGGGCACTTACAGCAGGTGCAACTCTTGTTATGGTCAATGATCAGAGAGATGCGGATGAAATCGTACAGCTTTTGAAAAAAGAAAATATCACAGTTTGGAACTCAGTGCCGGCGATTATGGAGATGACACTTGGTAACCTGACTATGAAAAAGGAGAACTATGCCTTGCGCCTAGTACTTTTAAGTGGGGACTGGATACCTAAAGCATTACCAGACCAGGTGATGGAAACATTTGCGGATGCCGAGGTTATAAGCCTGGGTGGTGCTACAGAAGCTTCAATCTGGTCAATATATTATCCAATTCCGGAGCATGATACAGTTGCTTGCAGCACGGTGCCATATGGAATGCCACTCAGAAATCAGACGATACATGTTCTGAATTATGAGGAAAAAGAATGTCCGATAGGTGTAACGGGGGAAATCTGTATAGGAGGTATAGGTGTCGCAAAAGAATATATAGGAGATAGAGAGCGAACAGAAGAATCCTTTGTGGAAACCGATGATTACGGTAGAATCTATAAAACAGGTGATTATGGTATCATGCATCCGGAAGGTTATGTGGAATTTATTGGAAGAAAGGATAATCAGATCAAGATTCGAGGATATCGTGTTGAGCTTGGAGAAATAGAAAAGAAAATGGAAGGGCATGAATTCATTAGTAATGCTGTTGTCCTACTTCTGGAAGATAATCGGAAGCAGAAAGTCCTTTGCGGTTATTATACTAGTGAAGAAGATTTGGAAGTATCAGAGATTAGGGGATATTTGGAACGAGAACTGCCACAGTATATGATACCATCACTTTTTGTTGAACTAGAAGAATTACCACTGACAGCGAATGGAAAAGTAAATAGAAAAGCATTACCAAAACCAGACATATCGAAACTATCAGAGAAAGAATGCAAGGAACCCAAGAATGAAATCGAGAAAAAGGTCAAAGAAATTTGGGAGAAGCTTTTAGGATGTTCAGGTATTGGTGTAGATGAGAACTTCTTTGAACTTGGTGGGAACTCGATTACTATGGTGAAAGTAAGGACAGCACTTAGTCAGGAATTCAATGTGGAACTAGCCTTGAAGGAGCTTTTAAAGAATAATACTATTGAAAAGCTAGCTGAAGTTCTGCAAAAGGAAAAAGATATGGGAAGAACTTTAACATATCCGCATATTGAACATGACGAAGAGCATATGTATGATGCCTTTCCACTGACAGATGTACAGATGGCGTATTTGATGGGACGAGATGAGAGCTATGAATTGGGTGGGGTTTCTACTCATGGATATGCCGAAATTGCAACAAAATTAGATATTAAGAAACTGCAGTCAGTATTGAATCAAGTAATTAAAAACAATGAGATGCTGAGAGCCATTATATTGCCTTCAGGTTATCAGCAAATTTTGAAAGATGTTCCGGAATATCAGATTCAATTAGAAGACATAAGTATGATGTCAGAAGAAGAGCAGAATAAGAGAATCATTGAGGTTAGGAAGAGAATGTCACATCAAATTTTTGATGTTGAAAGATGGCCATTATTTGAGTATTGTGCATTTAAAATATCAGACGAAAAAAATTACTTATTTATAAGTCATGATATGATGATAATGGATAGTGCTAGCATTCAGTTGGTTGGTTATCAATTATGGAAATTGTACAACAATGAATTAGTAATGGAAAAACCAAAGGTGAATTTTAGGGATTATATTATTCAACTTAAAGAATTTAGAAAATCAGATAAGTATGAAATGGATAAGGCATATTGGTTAAATAAATTAGAAAAATTCCCATTGGCACCCAATCTGCCTTTAAAAACATCCATTGAGAAAATAAGAACACCACATTTTAAAAGAAAAACTATATTTATACCAAAGGATAAATGGGAAAAAATCAAAAAGAGAGCCGCACAAAATAATGTATCAATATCTGCAATCTTAGGGTGGTTATATGGGAAGATATTATCAATTTATAGTAACACAGCTAAATTTAGCATAACTACAACCGTGTTTAATAGACTTCCGTTTCACGAAGATATTGAAAATTTAATAGGAGACTTTACGTCGGTAATATTATTGGAATTTGATTTTTCGCAGAAAGAAAGTATTTGGGAGGGAATTAGAAAATTACAAAACCAATTACTAGAAGCATTAGACCATAGGCACTATGATGGCATTGAATTTATAAGAGAATTATCTAATTACCATGGCGTAAATGGAAAGGCAATAATGCCGATTGTATTTACAAGTGTAATTTTAGATAAAAATATTTCAAAGAAATCGGGTTGGGGTGAAATTGGAGAATTTGTTTCAGGCAGTGGACAGACATCTCAGGTATATTTAGATTATCAGGTATATGAAGAACGTGATGGCTTGGAAATTGTTTGGGATTATATTGAAGAGGTATTCGATGAAGTAACCATAAATAATTTATTTGAAGAATATGTAAATTGCATTGAAAATTGTATAGTCGAAAATGACTTCAAAGTTACGGAGATATTTAAAGATTTTTACAATAAATACAACAATACCTTTTGGAAAAATGCAGTTAATAATATTACAGAAAGCTTATATCGAATAGAAGATAAATTCAAGGATAAAGTGGCTGTCCGACATTCAGAAGAGCAGATTACATATGGTGAACTAAATGCTGCTTCAAATAAAGTGGCGGCATACTTGCAAAGCAGAGGTGTTCAAAGTGGAGACCATGTGGTTGTAGAAGTTGCCCGAGAAATAGGTAGTATTATCAATGTAATTGGAATACTCAAGGCAGGAGCAGCGTATGTTCCAGTCGATCCTGCATATCCGCAAGAAAGAAAACAGTATATTCAGGAAAATGCGCAAGCAAAACTTTCGCTGTCTTCTGATTTTTATAGGAGTGATGCAGTACAGGTGTTTGACAGTGGGAATCTTCCGGTGTGCAATGAGCCTTCCGATGAGGCATACATAATCTATACCTCTGGAAGCACTGGAAAACCTAAAGGAGTTGTTATAACACATGAAGCAGTTATGAATACCATTGAGGATATGAATGAGAGATTTCATGTAACAGAAGAAGATCGATTTATTGGACTTTCGTCTATGTGTTTTGACCTTTCTGTTTATGATATTTTGGGGGCACTTACAGCAGGTGCAACTCTTGTTATGGTCAATGATCAGAGAGATGCGGATGAAATCGTACAGCTTTTGAAAAAAGAAAATATCACAGTTTGGAACTCAGTGCCGGCGATTATGGAGATGACACTTGGTAACCTGACTATGAAAAAGGAGAACTATGCCTTGCGCCTAGTACTTTTAAGTGGGGACTGGATACCTAAAGCATTACCAGACCAGGTGATGGAAACATTTGCGGATGCCGAGGTTATAAGCCTGGGTGGTGCTACAGAAGCTTCAATCTGGTCAATATATTATCCAATTCCGGAGCATGATACAGTTGCTTGCAGCACGGTGCCATATGGAATGCCACTCAGAAATCAGACGATACATGTTCTGAATTATGAGGAAAAAGAATGTCCGATAGGTGTAACGGGGGAAATCTGTATAGGAGGTATAGGTGTCGCAAAAGAATATATAGGAGATAGAGAGCGAACAGAAGAATCCTTTGTGGAAACCGATGATTACGGTAGAATCTATAAAACAGGTGATTATGGTATCATGCATCCGGAAGGTTATGTGGAATTTATTGGAAGAAAGGATAATCAGATCAAGATTCGAGGATATCGTGTTGAGCTTGGAGAAATAGAAAAGAAAATGGAAGGGCATGAATTCATTAGTAATGCTGTTGTCCTACTTCTGGAAGATAATCGGAAGCAGAAAGTCCTTTGCGGTTATTATACTAGTGAAGAAGATTTGGAAGTATCAGAGATTAGGGGATATTTGGAACGAGAACTGCCACAGTATATGATACCATCACTTTTTGTTGAACTAGAAGAATTACCACTGACAGCGAATGGAAAAGTAAATAGAAAAGCATTACCAAAACCAGACATATCGAAACTATCAGAGAAAGAATGCAAGGAACCCAAGAATGAAATCGAGAAAAAGGTCAAAGAAATTTGGGAGAAGCTTTTAGGATGTTCAGGTATTGGTGTAGATGAGAACTTCTTTGAACTTGGTGGGAACTCGATTACTATGGTGAAAGTAAGGACAGCACTTAGTCAGGAATTCAATGTGGAACTAGCCTTGAAGGAGCTTTTAAAGAATAATACTATTGAAAAGCTAGCTGAAGTTCTGCAAAAGGAAAAAGATATGGGAAGAACTTTAACATATCCGCATATTGAACATGACGAAGAGCATATGTATGATGCCTTTCCACTGACAGATGTACAGATGGCGTATTTGATGGGACGAGATGAGAGCTATGAATTGGGTGGGGGTTCTACTCATGTCTATTTAGAGATAAAAACTCAACTCAATATTAAATTATTTGAGGAGGCATTAAATAAAACTATTTCACAGCATCCTATGTTGCATACGATTATTTCTTCTGATGGTGAGCAGAAAATTATGAGAGAATTTCCTAGATATAAAATTTTGATGGAAGATATTTCAATGTTATCAAAACAAGAACAAAATGTTTTGATTAAGAACAAAAGGTCTGAAATGTCCCATGAAGTATTTGGGATAGGAATTTGGCCTATGTTTAACTATTTCGTGTATAAATTATCAGATGTAGATAATTATATGTTTATTGGATATGATATGTTGATCACAGATGGTGCTAGTTTCCAGTATATTCATAGAGATTTACTAAATTATTATTATGACAATGCCAAGCTTTTAGAGAAAAAGGGTTTTTCTTTTAGGGATTATGTTATAGCTGAACAAGAATTTAAAAAGTCAGAAATATATTTAAGAGATAGAGAATACTGGCATAAGCAGATTGAATATTTTCCAGAAGCACCGAGTTTACCATATAAAAGAGATATGAGTTGTGTTAATAATCCACATTTTAAAAGATTGCAGAAAACGCTATCTATTGAAGAATATAGTTTTATAAAAAAATGTGCTCAACAAAGAGATGTGACAACAACAGCTCTATTATGTGCAGCCTATGCCAAGGTTCTTTCAATTTGGAGTAATCAAGAGCAATTGGCGATAAATTGTACGGTATTTAATCGTATTCCATTTAATGAGGAAGTTTATAACTTAGTCGGCGATTTTACATCAACAATGTTGTTGAAAGTTACCTTTGATAAAGAGATGAATTATTGGGAACATGTAAAGAAAGTGCAGATGCAATTATTGGAATCATTAGAACATCGTCATTATGATGGGGTGGAATTTATCAGAGATTTAATGAAATTCCACAATGTGCAACGAAATAGAGCGCTAATGCCGGTAGTGTTTACTAGTATGTTAATAGGAGATGAAAATCACGAAGAGCATAACTATGAAATTGGTACAGTAGAAATGGCAGTATCACAAACATCACAGGTATTTTTAGATTATCAAGTTATGGAATCAAATGGTAAACTTATCATATCCTGGGATTATGTGGAAGAGTTATTTGATGAAAGCATAATAAATGAAATGTTTAGACAATATACTGAACTTATAATTTCAGGGGAAGAAGAAAAGTTACAATTACCTGAGGAGCAAAATAGTATATTACGAGCTTATAATTCTACAGAATGCAAATTTTTACTAGCAAATTCACCAATTGAGTTGTTTAAAAAATGTTGCGTAGAATATCCCGACAAAGTTGCGATAATGCATGACTTAGAAAAAATAACCTACGAACAACTCGATCGCGAATCAGATTTGTTAGCATATTATTTGCAGAAACAAGGTGTTGGTGTAGGAGATTTTGTAGGAGTAATTGGAAATAGAGATATTAAAACTATTTCTTATATTCTTGCGATATTAAAGACTAGGGCAGCTTATATACCAATTGATCCTAGCCAGCCTGATATTAGGAAGAATGAAATTATTGAGTCTAGTAAATGCAAATTAGTCCTAGATTCAAAAAAAGCATTGTTGATAAAAGAGGAAGAACATTTGGAAATCCCATTTACATTCCAAAAAGAAGATATCTGCTATACTATTTTTACTTCTGGGAGTACAGGAGTGCCGAAAGGGGTAGTGATAAAAAATGAACAAATGCTAAATACCTTATATGATATCAATACAAAATTTAATGTTGATGCAAAAGATGTGGTATTAGGAATTTCAGCTCTTAGCTTCGATTTGTCAGTCTATGATATTTTTGGAACATTGATAACAGGAGCAACATTAGTGTTAGTAAATGAACAAAAAAATATGAAGGAAATTGCTGAAAAATTATATAAAGAAAAAATTACAATTTGGAATTCAGTCCCATCATTGATGGAACTGATGATTGATTATTTAAGATTAAATAATGACACATTTTCAAAAAATTCGGTATTACGTCTAGTATTGTTGAGTGGGGATTGGATTCCTAAGAGCTTACCAGAGGAAATAAAAGAAAGATTTTTAGTAGCATCAGTTATAAGTCTTGGTGGAGCTACTGAAGCCTCAATTTGGTCAAATTACTATGATACAGATTTAATAGAAGATTATGATACTATTAATTCTATCCCATATGGTTTTCCGCTAGCTAATCAGCAGTTATATATTCTTGACTATAATCAGGAACAATGTCCAATCGAAGTGAAAGGAGAAATATATATTGGAGGTGCTGGAGTGGCTGTAGGTTATTTAAATGATCTGCATAAAACGAAGAATGCATTTGTAATGCATGAAAAATTAGGGAAAATATATAAAACGGGAGATTTTGGTGTATTTAGAAAAGAGGGATATATTGAATTTTTAGGAAGAAAAGATGGTCAAATTAAAATAAATGGATATCGTGTCGAAATAGGTGAAATAGAACGGGCTATAGAACAACTTGAATATGTTGAAGGGTGTGCTGTAGTATGCAAAAATGTAAACGGTCAAAATAAAGTATGTGCATTTTTGAAAAATAAACTTTCTTATAACATAAAAGTAGAAAAGGTTAAAGAGGACTTAAGAAATCTCTTACCGTCATACATGGTGCCTGCTTTTATAAGAATTGTAAAAGATTTTCCGCTAAATAGTAATGGAAAGATAAATCGAGCAGTACTTCCAGATATTAGCCAAGAAAAAGATAATACAAATTATAAAGAAAAGGCAACAAATAAATTAGAAAGTTTTATATGTAGTATTGTCGAAGAATTAATCGGAGTTACTGACATAGGCATTAATGAGAATTTATTTGAAATAGGATTAGATTCTGTTCATGCTATTAAATTGATTAGTAGATTAAATAAGCAGAACATGATTATCAATCTAAAAACAGTTTATGAACAACAGTGTATTAAAAATATTGCTTCAGCATTAAGTCAATACGAAAGTGGTATTACGTCAGAGGAACAGTATGTTATGTGTTTGCATAAGGAACAGAATGCTAAAAAAAATATCTTTTGTTTTCCACCAGTTGCTTCAGTAGGAATAGTATATAAAAAATTTGCTGAAATTATTGGAAAATATAACGTATATAGTTTTGATTTTATTCCAGATTATCAACGTTTAGAATTATACACAAATTTAATAAAGAAAATACAAAGTTCTGGAGAATATCTCTTTTTAGGTATTTCAGCTGGCGGAAATTTAGCATTTGAGTTGGCAAAAAAATTTGAAAAAGAGGGAGAAAAGATTGATAAATTGATACTTTTAGATTCTTTCTATATTGATGAAATGAATGTAAATATTATGCCTGAAGAAACAAGTAAAAACTATGCGGTTGAAGCGGCAGGAATTATGATGGAACAATATCCAGAATTGTGTATGGAGGAGTCTTATAAGAAAAAACTCGCAAATAATATTCAAGCATATTATGGTTATTTAGATACGCTGGTTAATACAGGAGTTGTAAATGCACCAATTTATGTACTTAAATCACCGACAAGTAGTAACGAACATATTCGTGGGGACATTGAAGGATGGAAAAATTGTACTCATAGTATATTTGACATTTATACAGGATTCGGGAATCATGCAGAAATGTTGAATGAAGAATATGTCGAAAAAAATGTAAAGATTATTGAGGGTATACTGTAAAAATATTTGTGGTAGATTGACTTTTAAAAGTTGATCTACCACAAATATAATAGGGAGGAGGAATTGTAATGGGATTACTCAATTTTTTAAAAGAACAACTTGAAGTTATAAGAAAAAAAGATCCTTCTGTAAAATCAGCATCAGAAGTTATTTTATATCCTGGCGTAAAAGCATTATTTTACTATAAACTTGCTCATGAATTGTATAAAAGAAAGCATTTTTTTCTATCTAGATATTTATCGCAAAGAGCAGCAAGAAAAACAGGGATTGAAATTCACCCAGGGGCAAGTATCGGAAAAGGTTTTTTTATTGACCACGGAATAGGAACAATAATAGGTGAAACAGCAGAAATTGGTGAAAATGTAACAATATATCAAGGAGTTACATTAGGGGCTAATAGCAATATGAATGGTAAGCGTCATCCAACTATTTACGATAACGTTATTATTTATAGTGGTGCTAAAATTATTGGAAATATTTGTGTAGGTAGAAATTCTGTTATTGGCGCAGGTGCAGTTGTAGTTAAATCTATACCAGAGAATTGTATAGCGGTAGGAGTACCAGCTAAAATAATTAGAAGGAGTTGAGAATGTGAAACAAACAATAAATTTATTATGCTTTCCATATGCAGGAGGATCTTCAAGTGTTTACAAGAAGTGGGAGGATAAATTTGTAAGTGATATTCATATTGTTCCTATGGAATTGCCGGGTAGGGGAAGTAAATTTAATCAAAAGTTAGAAACAGATTTTGAACAGATGCTTTCTATTTTATATGAGGAAGTGTTAAAGATAATAGAAAAAAATGATACATATGCTTTTTGGGGACATAGTATGGGAAGTTTAATTGAATATTATTTAGTGCAGAGATTAATGGCAAATAATCAGATATTACCTAAACATATATTTTTTTCAGGACAAGTACCGCCTAATTATTTAAAAAAAGAATTTTATTATCAGTTAAATGACAATGAATTTTTGAAATATTTAAGATCTTTGGGGGGAATACCAGATGAAATTTTATATAATGAAGAATTATGTGAAATTTTTTTGCCTATACTTCGGTCTGATATGATGGCTGTTAATACAGCAGAGCTGGTGACTGATGGTCGCCTAATTCCTGTGAATATATCTGTTTTATACGGTAGTAATGATAATTCAGTCGATAAGAGTGTTATGGATAAATGGAAGGAAACGAGTTCAAAACAGTGCGAGTTTTTAGAATTTGTAGGAAATCACTTTTTTATAAACCAGTATGAAAAAGAAATTCTGGAGTTAATTGAAAAAAGATTGGAGGCATTTGAAAATGGAGAAAAATAATATTAAACAGATTAGCGATTTGTCATCAATGCAACGAGGTATTTTGTTTCATAGTTTAGAGGAGGAAGATGCGTATTTGATTCAAGTACTATTGAAAATGAAAGGAGAACTTTCAATTGATACTATTCAAAATGCATTTAACTGTTTTATACAAGAATACGATATTTTACGAACGGGAATATTGTATAAAAATGTGTCTAAACCTATTAAAGTGGTGTATAAGAAAAGAGTTGAAGATGCTTTCTATAGCAAGGACATGAGTCTTGAGGAATATCTTAAAAATGATAGGAGGAGAGGATTTGATTTAGAAAAAGATTTGTTAATTAGGATGGGAATTATCGAAGAAAACAGAGAGTTTAATTTAATTATTACATTTCATCATATAATATTAGATGGATGGAGCAAAGATATAATATTACAAAGACTATTTGAAATATATAGCCTTTTGTTAAATGAGAATTATTATCCAGTACATCAAAAATATACGGATATAACTGATGATATATTGAAAAACGAATACTCTGATTTTTGGAAGAGATACTTGGATGGCTACGAGTGCTCATCTACACTTTTAACACTCAAAGAGTCTAATGAAAAAAACAGATTTATAAAGGATGTTTTTAAAATTGACAATTCTGATTCAATAAAAAAAGTGTGTTTGGAAAATAGTATATCAATAAATGTATTTTGTCTTGTCGTATGGGGGATTGAAGCTCAGATGCTGTGCAATTCGGATGATATTATTTTTGGAAATGTTATTTCGGGTAGAGATGTACAGATAAATGAAATTAGTAATGTTGCCGGTTTGTTTATTAACACTATTCCTATTAGGATAAGCAATATTAAGAAAAAACGATTTATAGAATTTGCTAAAGAGTTTGCTAGACAATATTATCTTTGTATGGAAAAAGGGCACATGCCTTTAAATGAATTAGTTAATTCAAAAGACGCAAAAATTAATTTGGATCATCTTGTTACTTTTGAAGAAAAGAGTATGACGTTAGAAAGTCTTAATAGTATGAAAATTAGTAACTTGACATTTATACAAAGCGAGGTAATAGAGCATACACAATATCCGCTTACGATTACTTTTAGAAATGAAGCAGATATTCTTATAGAGGGAATTTATAATGAAAACATTGTAAAAAGGGAAGATATAGAGATGATTTTTTCTATATTTCAATTTTTGTGTAATCAAATAATCGAAAATCCTGATTGCATTATCACAGAATTGAAATGTGTAAATATTAATCAGCATACATATTGGGAAGAATTTAATAAGAATGATGTGGAAGTAGTTGAGACAAGTATAATTAATGAATTTGAGAAGGTAGTGCAAAGAAATCCATTTAGTATTGCTATAAAAGATGAGAAAAAACAAATGACCTATTTAGAATTAAATAGTAAAGCTAATTTTGTTGCGGAAGAGCTGATTAGACGGGGAATAAAAGATATGGGCGTTGCTTTATATATGAAACGTTCATGTCTATTAATGAGTACAATTTTAGGAATACTGAAATCAGATAATTACTATATTCCAATAGAATATAATTATCCGAATGAAAGAGTGTCCACAATTATAAAAGAGGCTCATCCTGCAGCAATAATTTGTGATTTTGACAGTTATAATAAAGAGATATCATTACCTAATAATTGTGAAAAAATATGTTTAAGCGAATTGATAGGAGATAAAAAGGAGAATGTTCAGAATCATTCTAATTCAAAATCAATTGCATATATAATTTATACATCTGGAACAACAGGGGTTCCTAAGGGGGTAGTTATTGAAAATGAAGGAATTATGAGAATAGCAAAAGGAAAGTATTTAAATGTTAATTCATCGGATGTGATTTTACAATTATCAAATTATGCTTTTGATGGATCTGTATTTGATATTTTTGCAGCATTATTAAATGGAGCAACACTTAGAGTGATTACAGAAGATGATGTTACGGATTTGAGTAGGCTAGGTAATTGCATAAAACATGAAATAACAGTTCTTTTTGTAACAACAGCTTTATTTAATGCCATTATTGAAAATAATATTGAATGTTTAGCACAAGTCCGTAAGATATTATTTGGCGGCGAGAGAGCATCAGTAAAACATGTGCGTAAGGCTTATGAAATATTAGGAAAGAATAGATTAATACATGTCTATGGACCAACAGAAACAACAATATTTGCTTCTTTTTATCCGATAAATGAAATTAGAGGATGGAATAATGTACCGATTGGTTATCCGGTAGATGGTACACATTTATATGTGCTAAATACTTATGGACAGCTTCAACCATATGGGCGAAAGGGAGAATTATATATATCCGGTATAGGGTTAGCTAGAGAATATAAAAATGATTCGTTCATGACACAAAACAAATTTGTATATCCATTATTTGAACCAAATACGCGAATGTATCGAACAAATGACATATGTGTATTATCTAAAAAAGGAGAATTGGAATTTATTGATAGAAATGATAATCAAATAAAATTGCGGGGATATAGGATTGAGCTAGGAGATATTCAAAATGCTCTATTAGAATTGAGTTATGTTCAGGATGCTTATGTGATTCCGGTGAAAGATAATAAAGAAATGTTAAAAATATGTTCGTATGTAGTATCTGACGAGACATGTATAGATTCCAATCAGGTGCGAGAAGATTTACGGAAAACACTTCCAGAGTTTATGATACCCAGTAAAAATATTTTGATAGATAAATTGCCTTTAAATCAGAACGGGAAAATTAATAAGAATGAGTTGCCAGAAGTGGAGTGGGAAGAAAAAAGTCAAAACTGTGAGGAAGAATTTGCGAGCGAGTTTGAAAAGACAATTGTGGCAATTTGGAGTGAAGTTCTTAATATAAAAAGTTTAAGGCATGATTCGGAGTTTTATGATTTGGGCGGAGACTCTATTAAAGCAATTAAGATGGTCACTCAAATTAATAAACTTGGATATAACATTAATATAAAAGACTTATTTAACAATTCCACACTAAAGCAATTGTTATTGTTATTACAACAAAAAGGAAAACAGAAAAGAAATGGAGAGCAAAAACAGCAGGATCAACAAGAAAGTAAGGTTGATTATATGTCTTTATATATGGAGTAGGTATGTATAAAAAATTGAAAGAAATAGTGTTGTCTGGACAGGGAACTTTATATCGTATGGTAATTGCTTATGTGAATTATGCCGATAATATTCTGGAATTTGATTATGATGAATATAAGCAAATATATTGTAGCGAAATAGAGGGAATGTCCTTACAAAGAGAAAAGGAATATCTTGTTGGAAGATATAGTATATTAATGGCACTGGAGATGTTCACAAACCATTCGTTGAACAATCTAAAAATAAAAAGAGGTATATTTAATTATCCGTATGTTGAAGGTAGTCCTTTTGCTGTTGATGTATGTTTATCTCATACTCAAAATAATGTTTTGGCATTAGTACATAGTAAAGAAATTATAATTGGAATTGACTGTGAAAAGATTCAAGGAGACTTGTCAAATTCTATATATAGGGAACTTACAAACAAAGAAAAAGGGTTAATAAAGACTTTTGGAAGTGAAAATCGAAACAATATAATAACAGCCTTTTGGACGATGAAAGAAAGCGTTTCTAAAGCTATTAAAACAGGATTGAGTATACCATTTAATATGTTAGAAGTAACAGAAATTTATTTTGAGCAAGGCAATTTAGTTGGAAAAATTGAGAATTTTCCACAATATAAAATAATAACATGGTTTACTGATGAGATAAGTATTTCGTGTGCTTTTCCATATATGCTAATGTTTTATTGATTTTTTAAACAAATTCGTACTATAATTGAAAGATTAAATAATAAAAATCAAGTCAAAGATAAAGTTTTTTGAACGAAACAGAGATTATTTATAAAGTGAAAAATTGATTGACAATATTGGATAAAGATGATATGATTGAAACAGACTAGTAGTTTGTTTGGAGAGATGATATGGCACGAAATAGATATCCAGAAGAAACGGTTAAGTTAATTTTGGACGTTGCCACTCGGTTATTTACAGAAAAGGGTTATGATGCTACATCGTTGCAGGATATTATTAATGATACGAAGCTTTCCAAAGGTGCAATTTATCATCATTTTGCATCAAAAGAGGAGATTTTTGAAGCGATTTTTAATCGTATCGGAGAAGAAAATACGACAGCTCTTGCTAAAGTACGAGATAATAATATGTTGAGTGGTATTGAGAAATTGAGAAGTATTTTCAAAGCAGCATTATTTAATTCAAATCAAAGTCTTATGCTTACGGTTACGCCTTGTTTGTTAGATAACCCACATTTTTTGGCAATGCAGATTCGGCAACTATATCAAGTAGTTGCTCCAGAGTTTATTCGACCGATTTTGGAAGAAGGAATTGATGATGGCACAATTAAAGCACAAAATTCTGGTGAACTGGCAGAAGCAATTATGATTTTATCAAATATATGGCTCAATCCTCTTGTTAGCATGACTGATGAAAGCGGTATGCGTAATCGTTGCATAACATTTAATAAAATGCTACAAGGAATGGGGATTGATTTATTATTAGATGATGAAATGGTAAATGGTTATATCAGTTATTGCAAAAGTAAACAACAAATCTAAAATAAATTGCTCTATTAAGAGCAGTTTCGGACTGTAGACAAAGTTAGGAAAAAAGTCAGGCTTTTCTATCTGTATGACCGCTTTTCTGGTATAATAAAATTATCAGGAAGGCGGTGTTTTTTATAATGACGAAAAATGGAGATAAGAAACTAGTGCACAGACACATTTGTATTCAGTTTTACGTAAGCGCCTAGTTACAGTTTTACTACTGCCTTAGAATAAGGCAGTAGTAAACTTAGGATAAAGAGATTTTAGCTTTATCCTAGCATCAGTGGTTTTAAACTGCCAGTTTACTTTTGCAGCGGCTGCACTGTGTTCAATATCCCATGCTGACAATTCCTTATGGAGTGTATTGATATCACCAATCCTATGGAATAAACACTGGTGTGTCATTGCATTGAGTTCTATCTCCGCTATATCAAGCCAGCGCCCATGCTTAGGAGTATAGTGAATCTCCAGGCGCTTTATAATGCGCCGTGCTTCCACCGCCGGATACTTCTTATATAAAGATGCTGGTTTATGCGTATCGAGATTATCCATGATAAGGACGATCTTTTCCGCTTCCGAATACATCACGTCCACAAGGTATTTCATCTCTTCTACCCAATCTGTTGCTCTCCTGTGCTCTCGGACACTGACATGGTGTTTTCCGCCAAGGAGTTCTACAAACTACGAAAATACTGCATGTGCCATTACAGGTATATTCACAATCCACTTTCCTGTCATTGCCCCGACACATAGGCATCGTTTTCCGTGCTCCCGGTATCTGGTAGGTTTTTCATCCTCGCATACAGCTGATCGTTTCGGATTATAAGACGTTCCATAGACGTCGAGGATATCTTTCATGCAGGCTATAAATTCTGTGTCTTCTTTTAGTGGGATACACCAGTAGGTGCTGCAGTGAGGGCGAAGTTCTTTTTTTTTTAAGACTCTTCGGATAGTTTTCCTGCTGACTGGGGTTTCAAGCTCAATCCGGCACAGGGCTGCAGGCAATTTGGATCAGATGGGCCTCAACCCGTCCATCAGCTTTACGCAGCGTAGCACTGGAATTCGGACTGATATTATACTTAATGATATCAGTAATACTATTTTTAACACAAAATTGTAGACGGGCAGACCGTATAATTGTTGGTAATCTGGGCATGAGTCAGCCCAGTTCCATGAATCTTGTCCAATTCAAGCAGAATCTGGCATCGCTTTAAAACAGTTTTACACGTCACCTTATTCTTGATGGTTTTCTGAAGGGGTGCTCTTTCGTCATCACTAAGCCGGATAATATATTTTTTGGTCTTGCCATAGGAAATCAAGGATGGTTTTTTGTAAATATGAAGATGTATATGATGAGTATTATGATTGCTGCTTATGTCCGAAAACCCCAATGTTGTCTTATCATACAACGAATAGGAAGGGCTACAGAGAATACCGAAGTTGTAGAGAAATCTGCACAAACTGCCAAATCTCCATAACTGTACAGAAAGCAAAATCATGTAAAAGTAGTCATGCGTCATGTGTGGCATATATGGAGAAAGCGGAAGATATCTGTCATATTTTCGGAAAACAAAGAGATTTATGTATTGAGGAAGGAAACAATTGAGAAAATTTTTGCAACCGCCAAAGAACAGGATGGTTTCCGCTATACACAATACATAGGAAAAGCCCAAATGGAAATATTTGTAAATAGAAACATCAAGAGTATAAGTCAAAAGGAATTTATTACAATAAAACAGGAGATTATTACATCTAAAAAAGCATTTGTGAAAAATATGCTAATATGGTAAAAAAGCAAATGAAAAGGTAGGGAATTAAATGAAAAAATACGTAAAAAAATTAAATATGATGCATGGTGTTACTGCATTAGCATTTTTGATTACTACATTTGTAGTAAATACAAAATGTGTTTATATTTTTCATCAACCAAACCAAAATGAAAATGTAAAAAGTTTAAGAAAGTTTTAAGAAAAAAGCAGACATGTTTAGCATGTCTGCTTTTTGACAAGAATCTATAAAATATAGAAAAAATATATATGGACAAGCTTTAATAGTAAAACTAAAAACTCTAAATAGGAATATTCAAATACTCTTATAAAGAATATTTAAATAATGAATAAGAGATAAAATATAATGGAATATTACTATTGAGGAGTTGTTTTTATGGAAAGCAGAGTAAAAGAACTTAGAATAAGAAGACGGTTAAGTCAGGAAATGCTAGGGCAAAGTCTGGGAATTACACAACAGACAATCAGTAAAATAGAAAATGGTAAATATGATATTCCCACAGATTTATTGATTAGTTTGTCAAATTTTTTCAATGTTACAACAGATTATATATTGGGATTATCAGATATAAAAAGGAATTTGGAAGGTCAAATACGTGTAAATAAAACTTTGGATGATAATTACGATTTAGTGATGCAATATAATGAACTAGATAATGTCAATAAAAAGACTTTAGATATACTTTTAAGTAGATTGTGTGAAACACAGAGGGAGAAATAGTATGGTAAAAATTGCAATTTGTGATAATGATGTTGCCTCAACTTCTCTTATAGAAAATCTACTATATGAAGCTGCTCGAGGGATAAATATACCTATCGAAGTCGATATCTTTTTTGATGGATTAACATTAAAGGCAGGTATGGATCAGGGAAATAATTATGATTTAATATATTTAGATATAGAAATGGAAAAATTAAATGGTATAAAAACTGCCCAATATATAAGGGAAAAGAAGCATACTGTTTTGATTATTTATATTTCTAGTTATGAAAAGTATTTAAAAGAATTATTTGAAGTAGAACCTTTTAGATTTATTGCTAAACCTATTAATCACACGGTGTTTTTTAAATATTTTTATAGTGCATATGAAAGAATTGAAAGTGGACAAGAGCAATTTGAAATTAAATTTAAAAATGAGATTGAGCACATACCCGTAAAAGAAATAGTATATTTTGAAAGTGAGAAAAGATATGTACATGTTGTAACCGAAAACGGAAAATATACATTTTACGGTAAATTAAAAGAAGTGGAGAAACAGGTTAGTAGTGGAAAATATCTTTTTATAAGAATCCATCAGTCTTATTTGGTAAATTACAAATATATTAAAAAGATTACATTTTTGGCAGTTGAACTCTATAATGGTATAAAATTGCCGATTAGTGAGGAGCGACTAAAGGAAGTGCGAAAAAGATTTTGTGAAATAGCAAAAGGAAGTTTTGCAGATGTTTGACATATTTATGAAAATAATGATGTCAATTTTTTCGTTATATATTGTAGAATCATATTTTTCTACATATTTTGAAAAAATGAAAAAAGGAATGAAAATTCATCTGTCATCATTAATATATATAGTTTTTCAATTTTTTTCTGGGTCTTTAAGTTTAATTTCGCCAGTCGTTTTATTTGTAATGAACATAATTGTAGTTACGTTGGTTGTACGTTGGAAATATAAAGGGCTTTTTAGAACACAAATAATGATGTCCATTCTTTTATTGATAATATGGATGATTTCAGAAGTCTTAGTGGGATATATCTTTAAGTATAGAGGGATATCTTATGAACAGGTAGATTTATCAGGTGCCGTTATAAGTAAAATCATTATACTTATTTTTGTTAAGATTATGAAAACAAAGAAAAATTGGGCAACTAATCAATCTGTTTCATTAAAATTAAATATAGGATTGTTATTTATACCCGTAAGTAGTATTTACATTGTACATAATATTTTTGCTCTATGTAGCAAATTTGAAAGTGGGTTTGCCTTTCCATTCATTTCTTCTATTATCATTTTAGGCATAAATTGTATGGTGTTTATGATATATGATAAATTAGCCTTGGAAGAAGAACTCTATAGAAATAATATGCTATTTACACAACAATTGGATTCTAATGAAAAACAGATGCTGGAAAGGGAACTATCTGTACAAGAATTTAAGAGATTGCGTCATGATATGAAGTCACATTTATTTAGTATAAAAGTTTTTTTGAAGAATCAGCAAGTTGGAGATGCTATTATATATATCGATAATATTGTGGATTCAGGCGGTTTATCCTCAAAAAATGTTTGTAAGAGTGGTCATATTATAATAGATGCATTGGTTAATTATAGATGCACAATTGCAGAAGAAAAAGATATAAAGTGCAATATTTTCCATCAAATTCCTACAGAGTTACATTTTAGAAATAGTGATTTGTGTGTCTTGCTAGGAAATGCTTTTGATAACGCTATTGAAGCAGCAGAAAAAGTAGAAATTTCAAAACGCTATATTGAACTTAGACTGGGATATAATAAAGGGTATCTTCTTATAGAAATATCAAATTCTTATAACGGTATTGTGAAAATGAGCAATAAAGGGGAATTTATGACAACGAAGCAAGATCAAAAAAATCATGGCATAGGGATGTTATCTATGAAGAAAGTTGTTGAAACATATAACGGAGAAATGACTATAAATGTGGAAAATAATATTTTCGAAATGACAATTATGTTATACGAAAGTGAAGGAGAGCAATTATGATTGAAAAAATTTCGCACCATATAGTTATGTATGCTATTGCCAAAGGCGAAGTAAGTGAAAAAGACTATGATATTTATAAATATGGGTTTTGGGTTGGAATTGAATTATGTATTAGCATTATTGTAAGTGTATTTTGTGCTATTAGCTTACATAGTTTAATAGAGCTAGTATTGTTTTTTATTATATTTGTTCCACTTAGAGCCTTTGCCGGTGGAATTCATTTAAAAACATTTAAAAATTGTTTTTTATTATCTATTGGTAGTTTGATGGTAATTTTGAATCTTGTAAAGTATTGTAGTTTACCAGTTATAGTATTAAATTTGGGTATATTATCTCTATTAATATTAATAAAATTTGTGACTCACAAAAAGGAAAAAACAATATCAGAAAAGAGATTTTTTCAAAGTAAATTAGATATTACAATAAGTATTATTGCCTGTATCAATATTTTTTTTAATATATACGGAATTAATAAGTGGATATTCTTAATATTTTTAACTCTTTTTCTAGAGTTATTTTCAATATTGGCAGAGAATATCATGTATAATTGATAGATTTTTATATAAAATATGGAACTGATAAGTGGATTAGAAAAAATTCTAATCCACTTTTTTTGATTTTTTTACAGAAAATCCATGAATTTTTAGTTGGTATATAGTAGGAGCACCTTGATAATTTCATAGAGTAAATTCAATTCTGTCAAGAATAATAGCAGTCATACATCAATTTTCAGGTGGAAGATTTAAAACATGAGGAACATAAGGAGAATGAAAATGATTAAAATAGGAGTTATTAATTTAGGTATTATAGCAATCAGTATGATCGCTTGCATCTTATGCACGTCTGTTATAGCAGGAAAGAGAGCAGATGAAAGTATAGAAAGATATTTTAAGGAACAGAAGAAAGGGTAGGATTTTATGAGAAAAGCAGGTGTGGTATCAACGGATGTAAAAGGGGAAGATAATGAATTTTATCACGATATTATATCACTATTTAAAATATACAGATCTGTAAATTGGAAAATGCAAATTAAAATCAATCAAGTAAAGCAATGCTTTCATACAGAATATGGCACCGATGTAGACGAATTTTTAGATAGTGTTTATCAGGCAGGAATGGACATCAATCTGGATATGGAAGATATGAGGGAAAGGATCGAATCTATCAATCAGGCCAATAAGTATCTGAAACTGATTGATGAGGCGGTAGAGTTAATGCGGAAATATCACCCACAAGGAGAAAAGTATTATTGGGTACTTTATTATACCTATATGTCAGCTTATAGAGCAGAGAATACAGATGAAATTCTGGATAAACTGGAGCCGCATTTTCCACGGATACCAAGAATGCACAGAGCTACTTATTTTAGATGGCGAGATAAGGCTTTTGAGGCAGTCAGCAATATATTATGGGGATACGAAACAAAAAATCAGCAAATATTGAAACAGGTAAACCAGAATTATCAGGAATAGGTAAATAAAATAGTCAAAGGGCTGGAAAGGAGAAACATGGGATTTATTATGAGCATAGATACAGGAAATAAAATGATGAAAACTAACCATTTTATTTTTCATTCGGGGATTAAAAGAAAAGAACAGAGAATTCTACCAGGAGAAGAAGGGATTTTTTTTAAAGGGATAAATTATTTGGAAAGTAATCAGAGGATTTCCTATTTAGAAGATAAAACCATTGATGACAGGTATTATATTTTGACATTGCTTGGAGTGGCAAAGGAACTGGAAAAAGAAGGGATAGAAACTGGTATTCATGAAGGAGGAACCATTCCAATCCAGCTATAATATCTCCCGTTCTGAGAGCCTGGTGGATCGGATCA
>OBCY01000065.1_pt1 | contig 22720 bp, 17 predicted proteins | sample 1496051 | NCBI WGS metagenome assembly OBCY01 (sample SAMN01760917, study PRJEB22395) | human gut metagenome | reverse complement strand
CATGGAAAGATATAAACATCAAGGCAAAAACGGTTAATGTAGACCACCAGCTCATATATAAGAATTTAGGCGACGGTTGCAAGTTCCATATCTCTACACCGAAAACGGAGTCGGGTATTCGTATTATACCTATGACACAAGAGGTTGTAAAAGCCTTTGAGGAACAAAGGAAAATCAATTTTATGCTTGCAAAGGATAAGAGCATTGAGGTGGACGGATATTCGGGTTTTGTCTTTACTGCAAAATCGGGCAGACCGCTTATGCCAAATGCTGTAAATAATGTTCTGTACAACATTGTAGACGCATATAACAAAGTCGAAGTAGAACGGGCAAAAAAAGAGCATAGGAAAGCGGAGCTGTTACCAAAGTTTTCAGCTCATGTCATGCGACATACCGCCTGCACTAGAATGGCAGAGTGCCGTATGGACGTAAAGGTTCTTCAATATATTATGGGACACGCCCATATAGATGTAACAATGGAAGTGTATAACCATATCGGAGAGCTGACAAGGATTGAAAAAGAGGTTGCAAGACTGGATAGCATGGCGTTAAACGCTTGACACCAGAAAAACAAAAATTGGTGTCAAAATCGAAAAAATCACAATTTCAAAAGAAATAAGATACTGCAAACCATTGATTTTAAAGGGTTTGCAAAAAAATATAAAAAATATTAGCACTCACCTCTTGATAATGGAAGTCGATTTTTGTCCTGTCTTGTGTATCCCGGAAGTGCCTGTTTTACGGGCTTTCCGGGGCATCAGTCATTTTGTCTGGTATTGTAAAGCAGTGTCAGATTTGTCGTAAATGTCGTAAATTTGTGGTCAAAAAATGATGAGAAATGGAGAGTGCTAATAAAATGAAATTAACGTATACGAATGTAAATGGATATCTAATCCCGAATCTCACCTATAAATCCGGTGAACAGATGGAGCAACTTGGCAAGTATGGTTTTCTTCGCAGAGATTATCTGAAAAACCATCGAAATTCAACCTATCAGGTGATGCTTTTGCAGGATACGATAGGTGAGCATCTGCTGGAAGTGGACAAGGCAGCCAGAGAACGGGAAGAAATTATTCTGAAACAGTTGGAAGAAAAAGATCCATTGCCGGATAAGGAGAAAGATCAAATGGCATGGGTAAGGGCTGCCAATCAGCATAGAGCGATTGCAGAAGAGATTATTCTCAAGGAATTGATTTATGTTTAAATGAAGGTGATGAGGTCGTGGATTGCGACCTCATTATTGTATGAAAAATAGCAGTAGGCAGAATGAGAAAAATAGGGTAAAATGGGAACATGGATTTTGGGAACTCATAAGAAATGATTGTGCGGTAAAGTAACTTGAAATGCCAGTTTGGCATTTCAAGTTATAGAGGAGATGGAATGGCGGATCAGAAAGTAAGAGAAATGGAACCAGTGGAAACACAAATAGTTGAAATCATGCCACCGGACGTTGAAAATCTGATTTATGTAGTAAGAAACAAACAAGTCATGGTGGATAGTGATCTGGCAATGCTTTATCAGGTAGAAACGGGAGCGTTAAACAGAGCCGTTAAAAGAAATATTGCCAGATTTCCAGAAGATTTTCGATTTCAGCTTACAAAAGATGAATATGAAAACTTGAAATGCCAATTTGGCACCTCAAATGGCAGTGGAACAGAAAATGGTTATGGTGGCAGACGTACATTACCGTATGTATTTACAGAGCAGGGAATATCCATGCTTGCAAGTGTATTGCATAGCGAGGTGGCAATTAATGTAAGTATAGGTATTATGCGTGCATTTGTAGAAATGCGACGGTTTATAGCCAACAATGCACTTTTGTTTGAAAGGATTAGTAACGTTGAGCTAAAACAACTGGAATATCAGAAAAAGACAGATGAAAAACTGGAGCAGATTTTTGAGTACATATCAGATCATGAGGAGTCTAATCAAAAGATATTTTTTGATGGTCAGATATATGATGCATTCAGCTTATTGATAGGACTGATTCAGAAAGCAGAAATGGAAATTGTTCTGGTAGATGGATATGTGGATGTAGGAACATTAAATATTTTGTCAAAGAAGAAAGAAAATGTGGCGGTGACAGTTTATACACAGCAACGGACAAAATTATCTCAAACAGATGTAGATAACTTTAATGCACAGTATCCTAAACTGGATGTGAAGTACACAAGAGCATTTCATGATCGTTTTTTAATTCTTGATAAAACGAAAGCATATCATGTGGGTGCGTCTTTGAAGGATGCAGGTAAAAAATGTTTTGGAATTAATCTGATTGAAGATGCAGGTATTGTAAGAGATATTTTACAGAGATTGGAATTGGAAACAGAAGAATAGAAAAGTAAGTTATGCAGAAAGGCGTGAGTCATAAGAATATGGCTTGCGTCTTTTTCTGTCTGGAAAGGAAGTGGGGAGCATGGCACAGATTTTTCGTGTAGAGAGAACTAAGAATTTTACGGTAATGAGTAATCACCATTTCAAGAATAAGAATCTGACATTGAAAGCGAAAGGTCTATTATCGTTGATGTTAAGTTTGCTAGATGACTGGAATTACAATATGCAAGGACTGGCAACATTGAGCAGAGATGGGATTGATTCTGTTCGTTCTGCAATTAAGGAATTAGAGCATCATGGATATGTGGAACGTCATAGATTGCGTAATGAGTATGGCTTTTATGCCGATACCGAATATATTATCCGGGAAGTTCCATTAGGAGAAGAAAATGATTAAGTGGAGAAGAGAAGTGCCTAAGGGTGGATAGTCCAATTTTGGACAATCAGGTCATAGGAAATTTCTATCTCCGGACATCAGAAAATAGGAAACCCAGATATGGTAAATCCCATATTGGACAAACCGTTGCTATTAATAATCTATGTTATCAAATATGAATTATTAAAGAACCAGTAAATAAAATATCCATCTTATCAATTCACGTAAGTATTAATAGGATTGGATAAGAAAAGAAAGTATGAGGTATGATTATGAGAATGATGAAAAACAACAATAATGAGACGGTTATGGTGATCGGGATTGATCATGGGTATGGAAACATGAAAACAGCCACCAGATGCTTTCCATCCGGTGTAGCCAGATATGACAAGGAGCCAATCTTCCAGAATAATCTTCTTGTTTACAATGGCATGTATTACCAGATCGGAGAGGAACACAAGGAGTTCTGTGCAGAGAAAACGCAGGATGAGGACTATTATGTGCTGACACTGGCGGCTATTGCAAGAGAACTTGATGGGAAAGGAATGAATCGTGCAAAGGTACACATTGCAGCCGGACTTCCACTTACCTGGGTAGCTACACAGAAAGAAGATTTCCAGAAATATCTTCTCCAGAATGAAAGCGTGGATTTTAGATTCCGTAACAAAGATTATCATGTAGAGTTTGCAGGAGCTGATGTTTACCCACAGGGGTTTGCAGCAGTCTTTTACCGCTTACAGGATTTCAAAGGTATCAACATGCTGGCAGATATTGGAAACGGAACTATGAATATCATGTATATCAACAATTCCCGTCCATTAGAGAAGAAATGCTTTACAGAGAAATATGGAACACACCAGTGTGTGCTTGCAGTCAGGGAATCCTTGCTGAAAGAACTGGGAACAGTGGTGGATGATCTGGTGATTGAGCAGGTGATCCGTACCGGGACAGCAGATATTGGTGAGAAATATCTGACAGTCATTCGTAAAGCTGCCAGAGATTATACGAAAGAAATCTTCCATAAGCTGAGAGAACGGGAATATAATCCAGAACTGATGCGTCTGTATGTGGTCGGCGGTGGCGGTTGTATGATCCAGAATTTTGGAGAATATGACAAGGGCCGAGTGACAATTGTACGGGACATCTGTGCCACAGCGAAAGGCTATGAAGCAATGACCGTAAGGAAAATCCAGAGAAACGGAGGGATGCTTGTATGAGAAAAGAACGGAAAATCATCAATACAAATATCCGTTTGAATCTTTGTGATGAACAGGACAGGCAGGCATGGGAATATTTGCAGACGATGGACAGGGAAAAATATAAATCGTACACCAGAGCAGTTGTAGTTGCTTTAAACGATTATTTTTCCAGAGAGTACAGGAATGAAGCAGATCCGTATCTGGAAACCAGAGAAAAGGAAGATGCTTTTCTGGAAAGAGTGGAAACAGCTGTCCGGGATGGAGTGAAAGAATCTGCCCCGATGGCTATAGCGAAAAATCTGGTGGAAATGCTTGTACCGTTTGTAAAAGAATCGGTAGGAGAAATTAATCTGCCAGACAGAACACTAATAATGGAGAAAACGGATGGAGAGATCGCAGAAGATAATCTGGACTGGGAGAAAGAGGCTGATATGGATGCAGCATTGGATTTTGCAGACAGTTTTTAGATAGTTATGAAATAGCAGTAACAGGAAAACAGACTGACAGTAAGGAATAGCTTTACAAAAACAGAATAGCAGAAAAAGACAATGGCAGTGGTTACATTTCAGACATTATGAATTGGAGAAATGTTTATGACTGCTATTTTTATGTCTTTTAGCAGAAATGGAAAGAGATCCAGAAAAAGAAAGACAGAAATAACAGGATAATATAACAGAAAAGCGTTGGTAGATGGGTGGATTGAACAAGCAAGGCGAAGAAAAGAATAGAGTGCCGGATACGGCACATGATTGTCCGATTCTTTGCATCGGAGTGATGCATGAACAGCCTGTTTCAGAAAGAGAAAATCTATCGAAATGGGAGCTTTTCTCTTTCTTCCACAGTCTGTCCCTACACCACAAAACCACCGTCATCTCCATTTTGATCTGATAACGTAGGGTGGAAAATATGGCTTGGTGGGTGTCGGTTCAGTGGTGGGGAGATGACAGGCAAGTTTCGCAAAGTGGCAAGTCACTATGCACCGGAGCCAGCCTTTGGGCTGTTCCTAAACTTGCCAGAGGGCTCTGCCCCTTGGAACCCCGGCACGTTAATGGCGTAAGTATTCCTGCGAAATGTCCACCGGACATTCCTACGGAACACTTACTGATTGACTAGGGTTTCACCCTGCACCCACCAAAGGGGCGTTGCCCCTTATGGAATCCCTGTAAATTTTAGCCGAAACGCTGTGTCTGTTGATAAAGAATGAAAATGAAGCAAGGAAGGAGACAAAAGCCTATGAGAAAACGAAATCATACAGTAACCATACGGATGAATAACGAGGAATATAATCTGCTTCAAAACAAAATGAAAGAATCCGGAAGAACACAGCAGGAAGTTGTAATAAAAGCAATCGCAGATTTGAAGATAGCTTCTACAGAGGAAGTGGAAGAACTGAAAAGATTGAACCAGATGTTTGCAGATATTCTCAGTCAGCTTCGTGGAGTTACTACAAATATCAATCAGATTGCAAGAAAGCTGCATACAGATGGAGAAGTTCCAAATGACAGTACGCTGTATTTCCTCAATAAAAATATTCTTAAGTACCGGAAGGAGAGTGAAAAGATATGGCTATTAATAAGACGATTAATAAGCGGACAAATACACATGGAGCAATGAGAAACTGCATCGAATATGTTTTGCGACAGGACAAGACCAACGAATTATTTACCTGTGTAACAGGCCCGTACTGTCATGACGAGATCAATTATGATCTGGTATACAGAACATTTTTAGAGGAAAAGAAAGTGTGGGATAAAGATTCTGGGAGAATGTACGCTCACAACATTATTTCCTGGCATAAGGACGAGCAGATTACTCCGGAGCAGGCATTAGAATTTGGAAAAGAGTTTGCAGAAAATTGGTTCAGTGGATTCCAGACCTTAGTGGCTGTGCATAAGGATAAAGACCATATCCACTGCCATCTGGTTACAAATTCTGTGAGTTATGAAGATGGAAGAAAGCTGCATAATACCAGAAAAGATCTGGAATGTATGAAACAGCTTACCAATCAGATGTGCCGAGAACGTGAACTGACAGTTGCTGAGAAAGGAAAGCACTTTGATGGAAGCCAGATTGAAAAAGGGGAAGTCATTGCATGGAGCAAAGATAAATATAACCTGTTCCGTCAGCAGGTGAAAGACAGCTTTGTAGCGGATTGTGTAATGGCAGTGTTAAAAGCACTGGAAAATTGTATCAGCAAAGAAAAGTTTATAGAAAAAATGAAACAGTTTGGATGGAATGTAAACTGGACAGAGAAACGGAAGCACATTACTTTTCAGAATCAGGATGGGAAGAAAGTGCGAGACAGCAATTTGTCAAAAACATTCCATTTGGACATCAGCAAGGAGGGACTAGAGAATGAATTTAATGGAAATTACGAAAGGGTACGAGCTGAAGCAGAACGAACAAACGGAGCAGATGAAGAGCTTGCCGGATACTACCGACAAGTGGAAGCAGCTTGCGAAGGAGCAGGCGGCCTCACTGGAGCTAGTGACGGAAGAGAGAGACGAGTTACAGGTGAGAAATCAGAAGATGAACGAGTTTATCCAGAAATTTCAGGAACGGACACACAAGCTGAAAATGGAAAAACAGAAGCTATTCTTCGAGAATCACGAAATGCAAGACGAAATTCGGAAATTAAACGACGAAATTCATCGTTTGACAACCGAACTGTCCGAAACGCAGAAGCTGAATCAATCGCTTCAGAAGAACAACGACGATTTGAGGAACAGAAACGGCTTGAAGAGCAGGAGCGAGCAAGAGCTGCTCGAAGAAGAAATAAAAGACGTTCGGGACCAGAACTCTAAATTGCAGATACAGGTTAATAAATCATCTGTTGAGGCTGTGGATGAAGCACAGAAGAAACAGAAAGAAGCAAAGAAAAAGGCTAGAACAATAGAATACCAGTTTAATAAGGCACAAGAAGAAGTAAAGACTGTGAAGAAAAAAACAGATTGTGAAATAAAAAAGTTGAAAAATGAAGCGAAAGAAAAGGAAACATTCTGGATGATAGCTTATATGATCTTGGTTTTGTTGGCAGTAATAAAAAATACAGTATTTCAAAAAGATCTATTTGCTTGCATAACTGTTCCATTGAGGTTTTGGTATAGATATATAGAGTGGTTAATCCATCCATCAGAATTAAATATTTTAGGTGAGCGAGAGTATTTTTCAGCAGGATGGTCGTATTTTTTGAGAATTATGACTATTCTTATTTTTCTTGGACTAGGAATAAGTAGTGAGATATTTGTGTTGAGGAAGATAGAGCAGTATCGAAAAGCATGGGATAAATATTCTATATGGATTCTGCTTATCAGCGTGTCATCAATTGCTGTAACAGGTGATGTAGTGAGAAAATATTTTCCGATAAATCTTATATTGCTCTTGGGACTTATAAATATTGCTGCTATGGAAATAAAAATCTACTGTCATAATAAAAGGGAATTATATTAGAAAAATATTTATGGTTATGAAAAACCAAATTTGATTATTGACAATCAAATAAACAAATGCTATAGTGAATACAAGAGAATTGATTGTGAATAACCAAAGGAGGAAACAGGGTTGAATATTTCAGTTAAAGAGTTAAAAGAAAAAGAAGGCTCGAAAGTTGAAGAGATTAGTTGGAATATTTCAAATAGGATGAGAGAACTTGGAAATACATCCGTATATGGAGGCTTTTGCTTATCGTATGTGGCGTATTTATCTTTAAAAAATAAGATAAACGATGTATATCAGTTAGTAGAATATGTGGAACTGACTTTTTCACCGGAGAGAGTCAGTTTCATAAAAGGAAATATTGAAAATTTATGGAATGTGGCAATAGAAATCGGAGAAGCATATTCAGAAGAAACACTTTTAGCAGTAGTATTGTGGTGGCCATTGCAAGGAAATAAATTTATGGGAGAATGCGAAACCCCACAGAGTGTTGTAAAGTTGGCAAATGAGATACTTCAAATTTCAAATGATAAGGCAGCAGATTTCTGTAGTGGAATTGGAACATTTCTAGTGAATGCTATAGAAAGAAATCCAGAATCACAGTTTTATGGTGTGGAGCTTGTAACTGAGGTCAAAGAAGTGGCAGAAATCAGAACGGAATTAATTTCTGATCGGGTGAAAATTGAGCAAAAATCAGTTCTGAACATTGATGACAATATGATGTTTGATAAAATATTCTGTGATTATCCTTGGGGGATAAGGGCGAAAGAGAGTATTGGAAACAACGAGGAATTAGAGGCGATATATAATGTTATACCAGAAGTACAGAAAGTAGCTGCGGGAGACTGGGTATTTATTATAAATGTCATGAATCATCTCAACAAACATGGAAAAGCGGTTGTTTCGGTGAGTAATGGAGTGACTTGGAACGGAGGAATCAATACAGTAATCCGCGAAAAATCTGTAAAAAAAGGATTTGTCGAGGCGGTGATAGCACTTCCATCCAATTTGTATTCGAATACTGGAATTGCCTGTTCATTACTGGTATTAAGCAGAAATAATAAAAATATAAGAATGATAGATGCAACGAAGATGGTTTCAGTTGGACGAAGACAGAATGTTCTTAGTGATGAAAATATTTCTAAAATTATTGAATTGCTGAATACAGATGACGATAACTCAAAGCTAGTTTTGGGTGAAGAGGTGGAAAAAAATGAATACACTCTTAATCCGTCAAGATATCTTCAAAAAGAGATGCCCATAAAAAACGGTGTAGCATTTGAATCTGTGATAAAGAACATAACAAGAGGAGCACAGATTAAAGCAACGATTTTAGATGAAATTGTATCTGATGAACCAACAAACATGCAGTATTTGATGCTGGCAAATATAAAGGATGGTATTATTAGTGATGATCTTCCTTATTTGAAAGAAATGAATCCTAAATACGAGAAATATTGTATTAAAAATGGAAGTCTCGTAATTTCCAAAAATGTATCTCCGGTAAAAATGGCAATTGCATCCGTAAAAGAAGGAAATAAGATTTTAGCAAATGGTAATCTTTATGTTATTGAGTTAGATGAAGATAAGATAAATCCTTACTTTTTGAAAGCATATTTGGAAAGTGAAAATGGAAAAGCAGCCTTATCTAGAGTAGTAGTAGGGGCTACTTTATTAAATTTGCCGGTTGAAGGATTGAAAAAAATAACAATTCCATTGCCTGACTTAAAAAGTCAGAAGATAATTGCAGATAAATATTACGCCAAGATAAATGAAATAAAAGAATTGAAATACAAATTAGAAAAGGCAACAGCAGAATTAGAACATATTTATACGGAGGAAAAAATAAATGGATGAAAATAATAAATTTGATGTAGTTGGAACTAATATAGCAGAGAAAGCGACAATGATCTGGAATGTAGCAGATATGCTCCGTGGCCCATTTAAACCGCATGAATATGGATTGGTAATTTTGCCAATGACAGTAGTAAAAAGATTTCATGATTGTTTATTACCGACACATAAAGCAGTATTGGAACAGTATGAAAAGGTGAAGAATTTTGCTGTAATTGATGGATTTCTGACGAAGGCTTCCGGTTATCAATTTTATAACATCAGCAAATATACATTTGAATCTTTATTAGCTGATCCGGAAAATATCGAAGCAAATTTTCGAGATTATCTGAATGGATTCTCAGCAAATGTTCAGGATGTGCTGGCAAAGTTTGATTTTGATAACATTATCCGCAGAATGGTAGAAAGTAATACCTTGTATCTTGTCATAAAAGAATTTAATTCACAAAAAGGATATCTGGGACCAGATAAAATCAGTGCAGTAGACTGTGGATATATTTTTGAAGATTTAGTAAAACGATTCTCCGAATCTTTTGGTGAAGAGGCTGGGGCACATTTTACCAGTAGAGATATTATCTATTTAATGACGGATTTACTTTTATCAGATGCAGATCTGAGTAAGGGTGGAAATGTAACAGTGTATGATATGGCGATGGGAACATCTCAGATGCTTAGCTGCATGGAAGAAAGAATTCAGGAGCTAAACACGGAGATAGGAGTTACCTGCTTTGGTCAGGAGTTTAATCCCTCTACATTTGCGATTGCAAAAGCGGATATGATGATTCGTGGGGGTGATCCAAATAATATGAGATTTGGAGATACCCTATCTGAAGATCAGTTTAGCGGATATCAGTTTCAGTATATTATTTCAAATCCACCATTCGGAATTGACTGGAAAAGAGAAAAAGCAGCAGTAGAAGCAGAAGCGAAAAAAGGTGAATTGGGAAGATTTGCACCCGGACTTCCGAAGATATCAGATGGACAGCAGTTGTTTGTATTGAACGGACTTTCTAAGCTAGCTCCAAATGGAAAAATGGCTATCATTCAGAATGGATCACCATTATTTTCAGGAGATGCAGGAAGTGGACCGTCAGAGATTAGAAGATATATTCTGGAAAATGACTGGTTGGATGCGATTGTGCAGTTAGGTACAGATATGTTTATGAATACTGGTATCAGCACGTATATTTGGATTTGTTCTAAAGACAAACCAATACACAGAGCTGGAAAAGTACAGTTGATTGATGCTTCGCATTGTTTTGAAGCAAGAAGAAAAAGTATCGGAACAAAAAGAAATGACATTACTGATAAATGCCGTGATCTGATTGTAAAGGCATATGGTGCATTTGAAAATGGAACTGTATATGGTGAGAAAGATGGTATTTACTGTCAGAGCAAGATTTTTGACACAGAGGAATTTGGATATCAGAAGATTGTAGTAGAACAGCCACAGAAAGATGAAAATGGCGAAGTTATATTAAAGAAGGGAAAGCCAGTGGCTGATGTGTCTCTGCGAGATACAGAAAATGTACCGCTGACAGAAGATATTGCGGAATATTTTAAGAGAGAAGTATTACCATATGCACCAGAAGCATGGATAGATGAAAAGAAAACGAAAAAAGGATACGAGATTCCAATGACAAGGTACTTTTATGAATATCAGGCACCGGAACCAGTGGAAGAAATTGCGGCACGCTTGCATGAACTGGAACTGGATATTCAGAGTAGTTTGGATGCTTTGTTTGGGGAGAAATAATATGAGTAGAGAGATGAAAGATTCCGGGGTTGAATGGTTGGGAGAAATTCCAGAGGAATGGAAGATAACAAAAATTAAGAGTATTTTTTATGTTGTTGCCGGTGCAACGCCTAAAAGTGAACAGGAGGGAAATTTTGATGGGAATGTAACATGGATAACACCGGCTGATTATAAAACATCAGATAAATATGTTTCATCAGGTAGAAGAAATCTGTCAATAGTAGGGTATGAATCATGTAATACAACATTGGTTCCTGCGGGAAGCATAGTTTTTTCAAAGAGAGCTCCTATTGGAAGTGTAGCCATAGCAAAAAATGAATTATGTACTAACCAAGGATGTTTGTCATGTGTAAAAAAAGGAGATATTAGTGAAAAGTATTTTTATTTCCTGATGAGCATATTAAGTAAAGAATTTGAATTGCTGGGGACAGGAACTACTTTTAAAGAAATATCAGCTTTTTCATTTGCAAATTTTAGAATACCATATCCGGAGAGCAAAGAACAAATTAAAATTGCAGATTTTATTGAAAATAAATGTAATTATATAGATACTATTATTAATAAAACAGAAATTTCGATAAGGAAATATAAAGAATTAAGAGAATCAATTGTTACAAAAGCAATAACCAGAGGAGTTAGAAATAATTGTTCAATGAAAGAAAGTGGTGTTGAATGGTTAGGAAGAATACCAAAGAACTGGGATGTAAAAAAAGGAAAACAATTGTTTAGGGAAACAAATGAGCGCTCTGTGACAGGAGAAGAGGAATTGTTAACGGTATCCCATATAACAGGTGTGACACCAAGAAAAAATAAAAATGTAAATATGTTTATGTCGGAATCTTTAGTTGATTATAAAATATGTCATGAAGGAGATGTTGCTGCTAATACAATGTGGATGTGGCAAGGTGCGATAGGTGTATCAAAATATTATGGAGTAATAAGCCCTTCATATAACACATATAGACAAAAAGCAGATACGTATGATGCAGATTATCTTGAGTATTTGTTACGTATCCCGCCATTAGTAGCTACATACGCAGCATATTCTACTGGAATAACTGCGTCAAGACTTAGATTATATCCACAGGGATTTTTTTCAATATTATTTCCAGTTCCACCTAGAAAAGAACAACAGGAAATTGCAGTATATTTAAATAAAAAAATACCGCAAATTGATCAGTTGATTATAAAAAAAGAGAAATTTGTTAATGAATTAAAAAGTTATAAAAGATCCCTGATTTACGAATATGTAACAGGGAAAAAGGAGGTGCCAGAATCTTGAGTATAGATGTTACAACAGAAAAACGCTTCGAGGCAGACATTGAAGAATTCTTTTTATCACCGGCAGGTGGATATACACATAATAACGATGTGTATGATCCTCAGCTTGGTGTTTATAAAGATACGCTGTTGAGATTTATTCAGAGAACGCAACCGAAAGAGTGGAAACGCTTTTTATTGCAGAATAAAGTAGATCCAGAACGAAAATTCTGCCTTGCTTTCAACAATGCATGTGATATGGACGGACTTATTTCTGTACTGCGACATGGATTTAAACATAGAGGTATTCCGTTCAAAGTATGTTATTTTAAACCAGAATCTGGCTTAAATCAAACAGCGGAAGCACTGTACGAAAAGAATGAAATTACTTGCAACAGACAATGGTTTTATTCCAGTGATACACATAATTCTGTTGATATGGTTCTGTCGGTAAATGGGATTCCGGTATTTGCCCTTGAATTAAAGAATCAGTATACAGGACAAAACGTTGATAATGCTAAGCGTCAGTGGATGTATGATCGTGACCCAAGAGAAATATGTTTTCAGTTCAATAAGAGAATCTTAGGATATTTTTGTATTGATCAGTTGGAAGTTTGGATGACAACACGGTTGGAAGGAAAAAATACATATTTTCTTCCGTTCAATCAGGGAGCGAACGGTGCAGGAAATGATGGCGGCAAGGGAAATCCTGCGAATCCAGACGGATATCCGACATCATATTTCTGGGAGTATGTATTCCAGAAAGATAGTATGATGGATATTATCCAAAAGTTTATTCATCTGCAGGTAAAGGAAGAAAAGAAACAAATGCCTGACGGATCAGAGCAGGTCACGAAGAAGAAAAGATTGATTTTCCCAAGATATCATCAATTGGATGTTGTACGTAAATTAATTGCAGATGTGAAAAAAGAAGGCGCAGGTCGTAATTATCTGATTCAACATAGTGCAGGTTCTGGAAAATCCAATTCTATTGCCTGGACAGCGTATAGACTGGCTTCCTTACATGATTCGAATGATGAATCTGTTTTCAGCAGTGTGGTTGTAGTTACAGACCGAACCGTGTTAGATGAACAGTTACAGGAAACTATTTCAGGGTTTGATCACACGATAGGGGCGGTAGAGACGATTGATGATAAAAAGAACTCAAAAGATTTAAGAGACGCCATCAATAACGGAGCAAGAATTATTGTAACTACATTGCAGAAATTCCCGGTGATTTATCAGGAAGTGGATAAGGTTGCCGGAAGAAATTTTGCGATTATTGTCGATGAAGCTCATTCTTCACAGACAGGAAGTTCTGCAATGAAACTGAAAGCGGCGTTGGCTGATACAGAAGCAGCATTGCGAGAATATGCGGAAATAGAAGGAAAAGCAGAAGATGAAATAGATAGAAATGACAAACTTGTGCAGGAGATGCTGACACATGGAAAACATCCAAATCTATCCTTTTTTGCATTTACTGCAACTCCAAAACCAGCAACACTGGAGATGTTTGGAAGTCAATGGACAGATGGAAGTTTCCATCCATTTCATATTTATAGTATGAGACAGGCAATAGAGGAAGGATTCATTCTGGATGTTTTGCAGAATTATATGACTTACAGTACTTGCTTCAAAATTGCAAAAGACACACCGGAAAATCCAGAGCTTCCAGAAAGCAGAGCAACAAAAATTATAAAGAAATATGAAAAATTACATCCATATAATATCAGCCAGAAATCACAGATTATCGTAGAAACATTCAGAGAGACTACGAAACAAAAAATCGGTGGAAAAGGAAAAATGATGGTTGTCACAGACTCGAGACTGGCAGCAGTTCGATATTTCCATGAAATCAAAAGATATATAAGAGAACAACATTATGTAGATATGGATATTTTGGCTGCATTTTCCGGAACGGTGCAGGATGGAGATGAAGAGTATACAGAATCCGGGTTGAATGTAAGAAAAGATGGAAGCCATATATCAGAAAGTCAGACAAAGGAAGAATTTCATGATAATTTCAACGTTCTGGTAGTAGCGGAAAAATATCAGACTGGTTTTGATGAACCATTGTTACATACAATGATTGTTGACAAAAAATTGAAAAATGTGAAAGCAGTGCAGACATTATCTCGTCTAAACCGAACCTGTCCAGGAAAAGTGGATACATTTGTGTTGGATTTTGCGAATAAAAAAGAAGATATTCTGGAAGCATTTCAGCCATTTTATCAGGAGACAAGCCTTGAGCAGGAAGTAAACGTAGATTTGATTTATCAAACGGAAAAAGAACTTCTGGATTATGCAATTTATAATGAGAATGATATCAAGGCATTTATTGATATATGGAATCATCCTGGTAAGCAGGATGCAACTGCAATGGGAAAAATGACAAGTGTATTAAAACCGGTAGCAGACAGATATAATTTGAAAAACCCAGAAGAACGGTATCAATTCAGAAGACAGGTAAGAAAATTATTACGATGGTATAGTTATATAACACAAGTAGTTCGTATGTTTGACGCAGATATGCATAAGGAATATCTCTTCCTTAGCTATTTAATTGGACTCTTGCCGGAAGAAAAGGAAGAACCGATTGATTTAGATGGAAAGCTGAAATTGGAATACTATAAATTGCAGAAGACTTTTGAGGGTGCAATAAAACTGGAAAAAGTTGACGGGCAGTATGTTCCATCTAAAAAGCAGGGGGCACAGGGGATCCGACAGAAAAGCACATTGGATGAAATTTTGGATAAGATTAACGAGAAGTATAAAGGACAGTTTACAGATGGAGATCGGGTGATGCTTGGTGCGTTACACGATAAGCTGATTGCTGATGATAAACTGGCAAGTTCTGCACGTACTTCAGATCCAAGAATTTTTACGGAAAGCATTTTTCCTTCTGCTTTTGGAAATGCAGCAATGGAAAGTTATATGGAAGCGCAGGACAGCTATGGTTCTCTATTTGAGGACAAAAGTAAGTATGATGCTGTAATGAGTGCACTGGCGGGAGTGATTTACAGGGAAATGCGTTCTAAAAAGACTGTGGATTACCGGAAAATTGAGAGAGATGAGCAAGCGCAAATGGTAGCGGAAGAACCAGTTAAATATGGGAAATAAGTAAGAATTATAAAGCGTGGAGGGTGTTTTATGTATATTTCTTCAGTTTCAATTGAAAACTTTAGAGCGTTTAAAGAGAAGACCGTATTTCATTTTAATCCAGGAGTTACCGTACTTATCGGAGAAAATGATTGTGGAAAATCAACTGTTATCGATGCGATTCGTTATGTGTTAGGAACAACAGATCAATCGTGGCAGCGTATAGAGTTATCTGATTATCATCAAGAAAATACCGATAATGAAATACATATTACTATTACATTTTCAAACTTAACAGTTAGAGAAAAAGCAGCTTTTTTGGAGTGTTTAACGTACACAAAAGACGAAGAAATACTAATAATTAATTGGTCAGCAAAGTATATGACTAATGTAAATCCACATAGGACATTTGTAAGTGTGAATTGCGGAAGAAATGCAGATGTAGCAGCACCTTCAGCAGAAGCACGTGAATTGTTAAGAGTGACATATTTAAAGCCACTGAGAGATGCACAAGCACAAATGAGATCGGGAAGAGGATCACGTTTGGCTCAAATATTAAGTAGTATACCAGATTTGAATTTAGGTGAGCGAGAATATAAAGAAGGAATAGATATAACTTCATTGTCTCTCGCGGGAATTTTTGATTTGTCCAATCAGTTACTGGCTGAACATAAAGTGATTAAAGCTGTGAATAAGGGAATAGGTGATATTTTAAATACAGAGTTAATGCTAAATAATGATGCTGTAAAAACACAAATTACAGTCGCTGGTGATGGTAACACGGATGAAAAGAAGATATATTCATTGTTGGAAAAATTGGATTTGAATATTCAAAAAGATTCAGTATCAAATTATGGTAATGTGGGACTTGGAACAAGCAATTTAATGAGTATGGCATGTGAAATGTTACTGAATCAGGATAATAATGAATTAAGTACATTCATGTTAATTGAAGAACCGGAAGCGCATATACATGCTCAAAGACAATTGAAGCTTATACAGTCTATGCAAAAGAAAGGAGAAAATCAACAAGTAATAATGACAACGCATTCTCCTTTATTGGCATCAGTGGTAGAACTTAATAATTTACTTTTGATACAAAATCGGAAAGCTTTTTCGATGAGAGAGGGAGAAACAATGTTGGATTCTTCTGATTATAAATTTTTAGAACGTTATTTGGATGCTACGAAAGCCAATTTATTTTTTGCCAAAGGTGTAATCATTGTAGAAGGACCAGGAGAGGCTTTATTATTACCAACTCTTGCGCAATTATTGAACAGAAATTTAACAGATTATGGAATATCTATTGTTGATGTTAAAAGTACAGGTCTTCGAAGATATGCAAGGATTTTTCAGAGAAAAGAGGGAGATGAAATAAATATTCCTGTATCGTGTATTACAGATAGAGATGTAATGCCAGAATGCGCACCTGCAATTTGTCTTGATGAAAAATATAAGGATAAAGAAAATTGGCCAAAGAAAAATCGAAAATGGAAAGTAGAGTCTGAAATAAAAGACAAAGAAAAGTATATACAAGAGATTGAAAAAAAGGCAAATGGTCAAAATGTTAAAACATTTATTCCAGAGCAGTGGACGTTGGAATATGAGCTAGCTGCCAATGGATTAGGCGAAGAAATGTTGCAAACTATTGCAACTATGCTTGCAGAAAAAATTCAGGACAAAGAAAAGAACGAGGAGAAGAAAGCGGAGCTATTAGAAAAGTACACAAAAGAATATAATGAATATAAGAATAAAGAGGCTAAAGCATCTTATGTATACTCGTTTTTTTCGCATAAGATAGTATCAAAAGCGGAGTTTGCGCAAAAATTTAGTTTTGATTTGGAAAACATATTTAAGGGAAAAACAGTTGAAGAGATAGTGACAGTATTGCCAAATTATTTGGTGAAAGCTATAGAATATGTGACAACAAACATTGAAGGAATATAGAGTATGGATAAAGAAAATTTTGGATTGCAAATTACAGATGAGGACATTGAATGGGTTAGAACTATAATGCCTGATATTGAATTGGATGAATGCAGAATTCAAATTTTGAAAAATATGAATTCAGTGGATATTCATGCCTGTCCAGGAAGTGGAAAAACGACCATTTTGGTAGCGAAGTTGGCAATATTATCCCGTAAATGGAAATGGCAAAATCGTGGGATATGTGTGTTATCTCATACAAATGTTGCACGAGAAGAAATCGAAGAGCGATTAGGAACTCTGAATGTTGGGAAAAAACTATTATCTTATCCGCATTTTATCGGGACATTTCAAGCTTTTTTGGATACATTTATTGCAATGCCTTTTTTGAGAAGCTGTGGCTGTCCGGTAAATATAATTGACACAGATTATGTACTGGAGCGTCGATGGAAAAGTATACGAATAAAAAAATGGTTAGAAGCACATGGAAAAGATAAATATGTATGCGATCCACTGGAATTACCGTATAAATTAGATGTTAAATTAGGAACGGGAACAGCAACATATAAGAATGTCGTAAAATCTGTTACTGAATCAAGGCGCAGAGGAGAATTTACTTTTAATGAAATGGAATTGTATGCAGCAAAAGGAATAGATAGCATTTCAACACTTGCTGAGCTGATTCAGATGAGATTTCCTGTTATTTTTATAGATGAGGCACAAGATACGAAAAAAGAAATATGGGAATTGCTAAATAAAATCTATGAAAAACCGCTCTATAATAGTTTTTATCAGGCATACGGTGATAGTAATCAAGCAATTTATAATTCTTATGAAAAAATGGAGGATGTCGAATATTTTCCAAGAGCAAATGCACTGCAGATGCTGAATAGCAAAAGATTTGGAGCAGAAATAGCAAAGTTAGCTAATGGAGTAGCACTGGATAAGAGTAATATGATAGGAGAAGGGCGGCCATTTTCGAATAATAATATACAAAACACAATATTTTTATTTGAAAATGGTCAAGAGAATATCGTAGTAGATAAATTTGCAGAACTAATATTCAGAAGTTTTTCGCATGATGAATTAGAAGAATACCAGAAATATGGGTGTCACGTATTAGGGATGGTTCACAAAATAGATAAAGAAATGAGTGTAAAAAACTATTTTGAAGAGTATAATCCAGAAGTAAAAAAACAAACGCCCAACCATCTGATAGATTATTTTTGGATCGCCGAAGAACAGATGGAAAAAAAAGGAGAACTGTCTTTAAAAGTTGAATGGATATCAAAAGGAATATGTAAGATAATGAGGAAATATCCGTTGAAAGAAATTGAAAAATCTTCTTCAGCATTTAATTCTATTATTAAAACAGTGCGACCAGAGAATAGAGAAGAAATAAGAAGTGGATTGCTGGAAATTATGTGCATGAATTGGAAAACAAAGAATGAATGGGAGAATGTTATTGATCAAATTTTACATCTTTTGTCAGATGTTATAAAATATACTGATGCAAGAAAAGATGAATTTTTGTTCTGGAATGGCAGCGAGAAACCAGAAGAATATACGAAAAATAGAAATAGAGTGAATGAAAAAGAATATGAGAATGAATCTGGAGATAAAATAAACATAAAGTTTGGAAGTATACATTCATCAAAGGGTAGAACACATTTGGCAACATTAGTAGTGGAGACAAAGTATTACGAAGATAATCTTTCATCTATATTACCATGGCTTTCGGGAAAACGTCCTAAATTAGGTGTGCGGAATAAAAAGAGATTAAAATGTCATTATGTGGCAATGACACGTGCGAAAGGATTGCTTTGCTTGGCAATACCGAGAAAAAGTGTGAGTGATCAAGTACGAAAAGAATTAGAAAATTTTGGGTGGAACTTAGAAGTGGTTTAATAGGAAGGTGATGTCATGGCAATACGATCAGTAGAGTATCTGCAAAGTCTTGTGCGAGAGCTTGCAAAGCTTCCGGACGAGACGGAGTGGGTAGAATTTAAATGTAATAACAAGCAACCGCAGATGATTGGCGAATATATTTCTGCTCTCAGTAATTCAGCTGCGTTGTGCGAACGACCGAAAGCATATTTAGTTTGGGGCGTGGATGACACAACACATAAAATTGTTGGAACTGAATTTCAGTATCGTAAAATGAAAAAGGGAAATGAGGAATTGGAAGCATGGCTTTCCAGAATGCTTTCACCAAGAATTAATTTCCGATTTTTTGAGGTCCCGATGGATGAAGGAATGGTTGTGCTGATGGAGATTCCTTGTGCAGAAAAACAGCCGGTACAGTTCGCTGGTGGGGAATTTATAAGAATTGGAACGAACAAAAAGAATTTAAAAGAGTATCCTGACAAAGAAAGAGAATTATGGAGAACATTCGATTCTACACCATATGAACTTCGAATTGCGATGGGAAATTTAGATGAAGATGAAATGGTGTTATTATTGGATTACTCAAAGTATTATGATAAACTGGAAATGCCAATTCCGAGAAATCGGGATAAAGTATTGGAAGATTTACAGCATGAAAAGTTCATAAAGAGAAATGATGCCGGTACATGGGATATCACGAATATGGGAGCATTGATGATCGCAAAGGATTTGAAGAAATTTGAATCTTTGCATAGAAGAACTGTGAGGGTGATATGGTATAAGGAGAATTCCAGACTGGATGCTATCAGAGAAAAAGAGTTCTGTGCGGGCTATGCATTTTCGCATGAAGAAATCGTGCAGTATATTATGACAATTATTCCGCAGGAAGAGGTTATTGTAGAAGCAACAAGGAAATCTGTTGTCAGTTTCCCGGAAATTGCTATCCGTGAGTTGTTGGCAAATGCTATGATACATCAGGATCTGCAGCAAAGAGGTACAAATCCGATGGTAGAAGTGTTTAAAAATCGAATTGAATTTTCAAATGCTGGTGCACCACTGGTAGCAATTGAAAGAATTGTAGATTCGGTGCCGGTGTCCAGAAATGAAAATATTGCCGGATTTATGCATAAATGTGGTATCTGTGAGGAACGTGGCAGTGGATATGATAAGATTGTTGAAGCAACCGGCAAAAATGAATTACTTGCACCGAGGATTGAAAATCAAAACAATCAATTTACAAAAGCAATATTGTTTGCGAAAGTACCGTTTGAATTAACCACGAAAGAAGATCGGATGCGTACTTGTTATATGCAGGCATGTCTGGCATATGTCAATTTTGAGGGGATTTCTAACTCAGATATTCGAAAAATATTTGGATTGGGAGAAAAAGAGAAAGCGAAAGCCTCTCGACTTCTTACCAGTGCTGTTGACGGAGGCTATATTAAAGTAATGGATCCGGATACTGCGCCAAGGTATAAAAAGTATATTCCATATTGGGCATAATTTAAGTTTCGCTAAGTTTCACTTATATAGGCGGGATGAGGAAAATTCAATAGAGCAATATGAAAAAGGGCACTGAAAACCACTGAATTATTGGTTTTACAGTGCTTTTCCTTTTGCCAAAGAGGAAAAATGCAGTGAATTTAAGTTTTGCTAAGTTTCACTGAGTTTTGATTTTACAGAGAGCCATTGCTTTTTAGGCTCATATTTTCCACATCCATCACAAGTCTGCGGCCAGTTAATTTTCCATTCAAAATATTCATCTCTGGTAATCACACCGGATTTCAGTTCATCCATCCTAACTACCCATTCTTTCAGAAAATCATTCAGAACCCCATAGTCAAACCACATACAGACAGGTGCATGAGCCGGCCAGCCATCATTGTCATGATAGTAAACGGAAGTGTCTGCTACTTCATTGCATTTTTCACCAGGAAATTTCCGAGGAAGAAACAGATGCAGGGCAGATGGATTAAATTCATCCAGCCAGAAAAGCAGTTCCATCATTTCGGAAGCGTCACGTCCAGCGGTATCATAGAGGGTATAAGGATTAACATCAAGAGCCTGTGCCATTTTATCAACCAGATCTTTTTTTGGAACACGAACGCCTTTTTCATATTGTACAATTCTATGTTGATCGGTCAGTCCGATCTTCTCTGACAGTTCTTTTTGTGTCATTTTCCGGAATGTCCTGATTTTTTTTAGTTTCAGATTAAAATTCATAAAGTCACCTCTGCATTAGTCCTGATAAACATCCGTTGAAGATAGTAAAATCAAGAAATAAATAACTATTTGTCCATATTATAACATAAACTAGCAGAAAATCAATAAAAAAGAGTACAAAAAAGAACCTATAACGCATGAAGTGCTATTGACATTAGCAGTAACGGGGGATATAATGGCATTAAATCAAATAGGTACAAAAATGTATACCTACAAAACTTTTGATTATTGGACCTTGAAAATTGAATGAGCTGTATGGGTGCCTTTCGGGGCTTAAAGGTAACACAGGATTCCACCGCTGTATCAGAGAGTAGTATGTGGAAACCGAAGATACTCCGGCAACGGCTGGTATGCTTGAGAAGAAGCTGCCAGTATTCAGAAAGATTTCTGATAGAGGTCAATTGTAACGTTGACACCGCCATATACAAATGGAAGCCAACACGCCGAACGGAATGAAAAATCATCGTAAGAAGTCCAAATAAAAAGTAGATGTACTGACAACGGGCATAACCGCTGTCTGGGAGGTGATGCAGAAGAATACGGAGGAAAGGAGGTATGTGCATCATGAGAAAAACAACAGAGTATAAGGCTGAGAACCGTCTGACGGTAGATATTGAAGGATTAATGGCAATGTTATCCTGCGGAGAAGTAACTGCAAAGAAAATTGCAGACTATGCAGAAGCAAGAGTGATTGTTGGAAGACGTGTTCTTTATAACGTGGATAAGATAAAAAAATATCTTGATGCAATGGCAGTGTAATGAAAGATAAAAGGATAAAATACAACAACTTTCCTTCGGAATGAAAAGGGAAAAATATTCCTGTAAAAAAGGCAAATAAAAATTAGCATTTTGCAGGAATTTATCCTTGGAAATCATAAAATATTATGTTAATCTGTGAGCAGATATCAGACAGTAAATGACTGATACCGACAGGACAAAAATCATTCCGAATAACGAAAAATGAAGTGAAAGGAATGATTGATATGGCAAGAAAAGATAATAAAGGAAGAAATTTAAAAACAGGTGAATACCAGCACCCGGATGGACGTTATGAGTATCGCTACAAGGATGAAATTACCGGAAAGCGTAATTCGGTTTATGCAGCTGATCTGGCGAGTCTGCGAGAAATGGAAAAGAAGATCAATAAGGATATGGATGATCTGCTTATTACAGACGCCTCAGTCAAGAAGCTGACCGTAAATACGTTGTTTGAGCGATACATGGCAACAAAGAATATCAAGGAAAGAACGAAAAAGAATTATATCCGTATGTGGGACTACCGGATACGAAATACTTTGGGAAACATTCGTGTTGTAGATTTTAAGACATCTCACGTAAGGACGTTCTTTTCCGCATTGTCAGATGAAGGAC
>OBCY01000061.1_pt1 | contig 23619 bp, 22 predicted proteins | sample 1496051 | NCBI WGS metagenome assembly OBCY01 (sample SAMN01760917, study PRJEB22395) | human gut metagenome | reverse complement strand
GTTCCTTAGTGTTGCCTATCAGTGTCTTAACGATTGGATGGCAGGGGACCTGGGCCCGGACTTCGATATTCACAAGGTATGAGATGCACCCTTTGCCCCCGGCTGTGCGGCGCGGAGCGCACGGAGACGGCGGGAAGCGGCTTCTGCCGGATGCCGGCAGGGCCGGTGGTGGCCCGGGCGGGGCTCCACATGTGGGAGGAGCCCTGCATCAGCGGCACCCGGGGCAGCGGCACGGTGTTCTTCTCCGGCTGCACCCTGGGCTGCGTATTCTGTCAGAACCATGAGATCTCCGCCCAGGGCGTGGGAAAGCCCGTGTCCGTGGACCGGCTGCGGGAGATCTTCCGGGAGCTGATCCGGCAGGGCGCTCACAACATCAACCTGGTGACGCCGGGACACTTCGCTCCCTGGGTGGCTCAGGCCCTGGAGCCGTCCCTGCCGGTGCCGGTGGTGTGCAACACCGGCGGCTATGAGCGGGTGGAGACGCTCCGCCTGCTGGAGGGCAAGGTGCAGGTATATCTGCCGGACATGAAATACGCCCTGGAGGAGCCGGCCCGGCGGCTGTCCGGCGCCGGAGACTATCCCGCCGCGGCGCGAAGCGCCATATGCGAGATGTTCCGCCAGACGGGACCCTATCAGCTGCGGGACGGCCTGCTGGTGCGGGGGGTGCTGATCCGACACCTGGTACTGCCGGGACAGCTGGACAATACCCGCCGGGTCATTGACTGGGTGGCGGAGACCTTCCGGCCCGGGGAGGTGCTGTTTTCCCTGATGAGCCAGTATACGCCCCAGCCCGGAGCCGTGGGCCCGCTGGCCCGCCACGTTACCCGGGCGGAGTATCGGGCGGCGGCAGCCTATATGGAAAACTGCGGCATCCGCGACGGCTTCACCCAGGAGCGCACCTCCGCCCGGGAGGAGTATACCCCGGCGTTTGACCTGACAGGGGTGTAAGTGCTGCCCACTTCAATAGATGATTTTTGAGTTTCTGCAAAAAAGTACTTGCTTTTTCCGTAAGTGTACATTATAATGGTGGTAACGAATGAGGTAATGGAGGGTTATGTTACCATGAAAAAGATTCTTGCTATGCTGACGGTTATTGTGATGCTGGGCTGCATGCTCTCCGTCACTGCCTTTGCCGATGGCGGCTATGTTCCCAGTCCCAAGCATGACGACAACACCGATACCACGCCCACCTCTCCCCAGACCGGTTACGACCTAGGCATCGGCAGCGTGGTGATGACCATTGCTGTCAGCGGCGGTGTGGCCTATGTCTGCACCAAAAAGGCCCGTGCCCGGGCATAAAACGTCCCCATATAAAACGTCCCCATTTTATAAAGAAGGAGCCCCATAAATGCTGTGCTGTTTATGGGGCCTTTTTTTCGTTCTGAACAAAGGAGAAATGTCCTATGAAGCGTCCTGTGCGCATCCTGCTGACGGTGGTGGCCGTTATTGCGGTGATCGTGTGTGTTTTCTGCATTCTGTTTATCGTCCAGTATGTCCGGGGCAAGTCTGTCAGCGATAAGCTGGGCAGCGGCGTCCGCTCCGACCAGGTGGTGGAGCCCCTGGACCCCCAGGACGACGGCAAATATATGGCCATCAATGTGGACTTTGACAGCCTCCACGACGTCAATCCGGAAATCTACGCCTGGATCGAGGTGCCCGGCACCAACATCAACTATGCCGTGGTCCAGAGCGCCGCAGACGACCTGTTTTACGACGATCACGGTGTGGATCGGTCCTATTACTCCGGCGGCAGCATTTTTTCCCAGCGGTACAACACCACTACCTTTCAGGACCCGGTGACGGTGCTGTATGGCCACAACCGCCAGTCCCAGACCATGTTTGCCCAGGTGAACAACTTTGCCGATGCGGAGTTTTTCGCCAAAAACCAGAAGATTATCGTTTACACCCCGGACAAGGTGTATGAATACACCATTTTCGCCGCCTATCCCCACTCCAGCGAGCACCTGCTGCTGTGCCACGATTTTACGGACCCCCAGCAGTTTGCGGATTATTTTGCCTCCCTGGGGGAGGCCATCAACGCCAATTACCGCCGGGACCTGTTTCCTCAGGCAGGGGATCGGGTGCTGACTCTGTCCACCTGCTACCGCCAGAACCGCATGCAGCGGTTTCTGCTCCAGGGTGTGCTGACGGAGACATATGACGTGGTCAAATAAACGACCCCAATGAGATAAGGAGACCCTATGGAACAGGAAAAACAGACCCAGCCGGAACAGAAGAAAAAGCGCCTGTCCACGCCGCTGCTGATTTTCATCATCCTTATGGCGGTGACGCTGACGCTGTGCGCCGTGGTGGCGGGGATCTGGCTCCACGGGCGCAGCAGCCTGCGGAACCAGGGCGCGGCCCCCACCGACACCCCTGACGATACCCAGCAGCTGGACAGCTACACCGTCCTCCACGACGGCAAATACTACCGCTATAAGGACCATATGGTGAATCTGCTGCTTATCGGCGTGGATTCCGACAACAAGCCTGCCGCGCCCCTGCCCTATGGCAGCGACAACCAGGCGGACGTGATCCTGGTGGCGGCCCTGGACACCGACGCCAACCGGATGACACTGATTTCCGTGTCCCGGGACACCATGTGCGATATTGCGGTGCTGGACCAGAACGGTCAGGTGTCCGGCGCGGCCCACACCCAGCTGGCCCTGTCCTACTCCAACGGAGACGGCCTGTATGAGAGCTGCCGCCTGTGCCAGGAGGCGGTGTCCCAGCTGTTTTACGGCTTGCAGTTCGACGGCTGCGCCGCCTTTTATATGGGCGGCATCGGGCGGCTCAACGACGCCGTGGGCGGTGTCACCGTCAGTGTGCTGGACGACTATCCCTTCACCGATGTTCCCAACGGGTGGAACATGTACCCGGGCCAGGATGTGACCCTTACCGGGCGGCAGGCGCGGCTGTATATCCAGGCCCGCCGGGGCGACGCCACCGGCAACGAGGACCGCATGAAGCGGCAGAAGCAGTATATGCTGGCCCTGATCAGCCAGGCCAAGGACCGGGTGGCGGCCAGCCCCGCCAGCGTCGTTCCTCTGTATAACGCCGTCAGCGACTATGTGCTGACGGACCTGGACCTGGGCAAGCTGTCTTATCTGGCCACCCAGGCCGCGGGCATGAGCTTTTCCGGGGACATGCTCCGGGTTACCGGCGATGCTGTTCTGGGCCAGGGCAACCGGGTGGAGCTGACGGTGGATCAGGAGGCCCTGTACGACCTGATTCTGGACGTGTTCTATGAAGAAATACCGGCTCCCACGGACACCGCCGGGGAATGACCGCGCATAAATCAGCCCCTCCGGCCCAGGCCGGAGGGGCTGATCGTTCAGTCGATGATGCGGCTGAAGCTCATGCCGCTTTTCTGCATGTGTACGTCCAGACGGACCCGGTCGCCGCGGATATAGCTGCGGGTGTACTCATAAATGCGGCCATCCTCGGTGCGGGTGCGGCGCTGGTGGTAAAAGGCACAGCTGCCGGGCTCCACGCCCAGAAGGCTGGCCCGGGGGGCATCCAGGATCACGGATTCATAGGAATCCTCCGCGGAAAACGGTGTGATGCCCACATGGTACAGCAGACTGTAGAAGCTGTGGGTCTGGACCATCTCCCGGGTGAGATTGGGATAGATGTACTGGGGATAGTAGGAGGTTTCCAGGATCAGCGGCTCCCCGTCCACATTGCGGATGCGGGTGAAGCAATAGACGTGGGTGCCCTCCTGCAGGTCCATCCGCTGGCAGATGGCCCGGGTGGGGATCACCACGCCGAAATCCACCAGGGTGGACGACGGCGTCTTGCCCAGGGAGGAGACCTCCGTGGTGAAGGAGTAGCGCACGCCCCGGCGGTTGCTGTTGGGGTCGGCCACGAAGGTGCCCTTGCCCCGCTTGCGGACCACCAGGCCCTCGTCCTCCAGCTCGCCGATGGCCTGGCGGGCGGTGTTTCGACTGATATCCAGCGCCCGGCACAGCTCCGCCTCCGACGGCAGCAGGTCCCCGATCTTCAGCGCGCCGGAGGAGATCTCCCGCTTGATGATGCCCACCAGCTGGGCGTACAGGGGAATGTTGCTGCTCAGGGACAGCCGACTGTCCAGGATCGCGTTGTGTTCCATAAGATAAGACCTACCTTTTTCGGCACAGTGTTGTACTGCGTACATTCGGGATATTCTGATTGTACCATATACGTTTGGAAAAAGATAGTCCTATTTTACATTTTTGATACACAATTGCTACGAAACCTGTTAAATAATAAACGGAGTGCGGTTACTTTTTTTCCTCCATGGTCTTTTGCAGCCGGTTCAGCCGGCGGATGATCATGGCGGTGCAGATGATCACCACCACGCAGGCCACGAAGAACATGCCCATGACACTGTCGTGATAGCTGCAATAGCGCAGGGCCAGCCATGCGCCCACAAGCAGCAGAACATATCTCCATACAGCCTTGAATAGCTTGCCCCAGTCCAGATCAGGTGCGTTTCCCATGGCGGGCTCCTCCTTTTATGTTTCAGAATATTTCTTATTATACAGCACGATGCACAAAGAAGTAGTTACAAAACGGATACAAATCAAAAAAACAACCGTTAAATACAAATACCGGCAGGGAATCCCCACCGGTATCTGAGTGTTTCAAAAAAGTCAGTCGCCTTCCCGCATGCGGTAGCCCACGCCCACCTCGGTGAAGATGTACTGGGGCTGGCCGGGCGTCTCCTCGATCTTGCGGCGGATATTGGCCATGTTCACCCGCAGGATCTGGTTGTCGGCCTTGGCCTTGGGACCCCACAGCTCCCGGATGATGAAGTCATAGGTCAGCACCTTGCCGGCATATTTGCCCAGCAGGGCCACGATCTTGTATTCGTTCACCGTCAGCTTGGCGTTTTCGCCCCGGATCAGCACCTGATGCTTGTCATAGTCGATGGTCAGGTCCCCGGCGGTGAATTTGCCGGACTGGGCGATCTGGGAATTGGCCAGGGTGGTGCGGGTATGGCGGATGGCGGTGCGGATGCGGGCCAGCAGCTCGGAGGTGCCGAAGGGCTTCACCAGATAGTCGTCGGCGCCGTAATCCAGGGCGTCCACCTTGTCGTGCTCATGGTTCCGGGCGGACACCACCACCACCGGCAGGTTGGACCATTTGCGCACGGACTTGAGCACCTCCATGCCGTCCATATCCGGCAGGCCCAGGTCCAGAACAATCAGGTCCGGGCAGTGGGAGGCGATCATGGTCAGCGCTTTTTCACCGCTGCCCACGATGATGGTGTCATACCCATTGGCGTTGAGGACCATGGAGATGAAGTTGCTGATGCTCTGCTCATCCTCCACGATCAAAATCTTATCCTTGATCTTCATGTTCTTCCTCCTCCAGGGGTAGGTCCACGGTGAACCGGGCGCCGCCCCCCTTTTTGTTTTCTCCGTTTATTTTGCCGCGGTGGGCCGCCACCACGGTTTTGCACACGGACAGGCCAATGCCCATGCTGCGGGTGCTGTCTCCCTGCTGGGCGCTCTGGGTGCCGTCGAACAGGTTGTGCAGCCGAAGCTCCGGAATGCCGCGGCCGTTGTCCTCCACGGTGAACCGGGCCCACCGGCCGCGCTTTTCCAAGGACACCGTTACCTGGGTGGCGGTGCCGCCGTGAACGGCGGCGTTTTCCAGCAGGTTCGTCAGCACCTGCTGGATCAGCAGCGGGTCCATGGGCACCAGAAAGAAGTCCTCCGGCAGGTTCACCCGCACGTCGATTTGAGGATAGCTCCGCCGGAATTTGCCCACAGCGCCCTCAATGACCTCCTCCGCTGCCTCTGGGGTCTTGGTGACCCGGGCGTCCTCCCCCGCGCCGATGCGGGTGATGGACAGGAGGTTCTCCACAATGTGGATGAGCCATTGGGCCTCCTCGTTGGCGTTTTGCAGCAGCTCCCGCCGCTGCTGCGGTGTCAGGTCGGCATCCTGCTCCAGCAGGACGTTGGTGGCCCCCACAATGCCTGTCAGCGGGGTGCGGATATCGTGGGATACGGCCCGCAGAAGGTTGCTGTGGATCTTTTCCCGCTCAGTCTCCCGTTCCATCTCGCTGACCCGCTTGGCCCGGCTGGTAACGATGCCGGTGGCAACGCAAATAGTCATCATCACCAAAAACGTCAGCGGGAAGCCGGCCAGCGTGAAGCTGACATTCCAATACGGCGGGGTGAAGATATAGTCCACGCTGAGCACTGCGAACACGGCGATGGTCAGACTGAAAAAGAAGCCGTCCGTCAGCAGAGCCGTCATGAATACGTCCAGCAGAAAGATCATGGACACATAGCTGGTGTCGTTTTGGGGATCGAAGTTCCGCAGCACCAGGCAGCAGATCACCGACACCAGATACAGCGACACGGACACGATGAAGTCCTTTCCGGAATAGGACAGCATGTCCGTCCGGAACAGGCGGGTCCGCTTCAGCCACTCCCGGGGCCAGCGGATCTGAAAGTGCTTCAAGGTCAATTACCCCTCTTCCCTGGTTGATGACAGTATTGTATCATATATCCGCGTTAAGAAAACGCTAAAAACGCGTTAAGATGATAGATTTTTTTCGACAAAACTGTGAGGCCGCGATTTCAGGCGCTTTCCCCGGGCTTGTTCATAAGTTTTTCATTTGCATAGCCGGGGGCGGTGTGGTATACTATATAGGTATTTGTATATTCTGGTGCTTTGCACCTTTTTTATCAGCAGAAAGGAATCAAACTATGGGACTGATCCAGAAAATTTTCGGAACCTACAGCCAGCGGGAGCTGAAGTCCATTTATCCCATCGCCGACAAGATCGAGGCCCTGGAGGACGAATACCGCCAGCTCACCGACGAGCAGCTTCAGGCCAAGACCCCGGAGTTCAAGCAGCGCCTGCAGCAGGGGGAGACCCTGGACGATATCCTGCCGGAGGCCTTTGCCGCCGTCCGGGAGGCGGCGGACCGGGTGCTGGGCCTGCGGCCCTACCGGGTGCAGCTCATCGGCGGCATTGTCCTGCATCAGGGACGCATCGCCGAGATGAAAACCGGTGAAGGCAAGACCCTGGTGGCCACTCTGCCTGCCTACCTCAACGCCCTCTCCGGCAATGGCGTTCATATCGTCACCGTCAACGACTATCTGGCCAAGCGCGACAGCGAGTGGATGGGCAAGGTCCACCGCTTCATGGGCCTGACCGTGGGCCTCATTATCCACGACCTGACCAAGGAGGAGCGCCAGGCTGCCTACGCCGCCGACATCACCTACGGCACCAACAATGAGATGGGCTTTGATTACCTGCGGGACAACATGGCCATCTATAAGAACGAGCAGGTCCAGCGGGGCCACAGCTTCGCCATCGTGGACGAGGTGGACTCCATCCTCATCGACGAAGCCCGGACGCCCCTGATCATTTCCGGCATGGGGGAAAAATCCACCCAGCTGTACGACATGGCGGAGGCATTCTCCTGCCGGCTGAAAAAATATGTGGTGGCGGAGACCGATGACAAGGCCGCAGAGGACGAGAGCCTGGACGCAGACTACATTGTGGACGAAAAGGCCCGCACCGCCACCCTGACGGCCCGGGGCATTGCCAAGGCCGAGGAGTTCTTCCATCTGGAGAACCTGTCCGACCCCGAAAACAGCACCATCGCTCACCACATCAACCAGGCCATCAAGGCCCACGGCACCATGAAGCGGGACGTGGACTATGTGGTGAAGGACGGCGAGATCATCATTGTGGACGAGTTCACCGGCCGTCTGATGTTCGGCCGCCGGTACTCCGAGGGCCTGCACCAGGCCATCGAGGCCAAGGAGCACGTCTCCGTCCAGCGGGAGAGCAAGACCCTGGCTACCATCACGTTCCAGAACTACTTCCGCCTGTACAGCAAGCTCTCCGGTATGACCGGTACGGCCATGACCGAGGAGGAGGAGTTTGCCACCATCTATAAGCTGGACATTGTGGAGATCCCCACCAACCGTCCGGTGGTCCGTATCGACAACGAGGACGCCGTGTACAAAACCGAGCAAGGGAAGTACCGGGCCGTGATCCGCCAGGTAAAGGAGTGCCACGAAAAGGGCCAGCCCGTCCTGGTGGGCACCGTGTCCATCGAGAAGAACGAGCTGCTGAGCCGGATGCTGACCAAGGAGGGCATCCGCCACAATCTGCTCAACGCCAAGAACCACGAGAAGGAGGCCGAGATCGTGGCCCAGGCGGGCCAGTTCGGGGCCGTTACCGTGGCCACCAACATGGCCGGCCGTGGTACCGATATCATGCTGGGCGGCAACGCCGAGTACATGGCCACCAACGACCTGCGCAAGGCCGGTTACACCGACGAGGTCATCGCCGACGCCACCGGCTATGCCGAGACCGACAACAGTGAAATTCTGGAGGCCCGGCAGATGTTCGCCGACAAGCTCCGCCAGCACAAGGAGGAGATCTCCGGCGAGGCGGACCGGGTGCGCCAGGCCGGCGGCCTGTTCATCATCGGCACCGAGCGCCATGATTCCCGCCGGATCGATAACCAGCTGCGCGGTCGTGCCGGCCGCCAGGGCGACCCCGGCGAGACCCGGTTCTACATCTCCCTGGAGGATGACCTGATGCGTCTGTTCGGCGGCGAACGGGTCCAGGCCGCCATGGAGCGCATGAAGATCGACGAGGATATGCCCATCGAGAGCAAGATGCTCACCCGCTCCATCCAGCAGGCCCAGACCACCGTGGAGTCCCGGAACTTCCAGGCCCGTAAGTCCGTGCTGGAGTATGACGATGTCATGAACAAGCAGCGCGAGATCATCTATGGCCAGCGCCGCCAGGTGCTGGAGGGTATGGACGTGAAGGACGTCATCATGAACATGATGAACACCTCCATCACCCACCTGGTGCAGAATGCCTTCTCCGGCGTCCATCACCTGGATATGACATCCTGCCAGGAGCTGCTGCGGCAGGTGGAGGGCCTGTACTTCCCCAAGTACGCCGTCCGCTTCACCCAGGAGCAGCTGGACACCATGGACGCCCAGGCCGTCATTGATGCCTTTACCCAGGCCGCCGCCGCCTACTATCAGCAGAAGGAGGACGAATTTACTCCCCCCGTCATGCGCGAGGTGGAGCGCGTGGTGCTGCTGCGGGTGGTGGATGAATACTGGATGGAGCATATCGACGCCATGAGCGACCTGCGCCAGGGCATCCGCCTGCGGGCCTATGCCCAGACCGACCCCATCATCGCCTACAAGAAGGAGTCGCTGGAGATGTTCGAGGAGATGATCGCCGCCATCCAGGACGAGACCGTCCGGCGGCTGTACTCCGTGCGTTTGCAGAAAAACGAGGAGGTCAAGCGCCAGCGGGTGGCCAACGCCACCTCCGAGAGTGTCGGCGGCGACGGCACGGTGAAAAAGCAGCCCCGCAAGGTCCAGAAGATCGGCCGCAACGATCCCTGCCCCTGCGGCAGCGGCAAGAAGTATAAGAACTGCTGCGGCAGAAACGCGTAACGGAGGGTTTGCCCATGTCCTTTCTGACCCATGAGGAAAACGGCCTGCTTATCAAGACCAGCACCGTCCTGTCCGGCGTGCGCCATGGCTTTTCCACCCGGACAGGCGGCGTCAGTCCGGCCCCCTGGGATTCTCTGAACTTGGGGGTAGGCCGGGGCGACGATATGGATCGGGTCCGGGAGAATTACCGCCGCTTCTGTGCCGTGCTGGGTACGGACGAGTACCGGGCGGTGCTGAGCAAGCAGATCCATGAGGACAACGTCCGCCATGTGACGGCGGAGGACTGCGGCAAGGGCCTGTTCCGGGAGCGGGACTATACCAGCGTGGACGCCATGATCACGGACACGCCGGATATTCCCCTGGTGGTGTTCTCCGCCGACTGCGGTATCATCCTGCTGTACGACCCGGTGCGCCGGACCGTGGGCGCGGCCCACGCCGGCTGGCGGGGCGCCGCCGCCGGCATCGTATATAAGACCGTCCGCCGGATGCAGGAGACCTTCGGCACCGACCCACGGGACCTGCGGGCCGCTATTGGCGCGGCCATCGGCCCCTGCTGCTTCGAGACGGATGCCGACGTGCCCCGGGCCCTGCGGGACGCTCTGGGCCGGGAGGCGGAGCCGTATATCACCCGCCGGGGGCAAAAATGGCATGTGGACCTGAAGGGCGTTAACGCCCGCTGGCTGGAAAAGGCCGGGGTCACGCAGATCGACGTGTGCCCCGACTGCACCGCCTGCCGCCCGGACCTGTATTGGTCCCACCGGCGGATGGGCCAGGCCCGGGGGGCTCAGATCGCCATGATCTGCCTGTGAAAACGAGGTATTCCATGAAAAAGCGCATATTCGCGGCGCTGCTGGCCCTGTGCCTGACGGTGCTGACCGGGTGCGACTGGTCGGACAACACTGACGACATTTTCGGCACCCTGACGGATTATTACAACGTGGAGAACAAGGATAAGGACAAGGACGTGAAGCTCACATCCTTCGCCTTGCCGTATCTGAAGGGGGAGACGGCGGACCCCATCACCTGCCCCGACGGGGCCCAGCTGACCCTGGGGACTCTGCTGTACGAGGGGCTGTTTGCCCTGGACGGGCAATTTGAGGCCCAGCCCGCCCTGGCGGAATCGTATACCTACGACGCCTCCCGCTATACCTATACCATCACCCTGCGGGCCGCCTCCTTCAGCGACGGCACCAGCGTCACCGCACGGGACGTGGTGAACGCCCTGCGCCGGGCCCAGACCTCCGCCCGTTACAGCGGGCGGCTGGCGGAGGTGTCCGACATCTGGGTCAGCGGCGGAGCCGTCCGCATCAGTCTGACGACGGATAACCGCAGCTTTGTGTCCCGGCTGGATATCCCCATCGTGAAGTCCGGCACCGAGAGCAGTACCTTCCCCATCGGCACCGGCCCCTATGCCTACAGCGGTGAGGGCGGCGCCCACCTGACGAAAAACGCCTCCTGGTGGCAGGGAAAGCCGCTGCCCCTGGACCGCATTGAGCTTACCGCCTGCAAGGACACGGACTCCGTGTCCTACGCCTTCTACGCCCGGGAGATCCAGCTGCTGTTCTGCGACCTGACCGGAGCCGATACCTCCAATGTCTACGGCAGCGGTGATTATACCGACGCCGCCACATCCATCATGCAGTACCTGTGCCTGAATACCCGCCGCGCCCCCTTTGACAATCCGGCTGTCCGCCGGGCCGTGACCCTGGGGGTGGATCGGGAGGGCTGCGTCAGCGCGTTTCTGCTGGGCCACGGCATGGCGGCCCACTTCCCCCTGTCCCCGGCCAGCGACCTGTATCTCAAGGAGCTGGAGACGGCCTATTCCCCGGACGGCTATGCCTCCGCCCTGGAGGCGGCGGGCCTGCACACCGGCAAGACCCGGAGCCTGACGCTGCTGGTGAACCAGGAGAACAGCTTCAAGGTGTCCACCGCCCAGAAGATTGCAGCGGGTCTGTCCCAGTATGACCTGCAGGTGACGGTGCAGGCTCTGCCCAACGAGGAGTATCTCCAGGCCCTGCAAAACGGCGATTTTGACTTGTGCTTCTGTGAGGTGAAGCTCACCGCCGACTGGGATCTGCGCCCCCTGCTGCAAAGCTATGCGTCCCTGAACTTCGGCGGCTATGCCGACCCGGAGACGGACCAGCTGCTGGCGGGCCTGTGCGCGGCGGAGCCTGCCGGGCGTGCCGCCGCCATGACGGCCCTGTGCAAAAAACTGGCGGACCAGGCCCCCATCGTCCCCGTGTGCTTCAAGAGCTATTCCGTCCTGCTGCCGGCCGGCGCGGCGCTGCAGCCCATTACCCCCACCGCCGCCAATCCCTTTTGCGGTATATCCGATTGGAAACTAAATATGAAATGAACCCCCTGAAAGAAGGAACACCTATGAAACAAATCCGCGCCCTGGAGGTGCTGCTGCGGCAGCATGGGCTGCTGGCGGCCCCGGCAGACCGGGACGCCGCCGTCACCGGCATCTGCAACGATTCCCGTCAGGCCAGGCCCGGCGACCTGTTTATCTGCAAGGGCTATGGCTTCAAGCCGGAATACCTGGAAATGGCCCGGAGCCGGGGGGCCGTGTGCGCCCTGGCGGAGACAGACTTTCCCGGGGTGGATATCCCCTGCGTCCGGGTGTCGGATGTGCGCAAGGCGCAGAGCCTGGCGGCCCGCTGGTTCTACGACGAGCCCTCCGACAGCCTGACACTTATCGGCGTCACCGGCACCAAGGGCAAGACCACCACTTCCTATATGATCCAGGCCATTACCAACGCCCTGGCAGGCCGTCCCACGGGCCTCAGCTCCTCCGCCGGGCGGTATTGCGGCGGTCCGGATGTGGACATACACCTGACCACGCCGGAGTCTCTGGATTTGCAATGGCTGTTTGCCCAGGCCCGGGACCATGGCCTGCCGTATATGACCGCCGAGGTATCCAGTCAGGCGTACCAGGTGGAGCGGGTCTATGGCGAGCATTTCGATATCGGCGTGTTCCTGAATTTCAGTGAGGACCACATCTCTCCCAAGGAGCATGCCTCTATGGAGGAATATCTCCAGTGCAAGCTGCATCTGCTGGAAAACAGCAGCCGGGCGGTGATCTGCCGGGAGACGGCGCAGTTTGACCGGGTGTACGACACTGCCCGCCGCTGCTGCCGGGAGACGCTGCTGGTGGGCATGGACCGAGACGACTGCGACCTGACCGTCCGCCAGGTGGAGAAGCTGGAGCACGGCTTTCAGTTTGCCGTTCAGGAGCGGGGCAGCCAGACACTGCACCACTACCATCTGGCCATGGACGGGGATTTCAATATCGAAAACGCCCTGGCTGCCATCGGCGTGGGCCGCCTGCTGGGGGCCGGTCATGACCGGATGGCCGCAGCCCTGGACAGCCTGGTGGTTCCGGGCCGCATGAACCGGTACGAGGGCGGCGGCGTCCATGTGCTGGTGGACTGTATGCACAACCGGGCCAGCTCCCAGGCCCTGCTGACGGATCTGAAGCGGGATTATCCCGGCGCGCCCATCACCGTGGTCACCGGCATCGCCGGGGGCCGCTCGCCCCAGCGGATCCAGGGCATGGGCGAGATGTGCGGCAAATATGCCGACCGCATTTTCTTCACCACGGACAATCCGGATTTTGACGACCCCGGCGACATTGCCAGCCGCTTGGCCCACGCCGCCGCCCAGGGCGGCCCCGCCCGGGTCACCATTCAGCTGGACCGCACCCGGGCCGTGGAGCAGGCCATTCTGGAGGCCCCGGCAGGCGCCGTCATCGTCCTGGCCGGAAAGGGCAACGACGCCATCCAGCGGGTCCGGGGGGGATATGTCCATTACGACTCCGACCCGGTGGTAGCCAAACGCGCCCTGGCCCTGCGGGAAAAGAAGCAGTAAATCAAAACCTCCGGCTAAGCCGGAGGTTTTGATTCAGCATGTCAAAGAACCCCCTGCTTTCACCGCATGAAAGCAGGGGGTTCTTTGGCATGCTGAAAAGCTCCTGATTTCGTAAGAAATCAGGAGCTTTTTGGTGGAGACTGCTGGACTCGAACCAGTGACCTCCTGCGTGTGAAGCAGGCGCTCTAACCAGCTGAGCTAAGCCTCCATTTATTCGGCAACCCCTTACGGATTGCCGAAGTGGTGACCCGTACGGGACTCGAACCCATGTTACAGCCGTGAAAGGGCCGTGTCTTAACCACTTGACCAACGGGCCGTCTTTTTGCTGAGGGGGGTGACTGGTGAGACGCTGTCGGCGTCTCACCAGTCGATGGTAGCGGCGACTGGATTCGAACCGGTGACACTGCGGGTATGAACCGCATGCTCTAGCCAACTGAGCTACGCCGCCATGTCGTCTCCCCGACAGGCAAGATTTAATATACCACAGACACCGCGGGGTTGTCAACACCTTTTTTCAAAAATTTGCCGATAAATCCCGCCCTCCGGCGGAAAAAAGCAGAGCAGCCGAAGCTGCTCTGCTTGCGGGTGTGAAAATTATCCCCACAGGGCGGACAGCATGGGAATGACCTGTTTTTTCCGGCTCATAACGCCGGGGAGGAACAGGGCGTTGTCCTTGGGCTCGGCGGAGAAGGCGTTGCGGATGGCCTCGTCGCTGCCCACATACAGCAGCTGCGTGCCCTCCAGCAGTACGTCGGTGAGCATAAGGATCACCATATTGTAGTGGTGCTCCTCCTGGAGGTGGCGCATCACATCCAGGAACTCGCCCTTGCGCTTCAGCATGTCCACGGAGTCCAGGCAGGTGACCTGGCCCACGCCCAGGTTCTGTTCACCGATGTGGAACTCCTTGAAGTCGCTGTTTACCAGCTCCTCCACGGATTTGCCGCTGGCGGGAGAGAACAGCTGACGGCCCAGCTCCTTTATGTTGACGCCGCCGATGCGGGCCATGCGCTCGGCCATGGCAATATCCCGCTTGGTGCAGGTGGGAGACTTGAACATAACGGTGTCGGCCAGGATGGCTGCCGCCAGCAGACCGGCCATGTTGGCCGACGGCATGACGCCGTGCTCCTGATACATGCCGGCGATGATGGTGGCGGTGCTGCCCACGGGCTCGTTGCGGACCCGGATAGGCTGGCTGGTCTGGATATCCGCCAGGCGGTGGTGGTCGATAATCTCCAGAATGTCCGCCTGATCCAGGCCGGGAACGGCCTGGGCCCGCTCGTTGTGATCCACCAGCACCACGCGCTTGCGCCGGGGACGCAGCAGGTGGTACCGGGACAGGGTGCCTACGACTTTTTCATTCTCGTCCAGCACCGGGTAGCAGCGGTAGCGGCTCTTCAGCACCACCTCGCGGACGTCGTCGATATAGTCCGTCAGATGGAAGCACACGATCTTTTCATTGTGGCAGGGCCGGGAGATGGGGCTGGCCTGATAGATCAGGCGGGATACCCGGCTGGCCTCATAGGGAGTGGTGATGACGCAGGTACGCCCGGCGTTTTCCAGCAGGTCCGGGTCCACCTCCGTCTGGCACAGGATCAGGCAGCTGACGCCGATATCCAGGGCCCGGCGGATCATATCCGGCTGGTTGCCGCAGATGACGATGTTGTCCGGATCGTTAAACAGCAGGTTCTCGCAGCTCTGGGGCAGAGCGATGACCACATTGCCGGACACGGTGTCGATCAGATCGCCGCTGTCGTTGAGCAGACGGCCCTCGATGACACTGAGCAGGTTGAACAGGGGCACCGCCTCTACCCGGGGGTTGGCGATGGTGGTCATGCTGTAGGTGGCGATGTCGCCGGCGGACAGAGTACCGTACAGGGTGCCGTCCTCGTTGATAACGGGGATGGCGGAGATACGCTGCTCCCGCATGATGTGCCACGCCCGGTCCATGGTGACGGTGGCGTTCAGAGCCGGGGGGGTATCGTAGTCCAGGTCCTCCACCTGGGTGCGGACGTTCTGCACCGTCCGGGGCGGCTGGAAGCCGAAGTGGTCCAGCATCCGCTGGGTCTGGTCGCTGATGTGGTCCATGTGGGCAGCCACATAGTTCCGGTCGCCCAGGGCGTTGCGCAGGGCTGCGTAGGCCATGGCGGACACGATGGAATCGGTATCGGGGTTGTGGTGGCCGATGACGTAGATCTCGTTCATAGGATTCAACTCCTTTCGGATGATTCCATTATAAAACGGCCCCAATTTGTTTGTCAATGCGGTGTTGTGCCTAAATTTGCCGAAAATAGAGCACTTTAACTGTTTATTTATCCGTGGAGCAGCATTTCCCCGGCGGAGTCTTATGTTTCACTGGGGGAAACCGGTTATCCTTTACAGCAGGCCGCAACCGCCGCCTCCAGGGCGGCGACCAGCTGCGCCAGGGGCAGGGAGGGGCGATCGGTGCCCGCCGTCTGCTCCGGGATGCAGGGCACATGGATGAACCCCGCCCGGACTCCCGGACCTGCATGGTGCAGTACGCAGTACAGCAGGTGGTTGCACACATATGTCCCCGCGCTGTTGGACAGCTCCGACGGTACCCCGGCCTCCCGGATGGCCAGGACCATGTCCTTCACCGGTACCGTGGCGAAATACGCCGCCGGTCCGCCGGGGACGATGGGCGCATCTACCGGCTGCTGCCCGGCGTTGTCCGGGATCCGGGCGTCGTCCACGTTGATGGCCACCCGCTCCGGGGTCACGGCGCTGCGGCCTGCCGCCTGGCCCACGCACAGCACCACATCCGGCCGGAATGCGTCCATAGCCGCCGTCACCAACCGGGACGACTCGCCGAACACCGTGGGCACCTCCAGCACGCGGACCTCCGCCTCCGGGCACCGCACCCGCTTCACTGCCTCCAGGGCCGGATTCACGGTTTCCCCGCCGAAGGGGGTAAAGCCCGTCAAAAGTACCCGGGGTTTCCGAATTTTCTCCATGAAATCACTCCAAACTGTAATTTATCGACATTATTATACAATATGTATTTGCGTTTGGCAAGAAAAACCGGCCTTGACAACCGGCGGCGGCCATCATAAAATAGGGGTGAGTTCCTGACGTCAAAATTGCGATTGCGACGGAAGCTACGCCACAGATGACACCGCCCGGGGAAAGCGTCCCCGGGTGCTGGGGCCATGCCGCAGGGCGCGGCTCTTTTGTTTTCAGAGGGAGGTGACGGAATATGGAAACAAGAGTGGCATTGATCGGCATCATCGTGGAGCAGGAATCCTCGGCGGCGGCGCTGAACGCGCTGCTACACGAATACGGCGGCTATATCATCGGGCGCATGGGCCTGCCGTACCGGGAGCGGGGCGTGAACATCATCTCTGTGGTGCTGGACGCACCCCAGGATAAGATCGCGGCCCTGTCCGGCAAGATCGGACGCCTGCCCGGCGTCAGCGCCAAGGCCCAATATTCCAACGTCATTTCACGGGAAGGAGAACCGACATGAAAAAATTTGTATCCCTGCTGCTGGCGGTGCTGATGACCGCCGCGCTGTTTACCGGCTGCGCCAAGCAGCCCCAGGCCCCCGACCAGCCCCGGGAGGAAGCCGTCACCATTCGGGTGGGCGGACTGAAGGGCCCCACGTCCATGGGCCTGGTGAAGCTGCTGGACGACGCGGAAAACCAGAAAACCGCCAACGCCATCGACTTCCGGATGGCTGCCAGCGCCAACGAGCTGAATCCCCTGTTCCTGAAGGGGGAGCTGGACATCATGGCCGTGCCTGCTAACCTGGGCTCCGTGCTGTATAACAAGACCGAGGGACAGGTGAAGATGCTGGCCGTCAGCACCCTGGGCGTGCTGTATATCGTGGAAAAGGGCGGCGAGACTGTCACCGATATCAAGAGCCTGGCCGGCAAGACCATTTACGCCACCGGCAAGGGCGCGACTCCCGAGTATGCTCTGACGTACCTGCTGGCCCAGAACGGCCTGGAGCTGGGCCGGGACGTCAACGTAGAGTGGAAGAGCGAGCCCACGGAGATCGTGGCCCAGATGGCCGCCATGGACAACGTCGTGGCCATGCTGCCCCAGCCCTTTGTGGTGGTGGCCCGGAGCCAGGTGGACGGTCTGCGGGTGGCCCTGGACCTGACCAAGGAGTGGAACGCCCTGGGCGGCGGCAGCCAGCTGATCACCGCGGTGCTGCTGGTGCGCAGCGAATTCCTGGAGCAGCATCCCCAGGCGGTGGAGAAGCTCCTGGATGAATACGCCCAGTCTGTGGACTTCCTGAACGATCAGCCCGCCGAGGCCTCCGTCCTGGTGGAGAAATACGGCATTGTCAAGGCCGCCGTGGCCGAAAAGGCCATTCCCGACTGCAACATCGTCTGCATCACCGGCGACAATATGAAGACCATGGCCAGCGGCTATCTGCAGGTGCTGTATGACCAGAACCCTGAGTCCGTGGGCGGCAAGCTCCCCGGGGACGACTTCTACTGGATGGGAAAATAAATGCAGCGGAGGACGCTATGAAGCACGCGAGCCTGCAAAAGTGCATAGCGGTGGCCCTGGCCCTGGCGGTCTGGCAGGGGGCGGCCATGGCGGTGGGCATGGACCTGCTGCTGCCGTCCCCCTGGCAGGTGGCCCAGCGGCTGTGGACGGTCTGGCAGGAGCCGGACTTTTTCCCTACGGTGGCCTTCAGCCTGCTGCGCATCAGCGGCGGCTTCGGCCTGGGCCTGGTTCTGGGGGCGCTGCTGGCGGTGGCAGCGGGACGGCTGCGGGTGCTGGAGATACTGCTGTGGCCCTATGTCACGGTGATCAAGTCCGTACCGGTGGCGTCCTTCATCATCATCTGTCTGATCTGGCTGAATACCAGCCAGCTGGCGGTGTTTATCTCGTTTCTCATGGCGTTTCCGGCGATCTACTCCAACACGCTCCAGGGCATCCGCAGCGCCGACCCGGCGCTGCTGGAGATGGCCCGGCTGTACCGGGTGCCCTTTTCCCGGCGGCTGGGGTATATCTACGTTCCCCAGGTGAAGCCGTTTCTCCTGTCCGGGTGCAGCGTGGCCCTGGGCATGTCGTGGAAGTCCGGCGTGGCCGCCGAGGTCATCGGTGTGGTGGGCGGTTCCATCGGCGAGCGGCTGTATGAGTCCAAGGTGTATTTCCAGACGGCGGATTTGCTGGCCTGGACGGTGGTGATCGTGGTATGCAGCGTGAGCTTTGAAAAGCTGGTGCTGTGGCTGCTGCGGCGGTGCTTCACCGCGTGGGAGGGACGGTAATGGACCTGGTAATTGCGCATGTATCCAAGGATTACGGCCGCGGCCCGGTGCTGCGGGACGTGAGCCTGACGGTGCGGCAGGGGGAGACGGTGTGCCTGATGGGCCCCTCGGGCCTGGGCAAGACCACCCTGCTGCGGTGCGTCGCCGGGCTGGAAACGCCTGACGCCGGAGCCGTCACCGGGGTCCCCCGGCGGCTGGGCTATGTGTTCCAGGAGGACCGGCTGTGCGACAACTTCTCCGCCGTGGCCAACATTCGGCTGGTTACGGGCCGGACCTTGCCGGAGAAAGCGATTTTACAGCATCTGGAGGAGCTGGGCCTGTCCGACAGCGTCCGCCTGCCGGTGTCGCAGCTGTCCGGCGGAATGCGCCGCCGGGTGGCCATCGCCCGGGCGGTGTGCTGCGGGCCGGAGCTTCTGCTGCTGGACGAGGCCTTCAAGGGACTGGATGAGCAGTGCCGCCGGGACACCGCAGCCTATATCCGCCGCCACACGGCGGGGGCCTCCGTCCTGTGTGTGACCCACGACCCGGAGGAGGCCACGCTGTTGGGCGGGCGCTGCATAGACCTGGCAGCGCTCCAGCGGCGAGACTGAACCGAAAAAATGTTTCTCATTCGGAAACTTTCCGTTGACTTCCTACCAAATGTTTGGTACAATTCAGGCAGAAACACAAGGAGGTGCACGGAATGGGTTCCTTTTCCTACCATGTGGGCCAGCGGATCAAAAAATACCGCAAAAGCCGGGGCTATACCATCGAGCAGTTCTCGGCCATGATCAACAAAAGCAAGGCCACGGTGTCCAAGTATGAAAACGGCACCATTACCATCGACGTGGAGACGCTGTATGACATTGCCCGGGCTCTGGATATCGATCTGAAATGCTTCATCGATTACCAGCCCCCTGTGTTCCACGCTCAGTCCGTGCTGCCCAAGAACTTCTACTTCAACCAGCCCCGGGCGTACATGTACTACTACGACGGCCGGGTGCGGCAGCTGGTGCGGTCGCTGCTGTGCTTCTCCCCTGCCGCCTCCGGCGACGGCATCGATGTGATGCTGTATCTGGGGGTGGACGACTTCCGGGAGCCGGACCGGTGCCAGCATCTGTTCACCGGCGAGATGAAGCCCTACGATACCATTACCCACATGGTGCTCACCAACCAGATCAACGAGGCGGAGAAAATGTACATCTGCATGCTCAACCCCATGCACAACCGTACTCCCGCCGTGGGCCTGCTGTCTGGCATCGGCAGCACCCCGTTCTTTGCTCCCATCGCCCTGAAAACCCTGATTTCCAAGGAGCCGCTGGAGGAAAACGACCGCCTGCTGGCTAGCATCAAGCTGGACAAGGACGACTATCACCTGCTGAAGTATTACAACATGCTGGTGGTAAACCGTCCCGCTTCCCTGTTTTTGCAGTGAATCAAAAAAATGTCAAGCCCCGGGGTTAACCCCGGGGCTTACTGCTTACAGATGGTTCACATAGCTGTCGTTGACGGAGACGGTGCGGCCGATCTCGGAGGACTTGATGCTGCCGAAGATGGCCCGCATGGTGGACAGGGCTTCTCTGCCGGACACCTCGGGCTCCCGGTTCTGCTCCAGGGCGGCCACAAACTCGTCGATGACACCGGAATTGGTCTCCGGCGGAATATTGTAGGTGGTGCTGGTGCCGTCCAGGTTCCGGACTTCGATGGGAGCGGCAGGATTGTTGTTGTTATAGATGAGCATGATGCCCTTGGTGCCGTACAGGCAGGTGGACTGGCACTCGTGGCCGTACACCGTCCAGCTGGCGGCCAGGGTGCCCACCGCGCCGCCGCTCATGCGCAGGATGCACAGGGCGTTGTCGTCCACGGTGATGGGCGCGCCGGTGGCAGTGTGCTTGTTCAGAGTCATGACCTTGGCGGTGGTCTCGATGACCTTCTGACCGGTAAGGTATTGCAGCAGGTCCACCTTGTGGATGCCCAGATCCGACAGAGCGCCCATGGCGGCCTTCTGCTTGTCGAAGAACCAGGTGCTCCCGGCCTCCATGGACCAGTTCTCCGGGCCGGCGTTGCCCATGGTGGCCCGGAAGGTGATGATGTCGCCGATGATGCCGCCGTCCAGCAGCTCCTTGGCCTTGCGGTGCACCGGGTCAAAGCGCATGTTGTGGCCGATCATCAGGTGCTTGCCGTTGCGCTCGGCGGCGGCCACCATGGACTCGCACTCTGCCAGGGTCACGGCCATGGGCTTTTCGCACAGAACGTGCTTCCCGGCATACAGGGCGTAGGTGGTGATCTCCGCATGGCTGCGGTTTTCCACGCAGATGGACACGGCGTCGATACTGGGGTCGTTGAGCAGGTCAAAATAGGATTCGTAGACCTTGCCGCCGTATTGGGCGGCCATCTCCTGGGCCCGCTGGGTGTTCAAATCGTAGTAGCCCGCCAGCTCCACATGGGGGTTGGCGGCATATTCCGGCAGATGGCGCACCTGCGCGATCTTGCCGCAGCCGATGATACCGATCCTGATCATAATGATTCCTCCTATTCCGTGATAAGCCGGGACGTGCCCGGCGGGTGTTCAAGGCCATTATAGCAAATTTTTTCACAATATGGAATCCTTTTTTTGCGCCCCGGCGGGGATTTTTTTCCGAAAATCCCGCGCGGGACCAGATACGGCTTGCAATCCGGGGGAAAAGGCGGTAAACTGTTACTGCTTCGCAAGAAGGGAGGAGAAAACATGGTATCTATTGTAGAGGTGACCACCAAGGCGCAGCTGCGCCGGTTTGTGGAATACCCCGTAGAGCTATACAAGGATGTGCCCCAGTACATCCCCGGCACCTATGACGACGACCTGCAGGACTGGGACAGGAAAAAGAACCCCGCCTTTGAATATTGCCAGGCCCGGTGCTGGCTGGCTATGCGGGATGGGGAGATCGTGGGCCGCATCGGCGCGATCCTGAGCCGCAAGGCCAACGAAAAGTGGCACACCAACCGCCTGCGGTTTACCCAGGTGGACTTTATCGACGACTACCAGGTGTCCAAGGCTCTGTTCGACACGGTGGAGGACTGGGCCCGGCAGCTGGGCTGCACCCAGGTTCACGGCCCCCTGGGCTTCACGGATATGGACCGGGAGGGCATGCTGGTGGAGGGCTTTGACCGCCGCAGCTGCTTCTTTACCTATTATAATCACCCCTATTATAAGGATCATCTGGCGGCTCTGGGCTATGAGAAGGACGTGGACTGGATCGAGGAGCTCATCACTGCGCCCACCGACGAGAAGGTCATCCAGCGCTGGGAGAAGCTCAGCAATTATGTGCTCAAGCGCCAGAAGCTGCACATCCACAAGGTGCGGACCCGACTGGACTATCCGCCTCTGATCCGCAAGGTGTTCCAACTGGTAAACATCGCCTATTCCCCGCTTTACGGCACGGTAGAGCTGTCCGAGGCCCAGATCAAGCGCTACGCCGGGAAGTTTGCCCCCCTCGTCAACCCCCATCTTACCTGCTTCGTCATGAACGAGGAGGAGGAGCTGGTGGCCTTCGGAGTGGCGGCGCCCAGCATTGCCGAGGCCCTGCGAAAGAACCGGGGTCGGATCTTCCCCACCGGCTGGGTAGACCTGCTGAAGGCCTTCCGGAAAAACGACACCGTGGATCTGCTGCTGATCGCCGTGCGGCCGGACCTGCAGAGCAAGGGTGTCAACGCCGTGGTCATCAGCCAGGTCATGCGGGGTGCTTACGAGATGGGCGTCCGCTGGGCTGAGACCGGCCCCATGCTGGAGATGAATCAGAAGGTCCAGACCCAGTGGCAGGATTTCCCCCTGGAGCAGCATAAGCGCCGCCGGTGCTTCATCAAGGATCTGGTCCCTGCGGGGCAGGAGGTCCGGCAGCCGGACCTGGCCCGGGTGTAAACGGAACGGTGGAGGGAGAGCATATGTATCGTATCGGAATCGATCTGGGCGGCACAAACATTGCCGTGGGCGTGGTGGACGACGGCCACACCATCGTATCCCGGGTCAGTGTCCCTACCATGGCCAGCCGCCCGGCGGCGGAGGTGGTGCGGGACATGGGCGGCGCCGTGGAGCAGGTCCTGGCCCGGGCCGGGGCGTCCGTTGCCGACTGCCGCAGCATGGGCGTCGGTTCACCGGGCACCTGCAACTCTGCCGACGGCGTGGTGGAGCGAGCGTATAACCTGGGATGGGACCACGTCCCTGTGTGCCGGATGCTGGAGCAGCGCTTTGGCATTCCCTGCCGTCTCAGCAACGACGCCAACTGTGCCGCTCTGGCCGAACAGGTAGCGGGTGCGGCGGTGGGCCACGACAACGTGGTGCTCGTTACCCTGGGCACCGGCGTTGGCGGCGGCATCATCATCGGCGGCAGGATCTATGACGGGATGCGGGGAGCCGGGGCTGAGCTGGGCCACACCCTGCTGGTCATGGACGGCGAGCCCTGTACCTGCGGCCGCCGGGGCTGTTGGGAGGCATATTCCTCCGCTACGGCCCTGATTCGTCAGGCCTGTCAGGCGGCGGCCCGGCATCCGGATTCTCTGCTGGCCCGGCTGGCGGACGTCAACGGGAAGACGGTGTTCGACGCAGCGGACCGGGGCGACGAGACTGCCCGGGCGGTGGTGGACCGCTACTGCGACTATCTGGGGGCGGGCCTGGTGAACATCGTCAACGCCCTGGCTCCGGAGGTCATTCTCATCGGCGGCGGCATCAGCCGCCAGGGAGAGCGTCTGCTGGCTCCGGTGCGCCGGTATGTGGAGCGCAACTGCTTCGGCGGCAAGGACGGGGCCGTTCCCGTTATCGCCCCGGCGAAGCTGGGCAACGAGGCCGGTATCATCGGCGCAGCCGCGCTGTGAGCAGGAAGGCATATTCAATGGACGCCCCGGTTGGCAGACAGCATAGCTGTTTGGCAGCCGGGGCGCGGCTTATATAGCGTATCCTTTCTATTTAAGTATGTATAGAATGGGCTGTTTTTCTGTAAATAGCCAACCGCGGATCGAACAAAAGAAGCGGAGGACATGGTAACGACATATCACATAACCGCATCTTCTGGCAGGGATAAAAAAGATGAAAAAAGAGGGAAAAAGGT
>OBCY01000050.1_pt1 | contig 25230 bp, 26 predicted proteins | sample 1496051 | NCBI WGS metagenome assembly OBCY01 (sample SAMN01760917, study PRJEB22395) | human gut metagenome | reverse complement strand
CCCTAATGAATATTTCTACATCTAATTTCAATGGCTAAGCAGTAGCAACACTTAACCTAAATGGGAGATAAAAATTTCAAAAGGAGGTGGACAATGGCAACCACAAGGCTGATGCCTTTGCATATTGGAGAGGGCCGCTCCTTCTCCACCGCAATCGAGGACATCATTGATTACGTAGAAAATCCAGAGAAAACCGACTATGGGAAGTTGATTTACGGTTTTGAGTGCGATACCCGCACAGCGGATGCGGAATTTACTTTAGCCAAGCGGCAGTATATCCACCAGACCGGCAGAGTCCGGGGTGCGGATGACGTGATTGCCTACCATTTCCGGCAGGCATTTAAGCCGGGCGAAGTGACGCCGGAGGAAGCCAACCAGATCGGCCAGGAACTTGCTATGAGACTGACGAAGGGAAGCAACGCTTTTATCGTCTGTACGCACATAGACAAGCATCATGTCCATAATCACATCATCGTAAGTGCGGTAAATCTGGAATGTACCCGGAAATTCCGCAACTTCTGGGGTTCCTCCTGGGCTTTGCGCCGGATCAGCGATAAGCTGTGTCTGGAGCATGGCCTTTCCATTGTGGAAGATCCCAAGCCCAGCCGCGGCCATTATGGGAAATGGCTGGGCGATGGAAACAAACCGCTATCCTTTCAGAATCAAATCCGTCAGGCCATTGATGCCGCCCTGGAGCAGCACCCCTCCACCTTTGAGGATTTCCTGAAAATTCTGGAAACGTCCGGTGTGGAAGTCACCCGGCGCGGGAAATCTATCAATTTTCGTGTCTCCGGGCAAAAGAAGCCTACTCGCTGCAATACTCTGAAAGGCGGCTACACGGAACAGGCCATACGGGAAAGGATTGCCGGAACCTATATTTCCTCTGTTCAGCCCAAACGGTCCCATTCTTCGGTGAGGATGCTGATTGATATTGACGCCGCAATGCGTTCCGGAAAAGGCGCCGGTTATGAGCGTTGGGCCAAAGTATTCAATGTGAAACAGCTTGCGAAAGCCGTGGCTTACCTGAAAGAGCATGGGGATATGAGCTATGAGGACCTTCAAGCAAAGTCCCAGGCCACGACTTTCCGGTTTAATGAGCTTTCCACGCAGATCAAGGATATGGAGAGCCGTTTGTCTCAAAATGGAGAATTACAAAAACAGATCGTCAACTACTCTAAGACGAGAGCTGTCTACATTGAGTATCGAAAAGCCGGTTACAGCAAAAAGTTCCGGGCCGGGCATGAGGCCGACATTTTGATCCACCAGGCGGCAAAGAAATACTTTGACAGCCTGGGTGTGGAGAAGCTGCCTACTATAAAGGCTCTGCGGGAAGAATATGCCGAAGTGCTGGAGGCTAAAAGGAAAGCCTATGCGGAATATAAGCAGGTACGGGAAGAAATGCGGGAGCTGCAGAATGTGAAGGCCAATATTGACTATCTGCTGGGGCCGTCCGTGGAGAAAAAGCAAATTATAGAACACTCTTAAAAAATCACCCAATTACTAACCTTATCATTTGAGTATTAGCCAGCTTATCTGTTGACACAGCCAAAAGAATATGCTACTATTTATACAGACCGTTGGTTTGTATGGAGGTGCGGGATGGCGAGAAACAAATATCCGGAGGAAACCGTGAAGCTGATTTTGGATGTTGCCACCCATCTGTTTGTTGAAAAAGGATATGACGCAACATCTTTGCAGGACATCATCAACGAAACAAATCTTTCAAAAGGCGCAATCTACCATCACTTTTCGTCCAAAGAAGAAATTTTTGAAGCAATCTTTCACCGCATCGGGGAAGAAAACACAAATGCTTTGGCAAAAGTACGGGATGATAAATCCCTGAACGGGCTGGAAAAGCTGCGGGCGATCTTTAAGGCCGCTTTGTTTAACTCTAACCAGAGCCTAATGCTGACTGTCACGCCCTGTCTCTTGGATAATCCGCGCTTTTTAGCGATGCAGATTGCCCAGCTCTATCAGATTGTTGCTCCAAAGTTCATCCAGCCGATCTTACAGCAGGGGATTGACGATGGTTCCATTCAGGCGACAAATCCCGGTGAGCTGGCAGAAGCCATCATGGTCCTGTCCAATGTATGGCTCAATCCGCTGGTTAGTATGACGGATGAAGCGGGAATGCGTAATCGTTGTGAAACATTCAATGGCCTGCTGCAAGGCGTTGGTATCAATCAACTTTTGGATGGCGAAATGATAGAGGGCTATATTAGCTACTGCAAATCCCAGCACACGGACTAACTCCCTAAAATGAGCTGCTCTCAATGAGCAGTTTATTTTAGACATACTTCAAACCGACGGTCGGTTTAATAGTGAGATAATGGAGGTATTTTATGCAGACAAAACTTTTCAGGCGTGATTTTACTCTCGTCGTGATCGGCCAGATCATTTCCCTATTCGGCAATGCCATCTTGCGATTTGCTTTGCCGCTGTATCTATTGAGGGAAACAGGTTCTTCAACGCTATTTGGTGTTGTGACCGCCTGCTCCTTTGCTCCGATGGTCATTCTTTCGATGGTCGGCGGCGTATTGGCTGACCGTGTGAACAAGCGCGACATTATGGTAGGGTTGGACTTCTCCACGGCAGCCATTATTATGCTGTTTTACTTTTCGTTGGGGAAGATCCCAACGGTTCCGCTTTTTATCGTTGCCTTGATGTTACTCTATGGTATTTCCGGCACATACCAGCCAGCAGTACAGGCAAGCGTTCCGCTTCTGGTGGTGAAAGAGAAACTGATGGCCGGAAATGCGGTAATCAATCAAGTCAATACCCTTTCTGGTCTGTTGGGGCCGGTAATCGGTGGCGTGATGTTCACCCTTTGGGGCATTTATCCGATTTTGCTTTTGAGTGCGGCGTGTTTTACTTTCTCAGCCATCATGGAAATCTTTATCCACATCCCGCATGAAAAACGCCCGCGTGAAGTCGGTGTGCTTCGGGTCGTCGGAATGGACTTGAAAGAAAGCTATCAGTTTGTAAAGACAGAAAAACCCATTTTCTTTTCGGTGGTCTTTCTGGTGTCCATCTTTAATTTGGTTTTAAGCGCGGTGATGATTGTAGGAACCCCCATTCTCATTACACAGGTGTTAGGGATGTCTGATACCATGTACGGCTTCACACAGGGGGCGCTGGCGTTGGGCGGTCTGTGCGGCGGAATTTTAACTGCAATCGTATCGGAAAAGCTGAAAATCCAAAATTCCTATGTGCTGCTTTTGGTTTGCTCCATTGCTGTGGCGGTTATGGGGATTTCCCTTTTTCTGAATATGCCTGCCATCGTATCGTATTGGGCAATCACTTTAATGAGCTTCACCGCTATGGGAGCCTCTACGCTCTTTATGGTTCAGATTTACACACTGGTACAGACGCAGACCCCACCTCAATTAGTCGGTAAGATCATGGCGGCACTGATTTCTATTGCGATGTGCGGACAACCGATTGGACAGGCGATTTACGGTGTTCTGTTTGACATTTTTGCAGCGCATACATGGGTGGTTTTAATTGGGGCCGCTTTTGCAGCTTTGCTAATTTCTATCTATTCTAAGAAAGTTTTTAATCGGTTGAATGTAAATTCAAATTAACTAACATTAAAGATTATTTCAAAGATAGAAGGTGATAAAATGGGAAATTAGCCGTACTCGACTTGAAAGATTCCGGCAGGCAGATCGGTGAAAAGTTGTTTATTCTTCTTTCTCCCAGCCAAAAGAAAGAGCTGGCCCAATTTGTTCGCGACTATGAGACTGGTAATATTCCGGCTGATGTCTCATATACACCGCTTTTTCGAGGTCAGTATTCTATCCCACCACAGGCAGATCAGCCGTTCACCGAGGTTCGGGAAGGTGACTTGTATTTCTGTTTAGAGCAACGCCTTGTTACTGTGCGGGGCCAGGCAATCCCGCTGACAGTAAAGGAATTTGATATTTTTGCTTTGCTTATATTAAATCCAAAGCGGGTGTTCACCTATGAAATGTTGCTGGATCTGGTATGGCATGAGGACTACACCTACTATTCCAGGAAAGCAATCAACAACCATATAAGCAACCTACGAAAGAAAATCAGGATTGCACCGGATTTGCCGGACTACGTGAAAAGTGTCTACGGTGTAGGCTATAAATTCGATATATGAAAAAGGAAAGCTGCAGAGCAATTACCAACTCTGCAGCTTTCCTTTTGAAGATTTTTTAGCGTCCGCAGGACGCGTGGCCGTCACCGAAGGTGGCGATCTTGGGGGCTTGGGGGTTATCCCTCAACAAGCATTTTGGCCGGAGCAATCCGGCCAAAATCGCAAAACATGTATATGTTTGCATTGCTTGCCCATTTGTACAAGACCTATTTTATAAGCCTTCGGTATTCTCGTGGTAATAATCCAGTAACACGCTGGAATTGTTTTGCAAAACTTTCCGGCCGATCATATCCAACCGCTTGTGCGATCTCTGCGATGCTTAATTCTGTTCCCATAAGGAGGTGCTGGGCCTGTCCAATCCTTTTCTGCAAAATATAATCATAGAGCGTACAGCCGAAACATTCCTTAAAGGCAGCTTTTAACTTCGTCTGCCCCATAAAAGAAATGCGACACAATCTCTCAATCGGAACAGAAAAGGCATAATGGTTATCCAGATAAGCCGCAACTGCGGAAAGGTTCTCCTGATCCTGCTCCGTCAGATGCAGCTTCTTTTTCTTCTCCTGATTGCTTTTAGCCCGCTCCATAATTAAAGAAACCGCTTCTAATATTTTGCCTTCATAAAACATCTTTGCCGTAAGACCCGTTCCCCGGTATCCTTCGATTTGCTTTAGCAGAACAATCAATTCAGGGAAATCCGTTCCGATCTGCATTTTACGAAATGCTTCGCTGGGATCAATGTATTCTCCTGGAAATTTCTGCTGCAAATACCGTTGATAAAACTCCGGCATGATCGTAAAACTGATACTCTGCAAAGGAATGTTCTTATGATAAATCGCCTGATAGACCTTGTCTGCCTGCCCGATTTGTGCCTGTAAACTGTTAGGAGAAAGCTGGCGGTAAGGATGAAATTCTTCACCTGACACAGAGGTGTAATAAGTAACAGACAAAAATTCCGGTTCTGGACACTCTAACATAATGTCATCGAGAAAAAGAAAATCTCTGATGGTGATTTCAAACATATTTTCATAAAAATAGACCCAAAAATGTCCTTGCCCCTTATCTGCCTGTAAAGTGTAACAGGTAAATTCATTATAAGGCTGCCTGTGTTCGTTATCTAAGAAGAATCCTCCATCAGAAAGCATGGAATGATACATTTCTTTTAGATGTTTCATTATCGTCACCTATAAATACGCCGTTTGGACGAACTTATACGCCGATACGACGCTCCTTTCCTAAATCCATTGTGAAAACAAAAGTCTCGTACTATACTTAAAAACGGCGATTAGCCAGAGCTAACCACTTGATATTGTAGCACATACCTGTTGTTTTCACAAGGTAAAGGAGGTGAAAATATGCGGATGAGATTTAAGGCGTCAATGCCGGATCCCCGCATTTTAATTATACAGATTGTCGTGGTGGCGGTATTGGCATCAGTATTTCGGAATCTGCTCGCATTATTTCTTTTAGTGCTGATTGTAGATTTCCTGCTGTTACTTCAATGCGGGTGGGCGGTATTCTGGAAAAACCTTCTGTCCTATGCCGCTATGCTGCTGATACTGTTTGCGCTGCAAGAAATATACATTCCGATTATTTCGGATTTGTTTCCGCTTTTCCTTTTGTTGATGGCGAGGCTATATCCGGCGTATTTGGCAGTGAGGGTTCTGATTGAAAAAGCACCAATGGATGAACTGCTTTTCTCATTGGAAATCTGGCGTGTTCCAAAATTAGTGTTGATCCCGTTGGCAGTTATTTATCGTTACATACCAACGATATTGAAAGAGATCGGATACATTCGGGAAAGCCTTAAAATGCGGAATCTCCATTCCTCTATGTGGGATAAGGTATGCCATCCGATGCAAAATGCAGAAAACTTTTTTGTGCCGCTTTTATATCGCAGCGAAAAAATTTCGGAAGAATTGTCTGCCGCTTCAATCTGCAAAGGGCTTAGCACAAAAAGAAAACGAACGTGCTGCACGAAAGTGAAACTAAGGGTAACAGATTCTATCTACTTGCTTTGTGTTGCGCTCCTTGCGGCAGGTTTAGCATTTATCAACTATCATGTGATTTTACTTTAGATGGGAAGGAGGCATAAGCATGAACCAGCCTGTCATTGAATTTTCAAACTTTAGTTTTACCTATCATAATGCTGACTCAGAAAGTCTGACAGGGATTGATTTCATCATTCGTAAGGGTGAATTTATCCTTTTGACAGGACATAGCGGCTGTGGCAAGACCACATTGACCCGCTGCATAAATGGGCTTATCCCGGATTTTTTCGAGGGAGATCTTTCAGGGGAATGTCGTGTTTGCGGTATGGATATTGCAGAACATGAAACAGGTGAGTTTTCACCGCTGGTCGGTTCGGTATTTCAAGACCCACGTTCTCAGTTTTTTACACTTCATGTTAAAACGGAAATTCCATTTCCAAGCGAAAATCTGGGAACACCTATGGATAAAATGCAGGAGCAATATGAAAAAGCGGTGGACGTTTTACAAATTCAGGGCTTGCTCGGAAAGAGCATTTTTGACCTTTCCAGCGGCGAAAAGCAGAAGGTAGCCATTGCGTCCATCTATATGGTGGGAGTCGGAATTTATGTCTTAGACGAACCATCGGCCAATCTGGATTCGGAGGGTACAGAGCAGCTTCGTCAAGTATTAAAATCCCTCAAAGAGCAGGGCAACACCATCATCATTTCGGAGCATAAGCTCTACTACCTCAACGGGCTTACGGATCGTGTGCTGATTATGAAGGATGGAAAAATTGATAAAGAGATGGACGGCAGGGATTTTGACCGGCAGACAGCGGAATGGTTTACAAGGCATGGCCTGCGAAAATCCGATCTTGCACTGATTACACCAAAAGCCTACTACCCTGTAAAGGGAGATGTCTCCATTCAGATAAAGAATTTATCCTTTGGTTATCCAGGGAAACCCCTGTTATGGCATGATGTTACTTTCTCTGCTCATGGTGGCGAGATCATCGGTATCATTGGAAAGAACGGAGCCGGGAAAAGCACACTGATCCGAACACTTATGGGCCTTGAAAAGCAAAAGACCGGAAAAATTTCTATCAACGGAAGTTATTCCGGCAAGCAGCAGCGGCGAAAAAAATCTTTCTATGTCATGCAGGATGTAGATTATCAGTTATTTGCCCCGAATGTATTGGAGGAAATGCTGATGGGTACGAAAAAGACAGAGGCAGAAAAAGAACAGGCCATTTGCAAGTTAGAGAATTTGGGATTGGGAAAATTCTTGAAAAGACATCCAACAGCTTTATCTGGCGGACAAAAACAGCGGCTTTCTATTGCATTGGCAGAAATGAACCGTTTACCGCTTCTCTACCTTGATGAACCGACCAGCGGACTGGACGCAGAGAATATGAAGATTGTCCAGACTGAAATAAAAAAGCTGGCTGAAGGTGGCGCGTGTGTGTTTGTCATTACCCACGATTATGAATTTGCCGCAGAGCTTTTTTCTTCCCTTCTTCTTTTACAGGAGGATGGTACGATACAGTATCTTTCCCCTGATAAGTACAAGCCGGAAAACCTGGCTCAATATTTTCAAATTTCATTCTAAAAAAGGAGTGTGTCGCTATGAGAAATCAAACAAAAGAAAGTCGTAGATTGAAGGATTTAATCCGAATTGGCGTTTTCAGTGCGCTGTGGGTTGTGATTGGCTTCCTGGTGGCCTTTACGATTGGTTTTTTTCCACCAATTTTATTGGTTCTTCCCTGTGTCCTCGGAATTATCGGTGGGATTGTCTATGTTGTCATGTTATCAAAGCTGACAATCCCAGGTGGTATTTTAATCAGTTCATTTCTGCTGGGTATCTGCCTGTTTACGATGGCCCCTTATGGCATGATGTTCTTCTGCACTGTGGCTGGCGGTGTGATCGGAGAAATCCTTTATAGTGTTTTGGGGAGGCGTACAACCAAAGCAACGATGGTAGGTTCCTCCTTCGCTTTGGTAGGGCTGGCTCTCGGTGAATACATACCGTTCATCTGGATGCAGGACGCCTATCGTTCCATGCTGGTGAATGATGATTCCGGCCTTCTGGAAATTGCTGAATGGTGCATGAATATCGTTTCTGTTCCGGTCATGATTGTGCTGTGCGTGGCAACGGTTATCCTCACCTGTCTGGGCGTGCTTTGGGGAAATAAAATAGTAAAAAAACGTCTTTCCAATGCGGAATAGGCGGCAAAAAGGAGGTGAGGATTATGAGCAAAGAAAAAAAGCAAAAGACAGGCATCCCGCGTTTGCTGGAGATGGCTGGACAACGAAAAACTCTGATGATTGTCGGGGCTTCGCTTTCGACGATTGCGGCTTTGTTTCAGTTAGCTCCCTATCTGGCAGTTTATAAGGTTATGACGGAGCTTCTGCGTAATGCCGCAGATATTAGTCAGGTGGACACTTCCTATATGACTTTTTGGGCTTTATTCGGAATTGTCGGGTTGGTAATCTGCTATGTGTTTATGTATGTAGGCGGCATGATCGGTCATATCGCGGCTTATCGTACCCTCTATGGAATCCGTGTAAAGCTGTCCGAACATATCAGCGGATTGCCTTTGGGGTGGTTCAGCCGTAACTCTATCGGTAAGGTAAAGCAGATTGCGGAGCAGGATGTGGAACAGATTGAACTTTTCATCGCCCATCAGTTCCCGGATATGATTAGTACCATTGCTGTGATTGTATTTATGGTCATTGTGATGTTTAGCCTGAATATCTGGCTGGCCCTTGCCTGCATCCTGCCGATTATTGTCGGGTTTGTTGTGCAGTTCTCCTTTATGTTCGGCTCTAAGGCAAAAGAAGGTCTGAAGGAATATTACGATGCAATGGAAAATATCAACACATCATCGGTTCAGTATGTGCGGGGGATGCCTTCCATCAAAATTTTTGGTCAGACTGTGCGCTCTTTCCGAAAATTCTATGATGATATTATTGCCTACCGTGATATGACAACGAAATATGCGGATAACTATGAACCTTGTTATGTCCTGTTCCGTGTATTTGTACTTTCACTTTCCGCATTTATCATCCCTGTGGGGATGTTGTTTCTTACAGGAAATCCGCAGAATATGGCATTTGCCATGACATTGCTGTTCGTCTTGATCTTTGCACCGGGAATTGCAACACCTGTGTTTAAGTTTAACAGCTTCGGTTCCAGCTTCAACAATATCAATGAAGGTGTGCGGCGCATTGACGAAGTGTTAAGCACAAATGAGGTAAAAGAACCTGAAATCAGTAAAAAGCCCAATGAATATACGATTGAATTTCACAATGTATCTTTTTCTTATGAGGATGGGCCAAAGGTCTTAGATCATGTGAGTTTTACTGCCGATCAAGGAACAATAACGGCTCTTGTAGGGCCTTCCGGTTCTGGTAAATCAACGATTGCACAGCTTATTCCACGGTTTTGGGATGTACAGGAAGGCAGCATAACGATTGGCGGCATAGACATCCGGGATATGAGAACGGAAGATTTGATGAATACCATGTCTTTCGTATTTCAGGACTGCTTTCTGTTCTCCGATACGCTCTATAACAACATTGCTGTAGGAAAACCCGGCGCTACAAGAGAAGAAGTCTATGCGGCGGCAAGGGCAGCACAATGCCATGAGTTTATTGAGAAGCTGCCCCAGGGTTACGATACCTTAATCGGGGAAGGCGGTGTTTATCTATCAGGAGGCGAGGAACAACGTGTTTCTGTGGCAAGAGCGATCTTGAAAAATGCTCCGATCCTGATTCTTGATGAAGCAACCGCCTATGCTGATCCAGAGAATGAATTTCAAATGCAGTTGGCATTACAAGAACTGATTAAAAACAAGACAGTATTGATTATTGCTCACCGGCTGATGACCATTCGGAACGCCAATAAGATTATGGTCATCAATCATGGAAAAATAGAAGAAACAGGAACCCATGACCAACTTCTGGCAAATGAAAGAACCTATCATAAGATGTGGGCGGCCTACACAGCTTCGTCCGATTGGGAACTGAAAAAAGGAACAGATAAGGAGGTGGCAAAGGCATGAAAAAGACAAATCCTATTTATCAGGTGACGGCGGGAAATCCAAAGAAACTGAAAAAGCCGGTGATCTGGACGGTTGTTACCAATATAAATCTGTTTTCTTTTATGTTCCTGGCACTGTTTGTTATCACGATATATTCCTTCTTTGCCGGGGATGCCGGTTCGCTGGATATTAAGACTTTATGGCTTTCATGGGGAGGTATTTTAGCGACTTCCGTTGTGGTATATCTTTTGGAGCGCAAGGCTACTCATGCTACCTTCCATGACGGTTACGCAACCAGCGCGGACGGGCGTATCCGCCTCGCAGAGCATATCCGCAAATTGCCTTTAGGTTTTCTAATGAGCAAGGACTCCGGCGAATTGGGAAATACCATGATGAATGATTTTAGCCAGATTGAGGAAGGCGTTACCCACATTTTGCCGCAGCTTATCAGTGGTATCATCGTCGCATTTCTGGCTTTGTTCGGAATGGCTTTTGCTGATTGGCGTATGGCACTGGCTATGTTTGCCGGACTTCCTGTGACCTTCTTAATCCTTTGGGGTGTCCGTGTGATTGACCGCAAGCGCGGTGCTGCACATACAAAAGCAAGAATTGAACAAACGAACCGCTTGCAGGAATATCTGACCGGAATGAAGGTAATAAAAGCATATAACCTGCGGGGGGCGAATTTCAAAAAGCTGGAGCGGGCGTTCTACAATTTTATGAAAGAAAGCATTAAGCTGGAAGGTGTGTCTGGCCCGTTTTATCTGATAGCAGTTGCGTTTTTACAGATCGGGCTTTCCATGATTACAATGGCCGGTACTTATCTGCTTCTGGGAGGAACTCTGGAACTGCCAATGTTTATCATCTTCCTTTTAGTCGGTTCCCGTGTATTTGATCCGTTGGTGAGCGCAATTACTCAGCTCCCTGTATTTACTTATCAGGCTGCGGCGGGAAAGCGCATTGTAGATTTACTGGAAGAACCAACCATGCAGGGCGAAGGAGAAGCCCCGAAGGATCACGATGTTATCTTTGAAAATGTCACCTTCGGTTATGGGGAGGATGTTGTCCTTCACAATGTCAATGCGAGTTTCCCGAAAGGAACTATGACAGCGATTGTCGGACCTTCTGGCAGCGGAAAAAGTACAATGCTACGGCTGATTGCCCGGTTCTATGATCCACAGAATGGTATTGTTCGTTTTGGAGGTGTTGACGAAAAGACGGTTGACCCGGAAAAACTGATGTCTAAAATATCTGTGGTCTTTCAGGATGTATATTTGTTCCAGGATACCATCGGCAACAACATCCGCTATGGCCGGGAAAATGCCACGCAGGAAGAAATTGAAGCAGCCGCAAAACTGGCCCATTGTCACGATTTCATTATGGCTCTGCCAGATGGCTATGACACAATGGTTGGCGAAGGCGGCTCCACATTGTCAGGCGGCGAGAAACAACGGATTTCTATCGCCCGCGCAATTTTGAAAGATGCCCCTGTGCTGCTGTTAGATGAAGCAACTTCCTCCCTTGATCCGGAAAATGAAGTGGAGGTTCAGCAAGCCATCGAAGAACTCGTGAAAGACCGTACTGTGGTAATGATCGCCCATAAATTGAAAACGATTGCTGGAGCAGATCAAATCATTGTATTGGATCAGGGCGAGGTAAAAGAAGTAGGTACACATAAAGAACTAATGGATAATCATGGTCTATATCGGCATTTGTGGGATATTCAGCAGACCACAGCCGGTTGGCAAATCAATTAGGAGAAATATTTATGAAACTTCATGCGTCCGGGGAGGACTATCTGGAAACCATCCTTGTTCTCCAAAAGAAACTCGGTATGGTACGCTCCGTAGATGTGGCCCGGCACATGGAGGTGTCAAAGCCCAGCGTGTGCCATGCAGTGGCTACCTTGCGGGACGGCGGCTTTCTTACAATGGACGAAGATCACTTTCTCCATCTGACCGATGTGGGCCGCGAGGTTGCCGAAAAAATCTACGAGCGCCATTGCTTTTTTACCGAGCAGCTTATCGCAGCAGGCGTTGACCCCAGGACAGCGGAGGCCGACGCCTGCCGGATTGAACATGTTATTAGCAATGAATCTTTTCAAAAACTGAAAGATGCTTTAGAGGACTAAGGAGGTGGTGATAACATGGGAAATTAGCCGTACTGGATTTAAAAGATTCCGGCAGGCAGATTGGTGAAAAGCTATTTGCTCTGCTTTCTCCCTGCCAAAAGAAGGAGCTGGCTCAGTTTGTTCGTGACTATGAGGCTGGCAATATTCTGGCTGATGTCCCATACTTAACACTTCTTCGAGGCCAGTATTTTATCCCTCCGCAGGCAGATCAGCCATTGACGGAAATCCGGGAAGGTGATTTGTATTTCTGCTTGGAACAGCGCCTTGTTACCGTGCGGAGTCAGGTAATTCCGCTGACGGTCAAGGAATTTGAAATCTTCGCTTTGCTCATACTGAACCCAAAGCGGGTGTTCACTTATGAAATGCTCCTGGATCTGGTATGGCATGAGGATTATTCCTACTATTCCCGGAAAGCAATCAACAACCACATAAGCAACCTGAGAAAGAAGCTCCGGGTTGCGCCTGGTTTGCCGGATTATGTGAAAAGTGTCTATGGTGTAGGTTATAAATTTGATGTATAGAAAGGGTGCGGTATTTCTGCCGCACCCTTAAATTTTCGCTTTTTCTGCTGTGTGGATAATGCCTGATTTTGTCATGTATTGTTGACCGGTATGCCATTTTACCTATCCCTATCCGCTATTATTTACATTCCACATATTGTATTCTTCGAGAGAAAGAAATATAATGAATTATGTTGGAGGTGAAGGTATGGACTATATGACGATTAAAGAAGCCAGCGAAAAATGGGGCGTTTCGGCCCGTCAAATAAACTATTACTGTGTTGACGGCCGTATTCCCGGCGCGTTGAAAATGGCAACACTATGGTTAATCCCCAAAGATGCCAAAAAGCCAGTGGACGGCAGGACAAAGCAAGGGAGGGCTTTGAAACATGAATAGTGTTTTGATTATAGACGATGATAAGGAACTTTGTGCCTTGATGAAAAAATGTGTGGAACAGGAAAATTTGTCTGCGGCGGTGGCGCATGGCGGTTTAGAGGGCTTACGGCTGCTGAAAGAAAACAAAGACACCTATTGCCTGATTATTCTGGATGTGATGATGCCGGGTATGGACGGCTTTCAGGTATTGCAGAAAATCCGGGAGAAAAATAATGTGCCGGTGCTGATGCTGACCGCCAAAAGCGACGAGGAAGATAAGGTTTCCGGCCTGCGGCTGGGGGCGGACGATTACCTGACAAAACCTTTCAGCATTAACGAGCTGATGGCCCGCGTCAATTCCCTAATCCGGCGCTACACCACCCTAAATCCCGTGACCGGGAACGAGGCCGCCACCATGCTTCTGAAAGATATGGTGATTGATAAAGTCAATCGGATGGTGACTGTCCAAAATATCCCGGTAGAGCTAACCGGCAAGGAATTTGATTTGCTTCTGGTTTTGGCGTCCAATAAGGGACGGGTATTTACAAAAAAGCAACTTTACACGCAGGTATGGACGGAAGAATACGACTTTGACGATAACAATATCATGGCCTTTATCAGTAAACTACGGAAGAAGATTGAGCCAAATCCAGAACAGCCGTTTTATATCCAAACCGTCCGGGGTGTGGGGTATCGGTTCAATAAGGAGGCATGAGCATGGAGTTAAATCTTTATCTGCTGCTGGCCCTATTGATTGCCCTGCTGGTAATTGGCTGGCTTTTGGCAAAACTTCACCGTGTCCGGGGGCAGCTTTCCCTTATTAAAGATGCCCTGATGGATATAAAGGACGGAAACATGAACCGCCGTGTGCTGGCACGGGAAAGTGACCTGACGAAACAAATTTGCTACGACATCAACGAGATCGCCATGAGTAACCAATCACGTCTGATCCAGCAAAAGCAGTCTGAACAGGCGTACAAGCGGCTGATGACAAGTCTTTCCCATGATGTGAAAACCCCTCTTGCTTCTCTTGTAGGCTATTTGGAGGCCGTGGAAAGCAAGATGGTGACAGGGGCCGAGCAAGAAGAATATATCCGGGTGGCTATGGAAAAAGCCCACTACCTGAAAGACTTTGTGACCGCCCTGTTTGAATGGGTGAAGCTGGACGCCGGGGAACAGATTTTTCATTTTGAAGTCTGCGACCTGAATGAACTTTCCCGCGACATCATGGCCGACTGGGTGCCGCTGCTGGAAAGCCACGATCTCACCTATGAAATTGAGATACCCGAAACAGAATACATGACGAGGGTTGACCCTACCGCCTACACCCGTATTCTCAATAATCTGCTGCAAAATATCCTGACGCACAGCGGCGCAAGACAAGTGACCCTGACCGTGACCGAAACGGAGCAGCAGGCAAAAATCATGGTGGCGGATAACGGGAAAGGGATTTCTGACGCAGATCTTCCCCATATCTTTGAACGGATGTATCAATGCGACCACTCCAGGTCTGCCAGAGGGAACGGGCTGGGCCTCTCCATTGCAAAAGAACTGGTGAACGCCCATAAAGGCACCATCACAGCAGACAGTATTCCCGAAGCGGGAACAACATTTACCATTATACTTCCGAAAGCTCTGTGATTTCGCAGAGCTTTTTTTGAAAAAATTTTATCTCGGCAAGGTTATGGCAAGGTTTGTGTTTTATACTGGCCTTGTGGTTGGAGATGCCGGTATTATATCGCGGCATTACAGCCCGGAAAGTGAGGAAATAAGTATGAGCGATTATCTGATCGAAACAAAACAACTAACAAAAACTTACGGGGATCAGGCTGCCGTGAAAGACGTTAATCTTCATGTGAAGAAAGGGCGCATATATGGGTTGCTGGGACGTAATGGAGCTGGAAAAACCACCATTATGAAGATGATTTTAGGTCTGACATCTATTACTTCCGGCGAGGTAGATGTGTTCGGACAGAACATCAAAGGCCATGAGAAACGTATTTATCCCCGCATTGGCGCAATTATTGAAACGCCGGGGTTCTATCCTAATCTAACCGGAACAGAGAACCTTGAAATTTTCGCAAGGCTGCGTGGTACTGCTGCCCCCAACGCCGTTAAAAACGCTTTGAAAGTGGTGGGACTACCATACAAAGATAAAAAGCTGTTCAGCAAGTATTCGCTGGGAATGAAGCAGCGGCTCGGCATTGCCAATGCAATTCTGCATGACCCGGAACTTTTAATCCTCGATGAACCGACCAACGGACTTGACCCCATTGGCATTGCGGAAATGCGGGACTTTATCAAACATTTAAGCGCGGAACGTGGAAAAACGATTTTGATTTCCAGTCATATCCTTTCTGAAATTTCGCTTCTGGCGGATGATATTGGTATTATCGACCACGGAACCTTGCTGGTAGAAAATACCATGAAAGCGTTAGAAAAGAAAAATCGGAAGTATGTTCTGCTTCGGATAAGTGATATGCCAAAGGCCATGCTGATTTTGGAGCAGGAATTTCATGTGACCAATTTTGATATGTACGATGGGCACACATTATGTATCTATGACACTTCTCTGGATATGGGAGCAGTCAACAAAGCTCTTGTTATGCACGATGTGTCCGTTATCAGTTCCCAGCTCTGTAATGATACTTTGGAGGACTATTTCAAAAGAATTACGGGGGGTGAGGGAATTGCTTAATTTGGTTCAGACAGAATTTTTGAAACTGCGGCGCAAGAAAATGATTTGGTTTATGCTGCTGGCTGCGTTTATCATGCCGTTTTTCTCTTTTATCTATTACAACTATTTTGAGGCGAACGGTATTGACCCGGTAGCGTTTTACAAGCTGGCCGCCTTTGGATATACCCCCTTTATCATCCTTCCCTTTGTGCTGGGCGTATTTTGTGTTGTGCTGATGCACGATGAAAACCGCTATGATATGCTCAAACAGCTTTGGATTGTCCCTGTCAGTAAAATGGGTTATTTTTTCAGCAAGTTTATTGTTGTGTTGATCTATTCCATTGTTTTCATGCTGATTTCGGCGGTGGCTACGGTTCTATTCAGTGTTTTGCCCGGATTTGTCGCTTTTGAGTGGCAGAGTGTTGGATTTTTGGCAGAAAGGTGTTTGGAGATTGGCGTATTGACCGCTTTTGCTGTTATGCCGATTTTAGCCCTTGCCGCTTCAAAAAAGGGCTATATTTTTCCCGTTTGCATGACGCTGCTTTATGTATTTCTCGGCTTTTTTATCACGTCAATCAGTATGTACCTGCATCCTGTGTCCAGCATTTCCGTTATCATTGCAAGAAGCGGAAATATTCAGGGACTTGCTTTCGCACAGAATATCAATGTCCCGTTGGCGTTGTTCTGTATCTTTATTTGGGATGCGCTGTCTGTGCTGTTTGCTGCTTTTTCGCTTCGCAAGAGAAAGTGAGGTGATTTGATGCGAAAAATGCTTTGGGCGGAATGGAGAAAACTTCGCCGTTCCAGTATCATCTTGCTTACTGTCTTTGCAACTGTATTGATTGCGGTCATTGTGCTGGTAGCGGGACGGGAAACAACCGTTGATGGGTTTTATTTGAGTGACGCAGGCTGGTACATGACAATGGTACAACCGTGGGCTACCATGTTTGTTCTGCCTGCCATCGTTGCAATGCTCGGAAGTTATATGATTTGCCGGGAGGAACAAGACGACACCTTGAAATCATTGTTGCTGATCCCCGTGAATGAAACTACATTGACCGCAGCAAAAATGATTGTGACCTTTGCAATTAGCATTTTGATTTATTTATTGCTTTTTGCAATTACCTTTTCCGTAGAATTATTATTGCATCATACCGATCTATCTGTGGGAATGGTACTATCCTTTTTTAAGAGTTATCTGTTAGAGGGCATTGGTGTCTTTTTAGCGGTATCTCCAATTATTGCGTTAGTGTCCTATACCAAAAAGAGCTATTGGCTGGCTTTGCTGCTGGCAGAAATTTATTCTTTCGCCGGGCTGTTTATGAGTATGTCCAGCCTGACGAAAACATTTTATCCCATTACTGCCTTGCTGGGGGTAGCGGGGTATTATGAGACGACAACCACCAATCTGTTTGAAAGCCTATTTGTGTTGCTATTATGCGGCTGTTTGGCTGCGCTCATATTGGTATGTCACCAACGCAGCGGAAAGGAGAAAAAATATCATGGCAAATAAACTTCGTAGATCAAGAGATAATCGGTGGATTGCCGGTGTCTGTGGGGGTATTGCTGAATATTTCGGCCTTTCTCCGAAGATTGTGCGTATTATCTGCGCCCTATTGATTATGGTGTATGGTAGCGGGCTGATGCTTTACATTATACTGGCAATCTTTATACCAAAAGAGGCGGCGCGTTAAGTGAAATTTGGCGGCCTAACATGAAAGGTATCAATAAGCGAACATTTTTTATTGTTTAGAAATTAAGGAGGTGGTGACAACATGGGAAATTAGCCGTATTGGATTTACAAGATTCCGGCAAGCAGATCGGTGAAAAGCTGTTTGCTCTGCTTTCTGCCAGTCAAAAGAAGGAGCTGGCTCAGTTTGTTCGTGACTATGAGGCTGGCAATATTCCGGCTGATGTCCCATACTTAACACTTCTTCGAGGCCAGTATTTTATTCCTCCGCAGGCAGATCAGCCGTTGACAGAAATCCGGGAAGGTGCTTTATATTTCTGCTTAGAGCAGCGCCTTGTTACTGTACGGAGCCAGATAATTCCGCTAACGGTCAAGGAATTTGAAATCTTTGCTTTGCTCATACTGAATCCAAAGCGGGTGTTCACTTATGAAATGCTCCTGGATCTGGTATGGCACGAGGATTATTCCTACTATTCCCGGAAAGCGATCAACAACCACATAAGCAACTTGCGAAAGAAACTCCGGGTTGCCCCCGACTTGCCGGATTATGTAAAAAGCGTCTATGGTGTAGGCTACAAATTTGAAATATAGAAAGGGTGCGGTATTTCTGCCGCACCCTTAAGTTTTCTTTTTTCTGTTGTGTGGATAATACCTGATTTTGTCATGTGTTGTTGATTAAATTCAGTAAAACCATGACGCTTCTGGAAGAATTATAGCATTTATCCCTATATAATGCCCCAAAATGAGGGAGGTGGACATAATAGGTAACTCTGCTCTCCTTCACTAAAGGAGGGCATGGAAAATGCTGCCGAGGTCAGAATACCGGCCTCGACATAGCCGATCATATAAAAGAGATTTAAACCCCGTAATCCTGCGATGGATTGCGGGGTTTTTCCATTCGACAGGATTTTGCATTTTCCATTCTGCTCCGTCAGATGGTGACGGAATACGACAGGCGCCGCTTACCGCTGTACGGTGGGCGCTCTTTTTTACAGATAAGGCGCAGGACAAGCCTGCCGCCGGACCTGTACGGTGTAGATCACCGCCCCTCTGATTTCGATTTGTCCATTAACCCACTCAAAAATCGAAATTGGAGGATTACCATGAAAGAAATCAATCTGCGGGAATTTTACCCGGAAATATATAAAACGGATCTGTTTATCAGCCTGCCCGATGAGGTTGTGGATGTGCTGGTAGAATATCAGCGGAAAGAAGTGGCATATCGCCGCCGTACATACCGGCATAAGGCATTCCTTTCTCTTGATTATGGGGATGATATTGAACGCGAAGCTGTTCTTTTTACCCCAACGCTGCAGGAGATCGTAGAAAGGCACCTGGAGGAAGAACGGCTGTACCAGGCGATTTCTTCATTGCCAGAGAAACAACGCCAGCGTGTGTACGCTCACTATATTCTCGGCATTACCCTGATGGATATTGCCAAGATGGAAGGTGTTTCTCTCCATGCTGTCCATGAAAGTATTCGGCGCGGACTTCGGCGTCTGGAAAAAATTTTAGAAGAAAATTTCTAAACCCCCTATAAATGTACCCCCGAAAATGTCACGACTTATAGAAGGACAATTTTTTGGGACAATGCCATTTCGGTGAGTGAGAACCTTCAACGGTGCCACACCCACCTGTATATGCAGACAAGCTCCCAATCCTTCATCTGGACCTTGAAAACTGCATATACGGTGCCATAGGTACTTTCCCTGTATTCCGAGCGGCAAATGGAGCGGCGCGATGACAGGCGGCTTTAAGGAGGTGATGAAGCCCAGCCGTCCGAGCGATCTACGCTATCCATTGATCTGGCTGTGGCAGGCCAGACGCGATGACTGATACAGGGTATAATGATACTTTCTCACGACCCGTCAAAGACTTGGGGGGAGTCCCTTCTGTGTTCGTTAGCTCTGGCGAAGCGACGGCACGAGCAGGGCTATGATGCGGTAAAGCTGGCCGCAGCCTGTGGCATCCCCGGCCCGGAAAAGGGCCTGCCGGGGGGCGTGGCAAATACGGCAAGTTACCAAGAAAACATCCATGCCGTTGTTTTGATTTTCGAGCAGCGGCATGGATTCTTATAAAATCGAAATCAGATACCATGAGGCCGGGCCGCTCTTTTCGTGTGTCCGGCCTTATTCATGTGATTTTGATGATCCAGTATGAAAAGAAAGGAGCTGTTGTTATGACTCAAACACCGGCCTATACGGTCATACATACCCCGGAAGCAGACAGACTTGCCGACATCCGGGATGTATCTGTCAATAAGGACCTGCCGCGGGAAGAAAGGATTGCCGAGTTTGTCCGGCAGATCCGGGACCCGTATCATTTCAAATGCGGCGGATTTGTTGTCAGGGCAAGTTTTTCCCAGGGAGGCGCTACCCTGGAAGAATGCCTCCGCGGAATCCTACGCTGAAAATTATTGATATTTTTTATTTTGGGGGCTGATTTTTCCCGCATGGAGCGTTATAATAAACATGGAAAAGGAATTGAATACTGATACGCAGACTGCACTCCTTGAATTGCGGGGATTTTTCCGTGATGAAAGGAGTGTTTTTCTATGCAGGTTTATAAAGCTGCCAAATATATCCGCTTATCTTATACGGATGACAAATCAAATGAAAGCAACAGTGTCGGCAATCAACGAAAGCTGATCGAAGATTTCGTGAGCCGTCACCCGGAAATCGAGCTGGTTTCCGAAAAGGTAGACGATGGGTACAGCGGGGTTATCTTTGACCGTCCGGCTTTTAAAGAAATGATGGATGACATCATGGAGGGAAAGATTAACTGTGTCATCGTCAAAGACCTTTCCCGTCTTGGCCGTGAGTATATTGAGACTGGCCGCTATATGCGCCGTGTCTTTCCGGCCTATGGCGTGAGGTTTATTGCCATCAATGACAATATCGATACTCTCAATGAGAGCGCAGGCGATGACCTGACTGTATCAGTAAAGAACATTATGAATGAAGCCTATGCACGGGATATTTCCATTAAGACGAGAAGTTCCCTGGAAACTAAGCGTAAGAATGGGGATTTCGTTGGAGCTTTCCCGGTTTACGGCTATCGTAAATCCGAAGATAACCATAATCTTCTTGTAGTAGACGAATATGCTGCCCAGGTGGTGCGGAGCATTTTCAGGATGCGCCTGGAAGGATTCAGCCCCTACGCCATCGCGAATGAGCTGAACCGGCTGGGTACGCTCTCTCCTTTGGCATATAAAAAGTATTATGGCCTTCCCCATGCCAAGAAAGGCTATACAGACCGGAAGGATTGCCGGTGGTCGGCAAATACTGTCACCCGGATCTTGCAGGATGAAACCTATACCGGTACGCTGGTCCAGGGCCGAAAGGGTTCCCAGCACTTCAAACTGAAAGAAATGGAGAGCCGCCCTTCCTCCGAGTGGGTTCGCGTGGAAAATGCTCACGAAGCCATTGTTGATCGGAACGATTTTGACCTGGTGCAAAGGATTCGCAACCTGGACACCCGTACATCTCCCCAAAAAGATAAAGTCTATCTGTTTTCCGGCATACTGGTCTGCGGTTGCTGCGGCAGCCGGATGGTACGCAAAACGAACCGCTACAAAGACAAAGAATATCACTATTACTATTGTCCCACCGGAAAGAAGAACGGCTGCGCCCATCCGGTCATGGTAAAGGAACATGAGCTGATGGAGTGCGTGCGGGACAGCCTGAAAGGGTTTATTGCCAATGTAGTCTCTCTGGATGAAATCTTATCCGGCATAGACCAGAGCCGTATCAACCGTGAACTTATCAAGGAGTATTCGCGGCAGATCGCCCAGAATGAGCAGCAGTTGGAGCAGATTCGTCAATATAAGATGAAACTGTATGAGAGCATGGTAAACGGCTTTCTGGACAAGTCGGAGTTCCTTTATAACAAAAGCAGTTACAGCGCCCGTATCACCCAACTGGAACAGGCGGTTGCTGCCCTTAAGGAAAAACGGACCGATGTAATGGAAAACCGGAGTGAGCGGAATCGCTGGATTGAGAATTTCAGGCGTTTTTCCGATCTGGAAGAACTGGACCGCAAGGCGGTGATCCAACTTGTGCAGGTGATTACAGTGCTGGGGAAAGACGAATTGCAGATTCAATTTAATTATCAGGACGAATATGAAAAAGCCCTCGCCCTGATTACGCCGGTACAGGAAAGGATGGTGGTCTGAAATGGCGAGAAAGAGCAGGAAACATACTATGGCGCAGGCTGCCATGCCTGCTTCCCCGTTTATCAGCACGGCGCTGTATATCCGGCTGTCTGTGGAGGATAACAATAAACGTGGAAATTCTATCGAAACGCAAAAGCTGGTTCTCGAAAAATTCCTATTGGGAAAACCTGAACTGCGTCTTTATGACATTTATATCGACAATGGAGCAACAGGAACGAATTTTAACCGTGACGGCTTCCAACGGATGCTTTCGGATATTGAATCCGGCAAAGTAGGCTGTGTGATTGTCAAAGACCTTTCACGCCTGGGACGCAATGCCATTGACACGGGATATTACATTGAGCGGTATTTCCCTTCCCATAATGTCCGGTTCATCAGCGTTACGGATCAATTTGATTCTGAAAATCCTGATAATCTCCACGGCGGTATTATCCTTCCGCTGAAAAATATGATTAACGAAGCCTATGCTCTGGACATAGGACGTAAGATAAAGGCCCAGGCCCGTCAAGATATGAAAGAGGGCAAGTATGTGGGTGGCAGGGCGCCATTTGGATATATGAAAGACCCTGATGACTGCCACAAATTGATTATTGATCCGGTGGCGGCTCCTGTGGTACGCCAGATTTTCCAGTGGGCTTATGAAAAAGTCCCCCTCAACCGGATTGTGCTTCTGCTCAATGAAGGAAACTACCCTTCTCCCGGAATGTATAAGATGCAAACCGGGGAGATCACCCATCAGGCGTTAGCAGGGCGCGGCTACTGGCAGACCTGGACAGTTGCCAAGATTTTGAAGGAGGATAAATATACCGGCGACATGGTGCAAGGGCGAACAAAAACGGTCCTTCACCGGCAGGTGCCCGCAGGCGAGGAAAACCTGATTGTCGTTACTGGAACCCATGAGCCTATCGTTTCCAAAGAGATTTTCGATGCCGTTCAGAAGTACCGGGCAGAAGTGGCCGAGGAAAGCAAGAAGCACCCGGTTATCCCATACACGCCCAATATTTTTAAGGGGCGTATCTTCTGTGGAGACTGCGGGAGAAGCCTGCATCGGCAGCGCCAACAATGCAATGGTTCATATCGCTTCCACTGCCTGACCCCTACCAGGGTACATAAAGATAAATGCACTGGCGTTTCCATCAGCGAAACCGAGCTGATCGCAACGATACTGGATATTCTTAAAAGGGAACTTGCCGCCGTCCTGGGGGATTACGCGCTGCTTCTGAAAGACAACATGCAAAAGCACGAAAAAGAAGCTGCTTCCCGTGAGAAAGTCAACCGGGCAAAGCTGCAGTTTAATCAAAGCCGTGAGCTTTTGCAGACTCTTTATGAAAATCTGATGAACGGTGCGATTGACAGTGAAGAATACTTCGACTTGAAAGCGACCTATGAAAAGCAGATACAGGCAGCGCAAAAGGAGCTTGCTTTTTACGAAAAGCAGGCTGATGTCCGCCAGAAGCAGGCTGAAAAGTGCAAAGATCTGGAAAAAGACGAACAGGAACTTTTGAGCGGAGGCGTCCTGACTGCCGCCCTCATTGAGCGGTTGATTGAGCGGATCACAGTCTACCCGGATAAACAGGTAGATGTAAAATTCACGTTCCGCGCAGAATTTGAGGCGTTTAAGGAGGCGGAGGCAGAATGAAGAAGTACAGGATTGCTCTTTACATCCGTCTCTCTTTGGAGGACGCAAAAACAGACAGTATGAGTATTTCCAGCCAGAGAAACATCCTTCGGGAATATGCCTCTGAACTGCCGGAATATGCTAATGCGGAACTTACGGAATTTGTAGATAACGGGTACAGCGGGGCAAACTTCGAGCGCCCTGCGGTGCAGGAATTACTTGACCTGGTACGGGCCAATCGGATTGACTGTATCATGGTAAAAGATTTTTCTCGGTTTGGCCGCAACAGTTTGGAAACCGGCTATTTTATCGAGCGGGTATTTCCGCTGTTTCATACCCGCTTTATCTCTGTCAATGATGATTTTGACACCCAAAAGTTAAAAGGTGATACCGGAGGTATGGAAGTCGCCTTCAAGTATTTAATCAGTGAGTATTATAGCCGTGATATGTCGGTAAAGACCAAAACGGCCAAATACCTGAAGTTCCAGCGGGGCGAATACCAAAGTAAAATTTGCCCTTACGGTTATCGCAAAGGGGAAAACGGACGGATGGTGCCGGACCCGGAGACTTCCGAAGTAGTACAGAAAATTTTTGAGTATGCCGTAAATGGCATGAACGCAACCGATATTGCGCGGGAACTTTCCCGTCAGCAGATTCCCACACCCGGAGAGCATAAGGCCCGAAAAGGGATTAAGACACACGATGTTTCAAGAACTCACGGAATGTGGTGCAATTCTACGGTGCTTCGGATTCTTGCTGACGAACGATATATGGGCACTTATGTGATTGGCAAAAGAGAGGTTACAGAAATCGGCGGCCACAAGATGCGGAGCAAAGCGGAAAGCGACTGGATCAAAATACCGGACCATCATATACCGCTGGTGAATGAGGAAATCTTTTCAAAAGCCAATGCCTCTATTCAGCGTTTTAAGATTCCAAATAGGAAAAAACACGACTATCTCCTGCGTGGGAAGGTTATCTGCGGATGCTGTAAACATGCCCTGCACCTGGCAAATGGGACATCTTACCGGTGTCGCTTTTCCAGCACGATTCCTTCACTTGACTGCTATAACATTCATATCCGGGAAAAAGAACTGAATCAGCTTGTATATGAATTGCTATGCAAACAGTTTCAGGTAGCTTTCGGTATTGACAGCTTAGAGGATCTCCGTAAGGTAGATACCGTTGCTTTACGTCAAGCTGACTTTGACCGACAGATTTTTGAACTGCAGGAAGAAAAGCGGAAACTGTATGAAGCTCTTGTTTCCGGCAGGATTCCGCTCCCGGAATACAAGGATCAAAAAGAGCAGATCAGTGAAAAACTGTTGGAAGTACAGAATACCAAAGCGGTTGTCATGGCCCGTCTTGAAGCCAAACAGGAAGAACGGCAGCACCAGCGCCAGCAGATGGATATTTCCCGGATGCTGACGGAAAGCGATGGGCTGACGTCGGAATTAGTTGATCTTCTGATTGATAAGATTTATGTTTATCCTGATAAACGGGTAGATATTGCCTTTAAGATAAGGGACAGCTTGACAACTCACAAATGAGGGAAAGGGATTGATTATGCGGATTGCGTTTTATTGCAGAAAAGGCGGCACAACTTTTGGGTGTATGCTGCCGGAAGAAAAGGAGCGACTTCATGCGTTTTTTGCCGCCGAACAGAAACGGGAGGCGGCAAAATTCCTATCAAGAAAGCTGGATTGTGGGGACAAGAAAAAATAAATATTTTTTTGTCGTGGACTTGACATAAGGGTGTCGAAAATCATGAGGTGTCATGCGTTTTAAATGACATAAATCCAAGTGTTTTTCCAATGTAGTTCGGATAAGGTATTGAGGTATCATTTTGTTAAAATGTTTACCAAAGAATATGTATGAATCATTGGTAAAAGAATCTTCTTGTGCACAAAGTTTTTTAAATTGTTTTA
>OBCY01000042.1_pt1 | contig 25953 bp, 22 predicted proteins | sample 1496051 | NCBI WGS metagenome assembly OBCY01 (sample SAMN01760917, study PRJEB22395) | human gut metagenome | reverse complement strand
GCTGCCGCCGGAGGAACGTCCGCCGCCGCCAAAGCCGCCGCGATTTCCGAATCCGCCGGACCTGGAGCCGCCGCCGAAGCCGCCGCTGGAGGGCCGGGAATAATTCCCAGGCCGGGGACCGCTGGACCGGGGAGGCCGGGGAGATGCAGACCGGGGAGGCCGGGGACCGCCGCCCATAGAACCGCCGGGACCCCGAGGGGGCCGGGGGGGCCGGGGCGCCCGGGGCCGACGACCCCAGAAAATGGGATAGTACACCGGGCCGCCTGCCACCACCGGACGGCGGCGGTAGCGGTTATAGCGCATGCGGTCCAGCAGGGACCAGATCACAAAAATCCCCACGATCAGCAGGACCACGCCGGACACGCTGACGCCGGAGGCGGCAGAGGGCTGCTGCCACTCCCGGCTCTGAGCAGGCTGCTGGTGGGAGCCGCTCTGGCCCAGGGTCTGGGCCAGGATCACGTCGGACTGGCGGAAGAAATCCACCGCTGCCTGGGAATAATCCCCGGCGTAGTAGGGAGTGTCCAGGGCGGTTTTCAGCTTGGTCTGCTGGGTGTCGGTCATTTGGTCGGCTAAGTCGTCGCCGCAGGCAACGTACCAATCGCCGCCTTTTACCAGCAGCAGGAGCATGTCGTTGGCTCCCAGGCCCCACTTGGCCCCCAGCTCCCGAGCGTAGTCCTCGGGCTTCCAGCCGTGGATATTGTCCACGGAAGCCACAGCGGCAACGGCATAATATTTGTCGTTCCAGGCGGTGTTGTATTCCTGGATGGTCTGCCGGGCATCCTGGGTCAGCAGGCCCGCCTGGTCACAGATCCAGTTATAGTACGATACCTCCGGCAGGGAGGCGGGCTTTTTGCTGATGCCGTAGACGCTGGCGCCCAGGATGGCCAGGATCAGCACCACCAGTGCAAAGCCTCGTTTTTGATAAAATTTCATGGTGACGGCACCAGTCCTTTCCAGGGAGATTGAGGGGAAACGGCCCGCAGGGGCCGGCGAACCAGGACCTTGCCTGCATCAGGGCGCATTCGGGCGGACAGAGACGTCCGCCCCTACAGAGGGGGAGAGAACGGCGCTCCGCGAAGGGGGGAGCGGGGCTTAGCCCCGGAGCTCCAGGAGCTTCTGCTTCAGCTCGCCCTCGATGCGGCCCAGCTCCTGCTCGGCGGCCTTGCGCTTCTCCGCGCCCTCCTTCTGGATGTTCATGACCTCATCCAGGGTGGAGATCAGCTGCTGGTTGGTGTGCTGGAGGGTCTCAATGTCCACGATGGAGCGTTCGGCCTCCTTGGCGGTGGCGATGGTGCCCATCTTCAGGGTGTCGGCATTCTTGCGCAGCAGCTGGTTGGTCATCTCGGTGACGGCGTTCTGGGCGGCAGTGGCCTGACGGCTGTGCTCCATGCCCAGGGCCAGCACCATCTGGCTCTTCCACAGGGGGATGGTGTTCACCAGGGAGGACTGGATCTTCTCGATCATCTGGGTGTCATTGTTTTGCAGGAGGCGGGTCTGGGGCCCCATCTGCACGGACACCATGCGGGTCAGCTCCAGGTCGTGGAGCTTCTTTTCAAAGCGGTTGCACAGGTTCACCAGGTCGTTGTATGCCTGGGCGTCCTCGGCAAGACCCGTCTGCTCCGCCTTCCTGCGCAGCTCCTCCAGCTCAGTGGAGCGGACCTCGGCCAGGCGCTTCTTGCCGGCCAGAATGTACATGGTCAGCTCCTTGTAATACTTCAGGTTCAGCTCGTACATCTGGTCAAACATGGCCACATCCTTCAGCAGGGTGATCTGATGCTGCTCCAGAGACTGGGCGATTTTGTCCACGTTGGCCTCTACCTTGCCGTACTGGGCCTTCATGGTTTCCAGACGGTTGCCGGCTTTTTTGAACAGGCCCGCCAGGCCCTTCTTTTCCTCGTCCTGGCCGAAGCCCTTCAGCTCCACCACCAGTTGGCTCAGGTCCTTGCCGATCTCGCCCAGATCCTTGTTGCGGACGCTGTTCAGGGCGTTTTCGGAGAAGCCTGCCACGCTTTTCTGGGCGGCGGCGCCATACTGGAGGATCATATTGGTGTCGCGGATGTCGATCTTGCGGGAGAATTCCTCCACGGCCTGCTTTTCCTGGTCAGTCAGCAGCTTGTCGTCCATCTCCACGGGCTGGATCTTCTTCTCCTCCTCCATCTGGGGGGCCTCCGGAGCCTCGGGAGTCAGGGTCAGGGTGGGCACCGCCTCAGCAGCGGCAGCGGCGGTGGGGTCCAGGGTCAGCTGGGGGGTCATGTTATCGGTCATGGTTATCGTCCTTCCTTATATCATTAAAAATGTTAAAGCTCCAATTGAATGCCGCCGTCCTGGGGGCCGCTGTCGTCGGACGGGGCCTGGGTCCGGTGAATGGGGTCGTCGCTGAGACCCTCCCGGGCCATCATGTTGTCCAGCACCGTGATGTCCGTGGAGATATCCAGGGCCTGGTCGCCGAACAGACTGTCCAGCTGCCGCTCGAAGGCAGTGACGATGGTGCCCATCATGCCCCGGACCCGCTCCATGGTGCCGGTGATGTTCTCGCCCTGGACCCCCTGATGACTCATGTCGTCATAGGCGCGCAGCAGCTTCAGGGTGGTGGGCAGATAGTAGCTCATGAATTTGCGGATCTGGGGCAGCTGAGTGGGATCCTTCTGCACCTGCCGGAAGATCTTGCCGGATACCTGCTCCAGGCGGTCGATCTGGGCGCTGATGGCCGCATCCTGGATGCTGTCGTTCAGGCGGCGCATTTCCTCCAGAGCTCCCTGGCCCTCGGATACCATCTTGTCCAGCTCCGGATTGCCGGTGGTTTTCGGCTCCTCCGGCACCTCCTCCACAACATCCTTGCAGAACAGGCGGGCGATGCCGTACACCGCGGCGGAGGCCGCCAGCACGATGACGAAGTGGCCCACCCGATACAGGGGGAACAGCAGGGCATACAGCACCCATACAGCCGCCGCCGCATACAGCGGCGCGGCCGGCTTGTGAACAATTTTTTTCATCCCATCGCCTCCGAATTTGCGTTGAGACCATTATACCCCACAGGCCATTTTCGGTCAAGAAAAAAGCCTGTGGGGCGGGGAAAATCAGATGGCCACGGGAATTTTTCCGTCGAAGGGCAGGGGCTCGTAGCCCTCCAGGCGGAAGCTGTCCCGGGTGAATTGGTAGAAGTCCGTAACGGCGGGGTCCACCACCAGCCGGGGGGCCGGACGGCCCTGCCGCTGCAGAAGCTCCTCCACCAGAGGGACATGGCGGTCGTAGATATGGGCATCGGCGATGACGTGGACCAGCTCGCCGGCCTCCAGGCCGGAGGCCCGGGCCATCATGTGGACCAGGACGGCGTACTGGACCACGTTCCAGTTGTTGGCCGTCAGCATATCCTGGGACCGCTGGTTCAGAATGGCGTTGAGGGTGCGGCCGGAGACGTTGAAGGTCATGGAATAGGCGCAGGGATACAGGGCCATCTCGTGGAGGTCCTGGAAGTTATAGATGTTGGTGAGGATGCGGCGGGAGGCGGGGTTGTGGCGCAGGTCGTACAGCACCCGGTCCACCTGGTCAAACTCCCCCTCGGGATACTGGTGCTTCACCCCCAGCTGATAGCCGTAGGCCTTGCCGATGGAGCCGGTCTCGTCGGCCCAGCTGTCCCAGATGTGGCCCCGGAGGTCGTGAATGTTGTTGGACTTCTGCTGCCAGATCCACAGCAGCTCGTCGATGCAGGTTTTAAAGTAGGTGCGGCGGACGGTGAGAATGGGGAACTCCCGGCGCAGGTCGTAGCGGTTGACGATGCCGAATTTCTTCACCGTGTGGGCGGGGGAGCCGTCGTCCCAGCGGGGACGGACGGCCTGGTCCGTGTCCCAGACGCCGTTTTCCAGGATATCACGGCAGTTTTGCTGAAATATTTCGTCGGCGCGGCTCATAGGCGGGCCCTCCTTGCGGCTTTTTGGGGTTATTGTACCACAGGAGGGGGCATTACTCAAGGGGAATGGCTGGCATAAGAAAAAGTTGATTGTTCCGGCGGGGCGGAGGTGGTATACTATATATGTATGACTATGTGAGTCAGGAGGAAATGACTATGCAGTATGATGTGCTGATCGTGGGCGGAGGCCCCGGCGGGATCTATTCCGCCTATGAGCTGCTGAAGAAACGGCCGGACCTGAAGATCGCCCTGTTTGAGGCGGGACATGCCCTGAGCCGGCGGCACTGTCCCATTGACGGGGACAAGGTGAAGTCCTGCGTCAAGTGCCCCACCTGCGCCATTATGAACGGCTTCGGCGGGGCCGGGGCCTTTTCCGACGGCAAGTACAACATCACCAACCAGTTCGGCGGCACCCTGCACGAGCACATCGGCAAGAAGCGGGCCCTGGAGCTGATGGAATACGTGGATCAGATCAACGTGGAAAACGGCGGCCAGGGGACGCACCTGTACTCCACCGGCGCGACGCCCATCAAGAAGCTGTGCCTGGAGAACGACCTGCACCTGCTGGACGCGTCGGTGCGGCACCTGGGCACGGACAAGAACCTGGTGGTGCTGGAGCACCTGTACAACATCCTGAAGGACGGCGTGGACATTTTCTTCGATACCCCGGTGCGGGCCGTGGAGCGCGTGGACGGCGGGTATCGGGTGGTGACGGACAAGGCCAGATATCAGGGCCGGTACTGCGTCATCTCCGTGGGCCGCAGCGGCAGCAAGTGGATGGAGGACGTGTGCCGTGCGCTGGAGATCGCCACCCGGTCCAACCGGGTGGACATCGGCGTGCGGGTGGAGCTGCCCTATGAGGTGTTTGCCCACCTTACCGACGAGCTGTATGAGAGCAAGATCGTGTACCGGACGGAGAAGTTCCAGGACCGGGTGCGGACCTTCTGCATGAACCCCAAGGGAGCGGTGGTCAATGAGAACACCAACGGCATCGTCACCGTCAACGGCCACAGCTATGAGGACCCGGCCATGCATACGGAGAATACCAACTTCGCCCTGCTGGTGGCCAAGCACTTCTCCGAGCCCTTCAAGGACTCCAACGGCTACGGCGAGAGCATTGCGCGGCTGTCCAATATGCTGGGCGGCGGCGTGATCATCCAGCGGTTCGGCGACCTGATCCGGGGCCAGCGGTCCACCCCCAAGCGCATTGAGGAGAGCTTCGTGACCCCCACCCTGTCCGCTACTCCCGGCGACCTGAGCCTGGTGATGCCCAAGCGCATCCTGGACGGCATCATCGAGATGATCTATGCCCTGGATAAGATCGCCCCGGGCACCGCCAACGACGACACCCTGCTCTACGGCGTGGAGGTGAAGTTCTATAACATGGAGGTGCAGCTGGACAACAACCTCCAGACCTGCCACCCGGGGCTGTTCGTCATCGGCGACGGCAGCGGCGTGACCCACTCCCTGTCCCACGCCAGTGCCAGCGGCGTGTATGTGGCCCGGTATATCGCGGAAAACGCGTGATAGGAGAAATAACAGACGGAAAAAACCGTCCTGCCATAGGGCAGGACGGTTTTTCATCAGAACAGGCCGGTGATGACGCCGTTTTCGTCCACGTCGATCTTTTCCGCCGCCGGGACCCGGGGCAGGCCGGGCATGGTCATAATGTCGCCGGTATAGGCCACGATGAAGCCGGCTCCGGCGCTGACCCGCAGACTGCGGACGGTGACGGTGAAGCCCGTGGGAGCTCCCAGCAGGGTGGGGTCGTCGGACAGAGAATACTGCGTCTTGGCCATGCACACCGGCAGGTCGCCGAAGCCCAGCTCCGTCAGGCGCTGGAGCTGCTTCTGGGCGGCGGGGGTCAGCACCGCCTGAGCGCCGCCGTATACCCGGCCCACAATGGCGTTGAGCTTATAGGCCAGGGAGGCATTGTCGGGATAGGCAAAGGAGAAGGGGGTCAGCTGGGGCTGATCGCACAGGCGCACCACCTCCTGGGCCAGGGCACGTCCGCCCTCGCCGCCCTTGGCCCACACCTCAGACAGCACGGCATTGACTCCCAGGGCGCGGCATTTGTCCTCCACCAGGCGCAGCTCCGCCGCCGTATCCGTGGGAAAGGCGTTGATGGCCACCACGCAGGGCAGATGGAAGGTATTGCGGATGGTGTTCACATGGTGCAGCAGGTTGGGCAAGCCCTTTTCCAGGGCGGACAGGTCTTCCCGGCCCAGCTCCGCCTTGGGGACACCGCCGTGGTATTTCAGGGCCCGGACCGTGGCCACGATGACCACGGCGGAGGGGCGCAGACCGGACAGGCGGCACTTGATATCAAAGAACTTCTCCGCCCCCAGGTCTGCGGCAAAGCCCGCCTCGGTGACGGCGTAGTCCCCCAGCTTCAGGGCCATGCGGGTGGCGGTGACGCTGTTGCAGCCGTGGGCGATGTTGGCAAAGGGGCCGCCGTGGATAAAGGCGGGGGAGTGCTCCAGGGTCTGGACCAGGTTGGGCTTCAGGGCGTCCTTCAGCAGGGCGGCCATGGCTCCCTCGGCTTTGAGATCGTGGGCGGTGACGGGACGGCCGTCGAAGGTATAGGCCACAATCATGCGGCCCAGCCGGGCCTTCAGGTCGGTGATGTCACTGGCCAGACACAGAACGGCCATGACCTCGCTGGCCACGGTGATGTCGAACCCGTCCTCCCGGGGGACACCCTGCATTTTGCCGCCCAGGCCGTCGATGACGTGGCGCAGCTGGCGGTCGTTCATGTCCACGCAGCGCTTCCAGACGATCTGCTTGACGTCGATGCCCAGGGCGTTGCCCTGCTGGATGTGGTTGTCCAGCAGAGCGGCCAGCAGGTTGTTGGCCGCGCCGATGGCGTGGAAATCGCCGGTGAAGTGAAGATTGATGTCCTCCATGGGGATGACCTGGGCATAGCCGCCGCCGGCGGCTCCGCCCTTGACGCCGAACACCGGCCCCAGAGACGGCTCCCGCAGGGCGGCTACGGCGTTTTTGCCGATTTTGCGCAGGCCGTCCGTCAGGCCCACGGTGGTGGTGGTCTTGCCTTCGCCGGCGGGGGTGGGGGTGATGGCGGTGACTAAGATGAGCTTGCCGTCGGGCCGGTGGGCCTGCTCCCGCAGCAGGCGGTAGTCGATCTTGGCCTTGCAGCGGCCGTACTGCTCCACATACTGGGGGTCGATGCCGCAGGAGGCGGCAATGTCGCCGATGGGCAGGGGCACGGCCTGCTGGGCGATCTGGATATCTGTCATGTATTGTCTCCCTTCTGTTCCCTATCCTGTCCCCGGATGGGGACCCTATGGGAAGCATTATACGGCATCGGAGCGCAATTGTCACCAGGAAAATGGCCGGAAGGAAGAAAAAAGGAAGCGGACGAGGCTCTGCCCCGTCCGCTTTTATACCGTTATGCCTGCCGCAGAATTTCCTGGATCTCCGCCAGATCTGCGGCAAAATGGATGCCCTGCTGCCGGTCCGGGGAGGACAGGTCCTTTTCGATCATGTGCTCCAGCAGGGCCTTCAGATGGTCATAATACCCATTGAGGTTGTACAGGATGCAGGGAGCCTTCAGCTGCTTCAGGGACACCTGGGACATGACCTCGGCAATCTCCTCCAGGGTGCCGGTGCCGCCGGGGAAGGCAATGAAGGCGTCGCCCAGCTCGATCATTTTCGCCTTGCGCCGGGCCATGTCCTCCGTGACGATGAGCCGGGTCAGACCGTCGTACTGATAGCCTGCGTCCATGAAAAACTGCGGCTCCACACCGGTGACCTGGCCGCCGGCTTCCAGAACGCTCCGGGCCAGGCAGCCCATAAGACCGGTTTTGGACCCGCCGTAGACCAGGGCGTTGCCGCTGGTCCCGATCCACCGGCCCAGCTCACGGACGGCGCGCTCCAGCGCCGGGTCGTTGCCCCGGCTGGCGCCAAGATAAACGGTGATGTGCATGTGCATGACTCCCTTCGATTTTTTCCCTTACTATACCAGGCTTTGCAGGGAAAGTCCAGGGAAACGCCTGCCAAGAGGGGTGGGAGCCCCTCCGGATTGGCCGGAGGGGCTGCTTTGGTGATGGCTTGTTATTCTCCGTAGCGGACGTGGAGCAGCTCATGGCAGCGCTCATGGCCGTACTCGTCCAGCAGGCGGGTGACAATGGGGTTCTTCTCCGCCCCCTTGAACATGGCGGTGGCGTCCGCCTCGTACAGACCCGCGCCGCGGCGCTTCTTCGCCGCCGTCAGGCCATAGGGCTGGCCCGCGCCGCCTACGCAGCCGCCCTGGCAGGTCATGACCTCTACCAGGTGATAAAACCGCTTTCCGGCCTCCATGTCGGCGATCAGCTCCTTGGCGTGGGACAGGCCGTTGACGATGGCAATGTGCAGCTCCTGGCCCTCCACGGTCAGGTTTACCTCACGGATGGCTCCGTCGCCCCGCAGGTCCGTGACCCGGATGGCCTGAAGGGCGTTGTTGCTCTTGTCCGGCAGACAGTACCGCACCACGGCCTCTGCCACGCCGCCGGTGACGCCGTAGATCACCGCCGCGCCGGAGCCCAGGCCGAAGGGCAGGTCCGGGGCCTCGGGCTCCAGCTCCGTCAGCTGAATACCGGCCTCCCGGATCATGTCCACCAGCTCCCGGGTGGTGATGACCAGATCCACGTCGGGCTGCCCGTCCCGGGTAAATTCCGCCCGGGCGGCCTCCATCTTCTTGGCGGTGCAGGGCATGATGGCCATGTGATACGTCCGCCGTCCGTCGGCGGCGTCCTTTGCCTGATACTTATCCCGCAGCACGGCGGCAAACATCTCCATAGGGGACTTGCAGGAGGAGATATTCCACAGATACTTGGGGTCGTTGAGCTCCAGATACTTCACCCAGGCGGGGCAGCAGCTGGTGAACATGGGGAAGGGACCGCCGGCCTTCAGCCGCTCCAGGAACTCCTGGGACTCGCTGATGGTGGTCATATCCGCGGCAAAGTCGGTGTCGTACACCTCCTCCACGCCCATGAGCTTCAGTGCCTTTACCAGCCGATCCATGGCGTTTTCTCCGGCGGGCAGGCCGAACTCCTCGCCCAGGGCCACCCGCACGGCGGGGGCGATCTGGACCACCACCCGGTTTTTCGGGTCGTGGAGGGCCTGCCAGGCCTGGCCGATCTGGTTTTTCACGGTGATGGCGCCGGTGGTGCACACGGCGGCACACTGGCCGCAGCCCACGCACTTGGTGTCCGCCAGCTTCCGGTCAAAGGCGGGCATGACCTGCAGCTCGCTGCCCCGGTGGGCATAGTTCAGGATGCCCTGGCCCTGGAGCTCCTCGCAGACCCGGACGCAGTCGCCGCAGAGAATGCATTTGTTGGGGTCCCGGAAAATGGCCAGACTGGTGTTGTCCTGCTCATAGCGCTCCCGGGTGTCCGGGAACCGGACCCGGCTGACGCCGAAGCGCTGGGCCAGGGCCTGCAGGCGGCAGTTGCCGCTTTTGGCGCAGGTGGTGCAGCTGCAGTCGTGGGAGGCCAGCATCAGCTCCAGGATCATCCGCCGGTGCCGCAGCAGCCGGGCGGTGTTGGTGCGGATCTCCAGCCCGTCCCGGGGCTCCATGGAGCAGGATGCGTCGATTTTACCGGTTTTAACATTTTCCACGATGCACATGCGGCACGCGCCGTGGACCGACAGCTCGGAATAGTAGCAGAAGGTGGGCATGTCGATGCCCGCCTTGCGGATAACGGAGAGGACGTTCTTCTCCCCGTCGAACGGCACCCGCTGGCCGTCTACGATCATGATTCCCTTGGCCATGGTCATACCTCCTCCTCAATGGCGTCGATAGCGCCGAAGGGGCAGGCTCCCCAGCAAGCGCCGCAGTGGATACACTTGGTGGTGTCGATGACGTGGGGCATGCGGATCTGGCCGGAGATGGCGTCCATGGGACAGTTCTTGGCGCACTTGCCGCAGCCCTTGCACAGCTCGGGAATGATCTCCAGATGGCGCTTGCGCCCATTGCAGATGGGACAGTGGTGGTCCACCACATGGGCCAGATACTCGTCCCGGAAATAGCGCAGAGTGCTCTGGACGGGCTTGCAGGCGCTCTGGCCCAGGCCGCACAGAGCCGTCTCGGTGATGGTATTGGACAGATTCTCCAGCAGCTCCAGGTCCTCCATGGTGCCCTCGTTGCCGACGATGCGGTCCAGGATCTCCAGCATGCGCTTGGTGCCCTCCCGGCAGGGAACGCACTTGCCGCAGCTTTCGTTCTGGGTGAAGCTCATGAAGAAGCGGGCAGTCTCCACCATGCAGGTGTCCTCGTCCATGACCACCAGGCCGCCGGAGCCGATCATAGCCCCGATCTTCTTCAGAGAGTCGAAGTCCAGGGGCAGGTCCAGGTGCTCACTGCTGGCGCAGCAGCAGCCGCCGGAGGGGCCGCCGATCTGCACGGCCTTGAACTTCTTGCCGTCGGGGATGCCGCCGCCGATGTCAAAAATCACCTCGCGGACGGTGGTACCCATGGGCACCTCGATCAGGCCGGTGTTCACCACATTGCCGGTCAGGGCGAAGGCCTTGGTGCCGGGGCTCTTTTCCGTGCCGATGTGCCGGTACCAGTCCACGCCGTTGCGGATGATCAGGGGGACGTTGGCAAAGGTCTCCACGTTGTTGAGCACCGTGGGCTTGCCCCACAGGCCGTGCTCAATGGTGCGGGGGGGCTTTACCCGGGGCATGCCGCGCTTGCCCTCGATGGAGGAGGTCAGGGCGCTGCCCTCGCCGCAGACAAAGGCGCCTGCGCCGCGGTTCACATGGAGGTGGAAATTGAAGCCGCTGCCCAGAATGTCGTCCCCCAGCAGGCCCAGCTCCTGGGCCTTTTCGATGGCGGTTTTCAGCCGGGACACCGCCAGGGGATACTCGGCCCGGACGTAGATATAGCCCTCGTCGCTGCCGGCGGCCAGGCCGGCGATCATCATGCCCTCCAGCACGGAGTGGGGATTGCCCTCCATAATGGAACGGTCCATGAACGCGCCGGGGTCGCCCTCGTCGCCGTTGCAGACGATGTACTTCTTGTCCGCCTGCTGCCGGCGGGCGCCGTCCCACTTCTGCCCGGCGGGGAAGCCGCCGCCGCCCCGGCCCCGCAGGCCCGAGTCGATGATATCCCGGCAGATCTGCTCATCCGTCATCTCGAACAGGGCCCGCTCAAAGCCGGAGTAGCCGCCCTTGGCGATGTACTCCTCAATGTCCTGGGCGTCGCTGGTGCCGCAGTTCTCCAGCACCACCCGGTGCTGCTTCTTATAGAAAGGAATGTCCTCCTGCCGGGGGTAGGCCACGCCGTTCAGACGGTACACCAGGCGGTCGATGATCTCGCCGCCCAGAACGGTCTTTTCCAGGATCTCGTGGCAGTCCTCGGGCTTGACGTGGATGTACATAATGCCCATGGGCTCGATGTGGACCAGGGGGCCCATCTCGCAGAAGCCGTGGCATCCGCTCATCTTGATGTGCAGACTCTTTTCCTCGTCGCTGTCGTGCTTCAGGCCGATATACACCGGCAGGCCCCGGCTTTCACACTCGTTTTTCAGGTTTTCATAGATTTTCAGCGCGCCGCCGGCAATGCAGCCGGTGCCGGCGCAGATCAGCACGGAGGGGGTCTCCTTGCTGCGGCGCAGGGCCTGCTGGGCCTTATGGCGCAGATCGCAGAACGCGTCGCGGGTCAGTTTCATTGGGCGGCCTCCTCCTTCCGGATACGCTCCAGCAGCTCCAGGGCGCTGGTGGGGGTCATTTTGGCGTGGACCTCGCCGTCCACGGTCATCACCGGGGCCAGGCCGCACGCGCCCAGGCATGCCACTGTTTCCAGGGTGAACATGCCGTCGTCGCTGGTCTTACGCTTGCCGGACAGGCCCAGGTACTCGTATATGGCGTCGTAAATGGGGCCGGACTTGCGGACGTGGCAGGCGGTTCCGGCGCAGACCTTGATGATGTGCCTGCCCTTGGCCTCCAGGGAGAAGTTTTCATAGAAGGTGGCCACGCTGTATACCTTGGACACGCTGATGCCCAGGCGGTCGGCCACCAACGTCAGGTTGGCCTCGCTGAGATAGTTGTATGCCGCCTGGATGTCCTGCAAAATGGCGATGAGGTTCTCCGTCTTGCAGCCATACTGCTCCACAATAGCGGCAGCACGATCAGTTTGGGGGTTCATTCCTTTCCTCCTCTATGTTTCGTTGGAGATTTTCGTTCCAAATCGTTTTTCATTAAACGATTCATCTAATATTTTATCATATGGGGAAAATTTTCGCAACAGGAAATTGTGAAAATTTTGATAAAGGATTTCCAGCTTCATACATAATAATTGAAACGAACGAAATACGGCACTTCTCGCAGGGAGCTTTCCTATCCGCCGAAGGCAGTGCGGATTTGCCGGCTTCCCATCCATAGGAGACAGTGCCAGGACAAAAAGGGAGGGCGGACCGGGAAACCCCGTCCGCCCCCAAGTGAGGAGAAAAATGGTAAGAAAATAGCAATGGTATCAAATCAGCATGGCCAAAAGCCACACCGCGCCGATGACCGCGCCGCCCAGAAGGGCCGCCAGCCACGGGGACATGCGCAGCCGCCGCCGGGGCGGCGCGCCGTGGGACCGGGCATAGTCCTTGGCAATGCGGATGGCCTGGTCCACCACCTGCTGGGAGGTGACCCCGCCGCTGCCCACTGCCGCGTCGTTGCGCACGATGAAAATTGCCTGCTCGAATATATGCGGGTCCGGGGAATCCACCACAATGACCCGGCGGGAAAGTCCTTTTACCAAGAGTTATGCCCTCCTCTGTTGCGATTTCGTTTGACAGGTTCAGTATGCCCGCCCATAGGGGGAATATACCCGCTAAACCGGCTTTTTTTCGCCGGAGGACAGGTGCAGCGCCAGCACGGCGCAGTCGTCCTCCAGGCCCTTGCGCCCCCGGGACTCCGCCAGGATCAGCGACACCAGAGCGTTGACGTCCCGGCCGCTCCAGCCTGCCAGCAGATTTTGCAGCCATTCGTCGTTTCCCGCGTCGGCAATGCCGTCGGACACCATGACGAAAAAGCTCCCGGCAGTCAGCTGGAGCCGGGTGCACTCCGGCGCGTCCCGGACGGCCTGGAGCCCGGCGGGCAGGGACTGCCCGGCATAGCGGCTGACGCTGCCGCCCCGCTTGCAGTAGGACGGGGCAGCTCCGTATTTATACAGGGCCGCCTGGCCGCTGGACCGCTGCAGGGCCAGCAGGTCGATGGTGGTGAAGCCTCCGCCGCTCTCTCCCCGCAGGGACAGGGCGGTGTTTAAGGTTTTCAGCGCCGGACCCGGCTCAATGCCCGCCTCCAGAAACTGCCGCAGCAGCCGGACGGTCATGGCGGCCTCCCGGTGGGCGGCCTCGCCGCTGCCCATGCCGTCGGACAGCAGCAGATACACGGCGCCGCCTACCTCGAAGGAATCCAGCTGGTCGCCGCAGACATTCTGCCCCTCCCGGGGCCGCAGAGACGACGCCACCCGATAGCCCATGGCCTGGGCGCTGGCGGGGACGGCGGGACCGGCACTGGCCAGCAGGTCCCCCAGCTGGGCATACTGCTCCCGGGCCTGGTCCCGGACCTCTGACAGCCGCCGGTGATACTGCTGCCGCAGCAGATAGGACCGCAGCTCCAGATTCACCGCCTCCACAAATTCCGTCAGATGGACGCAGCGGGAGGTGAAATACAGGGGAAAATCCCCGGGCAGCGCCTGACCCCGCCGCAGCAGCTGGGGACAGGCGTCATTGAAGGCGTTGTAGGTGGCGCCGTAATTCTGCCGCCAGCAGGTATCCCGCAGAATACACCGGCGGCACACCTGCTCCGCCGCCCGGTCAAACAACACAGAGGGATTTTCCGGCTTTTCCGGGGCGGTGCCCCGGAAAAAGCTGTCGTACAGATCCCGCAGGGCGGCGGCAGGCTTGGCGAAGCGGTCCTGCAGGGGCCGCTTTTCCGGCTGGGGCTCCTTTTTTTCCGCCGCCGGAGTCAGCCGGGGCAAGGGCAGAAGGGACAACATTCCGCCCGAGGCCAGCTCGATCACGCGATACAGCGGCTCCTCCATTCCCAGAAGCAGAACGCAGCCCGCGCCCACGGCGCAGAATGTCCCGATGCGCACCGGGACAGGGGCGGGACGGACCCGGGACAGGGCGGCGCAGGACAGGGACAGCACCGCCATAGGCGCAGGGTCCGGCGCATCCCCCAGAAGGCCCATACACAGCCCCACTGCCGCACCCCAGGCGGCTGCCCGGACCGGCTCCAGCTCCCGGACGCTGCGGATGAGCAGAGCGGCCGCCAGACACATGCCCGGCGACACGCCGCTCAGGCTTACCCGGCCTGCCGCCAGACACACGCCCACCGCCAGCAGCAGGGGCAGACGGTCCCGGCGGCGCAGCAGCAGATCCGTGACCGCGGCGGCCGCAGCCATGCAGAATCCGCACAGGCCCCACAGCTGGGCCGGCCGGGCGATGAGATACGCCGACTGCACCAGCAGCAGCAGCGCCGCCGCCAGACCGGGCCGGAAGGCCCGGCGGGCAAACAGCCTGGTATCATAAAAGGCGATGCTGCCGGAAAAGATGAGAATGGCCGCCGCCAGCTGGCGCAGGCCTGCCTGAAACGGCAGAAACAAAAAGGCCCCCGCACCGCAGCCCAGCACGCAGCAAAGCCCCGGCAGGCCCGGGCCTGCCGCCGCCGTCAGAGCCAGGGGCAGCGGGGCGCACAGGCCGCCGAAGCTGCCTGCTGTCAGCAGGCACGTCAGGGCCGTCCGGCCCAGGGGGTCAAGCAGCCGCCGTTTCTCCCGGGGCAGAGGCAGAAATTTCATGGACAAGCCCTCCTTTTCCCCCATTGTAGCCGGGGACAGGGAGAAAACCTGTCGGGAAATAGCAGGGACGGCGTATTTTCAGGGCGGACTGGGCTATACGCAGTGAAATGTTAAAAAAATGTTACGGAAATCGGCGGATTTGTTTAAAATATTCTTCTTGTTATTGGCGGTCAAATGGTATATAATCAACTATATTATGTCCTTATGCCGCTTTTCCCGCGGCAGCCTATAGAAAGGAAGTTAGCTATGATTAAGGTCCGAACCGATCAGGGCGAGATTACCATCAGCAGCGCGGTATTCACCACCATCACCGGCGCGGCAGCCACCAACTGCTTCGGCGTCAAGGGCATGGCCTACCGCAGTATGACCGACGGCCTGGTGCACCTGCTGCGGCGGGAAGCCATGAGCAAGGGCGTGAAGGTCACCTATAACGAGGACGGCACCGTTTCCATCGAGCTGCACATCGTTGTGGAAAACGGAGTCAATATTGCCACGGTCTGCCGCTCCATTATGAGCGAGGTCAAGTATGTGGTCACCAAAAATACCGGCGTGGAGGTCCGCGAGGTCAATGTGTGCGTGGACTCCGTTACCGTGTAAGCTGCCGGTCAAAGGAGAAACGAAAAGATGACAGATAGAATCAGCGGCAGCGCCTTCAAACAGATGATTACCTTCGGCGCTGCCTGTGTCACCCAGCAGAAGCAGGCCATCAACGATCTGAACGTGTTTCCGGTACCCGACGGCGATACCGGCACCAACATGAGCCTGACCGTCCAGACCGCCGTCAACGAGCTGAAAAAGTCCGAGCCCGCCACAGTGGGCGAGGCCGCCAAAATCACCGCAGGCGCCCTGCTGCGGGGCGCCCGGGGAAATTCCGGCGTGATCCTCTCCCTGTTGTTCCGGGGCCTGTCCAAGTCCGTGAAGGGCCTGACCGACATGGACGGCGCGCAGCTGGCCGCCGCCATGGCCGAGGGCGTCACCACCGCCTATGGCGCGGTGATGAAGCCCGCCGAGGGTACGGTGCTGACGGTGTCCCGTCTGGCCGCCGCCCGGGCGGTGGAGGCCGCTCAGGAAAACCCCAGCGCCGAATATGTGCTGGAGCAGGCCATTGCCGCTGGGTATGAGACGCTGGCCCAGACCATCGACATGAACCCGGTGCTGAAAAAGGCCGGCGTGGTGGACGCGGGAGGCAAGGGCTACCTCATCATTCTGGACGGCATGCTGCGGGCTCTGCGGGGCGAGGCTCTGCCCCAGGTGGAGGAGGACGGCGAAAAGGACCAGGACAAGGCGGATTTCGGCGCCCTGAGCCTGGAGGACATCACCTTCACATACGACACCGTGTTTATCGTCCGCAAGCGCGACGGCGTGGACATCGGCCCCTATCGGGCCTATCTGGACAGCATCGGCGACAGCCTGGTCATCGGCGAGGACGACGAGGCCTTCAAGGTCCATGTCCACACCGACACCCCGGGCGAGGCTCTGACGGAAGCTGCCAAGTACGGCACCCTGGAGCTGGCCAAGATCGAAAACATGCGCACCCAGGCGGAGGAGCTGGCAGCCGGCAAGAAGGCCCAGAGCACCGACGACCTGGACGCCATTGAGGAGGAGCTGGAGTCGGCGGAAAATGCCGTGGCCGCTCCGGAGAAGCGGTACGGCTTTCTGGCCGTGTGCGCCGGCGACGGGCTGGCCGCCACCTTCCGGGATCTGGGCGTGGACCGCATCGTATCCGGCGGGCAGACCATGAATCCCTCCACCCAGGCTATTTTGCAGGAGGTAAACCATACCCCCAGCGAGGTGGTGTTTGTGCTGCCCAACAACAAGAACATTGTCATGGCTGCCCAGCAGTGCGTGGGTCTGACGGAAAAGCAGGTCATCGTGGTGCCCACTGCCACCGTGCCCCAGGGGATCTCCGCCATGATGGCGGTGGACCCGGAGGAGCCGGACCCTCAGGCCATCCTGGCGGCTATGACGGAGGCTGCCGCCAACGTCACCACCGCCCAGGTCACCTATGCCGCCCGAAACTCCGACTTCGACGGCTTCGCCATCAATGCCGGCGACTATCTGGCTCTGACAGACGGGAAGCTGTTCGGCACGGAGCGGGAGCTGGACGGGCTGCTGGATAAGCTGGCGGCCCTGGCCGCCGAAAAGGGCGCGGAGTTTATCACCGTGTTCTATGGCGACGGCATCAGCGAGGCCGACGCCCGGCACGCGGAGCAGCGATTTATAGACGCCTGCCCGGAGGCTGAGGTGTCCCTGCTGCCCGGCGGACAGCCTGTATATTACTATATTATCTCTATTGAATGATATATTGTGCATTTTGCGCATTTTTCAAAGGGGGGCCGACCAAGTCGGCCCCCTCAGCTTGTCAAAAAGGCCTCGCAGAGTTCGCGGCCCGCAGGCTGCGAATCGTGTTCAATCCATTTTTCGCGGCGGCATGTACGTCGCGAAAAATACTTTGCGCGGAGAGAGTGTGTTTTCACGCATTTTATGCGTGAAAACGCGCGGGTCGAAGCGAAATCTCTTTTGTCAAAAAAGGGCACTGCCCTTTTTTGACAAGTTCAAGGGGGGGCCGACCAAGTCGGCCCCTTTTTTCGCGTTTTGCGCAGGGGAGAGGCCCTTCGGAAAGCGGGGGCGTTCTCACCTCCGGATACCGGGGCGCATAGGATGATGGCGGAGAGGGAATCGTTCGCTCTCCTATCGTATCAGAGGAGGAACACACGGAAATGATGATACATCTCCTGCACGCCGCCTTTGTGTACCAGGCACCGGACGGGGAGGTGGAGGCCCTGCGGGACGTGTCCCTGGACGTGGAGGAGGGGGAGTTTTGCAGCATCGTGGGCCCCTCCGGCTGCGGCAAATCCACGCTGCTGTCCGCCCTGGCGGGGCTGGAGCCCCTGACCGGCGGAGAGATCGCCGTGGACGGCGAGGCCGTCCGGGGCCCGTCGCCCCGGGTGGGCTTCATGCCCCAGCAGGATCAGCTGTTCCCCTGGCGGAGCATCTGGGACAATGTGACCCTGGGGCTGGCCGTCCGGGGGGAGAACACGCCGGAGAACCGGCAGCGGGTCCGGGGTCTGCTGGACCGGTACGGCCTGGCGGCCTTTGGGAATAAGCGGCCCGGGCAGCTGTCCGGCGGCATGCGCCAGCGGTGCGCCCTGATCCGGACCCTGGCCCCGGACCCCCGGATATTACTGCTGGATGAGCCGTTTTCCGCCTTGGATTATCAGACGCGGCTGTCGGTGTCGGCGGATATTTACCGGATCATCCGGCAGGAGGGGAAAACCGCCCTGCTGGTGACCCACGACATCAGCGAGGCCATCAGCATGTCGGACCGGGTGGCGGTGCTGACCCGGCGGCCAGCCAGGGTAAAGGCCGTTCACGATATGGGGCCGCTGCGGGGGCTGCCGCCTATGGAGCGGCGGGATACCCCGGAATTTCACACGTTTTTCAATGCCATATGGAAGGAGCTGGAGCTGCATGACGGATAAACCCTTGCCCCGGCGGGAGGCATGGCTGCTGGCCCGGCGGAAAAAACGCCGCCGGGTGCTGCTGTGGCAGGTGGGGCTGCTGCTGGCCCTGTTCGGCCTGTGGCAGCTGACCACGTTCATAGGACTGTCCGACGGCTTTCTGGTCAGCAGTCCCAGCCGCATGTGGGGCACGTTCTTATCCCTGTGCCGGGGCGGAGAGCTGCTGCGGCACATCGGCACCTCGTGCCTGGAGACGGTGGTGGGCTTTCTGGCCGGGACGCTGCTGGGCACCGCCGTGGCCATCTGCATGTGGTGGTGGGACGGGGTGGCCCGGGTGCTGAACCCGTATCTGGTGGTGCTCAACGCCCTGCCGAAAACGGCCCTGGGGCCGATTTTCATCGTATGGATGGGGGCGGGGATGGGGCCCATCATCGTGATGACCCTGGCCATCTCCCTGATCGTCACCATCCTCAGCATGTACCAGGGCTTTCTGGGAACCGACGGCGAAAAGCTGCGGCTCATGCGGTCCCTGGGGGCCACCCGGGGCCAGATTCTGTGGATGCTGGTGTTCCCCGCCAGCTTTCCCACCCTGTTCAACACCCTGAAGGTCAACGTAGGCCTGTCGTGGGTGGGGGTCATTATGGGGGAATTTCTCGTGTCCCGGGCGGGCCTGGGCTATCTCATCGTTTACGGCTCTCAGGTGTTCAACATGGACCTGGTGATGACCAGCGTGTTGATCCTGGCCGCGGCGGCGGTGGTGATGTACCGGCTGGTGCTGGGGGCCGAGAAGCTGCTGCAACATTATTGGGGGGTCAAAGCATGAAAAAAATCTGTATTGCAGGGTGTCTGTGCCTGGCGCTGCTTCTGCTGCTGCCGGGCTGCGCCGGGAAGCGGACGCTGACGTCCGTCCGGCTCAGCGAGGTCACTCACTCGGTGTTCTACGCGCCGCAGTATGTGGCCATGAGCCAGGGCTTCTTCCGGGAGGAGGGGCTGGACGTGGAGCTGACCAACGGCGGCGGCGCCGACAAGGTCATGACCGCCGTGGTGTCCGGCCAGGCGGATATGGGCCTGGCGGGCCCGGAGGCCGCCATCTATGTGATGAATCAGGGCAAGGAGGACCATCCCGTGATCCTTGCCCAGCTGACCAAGCGGGACGGCTCGTTCCTGGTGGGCCGGACGCCGGGGCCCTTCTCCTGGGACCAGGTCCGGGGCAAAACCATCATCGGCGGCCGGGCCGGCGGTGTGCCGGAGATGACGCTGGAATATGTGCTGCGGCAGAACGGCGTGGAGCCCCAGCAGGACGCCGTGGTGGATACCTCGGTGCAGTTCAACATGATGGCCGGGGCCTTTACCGGCGGCAACGGGGACTATGTGACCCTATTTGAGCCCACCGCCACGGAGGTGGAGCAGGCCGGAAAGGGGTATATTCTGTGCTCTATCGGCCAGGAGAGCGGCGAGATCCCGTACACCGCGTATTTCGCCGCCCGCAGCTATGTGGACGCCAACCCGGAGACGGTCCAGGGCTTTGTCAATGCCATTGCCCGGGCCCAGCAGTGGGTGGCGGAGCACACGGACCGGCAGGTGGCCGAGGCCATCTGCGATCAGTTCCCGGACACGGACCTGGATATTCTGGAGCGTGTGTGCGCCCGGCACCGGGAGATCGATGCCTGGAACCGCACCCCGGTGATGGAGCGGCAGGCCCTGGAGCGGCTGGAGACCGTTATGACCCAGGCCGGGGAGCTGGCGGCGGACCAGTGGGTAAGCTTCGACCAGCTGGTGGATAACAGCTTCGCGCAAAAGGTAAACGAAATAAAGCGATAATACAGCAAGAAGTGCGTCTCTAATAATGAGACGCACTTTTTGCTTGACGAATTACACAAAAATAGGTATAATACAAGCACAGAAAATAACAGGGATGGAGACGGCGTGAAGAAGTTTTTGCCGGCGTTTTTCTGGTCTCAATGAAGGGATGGGTTTGCTGTGAATAATAAAAGCGCACTTGGCCTTGGTATGATCGTGGCGGGGGGTATATTCCAGTCGGTGGGTACTGCCGGATGGATAGTGACTGCCTTTGTGTTGATCGTGGTGGGTCTCTTCATCCAGTTGCTGGAAGCCATCAAGGAGAAATAGTTTCCCATAGGAAGACAGCGTATTGTGATCATCTTCGCAGGGGAGACAGCCGATTTGGCTGTCTCCCCTGCTTTTTTGTACATTTTTACAAAGCGGCCCTGTTTTTCGTGGTACAGATCAACGGCACCCTGTGGACGCGCTTCGCCGTGCTGGCGGCAATTCCGCTGCTGCTGTACAACGGCCAGCGGGGACACAAGAGCAAGTGGTTCCAGTGGGGATACTATCTCATCTATCCCATCCACTTCATCGTGCTGTATATCATCGAGCTTTTTGGCACGGTGAGGCGCACCTGCGATTCAAAATAAAACCCGGCAGAGCAGCGCTCTGCCGGGTTTTACCGTGTAAATGCGGGCTTATTCGAAGCTCTCGGGGTAGAACATCAGCGCCTGGTCAAACTTGACGATGGAATCGTCGTCAATGGACCACTTGCCGTCGTCGGCTTTGCTGACGGCCATCTGGACGGTGACGGGCTCCAGGGTGTTCAGTCCGTTATTCAGGGCAATGCGGCAGCCGTTGTGGATGCCGGAGGCCCAGGCCGCCTCGTACTTGGCGTATTCCTCGTCGGTCATGGCGTTCAGCTGCTCATCGGTCACGTCGCCGTAGGCATTGACGAAGGTCATCAGGCCGGTATACAGCGCGCCGTCCACCTGCTTGGGGAAGTCCAGGGGGGTGACGGTGACATCCACCAGGAAGTGGGTGTCGTCCACTTGGCTCACTGCGCCCACGGTATACTCCGCCTGGGCATAGACCTGTTTCATGATGTCGGCAAAGCGGTCGGTCTGCGTGCCGTCCAGGTCGTTGACGTCAAAAACGTTCATGAAGGCCTGGGCCTGGAGGGTCATGTTCTCGTCATAGTAGGAGGCGCAGTCCTCCGCCGTACTGTTGACCAGCTTCAGATACGTCTCGTCGCAGGCACCCTTGTACAGCAGGTCCATGTTGCCCTGGACCAGGGCGGGGGCGGCGGTTTCCCACAGCTTGGATTCCACCTTGTCTTGCAGGCCGCCGCAGGCCGTCAGCGCCAGCAGGGCGCACAGGGTCAGCATCAGCGCCGCCGCGCGTTTGAAATGTTTCATGGGGTCGCTCCTTTTCTCTCTCTTGATAGTTCTTTTATACCATATAAAAGAGAGCGACGCAAGAAAAGAATGAAATTCAGCAAATCGCACAGAAGGACGGCAGGGAAATGGGGGGAAATCACCAAGGGGGGCTTGGGGGGGTTCCTGCGGATGGGGCGGATTCCGGGCGCGAAAAGGGGAGGGGCGACGCCCCTCCCCTATGGAGTTACAGCTTGTCGGCCACGGCATCCAGCCAGGAGCCCTGGAAGTCCTCGATGCGGCCCTGGTCCACCAGCTGGGCCAGCTCCGGGTCGATGGGCATCCTGGCCAGCAGGGGCAGGCCGTATTCCTCAGCGGCCTGCTGGGTCTTGCCCTCGCCGAAGGGATAGAGCTTTTTGCCGCAGTCGGGACAGGTGATATAGCTCATGTTCTCCACCAGGCCCACAATGGGGATGTTCATCATCTGTGCCATCTTCACGGCCTTCTGCACCACCATGCTCACCAGCTCCTGGGGGCTGGCCACGATGATGACGCCGTCCACCGGCAGAGTCTGGAACACGTTCAGGGCTACGTCACCGGTTCCGGGAGGCATATCCACGAACATATAGTCCACGTCCTGCCACAGCACGTCGCCCCAGAACTGCTGGACCACGCCGCCGATGACGGGGCCGCGCCAGATGACGGGGTCAGTCTCGTGCTCCAGCAGCAGGTTCACGCTCATCAGCTGGATGCCGGTGCCGGTGATGACGGGGAGGATGGCGTCCTGGGTGGCGGCGGCCCGGCCATGGATACCGAAGGCCTTGGGGATGGAGGGGCCGGTGATATCGGCGTCCAGCACCGCCACATTGTGGCCCCGGCGCTGCATGGTGACGGCCAGCTGGCTGGTGACCATGGACTTGCCGACGCCGCCCTTGCCGGACACCACGCCGTATACCTTGCCGACCCGGCAGCCCTCTCGCAGGGGCTTGATCTGGAAGGGGCTTTCACCCTGGCGCTCCGCGCAGTTTTCACCGCAGGAGCTGCAATCGTGGGTACAATCGCTCATAATGATTCTCCTTTATAATTATGTTGCAGAAATTACTTCTTGACGACGCCGTCCTTTTTCTGGCGCAGTACGTCGATGAGCTTGCCGTGGCGCCTGGAGCGCAGGTTGGGGTGGGAGCGCAGCAGACGGCGCTCGAACATGTCTGCGCCGCTGCGCAGCTGGGCCAGGCGCAGCATCCGCTCCTGCAGATACTCGTCGTTGGCCTTTTCCAGTCCGTTCATGAAGCGGTTGGTGAGCTCCTCCACCCTGGCGCCGTACAGCTGGGCCTTTTCGTCCAGGTGCTGGCGGATCTCCTGCTGGAGCTTGGCCAGCTTGTCCAGACGGTGGGACAGCTGGAAGGCGCTGCGGATGGACAGAACGTTGTCCATGATATACAGGCCGAACAGGAAGGAGGCAATGGGAACGGTGTACTGAGGCCCGATGCCCATGAGCCACCGCAGCAGCGGCGGATTCACCACATGGCACAGCAGCACGCAGCCCAGGCCGAAGAAAATGCAGTTGGTCAGGCAGATGCGTCCGTTGAGCTGGTACTTGCAGTGGGAATAGTCCCACCAGCGCATGTGGAAGATGGCCTCCATCATCCAGCTGGCGAAGTATTCCAGGGCAGTGGTCAGCGCCATGCCCGCGAGAAACGTCAGAATGGGGTTTTTCAGCCCGCCATTTAATACATATAACACCAAAAGCGCGCCGTGTCCATAGATGGGGCAGAGAAATCCGTTCAGAAATCCGCGTTTTTCACTGAGGTGCTTGATGACGATGGAATGATAGATCATCTCGCCGATCCATCCGGCGGTACTGTAGATGATCATCAGCAGAAAGCATACGCAGATATTCTCGAAGCTATTCAGGGGCAGAAACATAAAACACCTCAATTCAGGGATATAACGTGGGCACGGTCCCGGAGATAGTCGCCCTCCCGCCGGTGGCAGGTGAAAAGCAGGATCTGGCGGGTGCGGCTCTCCTCCAGCAGCCAGTCCAGGGCGGCTGCCATGCGGGTATCGTCGAAATTGGCCAGGGCATCGTCCAGGATCAGGGGCACGGCCTTATCCTGGGGCAGCACCATCCGGCAGATGGCCAGACGCGCCGCCAGGTACAGCTGGTCTCCGGCTCCCTGGCTCAGCAGGGCCAGAGCGCGGGGAACGGCGTCTCCGGCGGGCTGGGCGCTGAGGGACAGGCTCCGGTCCAGCAGCACCTTGTCGTAGCGTCCGGCGGTGAGGGCGGAGAAGATGCGGGCCGTTTCTGCGCCCAGGGCGGGGGAGAAGCGGTTTTGCAGATGGTTGTTGGCCTGGGTCAGGGCGTCCATGGCCAGGGCAATGGCGTCGTACTCCGCCTGGAGGGTATCCAGCCGGGCGCGGCACTGGTCCTGCTGGGCCTGAAGGCTCTCCCGGCTGTCCATGGACCGCAGCTGTCCGGTGAGGCCATCCACCCGGGAGCGCGCAGCTTGCAGCAGGTCCCGGGCCTGGGGCAGGGCGGCGTCCACCTGTTCCCGGGACAGAACGGGACGGGGCAGCGTTTCCTCCGGGTCCGGCAGCGGCGGCTGGGGCAGGTGCCGGGTCAGCAGTTCGCAGCGAAGCCGGGCATCCCGGAGGCCGGCAGCGGCACGGTCCAGCGCGTCTCGCCGGCGGAGGGCGTCGGTGAGGACAGCCCGGATGCCGTCGGCTCCGCCGGTTTCGGGACGGAACCGCTGGACCTGGGCCAACAGGGCCACCAGCTGCTGCTGGAGCTGCAGGGCCAGACCGTTGGCGGCGGCGGTGGCCTGACGGGACTGCTCCTGCGCTTGCCATGCGGCGGCTCGCAGCTCCAGATAGGCAGCGGTCTGCCGCTCCAACGCTGTCCGCTGGGCCCGGACCGTCTGCTGACGGGCGGCGATGCGGCGGCGGGATATCATATAATATAGGAACAAGCCTGCGGCAGCAGCCGCTCCGCATACGGCGGCAATGAACCGCGCAGGGGCGGCCAGCAAAGCGAAGGCGGCGGCTGCGGCACACAGCAGCACCGCGGCGGAGATGGGCAGAACGGGGCCGGGCATGGCGGGCGGGGTCATGGCCTCTGCCTGCTGGCGCAGCTGAGTCTCCTCAGCGGGATACAGAGGGTGGGCGGCCCAGGCGTCCTGGGCGGTCTGTGCCTCCGATTGACGCTGCTGGGCGGTGCGCCGGGCCTGAGTCAAGGTATCCCGGGAGCGGTCCAGCAGGTCCAGCTGGGCCTGCATCCGGGCCAGAGCATCCCGGTCCGGCAGGTCGCCGCTGAGCTGCTCCAGGGCTGTCAGCTGCTGCTGGCGGGCGGACAGGTCCTCCTGGGCCTCCCGCCATTGCCGCAGGGCGGCTTGCTTTTCCAGGGCGTCCCATTGCGCCTGGCGCTGCTCCAGCTCCTCCAGGCGGGTCTGTGCCTGACGCAGCTGCGCCCGGGCGTCCTCCAGCTGGGCGGCCAACTCCTCCTGACGGCGCAGGGCGTCGTCCATCCGGAGAAGCTCCTGCTCCAGGGCGGGGATCAGGCCGGTTTTGTTGTGGCGGCGGCGGTTCAGCTGTTTTTTCAGCCGATCATAGCTTTCGGAATAGGATACATCCTCCTGACCCGTGGACAGCAGGGAGGTGATGCGGCGTTCCAGCTCCGGGTCCTGGGTCACGGCCAGAGCGCTTTGCCCGATGAAGGCGCTGCGCTGGAATACCTCCCGGGGGACGCCCAGCAGGGTTTCGCCCAGGTTCTGACCGGTGATATCGGGCACCGGCTGGGAGGTGCCGGTATAGGTGCAGGAGAAGTCACCCATGGGGGCGCCGACGCGGCGGGTGCCGCGCAGGACGGTCCACAGCTGACCGCCGGCGTCCAGGTCCATGCGGCCCTGCATGGCTTCGCCCGTCCAGGGGGCATAGCGGTTCTTGTCTGCCAGGGGACCGCTCTGACGGGTGGGCAGGCCATACAGCATGGTGCGCAGAAAGCTGCACCAGGTGGACTTGCCGGATTCGTTGGGGGCGCAGATCACGTTGAGCCCCGGCTCCAGCCGGAGTGTGTCGCCCCGCAGCCGCCCATAGGCGGCCTGCATATCGAGAATGCGCAAGAGGAGAGTCCTCCTTTATATAAGGTCGTATCATAGTATAACATACGGCGGCCATTTTGTCACCTGATGGGAGACATTCAAAAAATTTAGGTTTTTTTGAAAAAGGGGTTGACATTTCCTACCAGGTCTGGTATCCTATCAAAGCTGTGTGTGACGCGGCGTTGAGGGTCTTGAAAAGCTTCAAAAAAGTTGAAAAAAGTCCTTGACAAAACGGATGATCCGCAGTATAATAAATCTGTTCCGCGAATAAGTGGAGCGTGTATCTTGTAAATTAAACAATGAACGAACAAAGCACCAGACGGGAGCACATGAAGATGTGCAACTGAAAAAAGCTTGAGCACTGGGGTTCAGTCAATTACCCGGTGTTTGAGCAGAGTTTATGAAGCTATGGAAATAGCTCTGTAAAAGAGATTAGCTCAGCGGGAACGCTGTGTTGATACGATTTATAGAGAGTTTGATCCTGGCTCAGGACGAACGCTGGCGGCGTGCTTAACACATGCAAGTCGAACGA
>OBCY01000040.1_pt1 | contig 27635 bp, 23 predicted proteins | sample 1496051 | NCBI WGS metagenome assembly OBCY01 (sample SAMN01760917, study PRJEB22395) | human gut metagenome | reverse complement strand
AAGAAACCCATCAGGGGTGTCTTTCGTTTTCAATCACCGCATTTTCAGAACTTTTGTGAAGGTTCTGAAAATGCTTGCTCAGCTTGTCAAAAAAGGGCGGTGCCCTTTTTTGACAAGCTGAGCAGGTCCGGCGCATTGTGCGCCGGACCTGTTTTCATGCCCGCTGCGCTGTGCCGGCATCCCAGCCTGCTGCCGGATGCCGGGGAGCTGATCTATAGCCTGCGTCAACGACAGGCCTGCGGAGAGTCTGACGTTTGTGCTTTGGAAAGATTTCGCGGTATATGAGCCGCAGCACTTGACGGATTATTGCACCTGTCGTATAATCATGGCTGCCTACCGGCCGCAGACCGCGGCCTATTTTCAGAAAGACTGGTGCAAAAATGACTCCTTTCCACAAGCTGCGCGGTCAGATGTCCGAATCCATGCTGACTGCTTCCTTTATCATTCTGTCCGGCGGCCTCCAGGACGCCTATACTTACCTTTGCAGGGACAAGGTATTTGCCAATGGCCAGACCGGCAACATCGTGCTGTTCAGCGCATATCTGTTTGACGGTGCGTGGGACCAGTGCCTGCGGTACCTGGTCCCGGTGCTGTCCTTTATGACGGGCATTTTTGCCGCCGAGTGCATCCACCGCCGGTTCAAGGCCATGGAAAAGGTCCACTGGCGGCAGCTGATCCTCTTAGCGGAGATCGCGGTGCTGTTTGCGGTGGGCTTTCTGCCCCAGAGGCTGAACACCGTGGCCAATGCCCTGGTGTCCTTCTCCTGCGCCATGCAGCTGCAAACCTTCCGCAAGGTCCGCGGCCACGCCTATGCCAGCACCATGTGCATCGGCAACATGCGCAACGGCACGGAGGCACTGTGCGCCTATTTCCACACCCGTGAGCCGGAGGCACTTCGCAATGCCCTGACGTACTTTGGCGTCATCGGTCTGTTTGCCCTGGGTGCAGGGCTGGGTGCCCTGCTGTCCGGCGCGTTTTCCGTCCGGGGAATCTGGGTATCCTGCGGCCTGCTGGCGGTGAGCTTTTTGGTCATGTTCGTTCACACCGAGCGGGAAAAAGGCTGAGCGCATCCCCCCATAAACGATTACAGCCCCTCCGGCATGGCCGGAGGGGCTGTGTGCTTTGCTTATTTCTTATACGGAACGTGCCAGATGGTGTCGGCATAGTCGGCGATGGAGCGGTCGGCGGAGAAGATGCCGCTGCGGGCGATGTTGTGCAGGCTCATGCGGTTCCACTTCTCCCGGTTGGCGTAGGTATCCACCACCCGGTGCGAGGCAGCGCAGTAGGAGGCGAAGTCCGCCAGCAGCAGATACTGATCTGCCGGGCAGTCTGCGCCGTACAGCAGGCGCTGGTACAGGTCCTCGTAGCTGACGCCGTCCCGGAAGCCGGTTTTCAGCTGGTCCAGCACCCGGTGCAGCACCGGATCCCGGGTATACAGTAGATAGGGGTCGTAGCTCTGGCGCAGGCGGGCGGCCTCGTCAGCGGTGAGGCCGAACAGGAACATGTTGTCGTCGCCCAGCACCTGATGCATCTCCACATTGGCGCCGTCCAGAGTGCCCAGGGTCAGCGCGCCGTTCATCATAAACTTCATGTTGCCGGTGCCGCTGGCCTCCTTGCCGGCGGTGGAGATCTGCTGGCTCACCTCGCTGGCGGGCATCAGCATTTCCGCCATGGACACCCGGTAATTTTCCAGAAACACCACCTGGAGCTTATCCCGGCAGATGGGGTCACTGTTGATCTGGTCGGCCAGGGAGTTAATCAGCCGGATGATGCGCTTGGCCACGGCGTAGCCCGGGGCGGCCTTTGCCCCGAACAGGAAGGTCTGGGGCCGGAAGTCCATGTCGGGATTGTCCTGGAGCTGCTGGTACAGGCTGATGATGTGCAGCACGTTCAGCAGCTGGCGCTTGTACTCATGGAGCCGCTTGACCTGGACGTTGAAGATGGCGTCGGTGTTCAGAGTGACTCCCTGCTGGCCCTTGGCCCAGCGGGCAAAGGCCAGCTTGTTGTTGTGCTTGATGGCCTCCAGCCGGTCCAGCACGGCTTTGTCTCCGGCAAACCGGTCCAGACCGGACAGGCATCCGGCGTGGGTAAGATAGCCCTCACCGATGCAGTCCCGGATCAGGCCGTCCAGTCCGGGGTTGATCTGGCTGATCCAGCGCCGGTGGTCCACGCCGTTGGTGACGTTTTTGAACTTATCCGGCTCCATGCCGCAGGCGTCCCGGAACACGTCGCGGCGGAGAATGTCAGAGTGCAGAGCGGACACACCGTTAACGGCCATCCCCCCCGCGATGCAGAGGTTGGCCATGTGGACCACGCCGTCCCAGATAACCGCCATTTTCTCCGTCTTTTTGGGGTCGTGATAGAAATCGTCCACCTTCTGCTGCCAGCGCCGCGCGATCTCCTGCATGATCTGCCAGATGCGGGGCAGCAGCGTCTCGAACAGCCGCTGGGGCCAGCTCTCCAGTGCCTCGGCCAGCACGGTGTGGTTGGTATAGGCCACGGAGTGGCGGGTGATGTCCCACGCCTCGTCCCAGCCCAGCCCCGCATCGTCGATGAGGATGCGCATCAGCTCCGGGATCACCAGCGCCGGGTGGGTGTCGTTGATCTGGATGACGTTCTTTTCGTGGAAATTCGTCAGGGTGCCGTAGGTCTGGATATGCTGGCGCGTGATGGATTGCAGGGTGGCGGACACGAAGAAATACTGCTGCTTCAGCCGCAGGGACTTGCCCTCGTAATGGTTGTCCTCGGGATAGAGAATGGTGCTGATGGAGTCGGCCATGGCCCGTTCCTCGTTGGCCTTCAGATACTGCCCCTGGCTGAACAGCTGCATGTCGATAGGCTTGGGGCTCTTGGCGTCCCACAGACGCAGGGTATTCACATGGTCCGTGTTGTACCCGGCCACCAGCATATCGCAGGGGATGGCCAGCACCCGGGTATAGTCCTCGTGGACTACCATCAGGTGGCCGTTGTCCCACCGGGTGCGGACCCGGCCGCCGAAGTGAATTTCCTCGGCCTCCTGGGGCTTGGGCATCAGCCACGCATCCCCCAGGTTCAGCCAGTCGTCGGGCAGCTCCACCTGCTGGCCGTCCACGATCTTCTGCTTGAAAATGCCCAGCTCATAGCAGATGGAATAGCCGGTGGCGGGAATGTCCAGGGTGGTCATGCTGTCCAGATAGCAGGCGGCCAGGCGGCCCAGACCGCCGTTGCCGAGACCTGCATCCGGCTCCATGTCGAAGATGTCCGGGGCGGAAAAGCCCAGCTCCTCCACGGCCTGGGTCAGCTGGGGCAGAATGCCCAGGTTGTATGCGTTTTTCATGAGGCTGCGGCCCATGAGAAACTCCAGGGACATATAGTGCACGCGCTTTTCCTGGCGCTCCTGGGTCTGCTCCTGGGTGTCCACGCTGCGCACGGCCATAATGTCCCGCAGGGCCAGGGCGCAGGCCTTCATGATCTCCCCGTCGGTGGCCTGCTTTTCGGTGCAGCCGTAGTTCAGGCGCAGCTTCTGTTGAATTGCCTCCTTCAGGGCGTCTTTGGTATAAGTCATTTAGTGGTTCCTCCGTGATAGATCTTGGTAAATACGCCGGTAGGCCCCGGCGCTGCGGCCCCAGCCGAAGTCCTCGGTCATGCCCCGGCGGCGCACGGTGTCAAAGCCCAGCCGGTCGCCCCGGTACAGGCCCACCGCCTGGCCCAGGGTCTGGCACAGGTCATGGGCCGTGCAGGCGGAGAATACATAGCCGTTGCCGTCAGGCTGACCCACCTGGCAGGAGCGGACGGTGTCGTTGAGGCCGCCGGTCTGGCGGACGATGGGCACCGCGCCGTAGCGCATGGCGATCAGCTGGCTCAGGCCGCAGGGCTCGCTGCGGGACGGCATCAAAAACAGGTCCGCCGCGCCGTAAACCCGGCGGGAAAGGTTGTCGGAATAGGTGATCTGGGCGGATACCCGGCCCTGCCAGCGGCTCTGGGCCCAGCGGAAGGTGTCCTCAAACTGGGGCTCGCCCTGACCCAGCACCACCAGCTGGCAGCCGGTGGCCATGATGCCGCCCAGCCCCTGGCACACCAGATCCATGCCCTTGTGTCCCACCAGGCGGCTGACGATGGCGGTAAGGGGGGTGTCCGGCTCCTGGGCCAGACCCAGCTGCCGCTGCAGCTCCCTCTTGCACACGGCCTTGCCCTCCATATGGTCGGGGTCGTAGGTCTGGGGCAGGGAGGCGTCATGGGCCGGGTCGAAGCTCTCCATATCCAGGCCGTTGAGCACGCCGGAGAGCTTGTAGTCGATGAGCTGCACCACCTGCTCCAGGCCGCAGGCATAGGCCGGATCGTGAAGCTGGCGGGCATAGGTGGGGCTGACGGTGGTCACGGCGTTGGCGGTGAGCATAGCCGCCTTCATCAGGTTCACGCAGCCGTCCATCCGCAGGATGCCGCCGTCGTACCAGCCCCGGTTCAGACCGAACAGGTCCTCCACCGTCTCGGGGCCGTATTTGCCCTGATACTCGATGTTGTGGATGGTGAACACCACCGGCAGGTCGTTTCCGGCGTCCCGCAGGTACACCGGCACCAGAGCCGTCTGCCAGTCGTTGCAGTGGATCACGTTGGGATACTCCGCCAGGTGAGGCAGCAGTGCCGCCGCCGCCGCCTTGGAGAAGAAGGCAAAGCGCTCGCCGTCGTCCATGTCGCCGTACAGGCTGCGGCGGCGGAAATACCGCTCGTTGTCCACAAAGTACCAGGTGACGCCCCGGTATTCCAGGGAGAACAGGCCGCAGTATTCATGCCGCCAGCCCAGGTCCACATAGATGTAGCAGCGGAAGTTCATCTTCTCCCGCCAGCGCTGGGCGATCTGGCCGTACAGCGGCAGCAGCACGGACACCCGGTCGCCCTCCGCCGCCACGGCGGGGGGCAGGCTGCCCAGCACGTCCGCAAGTCCCCCGGTTTTGCAGAACGGAGCCGCCTCGCTGGTGATATACAGAATATTCATATGCTTACCTCCGCTTCAGACCGTGACGTCCCGGGCGATCACCAGGGGGTAGTTCTCGTGGCCCATAAGGGTGCGCCCCTCCTGAACGGTGACGTATTTGTCTGTGATAACGCCCCGCAGGACGGCATTCCGGCGGACCACGGTGCCCTTGAAGAGAATGCAGCCCTCCACGTCGGCGCCGGGCTCAATGCGGACGCCCCGGAACAGCACGCAGTTTTTCACCGTGCCCTGGATGTCGCAGCCGTCGGCCACCAGGGAGTTGACGCAGGAGCCGTCCATATAGGACGAGGGCGAGTCGTTCTCCTTGGCCAGGATCGGCCGCTGGGGTGTGAACAGCTCCATGCGGATCTCCGGCCGCAGCAGCTCCATGCTGCGGCGGTAGTAGGACTCGATGGTGTCGATGCGGGCGGCGTAGCCGTCCCAGACATAGGCCCGGAAATGCAGGGCATCCTTCCTGTCCTGGAGAATATTGTGGCGGAAGCTGTACTGATTGTGCGCCATGCAGTCGGTCACCAGCTGGATCAGCAGATCCCGGCGCAGCACGAAGATGTTCAGGCAGCGGAAGCCCTCGGGGGTGAACACGTCGTGGGCCACGTCCACGATGCGCCCGGAGTTATTCAGCTGGAAATAGGTGTCACTCTCCAGGCCCGGCAGCGAGGTGCACACCGCCGTCAGGTCGGCGCCGGAGTCAATATGATCCCGCAGCACGTCGTCCAGGGGAAGATTGATGACCAGGTCGCTGTCGGTCAGCACCACATAATCCTGACGGATGTCCTTCAGATAGTCCATGACGCAGCCCAGAGCCTCCACCTTGCCCCGGAAGCGGCCGGTGTCGCCCCGCCGCTCGGCATAGGCGAAGGCCGGCAGCAGGGTAAGACCGCCGTGGTTGCGGCTCAGGTCCCAGCTTTTGCCGGTGCCCAGATGGTCCAGCATACTCTGGCACTTGCCGTGCATGATTACGCCCACGTCCCGGACGCCGGCGCCCACCATGTTGGACAGCATAAAGTCCACCACGCGATAGTTGCCCCCGAAGGGGATGGAACCGTGGATGCGGTGCTCGATCAGCTCCCGCAGCCCGGTTTTCTTCTCATAGGAGAAAATGATGCCGTGCATACCGTTCATGCTTCCACCTCCCCGTGATGACGGTCCAGCAGAGCCTTGGCAGGCACCACCTCACCGGGGGCGATGACGGTGTCCGGCCCCAGGACGGCGATGCCCCACTCGGCGGGGTCCTGGGCGGTTTCCGGCGGTGCGCCTACCTGAGCGCCCCGGCCAACCCGGCAGCGCTCGCCGATGATGGCATACTGCACCACCGCGCCCTCCTCGATGACGGCCCCGGGCATGACCACGGAATAGGACACGCTGGCCCCCTGGCCCACCTGGGTATTATAGCTGAGGACGCTGTTTTTCACCTCGCCCAGGATGCCGCAGCCCTTGGCCACGGCGCTGTTGCCCACGTCGGCGTGGGGACCCAGAAACGCCGGCGGGCAGGACGGGGTCCGGCAATAGATGGGCCATTTCTTGTCCAGCAGGTTCAGCCCCGACCCCGGGGACAGCATGTCCATATTGGCGTCCCACAGGGAGTCCAGGGTGCCCACATCCTTCCAGTAGCCCTCGAACCGATAGGCGGACATGACCTCTCCGGCGTCCAGCATAGCGGGGATGATGTTCTTGCCGAAATCGTTGTCGGAGGTGGGGTCGGCCTCGTCGGCCAGCAGATAGGAGCGGAGCTTCTGCCAGGTGAAGATATAGATGCCCATGGAGGCCAGGTTGCTTTTAGGCTCCTTGGGCTTTTCGGCGAAGGCGGTGATGCGGTCATGCTCGTCCACGGACATGATGCCGAAGCGGCTGGCCTCGGCCCAGGGGACCTCCATCACGGAGATGGTGCAGGCGGCCCCGGCGTCCTTGTGGTGCTGGAGCATCCGGGAATAGTCCATCTTATAGATGTGGTCGCCGGACAGCACCGCCACATACTCCGGGTCGTACAGGTCCACAAAGCCGATGTTCTGATAAATGGCGTTGGCGGTGCCCTTGTACCAGGAGGCGCCGGAGGCGCTCTGGTACGGCGGCAGAATATGGACGCCGCCGTTGAGCCGGTCCAGCTCCCAGGGCTGGCCGCTGCCGATATAGCTGTTGAGCTCCAGGGGGCGGTACTGGGTCAGCACACCCACGGTGTCGATGCCGGAATTGGTGCAGTTGGACAGGGGAAAGTCAATGATGCGGAACTTTCCTCCAAAGGGCACCGCAGGCTTTGCCATGTCGCCGGTGAGGACATACAGGCGGCTGCCTTGTCCCCCGGCCAGCAGCATGGCCACACATTCTTTCTTCATGTCTGTTCATTCCCTCCAGTCTGTCGATTACTCCTTGGTTTTTCTGCGCCGCACCCTCCCCTGCAAAAATACGGCGCCCAGAGGCGGCACCCGCAGGGAAATGGAGGTGTCCCGCCCATGGGATGGGATGTTTTCCACAGGAATGGGCCCGGTATTGCACACACCGGAGCCTCCCCAGGCGGCGTCGTCGGTGTTGAACACTTCCTCGTAATACAGCTTCCCCGGGACGCCGAAGCGATAGTCCTCATGGGCCTCCGGGGAGAAGTTCACCACGCAGATCAGCTCCCGGCCCTTCCGGTCACGGCGCAGGAAAACCAGCACGTTGTTGTGGTTGTCATCGGCCACCAGCCACTGGAAGCCGTCCCAATCCTGGTCGTTTTCCCACAGGGGATGGGATTTCTTGTAAAACCGGTTCAGTGCCCGGATGCACTGGTGGGTGCGGCGGCAGGCGTCATTGTCCAGCAGGTACCAGTCCAGCTGGCCCTTGAAGTCCCACTCGTGCCACTGGCCCAGCTCTGCCCCCATAAACGTCAGCTTTTTGCCGGGATGGGCCAGCATATAGGCCGTAAAGCTCCGGACCCCCGCCAGCTGCCGCCAGTCGTCTCCGGGCATTTTGCCCCGGAGAGAGCCCTTCATATAAACCACCTCGTCGTGGGACAGAGGCAGCACGAACCGCTCGGAAAAAGCGTACATCATGGAAAACGTTACGTCCTTGTGGTGGAACTGCCGGAACCAGGGGTCCATTTTCAGGTAGTGACACACATCGTTCATCCAACCCATGTTCCATTTCAGTCCGAAGCCCAGACCGCCGTCGGCAATGGGCCAGGTGACCTTGGGCCAGGCGGTGGATTCCTCCGCCGCCGTCAGTGCCGGGGGATCCATAGACGCCGCCAGCCGGTTCAGGTCCTGCAAAAACGAGATGGCCTCGAGATTTTCATGCCCCCCGTGAACGTTGGGCCGCCACTCCGTGCGGCCATAATCCAGGTACAGCATGGAGGCCACAGCATCCACCCGCAGACCGTCCACATGGTATTCCTCCATCCACCAGCGGGCGGAGGACAGCAGGAAGGACCGCACGTCGTCCTTGCCGAAATCAAAGACCCGGGTGCCCCAGCCCTCATGCTCCCGCTTCAGGGGGTCGGCATATTCATACAGGCTGGTGCCGTCGAAGTCGATGAGGCCGTGGGCGTCCTTGCAGAAGTGAGCCGGGACCCAGTCCAGAATCACCGCCAGGCCCGCCCGGTGCAGCCGGTCCACCAGATACATGAAGTCGTGGGGCTCGCCATAGCGGCTGGTGGGGGCAAAATAGCCCACGCACTGATAACCCCAGGAGTCGTCCAGGGGATATTCCGTCACCGGCAGCAGCTCCACGGCGTTATAGCCCATGTCCCGGACATAGGGGGCCAGCCGGTCTGCCAGCTGGCGGTAGTTGAGAAAACCGCCGTCCTCATCCCGCCGCCAGGAGCCGGGATGGACCTCATAGATGTTCAGGGGGCCGTCGGTCAGCGGCGTTTCCCTCCGGCGCTCCCGCCACACGTCGTCGTGCCAGCGGAAGCCGGACACATCGTACAGGCGGCTGGCGGTGTCAGGCCGCAGCTGGGCATAGGTGCCATAGGGGTCTGCCTTCCAGCGGACCTGACCGTCGGCGCCGGTGATGACGTATTTGTAGCATTGACCGGGCTGGGCATCGGGAACGGCGAGGACCCAGTCGCCGCCCTGGCGCTGCATGGGGGCAGGCTGCCAGCCATTGAAGTCACCGGCCAAAGCCGCATCCCGGGCATTGGGGGCATAGACCCGGAAGGTCCAGTCCTGCCCCGCCGGGTGCGCACCGTAGGTACGGTAAAGCTGGGTATTTTCAAGCAAGTTCATGGAAAAATCTCCCTATATGTTATCATAACCGCCCCAAATCCCGGGGCATAATACCGCATTCTGGCCCTATTGTACCGCAAACTGCCCCCAGCGTCAAGGAATCCGCCGTTACCGGGAACGTCATTTATACGAAACATAGGACGCTGTCCCCCGGCCCCCTCATCGCCGGTGCAAGAAGATCACCCGAAGGGGGTCGCCCTTCGGGTGATGGGATCATCGGAACACCTGGCCGTCGGCGTCCAGCAGCTCCCGGCGGCGGACGCGGACGAAGTCCGGAGTCAGCTCCGGCAGGTACCGGGCGATGGCCTTTTCCAGCAGCTGGGGATTCAGGCCGGGGTTCTGGGCCTGCACCGTCACGGCGGCCCGAAGAACATTTTCTCCCTGGGTAAAGGAAATGTCCCGGATCATAGGCGCGATGTCCACCTCCGCCAGCTGCTTGCGCTTGGTGCGCTTTTCGATCAGCAGCTCCCGGCGGCGCAGCAGCTCCGTCAGCGCCTGGGCGGCCCCATGGGGCACGCCCCGGTCATAGTCCAGCTCCATATCCGCCTGCAAATACGTCAGCTCCCGCACGGGGCGGCGGGCCTCGTAGCAATCCAGAATGGTCAGCCCCTCCGGCAGACCCCCGTTGAGCTTTTCCGCGATGCCCGCCCCGTCCGTTTCCTGGGTGACCTCAAAGTCCAGCAGCTCGCAGTCGCTGGACTGGCCCACCGGCAGAGGCAGGACGATGGAGATGATGGGGTGGGGGTGGAAACCCTGGGAGTGCCTGATGTCCAGCTCCGTCCGGGGGAAGGCCCGCTGCACCGTCCGCAGCAGGTCCAGATTGGAGATATAGGAGGCGGGCCCCTCCTTCACAAACAGCAGCCGCAGCTTAGACATCGCATTTCCCTCCTACCAATCGGTTGGCGCCGCAGGCGTTGCAGTGGGTGCGGCAGTCCGGGGTGGTGACCCCGGCAAAGGCCCGCTCCCGCTCCCGCCAGAGATAGCTCTCCGTGACGCCGCTGGAGATCATGGCCCAGGGCATCAGCTCGTCCCGCTGCCGGATGCGGTTGGCGTAAAAATGTGGGTCCAGCCCGCACTGGTCAAAGGCCTCCAGCCAGCGGTCCAGGGAGAAATACTCCTCCCAGGCGTCCAGCTTGGCCCCCTTGCGCCATGCAGCCTCCAGCACCCGGCCCATGCGCCGGTCCCCTCGGGCCAGCACGGCCTCCAGGAAGCTGGTGTCGGAATCGTGCCAATTATAGGTGACGGTTTTTGTTTTGATGGCCTCCCGCAGTAGATTCACCCGGCGCTCATACTCCTCCTTGGCGATCTGCGGCTCCCACTGAAAGGCCGTGTGGGGCTTCGGTACGAACCAGGAGGTGGACACAGTGATGCGGACGCCGCGGTTTTTGTTGCTGGCGCTCTCCCGCCAGGCGTGCATGACCCGGGCCGCCAGATCGGCGATGCCCAGCACGTCCTCGTCGGTTTCCGTGGGCAGGCCCAGCATGAAATACAGCTTCACGGCGCTGTACCCCCCGGCGAAGGCCGTGCGGCAGGAGGCCAGCAGGTCCTCCTGGGTGACGTTTTTGTTGATGACGTCCCGCAGTCGCTGGGTCCCGGCCTCCGGGGCGAAGGTCAGACCGGTTTTGCGGCCCTTGGCCAGCCGCTCCATCAGGCTCATGGAGAAATTATCCGCCCGCAGACTGGGCAGAGAGAGATTCACGTGCCGCTGCTGGCAGAAGGGCTCCAGCTCATCGCACAGCTCCGTCAGCGGCGGATAGTCGCTGGTGGACAGGCTGGACAGCGTCACCTCCTGATATCCGGAGTCGTTGCAGGCCTCCACGCCGTACCGGGCGCAAAGCTCCCGGCTGCGGTTGCGGACGGGGCGGTACACATACCCCGCCTGACAGAATCGGCACCCCCGGATGCAGCCCCGGAACAGCTCCAGCATCACCCGGTCCTGGACGATCTCCGTGGAGGGTACAATGGTTTTTGTGGGAAAGAAGGACTTGTTCATATCCCGGACGATGCGCTTGGTCACCACCGCCGGAGCCCCGTCCCGGGGGGTAATGGCGGCCACGGTGCCGTCATCGTGATACGTCACGTCGTACAGGCTGGGGACATAGATCCCCGGCAGCCGGGCGGCAGCCCGGAGAAATTCCTCCTTGGACCAGCCCTCCCGCCGGGCCTGGCGGTGCAGCTCCACCAGCTCCACGGTGAGATCCTCTCCCTCGCCCAGGCTCACCAGATCCACGAAATCGGCGATGGGCTCGGCGTTGTACATGGCGGTGCCCCCGGCGATGACCAGTGGGGTCAGGGCCGTGCGCTCCGCGCTGTGAATGGGAATGTTTGCCAGGTCCAGCATATTCAGGATGGCGGGAAAGGCCATCTCATAGCCCACGGAGAAGGCCACGATGTCAAAGTCCGTGATGGCCTCGCCGGACTCCAGGGCAAACAGGGGCATCCCCGCCCGGCGCATCTCCTCCTCCATGTCGCCCCAGGGGGCAAACACCCGCTGGCACCACACGCCCTCCATATTGTTCATAACGCCGTAGAGAATGCGCATGCCCAGGTTGGACATGCCGATCTCATAGGTGTCCGGGAAGCAGAAGGCAATGCGGGTATCCACCTGGGCCGGGTCCTTCTTCACGGCGTTGTATTCCCCGCCCACGTAGCGGGCAGGCTTCTGCACCCGGGGCAGGATGCGCTCCAATCGTTTATCCACGGTAAGTTCTCCTTTATGTATGCTTTTTGCGGCGGAGGAAGGACCAGTCGCCCTCCATGATGAACAGGCTCAGCAGCATCAGCGCCGCGCCGATATAGCCCCGCAGAGACAGGACCTCGCCGGTCATGACAAAGGCCACCATGGAGGCAAATACCGGCTCCAGGGTAAAGATCAGGCCCACATGGCTGGCGGTGGTATACTGCTGCTGGACAGACTGAATGACGAAGGCAACGCCGGAGCATACCACGCCCAGAAACAGAGCCGCCGCCCAGGTTTTGCCGGAGGAAGGCAGATGGATGGGTTCCCCCAGCGCCAGAGCCAGGACCAGGGTCACGGCGCCCACCACTGCCAGCTGGCACACGCCCAGGCCCAGGGGGTCCACCCGGGGGTCCCGGACGGCCTTCTCCGTAATCAGCAGGTCTGCGGCATAGCACAGGGGCGTGATGATACAGATCAGGTCCCCGGAGGCCGGGCGCAGCTGACCGTTCAGCGTCAACAGGGCCATGCCCACGGTACACACCGCCAGGGCGGCGCCCAGCTTCCACCCGGGTCTCTGCCGGAAGAACAGAAAGCCCAGCAGCGGGGCAAAAATCACCTGCAGGGCACAGATGAAAGCGGCGTTGGAGAGGGAAGTGCGGGTAATGCCGTAGTTATACGCCACGTATGTCCCTGCCAGGGCCAGGCCCACGATGAGGCTGTACCGCAGGGTGATGCGGTTCACATGGACCACGTGCTTCCAGAAAATCAGCCCCAGAACCACAAAGGCCACGATGAAGCGAAAGGCATTGAGGGTCATGGGAGGCAGGTCGTCCAGACAGATATCCGTCAGATAATAGCTGGCGCCCCAGAAAAAAGTGGTCATCACCAGCAGCAGGTCCGCGCGGCGTTGTTTGTTCATCTTGGCATTCTCCTGTCGAAAAATCTTCACTAACGTTTTATTATACCACAGATCATCCGGCAAGAAAACAGTTATTTTCCCTTTTCAGGCTATTTCCACAGCCCCACATAGCCCTGGTCATGGAGCTGCTTGACGAACAGCAGCGCCACAGGCAGCAGGATCATGCCCGCCACGCCAAAGGCCCGGAAGCCAGCGTACATAGCCGCCAGCGCCGCCAGGGGGGGAAGGCCCGCCTGGGCGGCCATGACCTTGGGCTCCAGAAAGCTGCGCACAGCGGAGATCACCGCATACAGCGCCGCAAGAGCCACCGCCCGGGGGGCCTGCCCCAGCAGCAGGCACGCCGCTGCCCAGGGCAGCAGCACCGTCCCCGTGCCGAACACCGGCAGGGCGTCCACCAGCGCAGTAACGGCGGCCAGCAGCAGGGCGTATCGCTGGCCCATCAGCAGAAAGCCCGCCAGCAGCTCACAGAACGTGACCCCCAGCAGAATGGCCTGGGCCCGGAACCATTTCCCCAGGGTGGACAGGAGATTCGCCTTGACACCCCGGGCCCTGTCCAGCCGCGTTCCCAGCTGGCGGCGGAAGAAGGCCATGATCCGGGGATAGCTGCCGGTGGTGAAAAACACCGCCAGGGCCGTGGTGCCGCAGAACAGGAACACCCCGGGCAAAGCCGCCGCCAGGGCCCCCGCCGCTGCAATGCACGCCCCGCTGGCCCGCTCCGCCAGCACCGCCGCCTGGGTCCCCAGCAGGGCGGGGATCTCCTCCAGCCAGCCCCGCAGTCCCTGGGGGCAGGCGGCACAGAAGTCGTCCAGCCGCTGCCGCAGGGCGGCGGTCATTCCCGGCAGCCCTGCCAGCAGGGTGGGCAGGCGCGTCAGCAGCTCCGCCGCCTGGCGGATCAGCTGCCACACGATGACGGCCGCCAGCGCCAGAATGGCCGCCGTAACGGCGATGGTCACCACTGCCGCCGTGAATCCCCGCTTCAGGCCCATCCGCCGGCGGCACCAGGCAATGACAGGCTCCACCAGCGCCGCCAGGCCCAGGGCCAGGATAAACGGCAGCAGCCACCGCAGCAGATACCGCACCCCCAGCCACAACAGCGCCGTCCACACGGCCCAATATGCAGTCCGCACCAAAAATGCACGCTGCTTTTCCTGCATTTTTGTAAGCTCCTTCCCATGAAAACAGTTGTATTTTGTCAAGCCACATGGTATGATAAAGGCTAAATGAAACGGCGGAGGCACGCTTCCGCCGGAAACATCAGCGGAGGTTACGGCCATGAGCAATCAAAAATATTACATCGTATCGGCAGAAGCCCTGCCGGAGGTATTCATAAAGGTGGCGGAGGCCCGCCGGATGCTCCAGGTGGGCGAGGCGGCTACCGTGGGCGAGGCAGCCCGGATGGTGGGCATCAGCCGCAGCGCGTTTTACAAGTACAAGGACGCGGTGCAGCCCTTCCAGGACATGAAGGCCGGCCACATCATCACGTTTTACGCCCTGCTGAAGGATAACCCCGGCGTGCTGTCCAACTTCCTGTCTATTTTTGCCAATTCCGGCGCAAATATACTCACCATCAACCAGACCATCCCCACCAACGGCTGCGCCGGCGTCACCATTTCCGCCGAGACCAGCGAAATGGTGGAGGATCTGGAGGCCATGATGGCCCGCATTTCCGGGGCCGAGGGTGTGCTGAAATTTGAGGTCCAGGCCGCCTGACCATAATATATGCAGGCAGTATCAGCAAAAAGAGGGTCCCGCCATCCGGCGGGACCCTCTTTTTGCCTATTTTGCTGACGAATGGATCTGCATTCTTCAATTGAACCGGTTCATAGCCCGGTCGATGCCGTCGGAAATCAGGACCTTGGCCGCCTCGCCGGCCCGGTCCAGGGCCTCCATCAGGGCCCTCTGATCCTCCCCCATGGGCTTGCCGATGACCCAGTCCACCATGTCATAGTCCGCCTGCTGAGGAGAGCCTACCCCCACCTTGATCCGGGGGAATCGGTCGGTGCCCAGATGCTGGATGATGTTCTTCAGTCCGTTGTGCCCTCCGGCGCTGCCCCCGGCCCGGATGCGCAGCTTCCCGGCCGGCAGGGACACGTCGTCGCTGATGACCAGCACATGGTCCGCCGGGATCTTGTAAAACCGCGCCGCCTCGCCCACAGACTCGCCGGACAGATTCATATACGTCTGGGGCTTCATCACCAGCACCTGCTGATCCCCCACCTTCCACTGAGCCGTCCAGGCCCGGAAGCGCAGCTTGTTAAAGCGGAAGCCCTCCCGGTCCGCCAGGCCGTCCAGGGCCAGAAAGCCCATGTTGTGCCGGGTGCTGGCATACTTGGCCCCGGGATTCCCCAGGCCCACCAGCAGCCAGCTCACCCCGCCGCCGCTGCGATGAAAAAACATAGCGTCACATCCTTTGTCGCCGGAAAGCTCCGGTGCAAAAATATAGTCGGGCGCAAAAGCGCCCGACTGAGACTGTCAAAAAAGCAGGATTGCCTCCGCCTTCGGAAAGGAAGATAGTTACGAAAGAAACCCATCAGGGGTGTCTTTCGTTTTCAATCACCGCATTTTCAGAACTTTTATGAAAGTTCTGAAAATGCTTGCTCAGCTTGTCAAAAATCCTTTTTGACAAGCTGAGTCGGGCGCAAAAGCGCCCGACTATTATAGCACAGCTTTTCTCAGTTGAACAGCTTGGAGATGGAAATTTCCTGATAAATGCGCTCAATGGCCTCGCCGAACATGGGAGCAACGGACAGATACTTGATCTTGCTGCACCCGGCGCCCTGGGTCTCGGGAATGGTATTCAGCAGAGCCAGCTCCGTGATGCTGCTGTTCTCCAGCCGCTCCAGAGCGGGGCCGGACAGCACGCCGTGGCTGGCGCAGGCATACACGCTCTTGGCGCCGCCCACCTCCACGATGGCCTTGGCGGCGTTGCACAGGGAGCCGGCGGTATCCACCATGTCGTCGAACAGGATGCAGTCTTTTCCGGCCACGTCGCCGATAACGTTCATGACCTCGCACTGGTTGGCCTTCTGGCGGCGCTTATCCACGATGGCAAGGCTCATATGCAGCTTCTGGGCAAAGGTGCGGGCCCGGGCCACGGAGCCCACATCGGGAGAAACCACCACCATGTCCTCAGCGCGCTCACCGAACTTCTTGGCGTAGTAATCTACAAACACAGGGTTACCCAGCAGATTGTCCACAGGGATATCAAAGAAGCCCTGGATCTGGCTGGCGTGCAGGTCCATGGTCAGCACGCGGTCCGCGCCTGCGGCCACGATCATGTTGGCCACCAGCTTAGCGGAGATGGGGTCGCGGCTCTTGGCCTTGCGGTCCTGACGGGCATAGCCGAAATAGGGAATCACGGCGGTGATGCGGCCGGCGGAGGCGCGGCGGCAGGCGTCGATCATGATCAGCAGCTCCATGAGGCTGTCATTGACCGGCTTGCAGGTGGAGTTGATGAGGAACACGTCGCTGCCGCGGACAGTCTCATACAGGGAGACGGACACTTCGCCGTCGGCGAAGGTCTTGACCTCGGACTCGCCCAGCTTGGTGCCGATGACCTGGCAGATCTCCTTTGCCAGGGCGGGGTTGGAGTTACCGGTGAACACCTTGATGTCCTTGCCATGAGAAATCATTTTCTACACACTCGCTTTCTATCTTACTCAAAAAAATCTCTCTTGGTGTTGATGTATTTGAGACGGCTGGCGCCGATACTCACTGGTTTTTTTTCCACAGGGCCCGCAGCCGGTCGGCCCAGCCCTCCTTGTTGGTCTGCCGGGCCCGGGCAATGGCCAGGGCTCCGTCGGGCACGTTGTCGGTAACGGTGGACCCGGCGGCGGTATAGGCCCGGTCCCCCACGGTGACGGGCGCGATGAGGTTGGTATTGCAGCCCAGGAATGCGTCGTCGCCGATGGTGCAGCGGAACTTCTTATGCCCGTCATAGTTGGTGGTAACGGTGCCGCAGCCGAAGTTCACCCGCCGGCCCACGTCGCTGTCGCCCACATAGGTCAGATGGCTGATCTTGGTGCCGTCGCCGATGACGGAGTTCTTCACCTCCACAAAGTCCCCCACCCGGCAGTGGTCGCCGATGCGGCAGTTGGGCCGGACATAGGTAAAGGGCCCCACGGTGGTGTGGCTGCCGATCGTACTCTCGTTGACCTGAGAGGCGTTGACGGTGGTCCCCTCCCCCACGATGCAGTCCCGCACCATGGCGTTGGGGCCGATCTCGCAGCCCGCAGCGATGGCGGTGTGTCCCCGCAGGATGGTGCCCGGCAGCAGGGTCACGCCGGGAGCCACGGAGCAGCGAGGGTCCACATAGGTGTTGACGGGGTCCACCACGGTGACGCCGTTGGACGCCATGCGGCGCATCAGCAGCTCACGGGCAGCGGGCATGGCGGCGTTCAGCTCCGCCGCCGAAGAAAAGGCCCGGAACGCAGGAGCCTGCTCCCGGGGCTGCCACAGGGCGCGGACGCCCACGGCTTCCGCCGGGCAGTCGGTCAGGGACGTACCCTCCCGCAGCCTGGAGCGCAGCACCGCCGCATCGGCGGCGTATACGTTCCGGTCCTCCGGTCCGTATACCGGTACCACAGGCCCGGGAACTACCATCACGTCCTCCTCGGCGGCAGAAAGCGCCGCCGGGACATCGTCAAAAAATTCTGCGTCGAAGCCCTGGAGCGCCTCCCGGGCCTCCTCCCGCCAGTTTTCCCGGCAGACAATAAAATACCGCTGCACACCGCAGCACATCAATTCCTGCGCCATCCAGGTCAGCACCGGACAAAACAGGACAGGCTCCAGCATCAGCGGTTGATCCTCGGGGGCCAAAGCGCCCTTCAGGTCGAAAATCGCAATTTTACAGTTCATGGGAACCATCCCCCCTTCTATAGTTAATTCCATTATATCATGCTCTGCGTGAAAATCCAGTATTTTTGCGTTTTTTTCTGGCAATAATTTTCCAGTGCCGCAAAAAACAAGAAAACCCTTACAATTCACCTGCATATTTTTGTACTTTTAAGAAAAAATACCCAGAATTAACAATTTCCAGTTGCATTCTTTAGGGAATTGCATTACAATAGGCTGGTCATGTCAGGCAGGTGCCGAAGGGAGCGACGGAAAGATGGTGCATATTGTTCTGGTTGAGCCGGAAATCCCCCAGAACTGCGGGAATATTGCTCGCACCTGTGCGGCCACCGGCTGCGATCTGCATCTGATCCGTCCGTTGGGCTTCGACATCTCTGACCGGGCGGTGAAGCGCGCCGGCCTGGATTACTGGCACCTGGTCCGGGTATTCGACTATGAGAGCCTGGACGATTTCTTCCGGAAGCACCCGGAGGCGGCGGACGACCTGTGGCTGGCCACCACCAAGGCCCCCCAGGATTATTGTCAGGCCCGGTTCCGGGAGGGCTGCTGGCTGTTCTTCGGCAAGGAGACGGCGGGTCTGCCGGAAGCATTCCGCACGGCCCACTATGATCGCTGCATCCGCCTGCCCATGGTGTCCCCGGCCCGGAGCCTGAATCTCAGCAACTCCGTGGCGGTGCTGACCTACGAGGCGCTGCGGCAGCAGGAGTTCCCGGGGTTGATGCGCTGCGGGGAAATGGCAAAGTGAGTATAAATTGAGTATTATTTTCATAAAGGAGCGTACCGATATGAATTACAATAAGAAAACCATCATGGACGTGGACGTGGCAGGCAAGAAGATCCTGCTGCGCTGCGATTTCAACGTGCCCCAGGATAAGGAGACCCACGCCATCACCAGCGACAAGCGCATTGTGGCCAGTCTTCCCACCATCCGGTATCTGCTGGAGCGGGGCGCGGCGGTGATCGCCTGCTCTCACCTTGGCAAGCCCAAGGGGCAGTGGAAGGACAGTCTGACGCTGCGGCCTGTGGCGGAGCGGCTGAGCCAGCTGCTGGGCCAGGAGGTCATTTTTGCCAAGGACATCGTGGGCGAGGATGCCAAGGCCAAGGCTGCGGCCCTGCAGGGCGGCCAGATCATGCTGCTGGAAAACCTGCGCTTCGACCCCCGCGAGGAGAAGAACGACCCCGAGTTTGCCCGGGAGCTTGCCTCTATGGCAGAGCTGTATGTTTCCGATGCCTTCGGCACCGTGCACCGGGCCCACGCCTCCACCGCCGGTGTGGCAGCCTTCCTGCCTGCCGTGTCCGGCCTGCTGGTGGCCCGGGAGCTGGAGATCATGGGCGGTGCTCTGGAAAACCCCCAGCGTCCCTTTGTGGCCGTGCTGGGCGGGGCCAAGGTGTCCGACAAGATCGGCGTCATCAACAACCTGCTGGAAAAGGCCGACACCATCATCATCGGCGGCGGCATGGCCTATACCTTTGCCCGGGCCCAGGGCGGCTCCATCGGCAAGAGCCTGTGCGAGCCGGATAAGCTGGACTATGCCCTGGAGATGCTCCGGAAGGCCAAGGACCGGGGCGTGCAGCTGCTTCTGCCCACCGATACCGTGGCCGCGGCGGAGTTTTCCGCCGATGCCGACAGCCTTGTGGTGCCCACCGACGCCATCCCCGACGATATGGAGGGCCTGGACATCGGGCCGGAGACCATCCGCACCTTCTGCGCCGCCGTCCGGGGCGCGGGCACCGTTGTGTGGAACGGCCCCATGGGCGTGTTCGAATTTGAAAAGTTTGCCGCCGGTACCCGGGCTATGGCCCAGGCCCTGGCCGACAGCGGCGCCGTGACCATCGTGGGCGGCGGCGACAGCGCGGCGGCGGTGGAGCAGATGGGCTTTGCCGACAGGATCACCCACATCTCCACCGGCGGCGGCGCGTCCCTGGAGTTTCTGGAGGGCATCGAGCTGCCGGGCGTGGCCTGCCTGCTGGATAAGTAACGCCAGGGGAGGAACCCCTTCCTCCCTTCGAGAATATATTATTAGGTAAGAGGAGTAACAAGCATCATGAATCGCAGATATCGCAAGACCATTATCGCCGGCAACTGGAAAATGAACATGACCGCCAGCGACACCAAAAAGTTTGCCGAGGACATCAAGGCTATCATGCCCCGCGCCAAGTGGTGCGACGTGGTGGTATGCGTCCCCTTTGTCAACATTCCCACCGCTCTGAAGGCCTTCAAGGACCTGCGCATTTCCGTGGGCGCTCAGAACCTGTTCTATGAAAAGTCTGGGGCCTACACCGGCGAGGTGTCCGCCGATATGCTGAAGGACCTGGGCGTCAAGTACGTCATCATCGGCCATTCCGAGCGCCGCCAGTATTTCGGCGAAACGGATTTCACCGTCAACAAGAAGGTTCTGGCCGCTCTGGAGGCCGGGCTGCACCCCATTATCTGCGTGGGCGAGAGCCTGGAGCAGCGGGAGCTGGGCATCACCATGGAGCTCATCGCCCTGCAGGTGAAGTCCGCCCTGGCCGGTGTGCCCGCCGAAAAGCTGCGCAAGTGCGTCATCGCCTATGAGCCCATCTGGGCCATTGGCACCGGCAAGACCGCCACCGCCGAGCAGGCCGCCGAGGTCTGCACCTCGATCCGCACCACCGTGCGCCATCTGTACGGCGCCCGTATCGCCCGCTCCATCACCATCCAGTATGGCGGCTCCATGAAGCCCGGCAACGCCGCCGAGCTGCTGGCCCAGCCCGATATCGACGGCGGCCTCATCGGCGGTGCGGCCCTGAAGCCCGCCGACTTTGTGGAGATCATCAACGCCGCCAACCAGGACTAAGCGAAACAACAGGAGGTTCCGCAATGAACAAGGCGCCTACTACCCTGATCATCATGGACGGCTTCGGCCTGACGGACCCCGGCCCCGGCAATGCCTTCAGCCTGGCCCAAACGCCCCAGCTGGACCGGCTGTTTGCCGAATATGCCCATACCACCCTGTCCGCCAGCGGCCTGGACGTGGGTCTGCCCGCCGGGCAGATGGGCAACAGCGAGGTGGGCCACACCAACATCGGCGGCGGCCGGGTGGTGTTCCAGGACCTGCCCCGCATCTCCCGCGCCATCGACGACGGCAGTTTCTTTGAAAACGCCGCCTACAACAAGGCCATGGACGACTGCCTGGAAAAGGGCTCCAGCCTGCACCTGTATGGACTGCTGTCCGACGGCGGCGTCCACTCCCACATCCAGCACCTGTACGCCCTGCTGCAAATGGCCAGGAACAAGGGTCTGACCCGGGTGTATGTCCACGCGTTTCTGGACGGGCGGGACGTGTCCCCCACCAGCGGCAAGGGCTTCGTGGCCGATTGCCAGGAAAAATGCCGGGCCTTGGGCGTGGGAAAAATCGCCACCGTCATGGGCCGGTATTACGCCATGGACCGGGACAACCGCTGGGAGCGGGTGCAGCTGGCCTACGACGCCATGGTCTATGGCGAGGGCATCCAGAATCCCGACCCGGTGGACGCCGTGGCCCAGTCCTATGAAAACGACGTCACCGACGAGTTTATGGAGCCGGTGGTCTGCGACCCGGACGGCACCATTTCCGACAACGACAGCATCATCTTCTTCAACTTCCGCCCCGACCGGGCCCGGGAAATCACCCGTGCCATCGTGGACCCGGAGTTTGACGGCTTCCAGCGGGAGTTTTTCCCCACCACCTACGTCTGCAACACCGAGTACGACGCCTCCATGCCCAACGTGCTGGTGGCCTGGCCCCGTATCCCCGTGAAAAATGGCCTGGGCGAATACCTCAGCGCCATGGGCATGACCCAGCTGCGCATCGCCGAAACGGAGAAGTACGCCCATGTCACCTTCTTCTTCAATGGCGGCGTGGAAAAGCAGTACCCCGGCGAGGACCGGGTGCTGGTGCCCTCCCCCAAGGTGGCCACCTACGATCTCCAGCCCGAGATGAGCGCCTATGAGGTGTGCGACAAGTGCATCGAGCGCATCAACTCCGGCGCGTATGACGTGATCATCCTGAACTTCGCCAACTGCGATATGGTGGGCCACACCGGCGTTCTCCAGGCGGCTGTCAAGGCCGTGGAGACGGTGGACACCTGCGTGGGCCGTGTGGTGGAGGCCACCCTGAAAATGGGCGGCATCGCCATGGTCACGGCGGACCACGGCAACGCCGAGGTCATGCTCCAGCCCGACGGCAGCCCCATGACCGCCCACACCACCAACCTGGTGCCCTTCATCCTGTGCGGCGCAGGCAACGAGCTGCGCCCCGGCCGCCTGGCGGATATCGCCCCCACCATCCTGGATGTGATGGGCCTGGCCACTCCCCAGGAAATGGACGGCAAGACCCTGATCGTCAAGTAAACAAGCGGCAATCCACACAGCAAAAACCCCCGGCCACCGGCCGGGGGTTTTCTGCTTGTCAAAAAAACCTTTTCTGATACGATCACTCGCCGGACAGCGAGGCGAACAGCGCCTTCAGGGTGTCCTCGGAATAGACAAAGGCGGAAATGCCGGCGTGTGGGTTGCTCTGCATATCGCCCGCTGCCGCCAGGCTCTCCGCCAGCAGCTTATCCGTCCCCTTCACATTGTCGCTCAGCTCCGCCATCAGCTCGCGGTCCCGCAGAACAGCATCTTTCCTATATATCCCCCTGTTTTTCTGATTTAATAGGACTTTTATAAGAAACATTTCCCATATATACCCCGTTTTCATCGTCTTACCAGTGTGCTATGATATTCCCGAGGTGAGAAGCGATGAAAAACAGACTCTGGACACGCAATTTTACTCTGCTGATCGCCGCCACCGGACTGGGGGCCATCGGCGGCATCGCCGGCGGCTTTGCCATGTCGTTTCTGGTGTTCGACGAAACCGGCAGCACCATGGCCTCGGCGCTGGTGCTGGCGACGGAGCTGATCCCGGGCTTTCTGCTGCCCCTGTTCATTGCCCCGTGGATGGATCGGATGCCCCGCAAGCCCTTCCTGGTGGGCGGCGACATGCTCAACGGCGTCATGTATCTGCTGCTGGGGGCGTATCTTCTGCGGGGCACGTTCTCCTATGTGGGCTACCTGGCCTTTTCCTTGGTGCTGGCGTCCCTCAGAGCCTTTGACGAGCTGGCGTACAACAGCATTTTCCCCATGCTGCTGCCGGAGGGGGCGGAGCAAAAGGGCTATGCCGTGGCCTCCACCCTGTACCCCGTTCTGCGGGTGATGATACTGCCCCTGTCGGCGGTGCTGCTGGACGCCGTGGGAGCGGCATGGCTGCTGGTGGGACAAGGAGTCCTGTCCCTGATGGCGGCGGCGGTGGAAAGCGGCATCCGTATTCACGAGGAGCGCCGCCCGCTGGAGGAAAACTCCTCCCTCCGTGCCTGGTGGGCAGATGTGAAGGAGGCCGCCCGGTATCTGCGGCAGGAAAAGGGCCTTATGAACATCTATGGCTACATGGCCGTCACCAACGGCGTGGGCAGCGGATATTCCCCCATTCTGGTGGCGTTCTTCCGGACGTTTCCCGGCATGACGGCGGCTATGTACTCCCTGTTCTCCGTGGCGGAATTCCTGGGCCGCACAGTGGGCGGCTTTGTGCAGTACCGGATGGAGATCCCGGAAAAGAAGCGGTACGGCTTCGCCTTCCTGGTGTACATGGTGTACGAGGCCATGGACATGCTGCTGCTTTGGCTGCCGTATCCCCTGATGCTGGCCAGCCGGGGCCTGTGTGGATTTTTGGGGACCAACAGCGCCACCATGCGCCAGGCGGCGGTGCAGCGGTATATCCCGGACCGGCTCCGGGCCCGGGTCAACGCCTTTGAATCCATGCTGTATACCGGCGCGGCCGCCGTGCTGTCCCTGGTCATCGGGGCGCTGGGGGAGGTGCTGGACTACCGCCTGTGCGTCACCCTGTGCGGCGGGTTCTCTATGGTCGTGTGCCTGGCCACCATCTGGCGGGGCCGCCGCTATGTCCGGGCCGTATATGAGCAGAGCGGTGCATAAAAAGGAAGGGACCTGTGTGGTCCCTTCCTTTTTATGCACCAATGTCCGCCCGGTCCCCCGGGCCGAAATCTCCCATCATCAAAAGGCATATTTCATGCGCTTCCTCCTTAATACGCGTGCTTTTCCAGGTCCTGTGCGCCCTTCCAGGTGGGAATCACCCGCACCACGGGCCGGGACCCATTGTCCCGGCTGCTCTCGGGAACGTCCCGGGGCTGTCCCAGGGTCAGCGCAGCCAGCAGCAGCCCGCACAGGGCCAGCCCCGCCGCCACGAACCAATGCGTTCTCTTTTTCATAAGCTCCTCCTTGTATTCTATCCCATGCTGTCCAGCAGAAACACCGATCCCATGTGGATCAGCGCCAGCTCCGGCGCCTGAATATACAGCGTCTCCATCTGCCGGGGCGTCAGCCGGTACACCCCCCGGTGGTCCGGGGCAATGCTCTGCCGCGCCAGAGCCGCCGCCGTCCGGCGGCACAGGCCCGCGTCCTCCACCACGGGGACGCTCTCTCCTGGCAGCTGCCGGTAACGCATTTCCGTCTCCTTGCGGGTCTCCTCCTCAAATACGTCGGTGCCCTTGGTGTCAAAGGTGAAAACCAGGGTCTGGTCCTCGCTGCTCACCAGCTCAGGGTACTCCCGGTAAAATGACGGCGGCTCAGGGACCGCCTGGGGCAGCGCCAGGGTCGCCCCCGCCGCCAGCAGCAGCACCTCCCGGTGCTCCGGGGTCAGCCGGTCCAGGGCCTGCTGCACCGCCCGGTGCAGCTCCCGCCGCTCCAGCTCCTCCTGGGGGGTATGGGGATCCGCCGGTTCCCCGGCGTTTTCCAGGGGCACCGCCGCCGGCCGGCGCTTTTCCCTCCGCAAATGATCCACGGCGGCGTTGGCCGTCAGCTTATACAGCCACGAGGAAAACCGGCACTGGCCCCGAAAGCGGGGCAGCCCTCGCCACGCCGCCAAAAACGCCTCCTGGGCCACCTCCTGGGCGTCCTCCGCCCGGCCGCCGCACATGCGCAGCGCCAGCCGGTACACCGGCGCCTCATACGTCCGCACCAGCTCCTCAAAGGCGGACGCGTCCCCGCCACGGGCCTGCGCCACGCACTGTTCCTCCACCACGGTCCACGCCCCCCTTCCCTTATCAGACGGTGAGAGAGCCCAAAAGGTTCCCCCGCCGGCTGAAATTTTTACGTCAGGTCCCGGCGGATGCCCTCCGTTACCCGATAGACGTCCTCCAGCGTGTTCATGCGCACGATCTGCTCCTTGTAATATCCGGCATGGGGCACGCCCTTGAGGTACCAGGCGTACTGCTTCCGGGCCTCCAGAATGGCGATATGCTCGCCCTTGTCCCGGGCCGCCAGCTCAATCTGCCGCACGGCGGTGTCACACCGCCGGCTCAGGGGCGGCAGCGGCGGGATAGGCTCCCCGGCCAGCGCCGCCCGGGCCTGCTGAAACAGCCACGGATTTCCCAGACAGCCCCGGCCGATCATCGCGGCGTCTGCCCCGGTAAAGTGCAGGATACGCACCGCATCCTCCGGGGTAAACACGTCTCCGTTGGCGATGACCGGGATAGACACCGCCGCCTTCACCTGGCGGATGGTGACCCAGTCCGCCTGTCCGGCGTACATCTGGGCCCGGGTGCGGCCGTGGACCGCCACGGCGGACACCCCCGCCTGCTCCAGCATCCGGGCCAGCTCCACGGCGTTGACGCTTCCCTTGTCCCAGCCCCGGCGCATTTTCACCGTTACCGGCACCGGTGAGGCCTTCACCACCGCCTCGGCGATGCGGGCCGCCTTCTCCGGGTCCCGCATCAGCGCACTGCCATCGCCGTTGGACACGATCTTGCCCACGGGGCAGCCCATGTTGATGTCGATCAGGTCCGCGCCGGACAGCTCCGCCGCGATGCACGCCGCCTCGGCCATGCACCCGGGGTCACTGCCGAAGATCTGAGCGCTGGCCGGGTGCTCCCCGTCGGACAGCTTCAGAAGTCCCCGGCTCTTTTTATCCTGATAGCACAGGGCCTTGGCGCTGACCATTTCCGTTACGGTAAGGCCCGCCCCCAGCTCCCGGCAGATCAGCCGGAATGCCAGGTCCGTTACCCCGGCCATAGGGGCCAGCACCAGCTGCGAGGGGATATCCACCGTTCCGATCTGCATGCCGTTTCCTCCTCCAATGGGTATTTTTCGGCCATTATATCACAGTTCCCGGCAAAAGCCAACCCCATCCGCCAGCTGCCCGGCACATCTTTCTCTCCGTCGCATATGCATCCAATGGTTAGAGCGCGCTAACTGTTGACCTTTTAAAAAACCGCATTCTGCGGTTTTTTAAAAGACTCAGAAGCATTCTCTGCCGGCTCCGTGCGTCCGAATGATCAGCACCCGGGCCATTCTTTCGGGCATATGGCAGCAAAGCTTCCTTTCGATGTCAGGCTTTCGCCGCCAGCTTTTTCACCAGTTGGCCGTCCGGTACAGCGTATATTGTCTGATAGGTGGTGTACACCACCATACCTGGCCGGGACCCGGCGGGCTTTTTCACATACCGCACCGGGGTATAGTCCACCGGCACCTTCCCAGCCTCCCGGCCCTGGGAATAGTACGCCGCCAGGCAGGCCGCCTCATACAGGCTGGTCTCATCCGGCTCCTGGCCCCCGGTGCACAGGATCACATGGGAGCCGTGGATCTTCTGGGTGTGGAGCCAGATGTCCCGGCGGTCGGCGTCCTTGGCGGTGAGGCGGTCGTTCTGCCGGTTGCTGCGTCCCACCAGGATTCTCAGTCCGGCGGAGGAGGTAAACTGCCTGGGCTTGGAGGCCCGCTGGAACCCCGGCTGCTTTTTGCCCCGGTTTTTCAGATAGCCGCCGCTCTCCAGCTCGGCGCGGATGTCGTTGAAATCCTGCTCCGCCTCCGCCTGGGACAGCTCCTGCACCACGCTCTCCAGGTACGTCAGCTCCTCCCGGCCCTTTTCCAGCTGCTCCGTCAGCACCCTCTCGGCGGTTTTCGCCTTGGCGTACTGCTTGAAGTACCGGGCGGCGTTCTCCTGGGGCCCCAGGCGCACATCCAGCGGGATGTTGACCGGCGGACAGCCGTCCTCATAGTAATTATCTGCCGTCAGGCGGCTCATGCCCCGCTCCATGCGGTAGAGGTTGGCGGTGATGAGCTCGCCGGATATCCGGAGCCTTTCCCGGTCCCGGGTGGCGGCCAGCTCCTTCTCCTGGGCCGCCAGCTTCCGGCGCACCCGGTCCCGGGCGGCGGAGGCGGACTTCATCAGGTCCTGACCCTTCTGCCGGACCCGGTCCGCCTGGTCCCGGCCCTCATAAAATTCGTCCAACAGGCTGCCGAAGCTGTCGAAGGTCTCCTGCTCCACGGCAGCGCCGTACTGGGTGATGGGGCAATAGGTGAAATCCGCCGGCCGGCCGGCCCGTCGCAGCAGGGTGGGCGTAAAATCCCCCCGGGTGATTTTGTCCCGCCAAAGAACGAAGCTGTCCCACAATTTCCCGCCCCTGTCCCGGGACAGGCCGGCGTCCACAGACCCATATGCGGCACAAACCAGCTCCCGGGCCAGCAGCGGCGGCAGGGCCGTGAAGGTGTCCAGCAGCCAGCCGTCCAGCGGCGCGCCCTCCGGCAGGGCGGAAAGCAGCTCCAAAAACTCCTCCCGGCTCACCTCCAGGGGCGAGCGCTTTTCCTGACGGGGCGGCAGGTGATAGAACAGACCCGGCAGCACCTGTCGCTGCTGAGACATCTCGAAATCCACCCTCCGCAGGCAGTCGGTGATGCGTCCCTGGTGATCCACCAGGATCAGGTTGGCATGGCGGGGCATGGCCTCCAGAATCAGCCGCCAGGGCCGCTGCTCTCCCAGCTCGTCCGCCGCCTGGATGGTCAGGGTCACCACCCGCTCCAGGGGCTCCTGCTCCACGGACACGATGCGCCCTCCCGCCAGGTGCTTGCGCAGCAGCATGCAGAACATAGGCGGCTGGGAGGGATTATCCCGCAGCAGAGCCGTCAGGTGCAGGCGGGGCTGGGTGGCTCCGGCGCACAGCAGCAGTTATAAGAACTTT
>OBCY01000035.1_pt1 | contig 29037 bp, 12 predicted proteins | sample 1496051 | NCBI WGS metagenome assembly OBCY01 (sample SAMN01760917, study PRJEB22395) | human gut metagenome | reverse complement strand
TTGAGCCGTATGACGGGAAACTGTCACGTACGGTTCTTAGGGGAGGGGCTGGCAGCAATGCCAGTCTCTTACCCGACATACGGTCTGAAAAAGATATCCTGAAGCTGGTTACAACAATTATTGTTAATACCAAAGGCGAAGGGGAAAAAGCTTCCGAAGATTTTTGGGTGAAAGCAGAGAAGCTGTTGTACACGGCATTGATTGCTTTTATCTGGTATGAAGGAGATGAAGAGGAAAAGAATCTGAATACCCTTCTGGATCTTTTGAATGAAAGCGAAACCCGTGAAGAGGATGAAACTTACCAGAATCCAGTGGATATGATGTTCCAGGAACTGGAAGAAAGAGATCCGCAGCACTTTGCGGTCAGACAGTATAAAAAATACAAAATGGCGGCTGGCAAAACAGCCAAAAGTATTCTTATTTCCTGTGGTGCGAGGCTGGCACCATTTGATATAGCAGAACTTCGTGAGATCATGTCTTATGATGAAATGGAATTGGATAAGATCGGGGACAGGAAGACAGCCTTGTTTTTGATTATGTCCGATACAGATACAACCTTTAACTTTGTGATTGCCATGTTACAGTCACAGCTTTTCAATCTGCTTTGTGACAAAGCAGATGATGAATATGGTGGAAGACTGCCAGTTCATGTGCGTGTCATTGCTGATGAGTTTGCCAATATTGGACAAATTCCTCAGTTTGACAAGCTGATTGCAACCATCCGAAGCAGGGAAATCTCTGCTTCTATTATTTTGCAGTCACAGAGTCAGCTAAAGGCAATGTATAAGGATAGTGCAGATACTATTCTGGGTAACTGTGATACCACACTATTTCTTGGAGGAAAAGAGAAAACTACCTTAAAGGAAATGAGCGAGCTTCTGGGTAAGGAAACCATTGACCTGTATAACACTTCGGAGACGAGGAGTAATCAGAAGTCTTTTGGATTGAATTACCAGAAAACAGGTAAACAGCTGATGACTGAAGATGAGATTGCAGTCATGGATGGAGGAAAATGTATCCTGCAGATCCGTGGTGCCAGACCATTTTTCTCGGACAAATATGATATCACGAAACACAAAAACTATCGGCTTCTTGCAGATGAAAACGAGAAGAACCGGTACAAAGTTGAGAAAGAGTTAAATCCGCAGTATACACCGAAATCTGAAGAAGAGGTGGAAGTAATTCATGTAGAACTGTCGGAGTAACCTTGGGAATGAACAGAAAATAATGAGGAAAGGAATAACTGACACTAGGTGCACCGGCTTTTTAGTCGGTGTATTTTCGTTCCCGTAAACACCTGAAAGAAGTCAGTTTTGGTGAATGTATATGGCATTTTTTAGCAGTGCAATTACAACTTTAAAAACTCTTGTAGTCGCAATCGGCGCAGGTCTTGGCGTGTGGGGTGTCGTAAACCTTCTGGAAGGATATGGAAACGACAATCCCGGTGCTAAGAGCCAGGGCATCAAACAGCTGATGGCTGGTGCCGGAATCATGCTGCTGGGAACTACCCTGATTCCACAGCTGGCAACATTGTTCTCTTAAGAGGAGTGGTAGATGAACACCATCATTGAGAGAATTACGGAAGCGATAAAGGATATCCTGATCGGGCTTATCAAGTCCTGTTTGGATAACATGTTCACGTCTGTCAATGAGCAGGTGGGAACCATAGCCGGGCAGGTGGGACAGACACCGCAGGGATGGAATGCCGGAATCTTCAATCTGATCCAGAACATTTCCCAAACGGTGATTGTCCCCATTGCGGGACTGATCATCACATTTGTCCTGTGCTATGAACTGATTACGATGGTAACGCAGAAAAACAATTTCCATGAATTTGAGACTTACAACATTTTCCTCTGGATCTTTAAGGCGTATGTAGCCATTTATCTGGTGACGAATACGTTCAATATCACGATGGCGGTCTTTGACGTTGGCCAGCATGTGGTCAACAATGCCGCCGGAGTAATTTCCGGAAACACAGCAGTGGACGCATCGGAAGCAATCACAAGGATTGTGGATGCACTGGAAGATATGGAACTGGGGGATTTGTTCTTGTTATCCATGGAAACGCTGCTGATCAGTATTACCATGCGGATTCTGTCGATCATTATAACCGTTATTTTATACGGAAGAATGATAGAGATTTACCTTTATACTTCCATAGCACCAATTCCGTTTGCCACCATGACCAATAAGGAATGGGGCAATATCGGAAACAACTATTTAAAAGGCTTGTTCGCACTGGCATTTCAGGGATTCTTCATGATGGTCTGTGTGGGAATTTATGCAGTTTTAGTAAATGCAATGACCATATCCAGTGACCTTCATGCAGCAATGTTTTCAGTAGCGGCTTATACCGTGATTCTTGCATTTTCATTATTCAAGACCGGAAGCCTTAGCAAATCAATATTCAATGCCCATTAGCGGGCAGGAAAGGAGCGCATACCATGGCGTATGTACCAGTACCAAAAGACCTTACCAAGGTCAAAACAAAAGTAGCGTTAAATCTGACAAAACGGCAGCTGATTTTCTTTTCACTTGCCGCAGTAGTGGGAATTCCGTTTTATCTGTTCATGAGAAAACCAATCGGTTCCAGTATCGCAGCCATCCTGATGGTAACGATCATGCTTCCATTTTTCTTCATGGCAATGTATGAAAAAGACGGGCTTCCCTTTGAAAAAGTGGTGGCAAATATCATTCGACAGAAGTTTATCTGTCCGTCAGTAAGACCATATAAGACAGAAAATTTTTATCAGGAGATTTCCACCCTTGTAAAAAAGGAGGGTGTGCCGGATGGCAAAAAAGACAAAGCAGGAGGCTCAGCAGGAGCGTCTGTCCCTGGTGGAAAAAAGAAACCGTCAGGAAAGAAGAAACAAAAAAAGCAGAAAAGAAAGAGAACAGGAAAAGCGTAGGAAGAAGCAGGAACGGGACCGCAGGAAACAGAAAAATATTCCTACAACTGCGCAGCAGAGTATTCCGTATATTCGGATGCTGCAGGATGGTATTTGCCAGGTGACAAAGAACTTTTTCTCCAAGACGATTCAGTTTTATGACATCAACTATCAGCTTGCTTTAAATGAGGATAAGACCACGATATTTGAGAATTACTGTGATTTCTTAAATTACTTTGATTCTTCCATCAGTGTGCAGCTGTCCTTTATCAATCAGCAGGTGGATGTGGCAGAATTTGAGAAAAGCATTGACATTCCTGATCAGAACGATGACTTCAATGCCATTCGTGATGAGTACCGTACTATGTTGAAAAATCAGCTTTCAAAAGGAAATAATGGTCTGGTGAAGACAAAGTATATCACTTTTGGAATCGAAGCAGAAAGCCTGAAGGTGGCAAGACCAAGGCTTGAAAGAATCGAAACAGATATCTTAAACAACTTTAAGGTCCTGGGAGCACAGGCACATTCACTAAATGGTCTGGAAAGGCTGGAGATTCTATATCATGTGTTCAACCAGGATCGGATTGAACCATTTAAGTTCCAGTATAAGATGCTGCCGGAAACCGGATTAAAGACCAAAGATTTTATTGCACCGACTTCCTTTAACTTTTCCAAGAATCAGACATTTATGATGGGAAGAACGATGGGGAGTGTGAGTTACCTGCAGATTCTTGCACCGGAGCTGACAGACCGGATGCTTGCAGACTTCCTGGATGTGGATGACAGCATCAATGTCAACATTCATATCCAGTCCATTGATCAGAGTTCAGCAATCAAAATGATCAAGAGCAAGATTTCAGATCTGGATAAGATGAAGATTGAAGAGCAGAAACGGGCGGTACGTTCCGGTTATGATATGGACGTGCTTCCATCAGACCTTGTAACCTATGGAGAAGAGGCGAAGAACCTGTTGGAAGATCTGCAGTCCAGAAATGAGAGAATGTTCCTTGTGACAGTTCTGGTAATGAATACCGCAAAGAAGCGTCAGAAGCTGGATAATAATATTTTCCAGGTGCAGGGAATTGCACAGAAATATAACTGTTCTTTAAAACAACTGGATTATCAGCAGGAAGCAGCACTCATGTCCTGTATTCCACTGGGAGTCAATCGAATTGAAATTCAGAGAGGGCTTACCACATCTTCAACAGCGATCTTCGTGCCATTTACGACACAGGAACTGTTTCAGGAAGGGGAAGCTCTTTATTATGGATTAAATGCATTATCCAACAACATGATCATGGTTGATCGGAAACGTCTGAAGAACCCGAATGGACTGATTCTTGGTACACCTGGTTCCGGTAAGTCCTTCTCAGCAAAGAGGGAAATTACAAACTGCTTCCTGATTACGGAAGACGATATCATTGTCTGTGATCCAGAAGCCGAATATTCGGCACTTGTGCAGGCACTGCATGGGCAGGTAGTTCGGGTTTCGCCAGTATCTGACCAGTATATCAATCCAATGGATCTGAACCTGAACTATTCCGAGGAAGATAATCCACTGTCATTGAAAGCAGATTTTATTCTGTCGTTGTGTGAGCTGATTGTTGGAGGAAAGAATGGACTGGAGCCGGTAGAAAAAACTATCATTGACCGTTGTGTGCGGTTGGTTTATCAGGAATATCTTGCCAATCCCGTACCGGAGAAGATGCCAATCCTAGAGGATTTATATAACCTTCTGAGAAAACAGGAAGAGCCAGAAGCACAGCGACTGGCCACTTCGTTGGAAATCTATGTTACAGGTTCTTTGAATGTGTTTAACCATCAGACAAACGTGGATATCAATAACCGCATTGTCTGCTTTGATATCAAGGAACTTGGTAAGCAGTTGAAAAAGATTGGGATGCTCGTCATCCAGGATCAGGTTTGGAACAGGGTAACGATGAACCGTTCTGCCCATAAATCCACCAGATACTATGTGGACGAGTTCCATCTTCTCTTAAAAGAAGAACAAACTGCAGCCTACAGCGTGGAGATTTGGAAGCGATTCCGTAAATGGGGTGGTATTCCAACGGGCATCACCCAGAATATTAAGGATTTGCTGTCTTCCAGGGAAATCGAGAATATATTTGAAAATTCAGATTTTATTTATATGCTGAACCAGGCTTCCGGAGACAGGCAGATTCTGGCAAAACAGCTGAATATCTCACCAACTCAGCTGTCCTATGTAACCAACAGCAATGAGGGTGAAGGACTTCTGTTCTATGGAAATGTCATTATCCCATTTGTAGACAGATTCCCGAAGAATTCCCTCTATAAAATCATGACAACCCGCTTAGAGGAGACTTCTGAAGCAGGTTAAATCAAAGGAGAAAGCAATGGTACGAGCAATTTCATATGTATTAACTTTTAGTGGCGGTGCTGTATTTGGCATCGCTTTTCTCTGTTTATTACAGGCAGGGAAAGGGTATCCGAAGAAGGAGGAGTAATCAGTGGCAGAACAGAGAATGAAAGTCAGAGACAAGAAAGTCCAGAAGATGACCAAGGATGGTCTGGTGGAAGAAAACCTGACAGATAAATCTTCTGTTCGTGTCAGTAACCGTGTCGGTGATGTGCAGATGGGAAGAAAACAGGGGGAAAAAGAAGAAAACCTTGTGGATAAGTCTCCCCGCCAGTCTGAACGGAGTGGGAAAAATATTCGACCCTCTGTGCAAAAATCCAGAGATGCACCGGAACTGATACGGACAGAGAAGCAAAGTGAGGATTTTGGACAGTGTAGTAAACAGCAAAATAGAAAAAGAATCCGTGCTGAAGTCGGAAAAGAATCCAGACTTGCAGAAAAATCCGAAGCCGGACAGTCAGGGAGACTGAAAGAAAAACGTGCTGATCTATCAGAAAACAGAGGAGACAGCCGGAGAAATCAGACAGGTGGCAGCAAAAAGCCAAAACAAAAACAACGTTTGAAGTTTGCTTATGAGGAAACTGGTGCTTCTGTGAAAAATGACAAAGATATGGAGAAATTGAACCAGATGGATACGGATGGAGTCAATTTCCGCCATCAGAAACAGAAAGAAAAAGCCAAAAAGTTTTCTTATGAAGAAGCAAGAAAGAAAAAGGAAGCAAAGCAGCATTCCAAGAAAGCACAGGTCTATCAGGCAAATGAAGGGGAAGCTCCTGGAAAGAAGAAATCCCGCTTGAAGTTTGGAGAAGGGGAATCTGTGAAAACTGAAAAAACTTCTGTTGTCAAGAAAGCAGGAAGTGCAACTTCCGCAGCATTGCACCGTGAGATCAGCAAAAATGAAGATGATAATGCGGCGGTAGAAGGTGCCCATAAGTTAGAAGAAAGCGGCGAAGGTGTTTACCGGCTGGAACAGAGAAGTGCCAGACGCAGGAAACAGAGGGCATCCAGAAAAAGAAGCAGACTTGAAAGACAGGCAGAGAAACAGACACAGGCTGCAGCCCGTCAGGAGCAGAAGAAACTGAAAAAACAGATTCAGAAGCAACAGATCAAACGGGATTATGCCAAAGCGAAGAGAAGTGAACAGACAGTAGGAACAGCTACAAAAGGTACGATTGATTATATCAAGAAGATTGGCGGCAAAGTCACCAACTTCTTTAAAGAAAACCGGAAGGTGTATATCAGTGTAGCAGTTCTGATCGGATTGATGTTTCTGATCATAACGAATGTCACGTCTTGCTCTGCAGTGTTTTTACAAAATGTGATCACTTATACCGGAACCAGTTATCTGTCATCGGATCAGGCAATCCGGGAAGCGGAACTGTATTACACACAGCTGGAAGCTAATCTGCAGGAGCGGATCAACAACATGGAATCGGAAGAACCGGGGCATGATGAGTACCGCTATGATATTGGTCCGATAGAGCATGATCCGTTTATCCTGATCAGTTACCTGTCTGCAAAATATGAGGAGTTTACGTTTGAGCAGGTGAAGCCAGAACTGGATGCGTTGTTTGCAGAGCAATACCATCTGACTACTGAAGCAGTGAATGAGACTGTGACAGAGACTGCGACAGTAAGGGTTGGAGAATCTTTGGGACAGGTTGTTACCAGTGGCTATTGCAACTGCCCAATCTGTTGTGGTATTTGGAGCGGAGGACCGACTGCCAGTGGAGCATATCCAACTGCCAATCATACCTTAGCGGTAGATGCTTCCAATCCGTTTGTACCAATGGGAACAAAGGTAGTTATGAATGGTGTCGAATATACCGTAGAAGATACCGGAGCTTTCGCAAGATACGGTGTACAGTTTGATGTCTATTATGACAGTCATGCGGCAGCATCTGCACATGGACATCAAACATGGGAATGTTATCTGGCAGATGATAATGGAAGCAATGAAGTGGAAGTGACCAGGACAAGAGATGTAGATGTGCTGAATGTCACCTTAAATAGTGGAAACCTGATGTCAATCTGTCAGGACAGGTTGGGATTTTTCCAGAAAGAACTGTTCAGTGCCTACAACGATACAAAAGGCAACTTGCAGATGTTTGCAACACCGGTTGATTTTAACTGGTATTCCAGTGTGACCAGCTATTATGGATACAGGATTCATCCAATATCAGGAGCAAATCAGCTTCATAATGGTATGGATATCGGAGCACCGGAAGGGACAAAAGTAATGGCAGGGCTGACCGGAACGGTTACAACTTCTGCTTATAACGACAGCTATGGCAATTATGTTGTGATCAAGGACAGTAAAGGCTATGAACTGCGGTATGCACATTTAAGCAGCCGGAGTGTATCTGCAGGAGCATCCGTCACGAAAGGTGATGAGATAGGGCTTGTAGGAAATACTGGAAATTCTACAGGAAGCCATCTTCACATTGAACTTCTGAAAAATGGAGAGCGGTTAAACCCGATCTTTTATCTGGAAACAGGAGAAGGGGCAGGATTTGGCGGCAATGAATATACCAGTGAAGCAGCACAGCGTTTGTTAAATGAAGCAGCGAGATATCTTGGGACACCGTATGTGTGGGGTGGATATTCGCCAAGTGGATTTGACTGTTCTGGATTCGTAAGTTACTGCCTGACACATTCAGGTGTAAGGAATACAGGAAGATTAACGGCACAGGGATTGTATGACATTTGTACGCCGGTATCTCAGTCAGAAGCACAGCCAGGAGATCTGATCTTCTTTACAGGTACTTACGATGCAGGAGTTCCGGTAACGCATATCGGAATCTATGTGGGCAATGGTCAGATGATCCATTGTGGGCATCCGGTGCAGTATACGTCCATCAACTCTCCATACTGGCAGAGTCATTTCTATGGATTCGGACGATGGTAAGGAAAAGGGCGGTGTAACAGCCGTCCGGAAAGGAGAAGCGATGAAAAGTCTTGAAAAAGCAACGGCAGATTATGAGAAAGCCAAGGAAAAAATGGAAGCATCCAAAGCCAGATATGAAGCAGATTTAAAGCGTTTCAAGGCTGCGGAGATAGCAAAAACAGAAGCGGAAAATCTGGAAATTGTAAAAATTATCCGTGCAATGGATATGAGCATTCCAGAGCTGGAAGCTTTCAAAAAGAGAATGAAAAATGAACTGCCCGGCAGGGTAGAAATACAGAAGGAGGAAACAAGGTCTGATGATGAATTTAGAGAAGATGAAACAGAAGAAATCTAAAAATAGCGTGAAAAAAGGATTGCTTGCGGCAACAACGATTCTTTGCTTGACATCGCCTATGTTGCAGACACAGAGTGTGTTAGCGGCAGAGAATACAGCACCCGCAATTACGATTGAAAAGCCAGATGGCTGGAGACAGGGGGAAACGGCAGTCGCAATTACTGTGGATGCCAGTCATATGCCAGAAGGATTTTCTATCACAAAAATTGAAGCGAAAGCTGGGAAAGACGGAAGCTGGCAGGATGTGACAGGGAATGGAAGTATTTCCATTACTGGTAATCAGACGGTCTATGTGCGTGTGACAGATGGTGAGGGGAAGGTCTATGAGCAGAATCGCTCTATTAAGTGTTATGACACAGAAAAGCCTACGCTTTCTGCATCTCTGACAGATGGTGTACTGACGATTCAGGGAAATGATACCGTTTCCGGCATTACTTCTGTGACAGTTAATGGCACCACTTATACAGATCTGAAGGATGGAATGCTGAGAGTGCAACTGACACAGAAAGATTTTACAACAAAACAGATTGAAATCACGGTAACGGATGGTGCCGGAAATACTTCTGAAAAGTATGTGTTGCAGAATCCTTATTATGAATGGGCAAAGAAGCAGGCAGAGAAACAGAAAACTTCAGGTGACAGCAATGGTGCGATGGCAACCACGACCAGTGCAGATGCAACTGGGACTGAGAAAACAACGACTTCACCACTTCCGCAGGATGCACAGGCTTCTGAGCCAACAGATGCAAAAGGAACTGTGGATGATCGGACAGTGACAGGTATTGAGGAACAGCTTAATAAAGAAGGCGAGACAGCAGATTCTGTTACCAAAACAGCTACGGAAGGCACAAAAGAGTTTTATACCATTTCAACTAAGAGTGGTAAGATTTTTTATCTGATCATCGACAATTCAAAATCTCAGGATAATGTGTATTTCCTTACCGAAGTCAGTGAGAAAGACCTGATGAACTTCACACTTTCTGATTCTGTGACACTTCCGGAAGTAGATATTGTTTATGCAGAACCAGAGAAACAGGCTGAAGAAGAAAAGCCGGAAACGACAGAGACAGATGAGAAAGATAAGGTAGAGGATGAAATTCAGATGCCAGAAGACAAAAGTTTGGCAGGGACTTATCTACTGATCGGATTGGTTGCTGTTGGAGCTGCGGCAGGTGGTTATTACTTGAAAGTCTACAAACCGAAACATGAATATGATGATGAAGATGAGATGGAAGAGGATGAAAATGAATCCGAAGATTCAGAGTCAGAAAAACGGGAGGTAGACGATGCAGATGAGCAGGAAGAACAGGAAAATGCAGGGACAGAAGTTTTGAAAGATGAAGATTTCAATGATGAGGTACTAGAAGATGAAGAAGAGGAGCAGGAGTAAATGAAATTAGTGATTGCAGAAAAGCCATCGGTTGCGATGGCACTGGCTTCCGTGCTTGGAGCCAGAACAAGAAAAGATGGCTACGTGGAGGGAAACGGTTATATCGTTTCCTGGTGCGTAGGACATCTGGTTGGATTATGTGATGCATCGGAATACGATGAAAAATATAAAAAATGGAGATATGATGATCTGCCGATTGTGCCAGAATGTTGGAAACATAAGGTATTGGAAGGTACGAAAAAGCAGTTTGGAATCTTAAAGAAACTTATGAGAGATTCCAAAGTAGATGAAGTGATCTGTGCCACTGATGCAGGACGTGAAGGTGAGCTGATCTTCCGTCTGGTGTATGAGCAGGCAGGATGTAAAAAGCCGATGAAGCGACTCTGGATCTCTTCCATGGAAGAACAGGCAATTAAAGATGGATTTGCGTCATTAAAAGACGGTTCGTGTTATGACAGTCTCTATCAGTCAGCTCTTTGCAGGGCAAAGGCTGACTGGCTGGTGGGAATCAATGCGAGCCGTCTTTTTTCTGTTCTGTATAACCAGAATCTGAAAGTTGGAAGAGTACAGACACCAACACTTGCCATGATCGTGGATCGAAATCAGAAGATCAAGGAATTTACCAAAGAGAAATATTATATGGCTCATATCAAATTTGACGATATGGATGCGGTCACAGAGAATTTTCAGAAAAAAGAAGATGCAGATAAAGTGGCTGCAGAGTGTCAGGAGCGCATGTGCGAAGTGGAGAAGGATGATGTGAAAGAGAAAACGGTCCGCCCTCCGAAGCTTTATGATCTGACCACCCTGCAGAGGGAAGCTAACAGAATGTTTGGCTATACCGCACAGCAGACATTGGATGCTGTGCAGGAGATGTATGAGCAGAAGCTTGTCACTTATCCGAGAACAGACAGCCAGTATCTGACAGATGAGATGGGAGAAAGTACAGAAACTCTGATTCAGATGTTATTTGGGAAAATGCCTTATGCTGAAGGTCTGGAATATCAACCGGACGTGAGTAAGGTATTAAATTCAAAGAAAGTATCCGATCACCATGCGATTATCCCAACCATGGAAGTAGCCAAAGCAGATATTGGTGAACTGAAAGAACGAAGCCGCAAGATTTTGTATTTGATCAGTGCCAGGGTTCTGACAGCAACTGCAGATCCTTATATTTATGAGAGTCATAAATGTCAGATTACCTGCAATTATCATACGTTTTATCTCAATGCAAAGAAAACAAAACAGGAAGGGTTCAAGACAATTGAGAAAAAACTGAAACAGTTCTTTGGAATCATTGCAGAAAAAGAAGAGCCGGAGTTGGATATCTGGGCAGGCAAGCATTATGGTCCCTGTGATTCTTTTGTATCGGAGCATTTTACACAGCCACCGAAACAGTACACAGAAGATACCCTGCTTTCTGCGATGGAACGTGCAGGGAATGAAGAGCTGACCGAAGATACAGAAAAGAAAGGACTTGGTACTCCTGCAACAAGGGCAGCAATCATTGAAAAACTGATTCAGTCTGGCTTTGTGAAAAGGGAAAAGAAAAATCTGGTGCCGACAGATGATGGAAATGTGCTGATTACGGTTCTACCGGATGAGATTAAATCTCCGAAGATGACCGCAGAGTGGGAAATGGCATTGAATCATATTGCCCAGAATACAGAGACAGCAGATGAATTCCTAAATGGGATTACAGAGCTGATGCAGGAACTGGTTGCCAGGTATCAGGGGATTTCAGAAGAGAAGAAAAATCAGTTTCAGGGAAAGGCAAAAGGAGAAGTCATTGGCAAATGTCCCCGCTGTGGAGCAGATGTCAGGGAAGGAAAAGTAAATTTTTACTGTTCTGACCGGAAATGTGCTTTTACCTTATGGAAAAATGATAAATTTCTTGCAAGCCAGGGAAAAAAGATGGATAAGGTGGCAGCAAAGAAGTTCCTGTCTAAAGGAAAAATCCATTATAAGGATCTGGTATCAAGAAAAACAGGGAGACAGTATGAAGCAACTGTGGAGATGGTCGATCCCGGAGAGGGAAATGTACAGTTCAATCTTATTTTTCCACAACGATAAGTAGTGTATTGCAGGCAGTCTAAGGACTGTCTGTTTTAATACAAATATATGAAAGAGAGGACCTTAGCATGAAGAAAAAAGGTAATTTTAGAAAAGTAGTATCTGGCTTGCTGGCAGGCATGACAATGCTTAGTACAGTGCTGTCTCCGATGACGGCATATGCAGCGGAGATCCAGCCAGAGGAAAAACCTCCACTTTATGAGGAAGTGAAAGACCTTCTGGATGAAGATGAGGTGGTGACTGCCAAAGATTATGAAATTGAAACAGGCAGTGTATTTGATGTGAAATCAGATTACACGGGACTGGAAATCAAGGATGATAACAAGGTCAAAGTCACATTTGAGGAAGCAAAGAATGACAAGGATGAGGATTTTACGACAGATCATGCGGACACTTACAAAGCGGTCTATTATGTGGAACCGGTAAATCAAGAGCATCCGAAGTACCAGATCAGCCGAAAACTGATTGTGCGTGAGAAAGCAACAGAAGCTCAGACTGAAACTGCAGGGAGTGAAGCAGTGACCGAATCAGAAACCGCTGGCAGTGAACAGCAGACAGAGGAAGCGGAGGATTCAGAAGCAGACTCGGAGATTACCGATATTGACGCTGATGAATTTGATGATTTAGTAGAGCAGGCACAGAATCAGGATACCTATGATGAAGAATCAGGGTTAGAGCTTCATGATGTTTTGGAACAGGCAGGAGACGAAGGTGTGGATCTTGATGCTATGGAAGAGGGAGAGATTGCAACATTTGAAGCAGTTTCAGCTTATTCAGCAAGAAGTACACAGCAGGTAACAATTGAAAAAGGACCACTGTATAGATATGCAGATTATAATCTTGGAACCTATCTGACAGAGCCGTACTATATCAGCTACGGAAACGTCAGAGCAATTGCGTATTGTGTACAGCCAGCTAAGCCAGGACCTGGATCTGGAAATTATACAATTACAAAGATTGGAGACAATCAGGCGTTAGCAAAAGTGTGTTATTACGGCACAGATGCCGCAGGGAGCGAAAGCTTTTTTGCGAATAAACACACGGATTTTTCAGAAGGAAAAAGATTCATCATCATTCACATGGCTGCATCATATGCCAACGGAAGCAGTGATGCATTTTACGGAACCAATGCTACAGGAGAGGCTTTGGCAAAAGAACTCTATAATTATTGTGTGAATAAGCCGGAAATACCAGATGTAGCGATGTCATTTTCAAAGCCGGATGTAAAAGCTTATGTAGATAGAAATGTTCAGAGAACGGAGAACATTAAGTTCAACGCATCTTCCCAGCAGAAAATCACAATGGACTTACCAAAAGGAGTAAAGCTCCATAATGTATCTACTGGAACCGTAAGTGCGGCAGGTGCAAGCGTAACAATTGGAGGAGGAACCACGTTTTATCTCTCAGCTCCTCTGACACAGACAAGAGATGTAAGTGATACTTTTTCTGCAAAAATGAAGGGAAGTATTACAAAAGATTATTCAGCATATAAATTGACTACGAATGCAAGTGTTCAGGATCTGGCATTTGTATTTGGAGAAGGTGTTGCTGATGAAAAATATGTAAGCTTAAAGGTCTCATGGATTGAACAGGCTACGATCGAAATCGTAAAGAAAGACGATACAGCGAATGTCAATCTTGCAGGTGCAGTATTTGGCGTTTACAGCGATGAGGCTTGTACAAAGCTGATCACTCAGATGCCTGCAACAGATAAGAATGGAAAATCCTCTGTTACGATTATCAAGACACAGGATACCGTTTATCTGAAAGAAATCACAGCACCACAGGGATATGTAGTAAATGCAACGGCAACAAATGTAAAACTGGTAGCAAGTAAGACCTCAGCTGTAACCGTGGAAAATAAGGAGCAGCTTGCAGAGCTTACTGTTTATAAAGAAGGTCAGGTGCTTACCGGAGCAGAAGTCAGTGAGAGTGGAACCGTATTCCATTATGAGAACCGCAGACAAAAAAATGCTGTTTACAACGTGTATGCCGGAGCAGATATTGTGACTGCGTATGGTACAAAAGTGTACAGCAAAGGTGATCTGGTGAAAGAAAATCTGACAACAGGTGAGAATGGCTCTGTTACCCTGAAGAATCTCCATCTAGGAACTTATGTGGTAAAAGAAGCAAAAGCACCGGACAACTTCTATAATGGCGGCGAAGAAAAGACAGTGACGCTGACTTATGCCGGACAGAATAAAGAAGTTGTATTTGCGGATGTCACCTTCAACAATGAGCGTCAGAAAGCAGAAGTCACTGTAGTAAAACAGGATAAAGATACAAAGAAACCGCTGGAAGGTGGTATTTTCGCCCTGTATGCGGCAGACGATATCAAAAATGCAGATGGTGTAGTTGTTGTAAAGAAAGGCACCCTGATTGAGAAAGCCACTACCGGTGAGGATGGAAAGGCAAAATTCACAGCAGATCTGCCTATCAATCATTCCTATTCCGTAAAAGAAGACCAGGCACCAGAAGGCTATGTAAGAAATACAGAAGACGTGTATACGTTCAAGTTCTCTTACACCAATGATAAAGAAGCAACCGTATCTTTCGCCCATACCTTCAGCAATGACCGTGTGACAGCAAAAATCAATTTATTCAAAGTTGATAAAGAAACAGGAAAAGCCGTTCCGCAGGGCGATGCAACACTGAAAGGTGCAGTCTACGGATTATATGCCCGTGAAGATATCGTGCATCCGGATGGAGCAACCGGTGTGATTTATAAAGCAGGGGAACAGGTGGCTTCTCTTACAACGGATGAAAAAGGACAGGCTTCTGTAGATGGCTTATATCTTGGCAAATATTACGTCAAGGAGATCACACCACCGACCGGATACCTGGCAGATACAGAAGAACATGATCTTGAATGTAGTTATGAAGGTGATATGACTGCAGAAGTAAAAAGAGAATGCATTTCCAGTGAACAGGTGATCAAGCAGCCGTTCCAGATTATCAAAGCAGCCAACAATGGAAAGACCGATGCAGATCTGTTATCCGGAGCCGGATTTACAGTTTATCTGAAATCTTCCCTTACAAAGAAAGCAGATGGAAGCTATGATTTTGATTCTGCTAAACCAGTAGTGAGTGGAGAAAACGGAGCTACTGAGATTTTTACAGATGAAAAAGGTTATGCCTGCAGTATTCCATTACCATTTGGAAGCTATATTGTCCGTGAAACAACAACACCACACAATTACAAGCCAGTCGATGATTTTGAAGTGAATATCACAGAGAACCATCCGAATGAGCCACAGATCTGGCGTGTGCTTCTGGACAAAGAGTTCAAGGCAAAATTGAAAATTGTGAAAAAAGACGATGAAACAAAGAAATCCGTCCTGATTGCAGGAACAGAATTTAAGGTATATGACCTGGATAACAAAAAATATGTGGAGCAGGTAACTACTTATCCTGTGACAACCACACACAAGTCCTATTTTACAGACAGTCAGGGTTATCTGATCATGCCAAAGAACCTGAAAATCGGACATTACCGGATTGAGGAAGTCAACGCACCGGAAGGGTACACAATCAACAAGAATTATATGGAGATTGCTGTTGATGCAAACACTGCTTATCAGATGGATTCAGAAAGCGGCGATGCCATTATCACAGTTGATTACGAGAATCATCCGGTAAAAGGAAAGCTGACGATCTATAAAAAAGGTGAGATGCTGAGTGGATTCAAAAAGGATTTTGTTTATGAAGAAAAATATCTGAAAGGTGCAGAGTTTAACGTCTATGCAGCGGAAAATATCTACACACCGGATTATCAGAAAGATGAAAATGGAAACAGACAGCTGATTTATGCAAAAGATGCTCTGGTAACAACGGTAACGACCGGGGAAGACGGAAAAGCAGTTGCAGATAACCTGCCGCTTGGTTCTTACTATGTGGTAGAAAAAACAGCACCGGAAGGATTTGTTCTGAACCATGACAGATCGGATGTAGCATTTGTCTATGCAGATCAGGATACACCTGTGATCGAACAGGAAGTGACTGTTGGTGATGACAGACAGAAAGTTGCAATCCAGGTAGAAAAACAGGATGCAGAAAACGGAGCAACGGTAGAAGGTGCAGTCTTTGGCATTTATAACAAAGATGATATCAAAGCAGAAGGCAAAGTCATTGTCAACGCTGATACCCTGTTACAGGAAATGACTTCTGATAAAGATGGAATTGCTTCCTGTACGCTGGATCTGCCACTCGGACAGTATTATGTAAAAGAGTTAAAGGCACCGGCAGGATTCGTTTCTTCCGATGAAGTTCTGAATCTGGATGCTTCTTATCAGGGACAGGACGTGAAGACAGTAAAACTGAAAACAGTGAAGAAGAATCAGCCGACAACGGTTGAAATTACAAAATCAGATGTGACAACAGGTGTGGAACTGGATGGAGCAAAACTCACCGTTCTTGATAGAGAGGGGAATGTCGTAGATCAGTGGACTTCTGTAAAAGACCAGCCACATGTGATTAAACGACTGACCGTTGGGGAGGAATATACCCTTCGTGAAGAAATCGCACCGTATGGATATCTGAAAGCAACGGATGTGAAGTTCACACTGGAAGATACCGCAGAGATTCAGAAGGTAGAAATGAAAGATGAAGTGCCGACAGGACTTTTAATCATCAACAAAAATGGAGAATTTTTGGATAAAGTGACACTTCTGGACAATGTAAAAGGCACTGTGGAGCATCTCTTCGAATATGTAACCGGAAGCCTTACAGATGTGACTTTCGATGTATTTGCTGCGGAAGATATCAAAGCGGCAGATGGTGTCAGCAAAGATTATTACAAAGCAGATGAAAAAGTAGGAACTATTACTACAGATTCCAATGGTATTGCACAGATGGATAATCTCCCGGCAGGCAAATACTATGTGAAAGAAGTTAAAACTGCCCATGGCTATGTATTGGATGGAGAACCGAGATATGTTGATCTTTCCTACCGTGATCAGGACACACCGGTAATCACTTATGATGAAAAATGGCAGAATACCCGTCAGAAAGTAAAGGTTACTGTTCTGAAGAAAGAAAAAGATACAGACCGTGTTCTTGCAGGCGGCGTCTTCGGCCTTTATACCAGTGAAGATATCAAAAATGTAAACGGAGATGTGTTGCTTGAGAAAGATTCCCTCATCGAGCAGAAAGCAACCGATGAGAAAGGACAGATCACTTTTGCGGCAGATCTTCCAGTAGATGGAAAATATTATGTAAAAGAGAACAGTGCACCGGACGGATTTGTGACAACGGAAGAAGTGCAGGAGTTTACCTTTGAATATGCCGGAGAAGATCAGGCAGAAGTAAGCTATGATTTTACGTTTGAAAATCAGCCGACCACAGTGGAACTGACAAAAACAGACCTGACCACAGGCAAAGAACTTCCAGGTGCACACCTGAAAGTGACGGATGCAGATGGAAATGTTGTGGATGAATGGACTTCTACAGAAGAATCTCATGTGATCAAAGAACTTGTTGTAGGTAATGAGTATACCATGACGGAAACAAAACCGGCAGACGGATATGTTACTGCAGAGAGCATTACCTTTACGGTTGAGAATACAGCTGAGATTCAGAAGCATGAGATGAAAGATGATGTGACCAAGGTTCAGATCAGCAAGACAGATATCACAGGAGATACAGAGATTCCTGGTGCAAAAATAACGATTCTTGATAAGGACGATCAGGTAGTAGAGAGCTGGACTTCCACAGAGGAGGCACACTATATTGAAAAACTGCCAATTGGTAGATACACCTTACGAGAGGAACAGGCACCAAAAGGATATCTTCTGACATCGGATGTGACATTTGAGGTGAAGGATACTGGAGAAATCCAGAAAGTGGTTATGAAAGATGATACTGCCAAGGGAAAAGTCATTCTCAATAAGACAGATAAATCATCTGGGGAACCGCTGAAAGGAGTAGAATTTGAATTCCGTGACAGCAAAGGAAAGGTCCTGGAAACCTTAAAAACAGATGCTGCCGGTCATGCCGAGAGTAAGCTGTATGAGATTGCCGCATTCAAGAACGGCAAATATGATACAGCAATCAAGTATTATCTGGTGGAGACAAAAACACTGGATGGATACACACTGGATCAGACCAAGCATGAAGTGACATTTGCCTACGCAGACGACAGTACGCCGGTTGTAGAAGTTACTTTCAATCTGACAAATGAGAAACCGGAAGTTCCGGAAACACCAAGCACACCAGATGTGCCGCAGTCCCATGAAGAGACGAAGGTATCAGATGCACCGAAGACAGGAGATAACACAAATATCTGGCTGCCGATTCTGCTTCTGCTTATCTCTACCGGAGGCATGGCAGGACTTTATATCAGCAGAAAGAAAATCAGAAAACAGTAATCCTCAGTAAAGGGGGCCCTGAATCAGGGCTCCCTTTAAAATACAAAAATTCACAGAAAGGGACAGAAAAATATGATGAAAACAATGGAAAAGAGACAGGAAGCAAGAAAGAACCAGGAGAGAACTTTAAAAAGAATGATGGCTTATCAGAAAAAAGCCGAGCAGATGGTCAGCAGGAAAAGAATGAACCATCACATGATCAGAAAGGGGTAAAAGCGTATGATGAACAGAAAAGAATTTTATGAATATGTCAAAGATAATGTAAAAGACTATTTGCCGGATTCATATCAGAATGGAGAAATCCGTATTGAAGAAGTTGCAAAAAATAATGGATTAAGGTTGACTGGCATTTCAATTCCACAGGGTGATCAAAGAGCTGTGCCGATGGTATATCTGGATTCTCTTTATATGGAATATGTCAATGGAAAAAATCTGGATTCCTGTGTGGGTGATGTGGCAGATATGCGTATTGAAGTGCAGGACAAAGCGGCATTTATCAATATGGGTCTTCCGGATATTTTGGATTATGAAAAAATGAAGGACAAATTACAGGTGAGAATCTGTGACCGGGAATGGAATGAAGAACGCCTGGCTGATAAAGTTGTTACCGAACATGGAGATTTTGCAGCATATTACGCAGTGAATGTGGAAGAAAACGAGGGAGGAATTGGTAGTATTCCGGTTACTGTCAATCTTATGAATGAATGGGGTGTGACAGCAGAACAAATCCAGGCAGATGCAGTGGCGGCAGACAGAAATCGTGGTGTTGTTTTGATGGACATGAATGAAATGATAAAATCCATGATTTTTGGTGAAGAAGCAGAAAATCTTTTGAATGAAAAACTGAATGTTGAAGCAATGGAAAATCCAATGTTCTGTCTTTCAAATGCACAAAAAATGAATGGTGCATCACTGTTACTGCAGGAAGATATTCGTAAGCAGATCGGTGAATGCCTGGGAAGTGATTATTTTGTTCTTCCCTCTTCAATTCATGAGGTGCTGATTCTTCCTGATAACGGAATGTTTGAAGTACCGGAATTAAATGCCATGGTACAGGAAGTCAATGAGACGCAGGTAGAGAGGCAGGAACAGCTTTCGGATAAGGTTCAGTTCTGTGATGGAAAGACAGCAGTTATGGAAAATGCCGAACGCAGGGAAGCACGTATTGAAAAAGCAAAAGAAGCAGAAAAAGCTGAGACAAAAGCGGTTTCAAAGGGGGGAATCCATGGAAGATTGGAGAAAGCCAAGGCAGAGATCAAAGCGAAAGAGGTAAATAAAGCCCCAAAGGATAAAGCTAAGAATCTTGCCGAAGTGTTATAAGCGTAACAGTAGTCAATAATTACGAGGGGACTGTGCCAAGCAGTCCCCGATTTTATGTAAAGGAGTAGCAGATGGCAAATAAATTATATGCAATGGAACAGCTGACGGAGGAAGTGGCAAAAGATATTGCAGTAAATCCGCAGGAGTGGATGCGATTCTTAGACACTGCATCCAGGTTGTACAAGTATACTTTTCCGGAACAGCTTTTAATTTATGCACAGCGGCCGGAAGCAACCGCCGTAGCATCTATGGAAATCTGGAATCAGAAAATGTTCCGATGGATTAAAAAAGGTTCCAAAGGAATCGCATTGATTGATAATACATCAGGACCAAAGGTAAAACTGAGATATGTGTTTGATGTGCAGGATACTTATAAAGTAAGAAATCTGGGAAAAGATCCACAGTTATGGAAGCTTTCAATGGAAGGTGAACAGTTGGTTGCAGATTATCTGCAGGAGCAGTTGTCTCTGGAAGAAACAGAAGGTGGACTTGCGGAAATTTTGCATCAGGTTGCAGAAGAAAGTGTACAGCAATGGCTTCCGGATGCAGAGGAAGAATTGAGGTTAAGTGTTGCAGGAACTTTTCTGGAAGACTTGGATGAACAAAATCAACATGTCGAATTTCGAGAACTTATGACGAATAGTGTCTGGTATCTTTTGATGAATCGTTGTGGATTAGACGTTCAAGAATATCTGGATGCTGAGGATTTTCGATATATTACAGATTTCAATCAATTGAAAGTACTTGGACATTTAGGAAGTGCAGTCAATGAAATAGGAAAACCGATTCTTATGCAGATTGGACGATATGTTCTGAATGATCTGGAAATGGACTTGAAAACGGTTGCAAAAGAAAAAGAAGTAGTTTATAATGAATTTAACACGTTAATTCGCAAAAGTAATGAAAAGAATATTAGAAATAAAGATGAAAATAAGGAGGAAATAGTCAATGAGAGAGATCACTTACAGTCAGAGTGGAGCGTATCAGATTCCGGATATCAGTCTGGAGGAGACGAGAGGAACCATCGGGAAATACGGAATGATGAGGAAAGAGTATCTGAGAAACCACAAAGTAGCCAGGTTCAACATTCTGACACTGCAGAACCGTCTGGACAGTCATCTGATGGAGATCGACAGTCAGGCAAGACAGAGAGTAGACAACCTGATGAACGAACTTCTGGAGAAAGATCCGGCACCGGACAAGATGGCAGACACAATGGCGTGGACCAGACACATGAACCAGATCAAAGCACAGGCAGAGGAACTGGTAATTCAGGAGATTATTTACAGTTAAGTCTGTTCCCAACAGAAGAGGAACAGTTAGGAGAAATAAGGAAAGCGGCAGCTGCATTAGGACAGCCAGCCGCTTTTCTTATTTCTGATGAAGTGGTAGACGATATTCTCCGAACAGGAAGCGGACAGAAAAATACGCTGTTTCACATTACTGCAAGATTGATCGAAGGTTTGGATAATGAAGAGATGCAAAGCTTCCTGAAAGATGAATATGGCACTGGAGGAAAAGGATTTACCATAGATGGGCAGAAAATCAGTATCTGGTACGACAACGATGGTATCCGTATCCGACGAGGTGACTCAGCAAGAAGAAACTTTGACCGTATCGTTACGTGGGAAGAAGTTGCTGACAGGATCCGAGATATGTATGAGGAGGGAAATTACGTTGATAATCTAATCTCCAATAATGCTATCGAGCAGGAACAGAAAGAAATGACAGATCTTCTGGCGCTTCATTTCCGTGATACAAATAGAAATACAGAAGAATACCGGTCTTATACTGATTGGCAGGATACCATTCGGAATGCCTGGCCAGATCCAGAAGGACAAAAAGAAATCTATCAGCAGTTTGAATGGTTACAAGCGGATATGAATGAAAATCCGAGTAATTATCATCGTTGGGAAATTCAGCACAATCCAGTATATTTTCAGCGTTATAGAGATCTCCAGAGGGAGCGTTCCTGGGTGAATCAGCAATTCAAGGTAGAGCGACCGGCACTGTCCTTTATCACACAGGATGAAATTGATGCAGTGTTAAGAAGAGGCGGCATTACAGCTGGAGGACGTAACCGAATCTATGAGTATTTCATGGAACATCATGATATGAAAGATGCAGCTGAGTTCCTGAAAAATGAATATGGAACAGGTGGTTCTTCACCCGGAATACCAGGAGCAGGTGCTTCTGACGCATCCCACGATGCAAAAGGATTAAAACTTGCGAAAGGGAAGATTGGCAACCCAGAGGTAGAAGTTTTATTAAAGTGGAACAAGGTCGCAGAACGTGTTCGCCAGTTAATCCGCACAGATGATTATTTGTCACCGGAAGAAATGGAAAAGTATGAAGAACGACAGGAAGCACGAAGACTGGCAGATTTGGAAGAAGCACAGCAGATGTTAGGAGAACAGCTGGAGCAGGATACTTTGACTGCTGAAGATATAACTGATTTGCGATTAGTTGATTCAGAATATATGTCCGGTACTAGAACAAAAATCCATGATTTTGATTGCAAAGTTAAAGGAGAAGCGAACCGGCTTCAATACACACTAGAATATCATGATGATGGAGAAGGTTTCACGATTCATACGGAAAAAGATGATATTTGGAATCGAATGTCAACGCAAGAATTGGAACGTTTGGATGTAAAACTTGGACAAGAAGTACTTTATTATCATTATCACAACAAAACAGTAAATGCGGATACCTTAGATAAATTACGGGAAATCAGGGAAGAAATCATGGAGGAAGAGTCCTCGTATTTTACGGCTATTTCTGAACGTGTGTGGACAGATCATGATAAAAAAGAAAAAGAATTATCGGGAGAAGTTGAGGTATCGAAAGAAAAAGAACCATTGAAAGAGATTAATGGAATAGCAGAACCGATTCAAGCATCGAACTTCCACATCACAGATGATGAACTTGGACAGGGAACACCGAAGGAGAAATTCCGAGCAAATATTATGGCAATCCAGTTGTTAAAGAAATGTGAGGATGAGAACCGCAATGCAACACCAGAGGAACAGGAAATCTTATCCAGGTACGTCGGCTGGGGAGGTCTTGCTGATGCATTTGATGAGACAAAAGCTGCATGGGAGACAGAATATCTGGAATTAAAGACGGTTCTTACACCAGAGGAATATGCGGCAGCCAGAGCTTCCACGTTAAATGCTCATTATACACAGCCGATTGTGATTGACAGTATGTATCAGGTGTTGGAGAATCTGGGATTTACAAAAGGAAATATCCTGGAGCCGTCTATGGGAGTCGGGAACTTCTTTGGAATGATTCCGGAGAATCTAAATCAGTCCAAACTCTATGGTGTGGAACTGGACAGTATCAGCGGCAGAATTGCAAAGCTACTTTATCCGGATGCCAATATTCAGATTAAAGGTTTTGAGAAGACTGATTATCCCAATGATTTCTTTGACGTGGCGATCGGAAATGTGCCATTCGGTGCATATAAGGTCAATGACCGTCAGTATGATCGCTACAATTTTATGGTCCATGATTACTTTCTCGCCAAGACGATAGATCAGTTACGTCCAGGCGGCGTGGCTGCGCTGATCACAACAAAGGGAACCATGGATAAGGCGTCACCGGAAGTCCGGAAATATCTGGCAGAGCGAGCAGATCTGCTAGGAGCAATCCGGATGCCTAACACAGCTTTTAAAGCAAATGCAGGAACAGAAGTCAGTGCGGATATTTTGTTTTTCCAGAAGCGTGAGAGTTTCACAAAAGAGATGCCAGACTGGGTAGATTTGGAGAGTGATGCAAATGGAATTACTATTAACAAGTATTTTGTTCAGCATCCAGAAATGATTCTTGGTGAGATGAAAGAAGTGTCCGGTCCGTATGGTATGGAAACAACCTGCACTCCAATGGAAGGAGCTGATTTGGAATTACAGTTACAAGAAGCTGTAAAACACATCAAGGGTAGCATGGCACCGGCAGTAGATGTGGAGTCAGAACTGGATGAGATGCCAGAGAGTATTCCGGCAGATCCGAATGTTAGAAATTACAGCTATACAGTTGTAGATGATCAGGTGTATTACCGTGTTAATTCTTTGATGAATCAGGTGAAAATGCCTGCCGCCACTGCAGAACGTGTAAAAGGCATGGTTGCAATCCGTGATACCGTTCGTGAGTTGATCGCCATGCAGATGGAGGAATCTGTCACAGACGAAGAAATCCAGAAACAGCAGAAGAAACTGAATCAGGTATATGATACTTACACAACAAAGTATGGAGTCGTTGGAAGTAATGCTAACAAACGTGCATTTTCTGATGACTCTTCTTATTGTCTGCTGTGTTCACTGGAAGACTTGAATGAAGATGGAACATTGAAGCGGAAAGCGGACATGTTCACCAAACGAACCATCAAAAAGGCGGTCGCTGTGACAAGCGTGGAGACAGCCACAGAAGCACTTGCATTGTCTCTTAATGAAAGGGCAAAGGTAGACCTTCCTTATATGGCACAGCTGACTGGAAAGACCGAAGAGAAGATCACAGAAGAATTGGTCGGGGTTATCTTCAAAAATCCACTGACAGACCAGTGGGAAAGCGGAGATGAATATCTGTCCGGGAATGTCAGAGATAAATTAAATACTGCGAGAACCCTTGCAGAGAATCGTCTGGAATTTATACCGAACGTCCGTGCATTAGAGGCAGTTCAGCCGAGAGATCTGGAAGCATCAGAGATTGAAGTGCGTATCGGAGCAACATGGATTGAGCCATCGGATTATCAGGATTTTATGCAGGAAACATTGCATACACCATGGTATCTACTTCAGAAAGAAATACAGGTAAAGTATTCCGAAGTAAACGGAGAATGGAGAGTTACAGGAAAGAATGCGGATAGTCCGAGAAATGCATTAGCATATGCAACTTTTGGCACTGCAAGGGCAAATGCCTACCGAATTCTGGAAGATACCTTAAATCTAAAAGATATTAGAATTTATGATAAAGTCGTAAATGATAATGGGGATGAAGTGCGAGTTTTGAATAAAAAAGAGACTATGTTGGCATCACAAAAGCAGGATGCCATGAAAGCAGCATTTAAAGACTGGATTTTTAAAGATCAGCAGAGGCGTGAACGACTGGTAAAGGTGTACAATGAACGATTTAACAGTATCCGTCCCCGTGAATACGATGGTAGTCATTTGACCTTCCCAGGAATGAACCCAGAAATAGAACTTCGTCCGCATCAGAAAAATGCTGTTGCACACCAGCTTTACGGAGAGAATGTGCTTCTTGCTCATGTGGTAGGAGCTGGGAAGACCTACGAAATGGTAGCGGCGGCAATGGAGAGCAAACGTTTGGGATTATCTCAGAAAAATCTTTTTGTAGTTCCGAACCATTTGACAGAGCAGTGGGGTGCTGAGTTCCTGCAGTTATATCCGGGAGCAAATATTTTGGTGGCAACCAAGAAAGATTTTGAACCGGCAAACCGGAAAAAGTTCTGTGCTCGGATCGCTATGGGAAATTATGATGCCATTATCATTGGACATTCCCAGTTTGAGCGTATTCCAATATCTGATGAGCGGCAGGAAGCCATGCTTCAAAGGCAGATTGATGATCTGGAAATGGCAATTCAGAGCGCAAGGTATGAGCAGGATGGTGGACGTTATACCGTCAAACAAATTGAAAAGACCAGAAAGACACTGCAGACAAGGTTGGAGAAATTAAATCAGAAAGAGAAAAAAGATCAGGTAGTTACGTTTGAAGAACTGGGAGTGGATCACTTGTATGTAGATGAAGCACACAGCTATAAAAATGCATTTCTCTATACAAAAATGAGAAATGTAGCCGGGATTGCACAGAATGAAGCACAGAAGTCGGCGGATATGTTCAATAAGTGTCAATATCTGGATGAGATTACCGGTGGAAAAGGCATTACCTTTGCTACAGGTACACCGATCAGCAATAGCATGACAGAATTATATGTTATGCAACGGTATCTGCAGAACAGCAAATTACAAAATATGGGACTTGGATTGTTTGATTCATGGGCCTCTACTTTTGGAGAGGTTGTAACGAGCATTGAGCTTGCACCGGAGGGAACAGGCTACCGTGCAAAGTCAAGATTTGCAAGATTCTATAATATTCCGGAACTGATGAATATGTTTAAGGAGATTGCAGATATCAAAACTTCCGATCAATTAAAGCTTCCAGTGCCGGAAGCGGAATATGAAACAGTGGTGCTGAAACCAACGGAACAGCAGAAAGAAATCGTAGAAAGTCTGGGAGAACGTGCAGAAGTTGTCAGAAACGGAGGGGTAGATGCCTCTGTCGATAATATGCTAAAAATCACCAATGACGGAAGGAAGTTAGCATTGGATCAGCGTTTGGTGAATGAATTATTGCCAGATAATCCAGAAAGTAAAATATCAGTTTGTGCAGAGAAAAGCTATGAAATATGGAAAGACACAGCAGCACAGAAATCCGCACAGTTGATTTTCTGTGATTTGAGCACACCAAAAGGTGATGGCAGTTTCAATGTTTATGATGACTTGAAGCAAAAACTGATGGAGAAAGGTGTACCGGAAAAAGAGATTGCTTTTATTCATGATGCAAATACAGAAGCAAAGAAGACGGAGCTGTTTGGAAAAGTGAAATCCGGGCAGGTTCGTTTTTTAATTGGTTCGACAGCAAAAATGGGTGCAGGAACCAATGTACAGGATCGTCTAATTGCCCTGCATCATCTGGATATTGGCTGGAAACCATCTGACTTGGAACAGAGGGAAGGACGTATCATCCGTCAGGGAAACCATAATAAAAAGGTTCATATCTTCCGGTATGTAACAGAATCCACATTCGACAGTTATATGTGGCAGTTGATTGAGAATAAGCAGAAATTCATTTCTCAGATTATGACCAGCAAAGAACCTGTGCGAAGTTGTGAAGATGTGGATGAAGCGGCACTTTCTTATGCGGAGGTCAAAGCCCTTGCAACCGGAAATCCGGCAGTAAAAGAGAAGATGGCATTGGATGTGGATGTGGCGAAATTAAAGCTTTTAAAAGCGAACCACATGAATAACCAATACCGCCTGGAAGATGATATTGCAAGGAATTTTCCACAACAGATTGCAAAACTGACGGAAATCATAGACAGCTACAAGGCAGACATCGCTCATTATTCTGAGCATAAAATCACAGATCCAGAGCAGTTTACTATGAAAATCGGAGGAAAGGTATTTACAGAGAAGAAGGAAGCAGGAGCCGCTCTTCTGGCAGTATGTAAAGATATTAAAGCAGTAGATGCTGCGATGGATATCGGAAACTATCAGGGATTCAATATGAGGATTCAGTTTGATAGCTGGAGTAAAGAATTTATTCTGTCTGTCAAGCATGAGGCTGTCTCGAAAGTTCATCTTGGAGCAGATGCACTTGGAAATATTACTCGTATCAACAATCTCTTGGACAGTTATCCAGAGAAGCTTTCCGAAGCACAACAAAGACTGGAAACAGTGTATGAACAGTTGGCAAATGCGAAAGAAGAAGTAGGGAAACCATTTCAAAAAGATGCAGAATTAAATCAGATGTTGGAGAGATTGGCAGAATTAAATGCATTGCTGAATATGGATGAGCGAGAAGAAAATGCGAAAGAAGCAGAGGTGGTCGAAGCATCAGAAGTGAACAAAGACAGAACTGTACGTGGTTCGATTCATGAAAAATTACAGATATACAAAGAAAAGAATCAACGAGAAAGCGAGAATGGCAAGATCAGTAGAAATCATGATTTTGGCTTGGAGTAAGAAATTAAAGAAGTAATGGCATAATTGGTGGGACTATAAGTTCCGCCATTTTTTATGCCATAAATTAGAAATACGAGGAGGAATGGATATGGCAATGAACAGAACATTAGGAATGGAAGCACAGAAAATGCAGGGCTATGTTCAGGAGCAGATTGAACGGAGAGAACGAAGAGGCATTGTATTTTCAGACGAAATAAAGGAAGCCATTTTCGACTATGCTCTTTTAATTGGGAATGAAGATTCTGTGAGAAAACTGGTACGTGATCTGGCAGATGCAATCAGTGAATCGCAGGAAGAGAAAGTAGAAGATTTATTATACGATGCCAGACAGGAGATACAAGAACTTCCAGATCCAACAGTTGGAAAGTTGGAATTACTTGATTATGGGTATACAGCAAATAATATGGTTCCGCTTAGAAAAGAAGCTGCTCTGGAATATCACCGCACCGGATCAAAGATATATTGTCTTGGGAGCGATGGAAGTCAGGGAGAATATGCAAGCAGAGAAATGATTGAAGCACATGATGGCTTGTATGGTATGGAGAACCAGGAGTGGATGCGAAGAACGGTTTATGATAGAGATTTTGATTCAGAAGATATGGGAATGTTGCAGGAAGCAATGGCTGTGATTGATAGAGAGGAAGCATTGAAATTATACGATGCAGGAGCAGATATTTATCTGATCACTAGTTTTTCAACACCACAATTTGTGACAGAAAGAATGGAGATTGAGCGTGGACCAGAGCATTATCAGTTACCAATGACCGAACGTGAACATTTCCGAGATCTGGAATGGCAGATGAAGAAATATCCGCAGTTACAGTCACTAAAAGAAGCAGAGTTGCTGATTGGAACAAAGCCGGTATTTGGAATCTATCAGATTAGAGATGATTCTGCAGGGACAGCCTATGCATTTAGAAACATGAATTTTATTGAAAGTCATGACCTGCAGGTGCGAAAAGAAGATTATAAGCTGGTTTATGTGGGAGAGTTACAGGGGAATGTTTCATTAGAGGATATCTTTGAACGGTTTAACATTCATCGCCCGGAGGACTTTCGGGGACATTCATTGTCAGTGAGCGATATTGTAGTTTTGAACAACGGGGAAAAGGTGACGGCTCATTTTGTGGACAGCATTAGTTTTCAGGAATTGGATAACTTCCTTGATTTAGAAGAACATTCAATGGAAGAATTGGCATATCAGGTAGGCGAGCGATATTTTGCGATTCAGGTCACAGAGGAAGGGTATGACTATTCTTTCTATGATGAAGAATTCCGATTGATGGATGGTGGCGTCTATGAAAACGATGAAATTTCTATTGAAGAAGCAACAGATGAGATTCTGGAAGAGGAAGGTTGGACCGAAGAAAGAGTTCCAGGAGATTATGAACAGCTGATGGAAAAGGTTGAAGAAATGGATGAAATTGTGTTGGCAGAGATCCAGAATAGCCAGGGAGAATATAAGCCGTTGGCAAAGGTGGAGGAACTGGAAGAGGCAAATTATAACATGATTGATAACGTTCTCAACAATATGCCACCAAAGAAAGAACCGTATCTGGAATACTTTGCCGCAGAATGTGATGAGTTCCATGATA
>OBCY01000030.1_pt1 | contig 32710 bp, 37 predicted proteins | sample 1496051 | NCBI WGS metagenome assembly OBCY01 (sample SAMN01760917, study PRJEB22395) | human gut metagenome | reverse complement strand
TTTTGTCAAAAAAGGGCAACGCCCTTTTTTGACAAGCTAAAATCCCTTGACCGTGCCGGTCAAGGGATTTTTCAGGTGTTACAGGCTCTTTTGGCTTACAGATACTTGCGCATGCCATCAGTAGCCACGGAAGCGTCGGCGGTAAGGGTCACGGTGAACTTCACGGTGTTGGCGTCGCTGAACTTGTCCAGCCAGCACAGGAACTTTTCTACGGCGGTGAAGTCCTCGCTATGTACGATCTTGCAGAGGTTGTCCACATAGACGTGGGAAATATCGTAATTGCCCGCATACAGACCGCTGATGAAGCCCCGCAGGCACTCAAAAGAATCCAGGTGGTATTCACCAGCATTGACCAGACGCACGCTGGACTTGATATCGTACGTCATATCAGCGCCGGGCTCGATGCAGACGACACAGCCGCCCTCCTCGGCCACGGAGGCATGAACCAGCTCGATGAGCTGCTTGGTCTTGCCTGCGCCGTTGTCGCCCATAATCAATCTAACCATAAGAGATCACTCCTTTTGCATATATGTATACCATACCATAACTCGACGGAAATGGCAATGGGAAAATATACGGTTTTTTACCGGCCCAGCTTTTCCCGCAGGGCCTTGCCCATGTCCTCATAGCCGGGCTTTCCCAGCAGGGCGAACATATTCTTCTTGTAGGCCTCCACGCCGGGCTGATCGAAGGGGTTCACGTCCAGCAGATAGCCGGACAGGCCGCAGGCGTATTCAAAGAAGTAGATCAGCTGCCCCAGGGTGTCTGCGTCCAGTGCCCCGCAGCGCAGGATGATGTTGGGCACGCCGCCCTCCTCATGGGCCAGCAGGGTGCCGTCCATGGCCTGGGTGCGGATAAAGTCCATGGTTTTTCCGGCCAGGAAGTTCAGCCCGTCGCCGTCGGCGGCATCGAAGGGCACCGCGCTCTCCCCTGCCTCCGGGTCAAAGCGCACCACCGTTTCAAACAGGTGCCGCTCGCCCTGCTGGATATACTGCCCCATGGAGTGCAGGTCGGCGGTAAATTCCACGCTGGCGGGGAAAAGCCCCTTGCTCTCCTTGCCCTCGGACTCGCCGTACAGCTGCTTCCACCACTCGGACATAAACCGGAAGGCAGGCTCATAGGCCGCCAGAACCTCGATCTTCTTTCCGGCGCGATAGAGCTGATACCGGGCTCCGGCATACTGCCAGGCGGGATTCTGCTCCATATCCCCGGCGGTGCAGACCTCCTGCATCCGGGCCGCGCCCTGCATCAGCGCCTGAATATCCACTCCGGCCACGGCGATGGGCAGCAGGCCCACGGCGGTGAGCACGCTGTATCGTCCGCCGATGTCATCGGGCACCACAAAGCTCTCATACCCGGCCTGGACGGCCAGGGCTTTCAGCGCGCCCTTGTGCCGGTCGGTGGTGGCGTAAATGCGCTTTGCCGCCCCCTCCGGGCCGTATTTCTTCTCCAGCAGCTCCCGGAAGAACCGGAAGGCCACGGCAGGCTCCGTGGTGGTGCCGGACTTGGAGATGACGTTCACGGAGAAGTCCACCCCCTCCAGCAGCTCCATCGTCTCCCGCAGCTGCCGGTCGGACAGGCCGTTGCCCACGAAATAGATGTTGGGCGTGTTCTTCCGCTTCAGATTATAGTTGGGGGAGCACAGGCACTCGATAACGCCCCGGGCCCCCAGATAGGACCCGCCGATGCCGATGACCACCAGGGCCTGGGAATCGCTCTGGATGCGCCGGGCCGCCGCCTGGATGCGGGCGAACTCCTCCCGGTCGTATTCCTGGGGCAGGCGCACCCAGCCGGTGAACTCGCCGCCGGGGCCGTCGCTCTTCTGCAAATGATTGTGGGCAATGCGCAGCCGGGGCGCCAGCGCCGCCTCATAGGGCAGCGCGATAAAATGCCGCATGTGGGTCAGGTCCACCTGGATCATAGAGATTACCTCCTATGTGTATCGGATTTATCCATCATCTCGTATCTTACCGCTTTTCCCCGGAAAATACAAGGGGATACCCGTCGAAACGGTGAAAATCTTATCACCCGCAGAAGCACATGGTCCGGGCCAGGCGCAGCAGCATCTGCCCGAAGGTCAGCTTTTCCACGGTCTCCGCCGCCCGGATGGGAACCTCCAGCACCGTCTCCCCGTTCTGGGTCACCGTCAGCGTACCCAGCACGTCTCCCTGCCGCACCGGGGCCTCCGCAGACTCCGGCAGGGTCACGGTCTGTTCCAGCCCCTGAAGCCGGGATTTTTCCGCCAGCAGCAGGCCCTCCGCCGGGTCCACCCGGGGCTGCACCGTTCCCTGGGCCCCCAGCTGCACCGGCACCGGCGGCAGCGGCTCCTCCGGAGACGCATGCACCAGGCCGTAGGTGGAGAACCCGTAGTTCAGCAGGGCCTTGGCGTCCTCGAACCGCTGCTGCCCCGAGGGGGATTTCAGCACCACGGCGATCAGCTCCATGCCCTCCCGCTCCGCCGTGGCGGAGATGCAGTATCTGGCGGAGTCCGTGGAGCCGGTTTTCAGCCCCGTGGCCCCCTCGTAAAACCGGATGAGCTTGTTGGTGTTGGACAGCTGAAACTGTCCGTCCCGCAGGGTGTCCATCCAGATGGTGGTAAACCGCCGGATGTCCGGGTGATTCACGATCAGCTCCCGGGACATCACGGCGATGTCCCAGGCGCTGGTAACGTGCCCCTCCGCCGGAAGGCCGGTGCAGTTGACGAAATGGGTGTCCTGCATCCCCAGCTCCCGGGCCCGGTTGTTCATCCGCTCCACAAACAGCTCCGTGACCCCCGCCGTCTTTTCCGCCAGGGCCACGGCGGCGTCGTTGCCGCTGGACACGCACACCCCCTTCAGCAGGTCCTCCACCGTGATGCTCTCCCCCTCGGACAGGAAGATCTGGCTGCCTCCCATGGAGGCGGCATAGGCGCTGACGGTGACGGCATCGTCATAGGACAGGGTCCCGCTGTCGATGGCCTCCATCACCAGCAGCAGGGTCATGACCTTGGTGACGCTGGCTGGCTCCATAGCCTGGTGCTCATTTTTGGCGTACAGCACCTGCCCCGTTTCCTTCTCCATCAGCAGCGCCGCCTCCGCCTGCACCGGCAGCTCCACGCCCCAGGCCCTTCCCGGCCACAGCGCCAGCAGCATCAGCAGGAGCATTGCGCCCCCGAGCCATTTTTTCATCAAAAGCCCCTCCCCTGTTTTTTCTTCACTGTATGCGCGGGGCCGGAAAACAAGAACGCCCCCCGCCCTATCCCCACAGATAGCGGCTCACAGGCCAGGCCAGCAGGGCAGACAGAGCGGCCTGGGCCGCCTTGGCAGCCAGATACGGCCCCAGAGGCAGATCCGTTCCGGACAGCACGGCGGCAGACTGCCCGTGGACCGACAGGCCGCCCCATCCCAGCAGCGCCGCCGCCCACACGAAGCCCGTGGGCGTGGCGGGCAGGGCCAGAATCCCCTGGGTCAGCTCCACCGCCCCGGACAGCAGCGGGTGGGACAGCCCCGTCAGCCGTGCCGTCAGCCGCAGCGCCGCCAGGAAAAACACCACAAAGCCGCAGATCTGCACCATGGCCCCTGCAGCATCCCGGACGGATCGGACAAAGGCGGCGGCAAAGGCCGGGGGCCGCACCCCGGCGGCATCCCGGCCCGGCGGCAGCGGACGGCGGGGCAGCACCAGGGCGATGCCCAGGGCTGCCAGCATGTGGACGGCCCACAGCAGTCCCCCGGCCCGGAGACTGCCGAAGCAGCCCAGGCCCGCCACGCCCAGAATAAACGCCGGGCCGCAGTTGTTGCAGAACAGCAGCAGGCGGCAGGCCTCCGGCCGGGATATCCGCTTCTCCCGGTACAGCTGGGCCACGGTGCGGGCTCCCACAGGATAGCTGCCCACCAGGCCCAGCAGAAACGCCCCGGCTCCGGCGGGGCCGCAGCCCAGCACCCGGGCCAGCAGCATCCGCCCCCGGCCCGGAGCCGCCCCGGCGTCCAGGGCCGTCAGCAGCCCCGATACCGCCAAAAACGGGAACAGCGCCGGAATCACCGACCCGGCGCACAGGGCCAGTCCCTCCCGGACGGCCCGGGCCGTGTCGGCGGAGCACAGCAGCAGCACCCCCAGCGCAGCCAGACATCCCAGCAGCCCCAGCTTTTCCCGCATGGCCGTCACCTCCCGCCTGAGTGTATGCCCCCCCGCCGGTGGGACATGCAAGTTTTTTCCCGGGGACGCATAGAGTTTACGGAATCGGAAGAAAGGCGGTGGCAGCGGTTTGGAAAAGGGATGGCTGACCCGGGCGGGACAGGCGGCCATGGAGCGGCTGGACCTGCCGGGGGATATCCAGCCGGGGGTGCCGCGGATGGAGCTGGTAGGCGACCGGGAATTTTTCATGACCCAGCACCGGGGCGTGCTGTCCTACACCACGGAGACGGTGGACATCGGCGGCGGAGACATGACGGTGCGGGTCATCGGAACTGATCTGCAGCTCATGGCCATGACGGAGGGAGAGCTGCGTCTGCGGGGACGCATCGCCGCCGTGGAGCTGCGGCGGCAGGGAGGGGACCATGTATAAAGCCGTGCTGAACTTCCTGCGGGGCCAGGTGCTGGTCCATATTGAAAGCGGCTGCCCGGAGCGGGTGGTGAATCTGTGCGCCGGGGCGGAGGTCCCCTTCTGGGACGTGCGGTGGCTGTCGCCGGTGGAGCTGACCCTGCGCACCACCCGCCGGGGACTGGCCCAGGTGCGTCAGGCGGCCCGGCAGGTGGGCGCAGCGGCCACGGTGCGGCGGGAGCAGGGGGCTCCCCTGCTGGCCCGGCGGCTGCGGCGGCGGTATGTGCTGCTGGCGGGCCTTCTGCTGACGGTGCTGCTGGTGCTGGAGGGAAACTTCACCATCTGGGAATTCCGGGTCAGCGGCAACGAGACGGTGCCGGACGAGGTGATCCTGCGTGCTCTGGAGGACTACGGCATCACCATCGGCACCCGGAGTCTGGACATCGACCAGAAGGACATGCGCAACCATGTGCTGCTGGAGCTGAAGGACGTGGTGTGGCTGGCGGTGAACGTGAAGGGCTGCGTGGCCCAGGTGCAGGTGGTGGAGCGGGTCCGGGGCCAGGCTGTGGTGGAGGACCGGCTCACCAATGTGGTGGCCCGGCGTCCGGGCCTGGTCACCCGGGTGGAGGCCCTGGGAGGCCAGGCCATGGTGCTGCCCGGAGCCACCGTTACCCAGGGGCAGCTGCTGATCTCCGGGGCGGTGGACCTGGACAACGGGGGTCTCCGGTGGCAGCGCGGCATGGGCCGGGTGTGGGCCCGGACCTGGTACGAGCTGACGGCGCAGGTTCCCCTGACAGTGTCGGAGAAGGGCGCCCCGGTCTCCTCCCGGACCCGGTATGCCCTGGATATCGGCAAAAAACGGATAAAATTCTATGGAAAGGGTAGCACACTGGGGGGAGACTGTGATAAAATAGTTCGGTATCACCCCGTGACCCTTTTGTGGGGCCTGCGGCTGCCCATTACGGTGGTGTCGGAGACGGTGACGTCCTGCGGCGGTACGCCGGTCCGTCGTCCGGTCCAGGAGGCCCGGGACGAGGGTGAGGCCCTGCTGCGGGACCGGCTGACCCGGCTGCTGGCGGATACCGGCACGGCGGAAAGCGTCCGGGTGGACGCGGTGGAGCAGGGCGGCTGGCTGACGGTGACCCTGCGGGCGGAGTGCCTGGAGGAGATCGGCCGGGAGGTCCCGCTGACGGACGACTGAAAAATATGGCTATACAATCTGGATATACAATAGGGAGGCATGCCCAATGGAACAGCGCATCGGCATCGAGCGCATGGAGGAGGCCATTAATCTGTTTGGCTCCTTTGACGAAAATATTCGCCTGCTGGAATCGGAATTCCAGGTAACGGTGGTAAACCGGGGCGGCGAGCTGGTGATCTCCGGTGAGCCGGAGAACGTCATGCTGGCGGAGAAGGCGGTGCAGGCCCTGCTGACCCTGTCCGCCAAGGGCGAGAGCATCAGCGAGCAGCATGTGCGGTATGTGGTGGGCCTGTGCCGCAGCGGCCAGTCCGAGCGCATCGGGGAGCTGACCCAGGACGTGATCTGCATCACGTCCAAGGGCCGCCCCGTGAAGCCCAAGACCATCGGCCAGAAGCAGTATGTGGACGCCATTCTGAAGGATACCGTCACCATCGGCGTGGGCCCTGCCGGCACCGGCAAAACCTATCTGGCAGTGGCGGCGGCGGTGGCCGCCTTCCGGGACAAGCAGGTCAACCGCATCATCCTGACCCGCCCCGCCGTGGAAGCCGGAGAGCGGCTGGGCTTCCTGCCCGGCGACCTGCAAAGCAAGGTGGACCCGTATCTGCGGCCCCTGTACGACGCCCTGTTCGATATGCTGGGGGCTGAGACGTACCAGAAATACCTGGAGCGGGGCAACATCGAGGTGGCCCCTCTGGCCTATATGCGGGGCCGCACCCTGGACGACAGCTTCATCATCCTGGACGAGGCCCAGAACACCAGCCGGGAGCAGATGAAAATGTTTCTGACCCGCATGGGCTTCGGCTCCAGGGTGGTCATCACCGGCGACATTACCCAGATCGACCTGCCCGGGGACAAGCCCAGCGGCCTGAAGGAGGCCATGAAGGTCCTGAAGGGGGTGGAGGGCGTGTCCATCTGCCAGCTGGGCAAGGCCGACGTGGTGCGGCATGTGATGGTCCAGCGCATTATCGAGGCATATGCCCGGTTTGAGGAGAAAAAGAAATGAGAAAGACCCACTATATTACCGTCACCGCCGACGTGCCCGGCGCCGCCAGCGACGCCAACTGCGCCCTGATCCGCCGCACCATCCGCACGGCTCTTTCCGCAGAGGGCGTCACGCTCCCCTGCGAGGTGGACGTGCTCCTGACGGATGACGACGGCATCCATCAGATCAACCGCGACATGCGGCAGGTGGACCGCCCCACCGACGTGCTGAGCTTTCCGGAGTTCGGCCTTGTCCCCGGCGAGCACCCGGGCCCCGGGGACGCGGATCCCGGCACGGGGCTCATCCCCCTGGGGGACATGGTGCTGTCCATGGAGCGGGTGTCGGCCCAGGCCAAGGAATTTGGCCACTCTAAGCGGCGGGAGCTGGCCTATCTGGTGACCCACTCGGTGCTGCACCTGCTGGGCTACGACCACCTGGACGAGGGGCCTATGAAGGCTCAGATGCGAGGCCGGGAGGAGGCCATCATGGCCCTGCTGGGCCTGGAACGGTAAGAAAAAAAGGAGAACTGCCATGAAAACACGAATCGTATGCGCCCTGCTGCTGGCGCTGATGCTGCTGGCCCTGGCGGGCTGCGGCAAAAAAGAGGATCATCCCCAGCCGGAGGACCCCAACGTCACCCAGGAGGAGGAAGCGGTGCCGGTGCACCTGGTATGCAGCAACGGCTCCATTACCCTGCGCTTTTCCCTGGAGGAGGGCCACTGGCTGTGGGCCGACGACAAGACCTTCCCCCTGGACGAGAGCTATGCCCTGGCCCTGCTGGACACGGTGCAGGGCATCGAGCACCTGCCCCCGGTCACCACCGCCGCCCAGCTGGCGGACTATGGGCTGGACAGCCCCACCAAATACGTCACCGTCACCGACAGCCAGGGCGCATCCGTCACCTACCGCCTGGGCAAGGAGTCCGACGGCAGCGTGTATGTATACCGGGAGGGGGCCGAGGCCACGGTATACGCCGTGCCGGACCTGGTGAGCCAGATCGGCCGCAGCATCTATGACATGATGGCCCTGCCGGAGCTGCCCCAGCTGACGGCGGAGAATGTCACCTCCCTGACCGTCACCGCCGGAGAGCGCACCCTGACCCTGACTCCTGCGGAGGGGGCCTGGACCGCCGACGGCCGGGATGTAACGGATCAGCTGGCGGACCTGACCGCCTGGCTGGGGGACATGCACCTGGCGGCCTGTGTGGACTGGCGGCCCAGCGCCGGGGCTGCGGCCCTGTGCGGCCTGGACAAGCCCGCCGTGACCCTGACGGCGGCATACACCCACGCCGGGGCCGACCGCAGCCTTACCCTGACGGTAGGCGGTCAGCGGGGCGCAGGCTATTGCGTCACCGTTTCCGATGACGATACGGTTTATCTTATGAGCGCGGAGGCTCTGGCCCCGCTGCTGACCCTGGCCCAGTCGGGCCTGGAATAAGAGGGGGCGCCCCATGCGGCTGCTTGTGATCGAGGATGAAAAGCGCCTGGCCCAGAACCTGGCGGAGCTGCTGCGGCGGCAGGGATACACCGTGGACGTCAGCAGCGACGGCGTCTCCGGCTACGACAACGCCGTGACGGATATCTATGACCTGATCCTGCTGGACGCCATGCTGCCGGGGATGGACGGCTTCACCCTGCTGCGGAGGCTGCGCACCGGGGGCCATGCCGTGCCGGTGCTGATGCTGACGGCCCGCAGCGACGTAGCCGACCGGGTCCAGGGCCTGGACTGCGGCGCGGACTACTATCTGACCAAGCCCTTCGAGCCCGACGAGCTGCTGGCCTGCATCCGTTCCCTGCTGCGCCGGGGCGGCGGCGAGGCCAAAACCGACGATGCCATTGCCTTCGGGGACCTGCGGCTGGAGCCGAGAACGTTCCAGCTGTCCTGCGGGGAGCGGTCCCTGCGGCTGAGCCGCCGGGAATACGATATGCTGGAGCTGCTGCTGCGCAGCCAGGGCCGCGTGGTGCCCAAGGAGCAGCTGCTGCTGAAGGTGTGGGGCTATGATTCCGACGCCGAGGACAACAACGTGGAGGTATACATCTCCTTCCTGCGGCGGAAGCTGACCCATCTGCACTCCGCCGTGTCCATCCGCACCCGCCGGATGGTGGGGTACTATCTGGAGGTGGAGGCATGATCCGCCGCCTTCGCTGGAAGATCGTGGCCATCAACATGGCCATGGTGACGGCGGTGCTGCTGGCGGTGTTCGCCGGGGTGCTGCTGTCCAGCCGGGCCGCCGTGGAGCGCAGCGTGAACCAGCGGCTGCTTCAGGTGATCCAGACGGGACGGTATGACGCGTCCCTGCCCGGCCAGGGGTCCGCCCCCTGCTTTGTGGCGGACATATACCCCAGCGGCACCGTGCGCCTGTCCGGCAGCAGCTATTACCAGCTGGACGACCAGGACGCCGTGGCGGACATTGTCACCGCCTGCCTGGAGCAGGGCAGCGAATCCGGTGTCCTGCGGGCGTATCACCTGCGCTATCTCCGGGCCGACGGCCCCCTGTATACCCGCATCGCCTTTACCGACGCCGCCCAGGAGGACGCCACCCTCCGGGCGGTGGTGAAAATGTGCCTGATCGTAGGCGTGGCGGCCCTGGCGGTGCTGCTGGGATGCAGCTGGCTGCTGGCGGGTCTGGCCGCCCGGCCTGTGGCCCGCTCTCTGGACCAGCAGCGCCGGTTCCTGTCCGACGCATCCCACGAGCTGAAGACCCCGCTGACGGTGATCCTGTCCTCGGCGGACCTGATGCAGCAGACGGATGTGCAGCCGGATCAGCAGCCCTATGTGGACAATATCCGCTGGTCCGGACGGCGGATGAAGCGCCTGGTGGAGGATATGCTGACGCTGTCCCGGGCCGATGACGGGCGGCTGAAGGCCGCCATGACCCCGGTGGACCTGTCCGACGCCATGGAGGATACGGCCCTGCGCTTCGAGCCCGTGGCCTTCGAGGCCGGACGCCGGCTGGACTATGACATTGCCCCGGGCATCGCCGTCACCGGCAGCCGGGACCAATTGCAACAGGTGGCGGGGGTCCTGCTGGACAACGCCATCAAATACGCCCCCCAGGGGGCACAGGTCCGCATGACCCTGGTCCAGGCGGACCGAAAGGCCGTGCTGACGGTGGAAAACGGCGGCCCGCCCATCCCGGCGGAGGTGCTGCCCCACCTGTTTGAGCGGTTCTACCGGGCCGACGGCAGCCGCACCCAGGGAGGCTTCGGCCTGGGCCTGTCCATTGCCCAGGCCATCGTCCGGGAGCATCAGGGGATCATCCGCTGCGAAAGCGACGCCCGCTCCACCCGTTTCATTGTGACTCTCCCGCTGGGCGGGAGGAAATAACTGTCTGTCAGAAGAAGGAAATACCATGTTTGATCTCATCATCCGGGGCGGCGCCGTGTACGACGGCACAGGCCGTCCCGCCCGTTGGGCCGACGTGGCGGTGTCCGGCGGCAAAATCGCCGCGGTGGAGCCGCTGCCCCAGGCCCGGGCCGCCCGGGTCATCGACGCCCGGGGCAAATGGGTAACTCCCGGCTTTATCGACATCCATCGCCACGCCGACGCCGCGGCCTTCCGCCCGGGCTTCGGGGAGCTGGAGCTGCGCCAGGGGCTCACCACCATCGTCAACGGCAACTGCGGCCTGTCCTGCGCTCCGGTGGGGCCGGAAAATCTCCCTGCCATCCTGTCGTATCTGGAGCCCATCTGCGGCCGGGTGCCGCCGGAGGCGGCACAGGAGACTCTGGCGGGGTATTTTGCCGCCCAGCCTGCCGCTCCCCTGCACACGGGGATGCTGGTGGGAGCCGGTACCGTCCGGGCCAGCGCGGCCGGGTACCAGGTCCAGCGGCTGGAGCCGGCGCATTATGCCGCCATCCACCGGCGGCTGGAGCAGGCCCTGTCCGACGGTGCCCTGGGGGTATCCCTGGGTCTGGGCTACGCGCCGGAGTGCTTCTATACCACCCATGAGCTGATCCGGGCCCTGGCCCCCCTGGCGGGGCAGAGCATCCCCATCACCGTCCACATGCGCCAGGAGGGCGGCGGCGTGGTAACGGCCACCCAGGAGATGGTGGAGGTGGCCCGGGCCCTGAAGGCCCCGGTGCATATCTCCCACCTGAAGGCCATGGGCCGGGACAACTGGCGCAGCAAGGTGCCCCAGGTGCTGGCCCTGCTGGACCGGGCCCGCCAGGAGGGGCTGGACCTGTCCTGCGACGTGTATCCCTACACCGCCGGGTCCACCCAGCTGCTGCACATTCTGCCGCCGGAGTTTCTGGCCGGGGGCATGGAAGCCATTGTCCGCCGTCTGGGGGACCCGGACCAGCGCCGCCAGCTGGCCCGCCGCATCGAAAGCGGCGACGGCTTTGACGACATCGCCAAGCTGGCGGGCTGGGACGGCATTTTCCTCACCAGTCTCCACTGCCCGGAGGATCACCCCTACCAGGGCATGAGCCTTGCCCGGATCGCCGCCCTGACGGGCCAGGATCCCCTGACCTGCTGCTGCGACCTGCTGGTGCGGGAGCAGGGAGAGATCACCATGATCGACTTCATGGCCGACGAGGAGGACATAGCCGCCATTCTGCGGGACCCCTTCTCCAACCTGATCTCCGACTCCACCTATCCCACCGAGGGACAGCCTCATCCCCGGGTATACGGAACCTTTGTCCACCTGCTGACCCGGTTCGTCCGGGAGCGGGGCGACCTGACGCCGGAGGCGGCCATCCACAAGATGACAGGCCGTCCGGCAGCGGTGCTGGGCATGCCTGACCGGGGTGTGCTGGCCCCGGGAGCCCAGGCGGATATCAACATATTTGCCCCGGAGGACCTGCGGGAGCCCGGGACGTATCAGGACCCCTGCCGCATGGCGGAGGGGATGGACACCGTGCTGGTGGCCGGCGTCCCGGTCATCGACGGCGGCGTATACACCGGCGCCATGGCCGGACGCATTGTCAGGAGGTAATCGTATGCTGGAAGCACTCATTGAAATCGTTCGCCGGGCGGGGGACATGGTCCTCTCCGCCCACGATATCCAGAATGTCACCCGGGAAAAGCACGGCCCCGCGGACCTGGTAACCCAATATGACGAGGCCGTGCAGGCGTTTCTGCGCCGGGAGCTGCTGCGCCTGCTGCCGGAGGCGGATTTCTTCGGCGAGGAGGGGGAGCATCCCGCCCTGACCCGGCCCTGGGTCTTTGTGGTGGACCCCATCGACGGCACCACCAACTTCACCCGCCGCATGAACTACAGCAGCATCTCCGTGGCCCTGGTCCACAATGGCCAGACGGAGTACGGCGTGGTGTACAACCCCTATGTGGACGAGCTGTTCGCCGCCCGGCGGGGCCATGGGGCCACCCTCAACGGCGCCCCCATTCACGTCAGCGGCAACGACGTGCCCCATGCCATTGTGGTGTGCGGCTCCACCATCTATGACCGGATGTATACGGACCGGAACTTCTCCATCCTGCGCCGGCTGTATGACCGGTGCCTGGACTACCGGCGCTTTGCCTCGGCGGCCCTGGACTGCTGCCAGATCGCGGCAGGCCGGGCGGAGATCTTCTTCGAGTGCCGCCTGTCCCCCTGGGACTATGCCGCCGGGACGCTCATCGCCCAGGAGGCCGGAGCCACCGCCACCCGCCTGGAGGGCGGCCCCATGGACCCGCTCCACGCCGGGTCGGTGTTCATCACCAACGGCGTGTGCCACAGCGTCCTCTCCGAACTCCAGCAGTAAAAATGAAAAATGGCTGCCCGAGAAGGGCAGCCATTTTTCGTATTTACCGGATCATACCGGCGCGCAGGAATCCTGGTCCACGCCGCTGCGGTACTCGTTGGGAGACACGCCGATCACGTCCCGGAAGGCCCGCGCAAACTTGCTGGCGTTGTCATAGCCAAACTGCCCGGCGATGTCCAGCACCGTCCGGTCCGTGGACCGCAGCAGCTCCGCCGCGCCGTGCATTTTCTGCAAGCGCAGCCACGCGGCGGGACTCCGGCCGTAAACCCCCTGAAAGCTGGCCCTGATCTGGGCGGCGGAGGCCCCGAAGTGCCGGGACAGGTCCTGGGTGGTCACCTTGCTCTCGGTGTTGGCCAGCAGATAATCCGCCGTCTTTCTGGCCAGAGACACCTGTCCCCGGGTCAGCCCCGGGACCGCCTGCGGAACGGGAGACACCTCCAGAGCGCTGAGAAACAGCAGCAGCTCCAGCACCTTCACCTTCAGATACCCCTGCCGCAGATCCTCCGGCACATGGTACAGCTCCGAGAATACGTGCTCCACCCGCCGGGAGGACCGTGCGGCGAAATACCCCCCGGCAGCGCAGAATTTCTCCGCCAGGGCGGCGGGCTGCACCTCCACGTCCTCCAGAAAGCAGGACAGACACCGGGGCGCCCGCCGGGGATCCACGGTAACGGTAACGCCGTGATAGTGCCCGGTGGGAAACGTGGCCGCGGTGGGCAGCACGTCCTGCCTTGCCACGGACAGGTCCCCCGGAGCCAGGTAAAAATACCGGTCCCCCAGGCGATACTCCATGCGTCCCTCCCGGCAATGGCTGATCTCCAGAGCTCCGGGGGCGGCGGGGTCCATGGGACAGGACCCCGCGTGGACGTCGTGATAGCGGATGTCAATGCCCGGAAACACCGGATAAAGCGTCACCGCCGCCCGGCCCCCGTCCGGGGTCTCCCGGCGGACGGTGCGCCCCGGCAGCGGTGCGGCGTCACGCAGACATGAGTGCGTCATGCCTTACTTTTTCAGGTGGCCCAACAGGCCGCGCTTTTCCACGGGACGGGACACCACGTCCAGGGCCTTGTAGCCGGTGGCGTTGATGACCTGGCGCAGCTGCGCCTGATCCAGGGCCTCCTGGGACCGGATCACCGTCCGGCCCTTGCTGTGGGACGAGGACACCTTCCTCACCTGGAAATGGCTGCGGATGGCGTCGTTGATGTGCCCCTCGCACATGCCGCACATCATGCCGTCCACCTTGACAATGGTTTCGATCATGGATCATTACCTCCTTGGAAAATGCAAAAGCAGTTTACTCCGCCGCCCGCAGCCGGTCCCGGAGCTGGGGCAGCCGGTCCTGGGCCTGCGCCAGGATGGCATAGGCCGCCGTCTGACAGGCGTCCTCCTCCAGGCCCAGCGCCTCCTGCATCCGGCGGCACAGGGGGCCGAAACACGCGGCATAGCCTGCGGCGGCGCTGCGGCCCTCCCGGGTCAGATACACCGTGCCGTACCGCTCCTTTTCCACCAGGCCCGCCTGGCAGAGATTCTGGAGCATGGAGTGGGCGCTGGGCTTGGACACATTCATCCGGGCGGCGATCTCCACGGAGCGGACGCCCTTGCCCTCCCGGCACAGGTCGTCCAGAACCAGCAGATATTTGATGGCTGCCGGCGTCATGCCCGGCGTGCAATTAGACATATCTAACCTCTTGGGTGAAGGGGTGGGGGAAGACGCGGAGCTGCCCACGTCTCCCCCCGGGTAAGAATCACGGCTGGCTGTGATGGCACTGGCCATGCATGGCGCAGTGGGCGCAGCCTGCGCCGCAGGAGGACTTTCCCTGCTTTTTCTGCCGGACCAGGCCGCGGATGATAAGGACTACAATGGCTAACAGGGCGATGCTGATGAGAATGGTGGAGAGGTTTGCGCTGATCCAATGCAGCATGGGTGATCACTCCTTTTCAGAATTGGCAGCTTGCGCTGCTCAGACCTTGGCGTTGAGCCTGGTGGCCTCCTTATAGGGGCGCACCAGCATGTAGACGATCAGGGCCAGAGCCGCCAGGGCGCCGATGAGGCCGATGACGTTCAGGTTGCCGGTAAACACATTGCCGAACTGGTTGATCATCAGGCCGACGAGATAGGCAAAGCCGCACTGATAGCCGATGGCGAACCAGGTCCACTTGCGGTTGTTCATCTCGCGCTTGATGGCGCCGATGGCCGCGAAGCAGGGGGCGCACAGGAGGTTAAATACCAGGAAGCTGTAGCCGCTGATGCCGTTGAAGGCCTGGGCGATGTTCTGGTACACGGTTCCGTCGCCGCCGCCATAGAGGATACCCAGAGTACCCACGATGTTTTCCTTGGCCACCAGGCCGGTGATGGAGGCCACGGCGGCCTCCCAGGTGCCCCAGCCCAGGGGCTTGAAGATCCAGGCGATGACACCGCCGATGGCAGCCAGGATGGAGGAGTCGATCTCACTCTCGTCCAGCATCCGGAAGGTGCCGTCCACCCAGCCGAAGTAGGTGGTGAACCACACGAAGATGGTGGACAGCAGGATGATGGTGCCGGCCTTCTTGATGAAGGACCAGCCGCGCTCCCACATGCTGCGCAGCACGTTGCCCAGAGTGGGCCAGTGATAGGCGGGCAGCTCCATCACGAAGGGAGCGGGGTCGCCGGAGAACATCCTGGTCTTTTTCAGCATGATGCCGGAGATGATGATGGCGGCCATGCCGATGAAGTAAGCAGAGGTGGACACCCATGCGCTGCCGCCGAAGATGGCGCCGGCGATCATGGCGATGAAGGGGACCTTGGCGCCGCAGGGGATGAAGGTGGTGGTCATAATGGTCATCCGGCGGTCGCGTTCATTTTCAATGGTACGGGAGGCCATGATACCGGGCACGCCGCAGCCCACGCCGATGAGCATGGGGATAAAGGACTTACCGGACAGGCCGAACTTGCGGAACACCCGATCCAGCACGAAGGCGATACGGGCCATGTAGCCGCAGGCCTCCAGGAAGGCCAGCATCAGGAACAGCACCAGCATCTGGGGCACGAAGCCCAGCACCGCGCCCACACCGGCCACGATACCGTCCAGGATCAGGCCGTTGAGCCAGTCCGCCGCACCGGCGGCCTCCAGGCCGTTGCCGATGAGCACAGGGATACCGGGGACCCACACGCCGTAGTCGGCGGGATCGGGAGCGTCAAAGCCGTTCTTCTCCAGGTAAGCCACGGCGTCCACATAGGTCATCTGGACCACATCGTCCCTCTTATCTGCGCCCTGAGGCAGGGTGTCGTAATAGGCGGTCATGGTGTTGATGGCCAGGATCTCCTCGTCCTCCACATCCACGGTGGCGGTGTCGGAGGTGGGCCGGAAGCTCTTCATGTCGCTCAGCAGGGTCTGGGCGTCAAAGCCGTCGGCCTCGGGGTCGATCTCGATGCCCAGGAAGGCGTCCACAGCCTGCACGGCGGCGGTGTATTCGTCGTTGGTCTCGTTATAGGCCTTGGAGCCGATGCCCAGCAGGTGCCAGCCGTCGCCGAACACGCCGTCGTTGGCCCAGTCGGTGGCGGGAGCGCCCACGGCCACCATGGCGATCCAGTACACCAGGAACATCACCGCCGCGAAGATGGGCAGGCCCAGCCACCGGTTGGTGACGATCTTGTCGATCTTGTCGGAGGCAGACAGCTGACCCTTGTTCTTCTGCTTATAGCAGCTCTTGATGATCTCGGCGATATAGACGTAGCGCTCGTTGGTGATGATGCTCTCGGCGTCGTCGTCCAGCTCCTTCTCGGCGGCCTGGATGTCCTGCTGGATGTGCTGCATCACGTCAGCGGGGATGTTCATCTTCTGCAGCACCTTGTCGTCGCGCTCAAAGATCTTGATGGCGTACCAGCGCTGCTGCTCCTCGGGCATGGTATGCACGGCAGCCTCCTCGATGTGGGCAATGGCGTGCTCCACGGGGCCGGAGAAGGTGTGCATGGGGATGGTCTTGGTCTTGTCCTGAGCGGCCTTCACGGCGGCCTCAGCGGCCTCCGTCACGCCGTCGCCCTTCAGTGCGGAGATCTCCACAATCTCGCAGCCCAGCTGGCGGGACAGCTCCTTCACGTTGATCTGGTCGCCGTTCTTGCGGACCACGTCCATCATGTTCACGGCGATGACCACGGGGATGCCCAGCTCGGTCAGCTGTGTGGTCAGATACAGGTTGCGCTCCAGGTTGGTGCCGTCGATGATGTTCAGAATGGCGTCGGGCCGCTCCTCGATCAGGTAATTCCGGGCCACCACCTCCTCCAAGGTGTAGGGGGACAGGGAGTAGATGCCGGGCAGGTCCATGATGACCACGTCATCATGCTTCTTCAGCTTGCCTTCCTTCTTCTCCACGGTGACGCCGGGCCAGTTGCCGACGAACTGGTTGGAGCCGGTCAGTGCATTGAACAGGGTGGTCTTACCGCAGTTCGGGTTGCCCGCCAGGGCAATTTTGATCTGCTTTTCCATATGATTCTCGTATCTCCTTTCCGGGATTATTCCACTTCGATCATTTCGGTGTCCGCCTTCCGCAGGCTCAGCTCATAGCCGCGGACGGTGACCTCCATGGGGTCGCCCAGAGGGGCTACCTTGCGGACAAACACCTGGGTGCCCCGGGTGATGCCCATATCCATGATGCGGCGCTTCACGGGACCCTCCCCGTGGAGCTTCACCACCTTGACGGTCTCGCCGATCTTGACGTCGCGCAGTGTTTTCATGTGGGTTCTCTCCTTTATCTTTTATTTGTTGTTTTTTCAGATCATGATCTTCCGGGCCATTTCCTCGCTGATGGCGATGCGGGCCTCCTTGACCTTCACGATCACGTTGCCGCCCAGGGCGGCCACCACCGTAACGGTACCCCCGGCCACAAAGCCCAGGTCCTCCAGGTGCTTCTTCACCTCGGCATTGCCGCCCACCCGATGGATGAGATTTTCTTCGCCGATGTTGGCTAATGTCAGCGGCATCATAGCTGCTTCCCTCCCTGCTGTAACGGTTAGCGTTCACTAACCGATCGTGGAAAAATAGTGGTTAATCTGCCTTAACCCCTTTCCGAAGAAAAAGGTTAAGCTCCCTTAACCGCTGCATAGTTTAACACCTCTAACATTTGTTGTCAACCCTTTTTCCGGAAAAATTTTTCTTCCTTGCAATTTTGGTTAAAATATGCTAACCTATATATAATCTTACTGGAAGGTTGGTACTGTTTGCCATGCAGATCTTAAGAGCCTCGGAGGATTACCTGGAAACCATGCTGATGATGAAGGAGAAGCATGGCTACATTCGCTCCATTGACATTGCGGAGTATCTGGGCGTGACAAAGCCCAGCGTCAGCTACGCCACCAAGCGCCTGCGGGAGAGCGGCTATATCACCATGGACAAGGAGGGGCTCATCACCCTGACGGACACGGGCATGGCCATCGCCGCCAGCATGCTGGACCGTCACAAGACCCTGACGCAGTTTCTTATCCATCTGGGTGTGGACCCGGAGACCGCCGAGGCCGACGCCTGCAAGATGGAGCACGACATCAGCCAGCAGACCTTTGAGGCCATCTGCCGCCACGCCGGCCGGGCAGAATAAGTCCTCCGGGTAAATACACATTTCCGCCACCCCATTCCCGGGTGGACAGTGCCGTCCGCCCCTGCGGATACGGGCACCGGTATGTTCTCTGTTCGGATTCGCAAAAAAACGTCCATTTTTATTTGACAAGTTCGTTCGAAAGCGTATAATGGTTTTGTATAAGTATCGGAACATTGTGGCATATCGGAAAGGAGACGGACCATGAAAAAGCTCTTGCCCCTTCTGTTGGCGCTGTGCCTGACGCTTTCGGCCTGCGCCGCCCCGGCGGCTGTGCCGCTGCCCGGCGATTCGATGACCGCCGTCACCGTTACCTACGCCGGAAAAGCCGTTACCTGCACCGACCCGGCCCAGGTCCGGGCCATGACCGACGCCGCCCGGAGCCTGGAATTTGTTCCCACGGACGCCTCCGTCACCACCCCCGGTGCCATGTCCATGGAGCTGATCTTCACGGACAGCAGCGGCAGCGCCGTGACCCTGACCCTGCCCCTGACCCGGTCCGGCGGAAAAGTCTATGACGCCGGAGCAGACAGCATTGGAATTTTTGCCGAAATTTTAGGCGAATAGGTTCAAAAAACAGCGGGACGCCCAAGGCATTTCCACGGCCTTGGGCGTCCCGCCTTTTCTCGCCTTTGTCCCGGGACAAACCGCCGGTTTTCCGGGACGTCCCGCTCTGTATCGGGACGGTTTTTTCCGTCAGGGGTTCAGGTGCCGCTTGAAGTTGCCCAGGGTATGTACCCCCTCCTGGACCATGAAGAACGCATGGGGGTCCACCTTCCGGACCTCCTGCTGCAGGGTCTCGATCTCATACTTGGACAGGCAGATGCAAAGGATCTGCACCTCGTCCCCGGTATAGGCCCCGTGGCCGGACCAATAGGTAATGCCCCGGTCCATTTTCCGCCCCAGCTCCCAGAAGGGCTCCAGATCCCGGAGCTTCGTGACGACCAGCACCTGGGTGGTGATATTCTGCTGATGGACCCGGTCCACAAACAGAGCGTTGAACACCGTGTAAATGGCGGAATAAATGGCCGTGGGCGCGCTGAACAGCACCAGGCACATGGCATACAGCACCGCGTTGAACAGCAGTGAAAACCGCCCCACCGTGAAGCCCTTGGTCTTTTTGGACAGGTACAGCCCCAGAATATCCAGGCCGCCGCAGGACGCGCCGCAGGTCAGCACCAGGCCGTTGGAAAAGCCCGCCAGAATGCCGCCCACCAGGCAGCTGGTGAGAACATCCGGGATAATGGGCGTGGCCGGAATGGGAATAATGGACAGAAACACGGAGTTGGACACCGTGCACAGGGCCAGCATGGCCACAAATGAGCGCCCCATGGTCTTATAGGCCAGCAGCAGCAGCGGCAGATTCGCCGCCAGATACAGCGTGCCCGCCAGGTCAAAGTTGTCAAACCGGATGCCCAGCTTGGTATCCAGCAGCGTCCGGATCACCTGGCACAGGCCCAGCAGACCGCTGGAATACAGGTGCTGGGGCACGATAAACAGATTGATGGCCAGGGCCAGCAGCAGCGAGCCGAACAGCGCCGCCCCCACCCGGGGCCATCGATTATGCAGAACCTTATCCAACATACCGGAGATAACACCCTTTCTTACTCTCTATGGCGCGGCCTCCTGTCCGCCGTCCGGACACGCCGCCCAAATTATCCACACAGTATAGGCATTATAAGGTTTTCCCCGGAAAAGTCAAGGCTTTTCCGGGGAAATAATCACATTTTTACAGGCTGTACCGCAGGGAACGGTACAGCTTCATGGTGCTGTTGGACAGAGTCCGGGAGACGGTGGACTTGTTGATGCCCAGCTCCCGGGCGATGCTGCTGACCGTCATGCTCTGAGAATAGCGCATGCGGAGGATCTGGCGCTGCCGGTCCGTCAGATCCTGCTCCACCGCCATGGGCAGATTCCGCAGCAGCCGCTCGATCTGGAGACGGTTGTCGTCCCGGTTCTCCCGGGCCCAGAGCTGCAGGCTGGCCATGTCCAGCGGATCATAGGGGATTCCGGCCATATCAGATGCGGTATTTTTCACGTCTTATGTACCTCCTGTCGTAATAGTGGGCGGTGTGCTCCGCCAGCTCCCGGGCCTCCCGCAGCAGGGGCCGCAGCTCCTGCTGCCTCTGGCGGAGGGTCTGGGCCGCCTGGGAGTCCCCCTCCGCCAGCTCCTGCTGCCGCAGCTCCCGGAGCCGCCGGGCCACCGTCTCCGCCTGCCGGGCGTATTGGGGCGAAAGTTCCTGTAGCGTCATAAAACTGCCTCCTCTCTCCTGTGTGCATGGGTAAATGCGGATAATCGCCGGATCTATGCGAAAAAAACCTGCCTTCGGCAAAAATTTTTGTTGACAAAGCGGGACAAGTCTGGTAATATAATCTTCGCTGGTCAGACGCTGGTGTAGCTCAGCTGGTAGAGCAGCTGATTTGTAATCAGCAGGTCGGGGGTTCGAATCCGTCCACCAGCTCCAATTTCATACATGGGGGATTTCCCGAGTGGCCAAAGGGGACAGACTGTAAATCTGCTGGCAACGCCTTCGGTGGTTCGAATCCACCATCCCCCACCAGGACTTCCGGATGCAGTCGCATCCGGAAGTCTTTTTTTTACCATCCGGCGGGCTGCCCCTACCTGTCCCGGGAATTTTCCGAAAGATTGCAGGAGGGTTGCCCTTTTTCGGGCAACAGGCGGAAAAAAACTTCCGCATCGGTATAATTGGGAGAAAACCCGCCGAAAAAACGGGGAAATTTGGGCGCTGCGCCCATTGCACAGGGGCGGCGGCTGTGCTATAATGCCGTGGCATTATGTGGGAAAAGGACGATTTTCATGACGGAAACGGTACTTTTTATATTGGAGATCATCGGTACGGCGGTTTTTGCCGCCTCCGGCGCTCTGGCCGGGCTCCAGCGCCAGCTGGATGCCTTCGGCGTGGTGATCCTGGGCGTGTGTACCGCCTGCGGCGGCGGCGTTATCCGGGACCTGACCCTGGGCATTACGCCGCCGGTGATGTTCTGTCAGCCGGTGTATGCCCTGGTGGCCATGGGTGTGTCGGCCCTGGTGTTCCTGCCCGCCGTGCGGCATCTGCTGGCGGTAGAGAGCCGCGCCTATGAGCTGATCATGCTGTGGCTGGACTCCATCGGCCTGGGCCTTTTTACGGTGGTGGGCGTTCAGTGCGCCTTTCAGCAGGCGGAGAACTATAACCTGTTCCTGCTGGTGTTTGTGGGCGTCATCACCGGCGTGGGCGGCGGTGTGCTGCGGGACGTGCTGTCCAACCAGAAGCCCTACATCTTTGTCAAGCACTTCTATGCCTGCCCCACCCTGATCGGGGCATTGCTGTGCGCCCTGTGCTGGCGGCATCTGGGGGATATTCCCTCCATGCTGCTGGGAGCGGCGGTGATCCTGGTGCTGCGGCTGTGCGCCGCCCACTTCCGCTGGGGCCTGCCCCATGCGGCGGACCTTCCGGAATAACCGGCGTTTGTCAAAAAGGACTGTGCCTGCCGCGAAAGCGGCAGGTTTTTTTGTCTGGCGCGCCAGAAATCTTGAGACTGACGCTATTATATCACAAGAATCTTGGTGTATCAAGCCCATTTTAACAAGTTTCTTGTTAAAAGTATTGACAAAAACCAACAAACGTGGTATGCTGACAGCAGAATCGCGTCGAACCGTGTCGAAGGAGGGCAGAACCATGAGCTTTGGCGAACAGCTGCGCAAGCGCCGGGAGGAGCTGGGCATATCCCGGGCGGAGCTGGCGGACCGGCTGGGAGTATCCCGGTCCGCCATAGGCAATTATGAGACCGGCGTCAGCGCCCCCAAGGAGGAGGTACTGCTGCGGCTGTTTGACACCCTGGGCGTGGACCCCAACTATCTGTATCGGGACGCCTACCGGGCCAATGGCGGCATTCGCTCCGACGAGGAGCAGGCCCTGCTGGAGAGCTATCGGCGGCTGAGCCTGGCCGGGCGGCAGACGGTCCACACCATGGTCCGCGCTCTGGAGGGCATGCAGCAGGAGCTGGAGCAGGCCCAGCCCCAGCAGGCCCCCCGCACCATCCCCCTGTATTTCAGCCCCGCCGCCGCCGGATACGCCGCCCCGGTGTTCAGCGAGGACTATGAGACCATCCCCGTCACCGGACAGGTGCCCCGTGGGGCCGAGCTGGCAGTGCGTATCCAGGGCGACTCCATGGAGCCTCATATTCACGACGGCGGCGTGGTGTATGTGAACCACGATCCCCTGCAAAACGGCGACGTGGGCATTTTCTGCGTGGACGGCGAGATGGTGTGCAAGCAGTATTACCGGGACCCGCTGGGCATGGTATATCTGTTCAGCCTGAACCGGCGCAGGGCCGACGCCGACGTGCTGCTGCCCCCCAGCAGCGGCCGCAGTCTCACATGCTTCGGGCGCTGCATGCTGCACAGTCTGCCTCTGCCTCAATAATTTTTGGCTAATGTGCCAATTCCCTTCGATTATATTTGACTTTTTGCATAAAAGCCCTTACAATGAAAACGCCCTTCGTCATGAAGGGCGTTTTTCTGATAAAAGGTGGGGAAGACTATGAAAATTCTGCTGCAAGTGGCATTGGTATTCGGCATTTACTGGGTGGGGCAGGGCATCGAGGCGGTGCTGCCCTTTGCCTTTCCGGCCAGCGTCATCAGTCTGCTGCTGCTGTTGGTGCTGCTGCTGACAGGCGTGGTGCGGGTGGACCACATCCGGGAAAAGTCCGACTTTCTGCTGGGGAACCTGGGCTTTTTCTTCATCCCCGTGTCGGTGAGCATCATGAACTATGTGGACCTGCTCTGGCAGCACGCCGCGGCGTTTCTGACGGTGTGCGTGGTGTCTATGGTGCTGACCTATGGGGCCACGGTGTGGGCCGTGCGCCTGACCCAGCGGCTTATGGACCGGGGAGGGAAGCGGAAATGATGCAGGAGCTGTTTGCCCAGCCGTATTTCGGCGTGCTGCTGACGATAGCAGCCTACTGGGCCGGAATGAAGATCCAGCACAAGACCCGGCTTGCCATCTGCAACGGCATGCTGCTGGCGGTGCTGCTGGTGATCGCGGTGCTGCTGGTGTTCCACATCCCCTATGAGAGCTATTACCAGGGCGGGGCGCTGATCAATCTGTTCCTGGGGCCGGCCACGGCCTGTATGGCAGTGACCATCTATTCCCAGCGGAGGCTGCTGGCCAAGCACTGGCTGCCGGTGCTGGTGGGCTGCACCGTGGGCGTGGTGACGGCCATGGGCAGCATTCTGCTGCTGTGCCGCCTGTTTGGCCTGGACCGCGCCATGACCATGTCCCTGCTGCCCAAATCCGTCACCATGCCCATTGCCACCGTCGTATCCCAGGGCCACGGCGGAACGATGGCCATTACCGTGGCGGCGGTGGTGGTGACGGGCATGCTGGGGAACCTGTGCGCACCGCTGCTGGTGAAGCTGTTCCGGGTAAAGGACCCCATAGCCGTGGGCCTGGGCATCGGGGCGTGCAGCCACGCCATGGGCACGGCCAAGGCCCTGGAGCTGGGCGAGACCGAGGGAGCCATGAGCGGCCTGGCCATCGGCCTGTGCGGGATCCTTACCACGGTGCTGGCGCTGTTCGCCGGGTTTTTTGTGGCATAACCATTATCCAAAGCGGGGGCGCTGTGCGCCCCCGCTTTTTGCTTCCCTAACTTGTCAAAAAGGTTTCAAATGTATGGAATATTTGGCGAATATTTTTGATTTTTTTGTTCCGGATGTTCAAAAGAGACTGGGTGCTCCCGAAAATTCTTGTGCACCATTTTGCACAAAAACAGGAGACATAGACCGGGGAGCTTTGGTATAATATGGATGGAACAAAAAGACCGTCCCACGGCTGGGCGGATATAGAAAGGGAACGAATTATGGCTATCAAGATCGGTATCAATGGTTTCGGCCGCATCGGCCGCGTGGTCCTGCGCATTCTGGCGGAGCAGCCCGATAAGTATGAGGTCTGCGGCATCAACCTGCGGAAGGCAGACGTGGACTATATGGTCTATCTGCTGAAATACGACTCCGTGTTCCGCCGCTTCAACGGCACCGTGGAGCACGAAGGCGGCGACCTGGTGGTCAACGGCCACAAGATCCGGGTGTTCAGTCAGTCCGACGCGGCCATGATCCCCTGGAGTGAGTGCGGCGCGGAGTATATCATCGAGTCCACCGGCGCCAACAACACCACGGAGAAGGCCTCCCGCCACTTCAAGGGCGGCGCCAGGAAGGTGCTGCTGACCGCCCCCGCCAAGGACGAGGTCACTCCCACCTTTGTATACGGCGTCAACAGCGAGCTGTATCAGCCGGACATGATGGTCATCTCCAACGCCAGCTGCACCACCAACTGCCTGGCCCCCCTGGCCAAGGTCATCCATCAGGAGTTCGGCATCGAGCAGAGCCTGATGTCCACCATCCATGCCTCCACTGCCAAGCAGAAGGCCGTGGACTCCCGGGGCGGCAGCGACTGGCGCACCGGCCGCTCCATCCTCAACAACATCATCCCCACCTCCACCGGCGCGGCCAAGGCCGTGGGCCGGGTGATCCCCAGCCTGAAGGGCAAGATGACCGGCATGGCCTTCCGTGTTCCCACCGCCGACGTGTCCGTGGTGGACCTGACCGCCCGCCTGTCCCGGACCACCACCTATGCCGAGATCTGCTACGCCGTCCGCCACGCCTCCGAGACGTATATGAAGGACATCATCGGCTATACCACCGACCAGGTGGTGTCCACGGATCTGATCGCCGATCCCTGCCCCTGCGTCTTTGACGAAAAGGCCGGCATCATGCTGGACCACGATTTTGTGAAGCTCATCGCCTGGTATGACAACGAGTACGGCTACAGCAATATGGTGGTCCGTATGCTCCAGCACATGTACGACGTCGATCAGACTGCCCAGGCCAAGTAAAAAACCTGCATACAATCATACAAACAGGCAAAAGGCCGCCCGGAAGGGCGGTCTCTTGCTATTTCTGATCCTCCTCCGCCTGGCGGGCGATGTCCAGCAGCCAGCGGACGGCCTCCAGCGGGTACCGGCCCCGGGCCGTCTCGCCGGTAAGCATCAGGGCGGACGCCCCGTCCAGCACGGCGTTGTATACATCCAGCACCTCCGCCCGGGTGGGCGCGGGGTGCTCCGTCATGGTGTGCAGCAACTGGGTCACCACCAGGAAGGGCTTCCCCGCCCGGCGGCACCGGGCGGCCATGTCCTTCTGGGCCCCAGGCAGCCGCAGCAGCCCCAGATTGCTGCCCAGGTCCCCCCGGGCCACGGTGACCACGTCGCAGGCGTCCATCCACCGGGGCAGGGTCTCCCAGCCCAGGCGGTCCTCCACCTTGGCAAACAGGGTGAGCCGGTCCAGGCCCCGGGCATGCAGGGCCTCCCGGACCTCCTCCAGCTCCCGGCGGCGGCGGACAAAGGGCTGCATCACCGCCGTGACCCCCTGCCCTGCCGCCGCGTCCAGGTCCAGCAGGTCCTGGGCCGTCAGCGCCGGGCGGAGAAGCTCCACCCCGGGCAGGGTGATGCTCTTGCGGCTCTCCAGCACCCCGCCCCGGGTGACGGTGCAGGAGACGGCTTCGCCGCAGGACTCCGCCCGCAGGGCGATGAGACCGTCATCCAGCAGAATCTCCTGCCCCGGGGTCACGGCCGCCAGAATATCCGGCTCCACCGGCAGGCCCCCGGGGCCCAGGGTAACCCTCTCCCCCGCCGTCAGGGTCACGGGACGGGACAGGGGCCCCATCCGCAGCTCCGGACCACGCATGTCGATGATCAGCTCCGCATCCCGGCCCGACGCCTGCCGGGCCGCCTGCACCGCATCGGTCCAGGGGCGGCAGGCAGCCAATGTGGTATGGGACAGGTTCAGCCGGAAGCCGGTGAGGCCCAGGCCCAGCAGGTCCGTCAGCAGCTCCGCCCGGCAGCAGGCAGGGCCCAGGGTGGCGTAGGTTTTCACGGCGTATCCTCCTTGTGAAAGTGGTCGTATACCGCCCGGGCAGCGGCCTTGGGCACCACCGCCTCCAGCTGGGGCAGCTCCGCCTGGGCAATGGCCCTGACGCTTTTGAAGTGCTTCAAAAGGGCCTTCTTCCGCACGTCCCCTACCCCGGGGATGCCGTCCAGCCGGGAGGTCAGAGCGGACTTCGTGTGCTTCTCATGGTGATAGGTAATGGCGAAGCGGTGGACCTCCTCCTGGATCTGGCCCACCAGGGCGAACAGCGGGGGGCTCTGCTGGATGCCCAGCTCCTGGCCCTCCGCCGTTACCAGCGCCCGGGTCCGGTGACGGTCGTCCTTTACCATGCCCAGCACCGGCACCGTAAGGCCCAGGCGCTCCAGCACCCGGCAGGCGCTCTCCGCCTGGAGCTGGCCGCCGTCCATCAGCAGGAGGTCCGGCAGGGGGGCAAAGTGCTCGTCCCCCTCCAGATACCGCCGGAACCGGCGCTCCAGCACCTCCTCCATGGCCCGCAGGTCGTCGGCGTGGTCCAGGGTCTTTACCTGGAACCGGCGATAGTCCCGCTTCAGGGGCCGCCCGTCGGCAAACACCACCATGGAGGCCACCATGTCCTGCCCGGCGGTGTGGGAAATATCGTAGGATTCCAGCCGCCGGGGGGCCTCCGCCAGCCCGGCCAGGGCTCCCAGCTGCTCTAAGGTCTTGCCGGTGCGCTCGGCGTCGGATGTGATGCGCTCCACCTCCTCCCGGGCGTTGCGGCGGGCCATGCGCAGCAGCTCCGCCCGCTCTCCCCGCTGGGGTACCCGCAGGGTCACCCGGTGCCCGGCCCGGCCCGTCAGCAGGGCGGCGAAGGTATCCATATCCTCTAATTCGCAGGGTACCAGAATCTCCCGGGGCAGGGCCTGGCGGTCCAGATAATACTGGCTCAGCACGGCGGAGAGAATGTCCGCTTCCTCCTGGTCGGCGGCGGCGGAGAACACCTCCACCTCCCGGCCCAGCAGATTGCCGTCCTCAATGTGCAGCACGGCGCTGCCGCAGCGGACCTGGCCCGGGTACACGCCCCACACATCCGTGTCGGCGCAGACCCCGGCGATGACCTGCTGGGTCTTGCCCAGCACGGAAATGGCCCGGATCCGGTCCCGCAGGGCGGCGGCCTTTTCAAAGTTCAGCTCCTCCGCCGCCTGCTCCATCTCCTGGCGCAGCTCCGCCGTCAACTGGCGGTAGTGGCCGCTGAAAATGCGCACCGCCTGGCGGATGCGGGCCTGATACTCCGCCTGACCGGGGCCGTCCGGGCGGCAGAAGCCGTCGCAGCGGCCAATGTGGTGATTCAGGCAGGGCCGCTCCCTGCCGATATCCCGGGGAAACTGGCGGGTGCAGATGGGCAGGCGCAGGGCGCCGCACACCGCCTCGATGGCCAGGCGGGTCTCACGCCGTCCGCCGAAGGGACCGAAGTATTTCGCGCCGTCGTCAGCGGTCTTTCCCACCAGGGAGAAGCGGGGATAGGCCGCGTCGGCGTCCAGCCGCACAAAGGGATAGCCCTTGTCGTCCTTCAGCAGGATGTTGTACCGGGGCATGTGGCGCTTGATGAGAGAGTTCTCCAGGATCAGGGCCTCGAACTCCGTGGACACGAAAATGGTATCGAAATGATCCACCTGGGACACCATGGCCCGGGTCTTTTCATTGTGGGAGGCAGTATCCTGGAAATATTGGCTGACGCGGTTTTTCAGCTTTTTGGCCTTGCCCACATAAATCACCTTGCCGGTTTTGTCCATCATCAGATAGACCCCCGGGGCAAGGGGCAGATCGTTGGCCTTCTGCCGCAGCTCGTCCTTGGTCATGGCGGCGCTCCTTTCAGGGTTTTCCCCAGTATACCACGTTTTGTCCCGGAAAGATAGTTTGCATTTTTCCCGGGGACAGGTATAATAGAGGGGAAAATACACCGCTAAGAAAAGAGGGGGAATCCGTATGTATAACCAATGGAACAGCGCCAATGTGGACCAGCTGGTGCTGCGGAAGGGAGACGGCTGCGTGCTGTACAGCGGTCCGGAGGGCCGGGTGGTCCGGGACGGAGCCGGCGTGGCCATCAGCGATATCACCGATGGAGAGGCCCTGGTGGATATTCTGCGCCGTCTGGGGCTGGAGAGCGCGGGTCTGTTCTGCCTGCTGGGCCCGGCGGTGGAGGCTGTGGCCGGGGCATTTGGTCTGAAAAAGGGCGTGCCCTGTACCCAGTGGGTCTATGGCGGCAGTGAGCCGCCCCGGGTCCCTGCCGCGGAGGTGCGGCCTATAACGGAGGAATACCTCCCCCTGTGCGCCGCCCGCTATCACCCGGAGAACGACCAGGCGCCGTATCTGCGGGGGCGGATGGAGGCGGGCCGCCTGTGGGGCCTGTTTGAGGACGGGCAGCTGGCTGCCTTCATCGGCATGCACCCCGAGGACAGCATGGGCATTCTGGAGGTGCTGCCGGAGTATCGCCGCCGGGGCCTGGCTATGACCCTGGAGGGGTGGCTGATTCGGTGGCATCTGGAGCGGGGCTGGACGCCCTATTGCCATGTGTATGAGGACAATCCGGCCTCCCACGCCCTGCAGAAAAAGCTGGGGCTGACTCCCGCGCCGGACCCGGTGGTGTGGTGCTGGCGGCCCCATGAGGACGGGGAGGCGGACCAATGACCGTCGTTGTGGCCGTGTGCGAAAACGGCGGCATCGGCAAGGACGGCGCACTGCTGTTCCACATCCGGGAGGACCTGCGGCGGTTCCGGCAGCTGACCCTGGGCAAAACCGTGGTCATGGGCCGGAAAACCCTGGAGAGTCTGCCCGGTGGCCGGGGGCTGCCGGACCGGCGGAACCTGGTGCTGACCCGGGACCCGGAGCTTTCTGCTCCGGGGGCGGAGGTGCTCCACCGCCTGGAGGACGTGCCGGAGGACGCGGTGGTCATAGGCGGTGAGAGCGTGTACCGGCAGCTGCTGCCAAGGTGCGGCACGGTGTATGTGACGAAAATCTTTGCGTCGCCCCAGGCCGACGCGTTTTTTCCCGATCTGTCCCGGGACAGCGGGTGGACAGAAGCGGAACGGAGCGAAATGTATACCTCCGGCGGGGTGCGGTTTCAATATGTGACCTACCGGCGGAGATAAGAACGAAGGGAGCGATTCCATGGCAGACCTGGGCACCAACGTGCGGTATATCAAGGGCATCGGTGAGGTCCGGGCCAATGCCCTGGAAAAGCTGGGCATCGTGACCCTGGGGGACCTGATCTCCTATTTCCCCCGGGGGTATGAGGATCGGACCGCCGTCCGGCCCATCCGGGAGCTGACGGCCGGGGAATGCGTGTGCGTCCGGGGTATGGTGGCGGCAGACCCCACGCCCCGCCGCATTGCCGGAGGGCGCACCCTGGTCAAGACCCGGGTGGTGGACGACAGCGGGTCCATGGATCTGGTTTTTTTCAACGCCCAGCATCTGGGCAGCCCCCTGCGCATGGGGGAGACGTATGTGTTTTTCGGCAGGGTGGAGGACGATCTGCGGCACAGGCAGATGATCAACCCCCTGTTCGAGCCGGAGGGGCGGCAGCAGGTCACCGGGCGCATTATGCCCATCTATCCCCTGACCGCCGGAGTGACCCAGGGGCTTATGGCCCGGGCAGCCCGGCAGGGGCTGGACGCCTGCCGGGAGCTGCTGCCGGACGTGCTGCCCGACGGCATCCGCCAGGCCCACAGCCTGTGCTATGTGAACTACGCCTATGAGAACATCCACTTTCCGTCGTCGCCGGAGGCCCTGGAGGTGGCCCGGCGGAGGCTGGTGTTTGAGGAGCTGTTTCTTCTGACCTGCGGCTTGCAGCTGCTGCGGCAGCGGCGGCGGGATGTGGCGGGACCCGCGTGCCATCCCATGGATATGGAGCCCTTTTACCGGCGGCTGCCCTTCGCCCTGACCGGGGCCCAGCGGCGGGCCATTGCCGACGCCGTGGGGGACATGGTGTCCGGCAAGCCCATGAACCGCCTGTGCCAGGGGGACGTGGGCAGCGGGAAAACCATGGTGGCGGCGGCGTGTATCTGGTTCGCCGTGGAAAACGGGTGGCAGACGGCACTGATGGCCCCCACGGAAATTCTGGCCCGGCAGCATTATCAGGGTCTGGCACCGCTGCTGGCGCGGTTTTCCATCCGATGCGCCCTGCTGACCGGGTCCACCCGGGCCAGGGAACGGCGGGAGATCCTGGCAGGGCTGGCGGATGGGACCATTGATCTGTGCATCGGCACTCACGCCCTGCTGACGGAGGACGTGCAGTATCAGAAGCTGGGCCTGGTGGTAACGGACGAGCAGCACCGGTTCGGCGTGAACCAGCGGGCGGCCCTGTCCCAGAAGGCGGAGGACCCCCACCTGCTGGTGCTGTCGGCCACGCCTATCCCCCGGACCCTGGCCCTGGTGATCTATGGCGACCTGGACGTGTCGGTGATCGACGAGCTGCCGCCGGGGCGGCAGAAGGTGGACACCTTCGCCCTGGGAGAGAGCTACCGGCCCCGGGTCCAGGCGTTTATCCGGAAGCTGGCGGCGGCGGGACAGCAGATCTTCGTGGTGTGCCCCCTGGTGGGGGAGCCGGACCAGATCCCCGACGAGCGCAAGGCCGTGACGGCCTACGCCAGGCAATTGCAGGAGCAGGTGTTTCCGGACCTGCGGGTGGCGGTGCTCCACGGAAAGATGAAGCCCAAGGAGAAGGAAAGAGTCATGGCAGCCTTTGCCGCCGGGGAAAGCGATATCCTGGTATCCACCACCGTGGTGGAGGTGGGCGTGGACGTGCCCAACGCCACATGTATGGTGGTGGAGAATGCAGACCGGTTCGGCCTGTCCCAGCTGCACCAGCTGCGGGGCCGGGTGGGCCGGGGCAAGGAAAAAAGCTACTGCATCCTGCTGTCGGACAGCCGGAACGAGGAAACCCGGACCCGGCTGAAGGTGATGACCCAGACCAACGACGGCTTCGTCATCTCCCAGGAGGACTTGCGGCTGCGGGGGCCCGGCGACTTCTTCGGCCAGCGGCAGCACGGCCTGCCGGCCATGAAGATCGCGGACCTGAGCTGCGACATGCGGCTGCTGGACGAGGCCCAGACGGCGGCCCGGCAGCTGATGGCCCAGGATCCGGAGCTGACGGAGCCGACCCATCAGGCTCTGCGGGACCGCATCCGCCAGCTGTTCGACACCAACGCGGATATGCTGAACTGAGAACATACTTTGGAGCAAGCGTTCACGCCCCATGTGGTGGAGCTGGTGACGGGAGACAGCGGCGGCCCTGGCTCCGCTGGCCGGGCTGCCCATGTATGAGGAGCTGAAGGCTCTGACAGAGGAAATATTTCCCGCGCAGCAGATGTGACCTGAAAAAACGCCGCCCGGCAGAGCCGGACGGGGGCAGCTGTGAATGAATCCATTGCTTTTCATGACGGCAAAAAACAACGGGTATCCGGCGAAAGCCGGATACCCGTTGTCAGCTTGTCAAAAATTCTTTTTGACAGATGCCCAAGCGATGGCAGCGGGATTTTTTGTTTATTCACCCCGGTCTGCGCGAATCAGCAGCCGCAGAGCCTCCACACCCACCTCCACGGCGGAGGTGGTGTCCTCGCTCATATCCTGGTCCAGTCCGGCGGCCTCCCGCTCCTGGTTCCAGATCACGTGGAAGCAGCTGCCGCAGCGGCAGCCCAGAGCATCGGCCACCACAAACAGGGCGGCGCTTTCCATTTCGCTGGCCTTCACATGCAGGCGCTTCCAGGCCTCCCATTTGTTCAGCAGCTCATAGGAAACCGGCATTTTGGCCGGACTGTGCTGGCCATAAAACGCGTCCTTGCACTGGACCACGCCGGTTTTCAGGGACTTGCCCAGATTCTTGGCCGCCTGCACCAGGGCGCAGGTCACATCGAAGTTGGCCACGGCGGGATACTCAATGGGGGCATACTCCCGGCTGGTGTGCTCAAAGCGGATGGCGCCGGTGGCCACCACCACGTCGCCAGAGCGCACGTCCAGGTCGATGCCGCCGCAGGTGCCCACCCGGATAAAGGTGTCTGCGCCGATGTTGTGCAGCTCCTCCATGGCGATGGAGGCGGAGGGGCCGCCGATGCCGGTGGAGCACACGGAGACCTTTTCTCCCAGCAGGGTGCCGGTATAGATGGTGAATTCGCGATTCTGGGCCACGAAATGGGCGTCGTCAAACAGGGCCGCGATCTTCTCGCACCGGCCCGGATCGCCGGGCAGAATGACGTAGCGGCCCACATCGCCCTCCACGCAGTGGATATGGAACTGTTTGTCCAGCTTTTGCATAGATACGCCTCCTTAATGGTGGTTCAAATTACAATGTCCGATCATTATACCACATATTGCCGCCGTGCGCAAATGAATTCCTCCCGGGCGGGGTGCGTTACATGACGCCCATGGCCCGCAGGGCGGCGGCAAAGCAGAAGATGGTTCCCATGGACAGCACCGAGCTCCAGGCCACCACTTGCTGGGCCAGCTGCTCGTCCCCGCCGATCTCCTGGACCATCACCGCGCTGGTTACGGCTACCGGTGAGCAGAAGATGGCCACTATCGTGGGCATTTCCACCGTGGTCAGCCCCAGCGGCTCCCGCAGCAGCAATACCAGTGTCAGAACGACCAACGGCACCACCACCAGGCGCATGGACACCGCCGCCAGGATCTTTTTCCACAGGCCCTGCACCGCATCGAACCGCAGCCGGGCGCCCAGGATCAGCAGCACCAGCGGCGAGGCCACCTTAGACAGGTCGCTGCATGCCTTGTAGATGGACGGCAGGCTGCTGCGCAGAGAGAACACCGGCTGGCTATCCACCTGCGGCAGCAGCTG
>OBCY01000021.1_pt1 | contig 38223 bp, 34 predicted proteins | sample 1496051 | NCBI WGS metagenome assembly OBCY01 (sample SAMN01760917, study PRJEB22395) | human gut metagenome | reverse complement strand
GGTGCCCTTTTTTGACAAGCTGAAGCTGAAAATCCCTCCGGCCGGAGCCGGAGGGATTTTGCTATGCTTCCGTCAGTCTTCCATCAGCTCCTCCAGGCGGCGGCGCTTGGTCCGGGCGTCGCCGGTCAGGTGCAGCTTGGAGTAGATCTGGTTGATGTACTGCTTCACCGTTCCCTCGGACAGGAACAGCTGCCCGGCGATCTCCCGGTTGCTGAGCCGCCGGGCCATCCGCTGGGCCACGGCCCATTCCCGCTCTGTCAGAGCGGCGAAGGTCTCCGGCCGCTGCCGGACGATCTGCACCGCCTGGCACCCGGCCTGGAAGCTCTGGCCGAACCGGGCGGCCCGGGCGGCAAAGTCGTCCCCGGCCTCCGGCAGCACCTCCCGCAGGTACCGGTAGCAGGCGGCAAAGGGCAGCACCAGCCCGTCGGGCCGGGCCATATCCGCCGCCTGCCGGACCAGAGCCGCAGCCTCCCGGCGTTTGCCCAGCCGTTCATAGGCTGCGGCAGTCTGCGTCAGCACATAGATCTCCACCAGGACGTAGTGCATCCCCCGGCACAGAGCCAGCAGCTTATCGCTGCCGCCGATGACCCGGGCATAGGCCCCCTGGGCCAGGAATACCTGGTTTTCGATCATCCGCATCATGGGCACGCAGGGCCCCAGGAAATTCACCGTATCCAGCCGGTGCTCCCGGAACAGGGAGGGGATGCTCTCCTCCTGCCCCAGCAGCGCCAGACACCAGGCGCTGCTGCTGTCGAAAATGTGCAGCCACATGGCGTTGTGCCGGCCCAGCAGCTGCTCCCGGCGGCGGCGCAGGTCCGTCTCCGGGGCTTTCCCGGCGGCCAGGGCCAGCCGCATTTCCAGAAAGTCGCAGCAAAGAGCCATATTTTCCTGGCCGCTGCCCCGGATATCTGCCCGGGCCCGCTCCAGAGCAATGGCCGCGTCGTTGAGGCGCCCCTGGGCCAGGGCCGCCTCGCCCTCCATGATCCGCTGGGCGCCCATGCCGTGGCCGCCGGTGATCTTGTAATAGTGGGGCATGCAGTCGTCCATCTCCGCCAGCTCCCGGGAAAGCTGCCCCGGGGTCCGGTGGAACATCATCAGCACCGACGGCGACCCGAAGGTCCAGCTGCCGCGGCTCTGGATGCTGACGGCCTGGTCGGTCATCTGGCGGCTGGCGCTGCGGTGCAGGCGGCTCATCTCCGTGATGTCGTTGTAATGCAGGAAGCTTTCGATCAGGTCGCACTCTCCCAGCAGATTGCCCCGCTGCCGGGGCGTCATGTCCGGGTGATTCCGGACGGATTCCAGCAGCAGCGCCTTCAGCTGCTGCATCCGGGGGATCTGCCCCCAGGTGAACATCCGCCGCATCAGCACCAGCAGGGCTGTGGGGTGCTCCATCAGCACCCGGTCACCGCAGCAGTCCAGCAGCTCCAGCACCTGCTGGGGCCGCAGGGCCGCCAGCAGAATGCCCGCATCCCGCTGGATCACGTCCAGGGCCGCGTCCCACCGGCCGCATTTGCCGAAGGCGGCCAGGGCCTGCAAATAGTCCCCCCGGTCCGCATACCAGCGGCCGTACCGGGCCCGGTATTCCGCCTGCTCCTCCGGGGGCAGGGCGTCAAAATCCCGCTGGGCGCAGGCCTTCATCATGTGGTGGAACCGGTATCCCCCGCCGGGGAGCCGGGTGACAAAGGCGTTTTTCGCCGTCAGGTCCGCCAGGATCTCCGGTGTGTCCGGCTGGCCGGTAATATACCGGGCCATGTCCCCGGTGAACTCGTCGGCCTGACCCATAACCGCCAGGAACCTCTGCCGCCGGGGCGGCAGGGGCCGCAGCATGGCGGCGGTGAACATCTCATAAATGTCCGTTTCTCCGGGGTCCGCTCCCTGCTCCGTCAGGGCCCGGAGCCGCAGGTAAACGGCGGCCATCCAGCCCTCCGTGGCCTGCTGCAGCTCTGCCAGCTGCTCCTGGTCCAGGGCCGCGCCGCAGCGGTGGACATAGGCCGCCAGCTCGCCGCCCTCCAGCCGCAGCTGCTCCGCGCCGATGCGGTGCAGCCGTCCGCCCAGCCGCAGCACCTGATCCCCGGACAGGATCCGGTCCCGGCTGGCGGCGATGAGGTGGACGTTTTCCGGCAGTCTCGCCGCCAGTTCGCATAAAAACCGCGCCATCCGGGGATCAGGCAGCAGGTGCAGGTCATCTGCAAACAGATACCAGGGCTCCGGCCGCCGCAGCTCCCGGCACAGGGTATCCACCAGCAGGCCGGTGGCCGCCGGATCCATGGGGCAGTCAAAGCCCTCCAGGACGGTCAGTCCGGCGGCCCGAAAGGCCCGCCGTCCGCTTTCCCACAGGGCAGGCAGACTGTCGGAATAAATGCTGACGCGGATGGCCGAGCCCGGCGGCTGGGCCGCTAAAAACCAGTTTACCGCCGTGGTCTTTCCGTAGCCCATAGGGGCCGTCACCGTGGTCAGGGCGCAGCGGCCCATGGGCTCCAGGCTGGCCTGGAGCCGGGGGGATACATAAATTGCGCCGGGGTCCGGCTTTCGTCTTGCCATGGAACAATTGCCTCCTTACCGGGCCATATAGGCTGCGGCGCGCTGTGTCAGCTTGCTGTATACCCGCTGGACCATCCACGGCTCCGTGGACGCCTCCAGCGCCTCCCGGGGCGTGAACCAGGCCACGCCGCTGTTTTCGTCGGGCTTCTGCCGCAGCGCCCGATCCCGGGCGCCCAGCAGATAGGTGACGTTCATGTGAATGTGGCTGGGGACATACTGCCCCCGCTTTTCGTGGCCGTCCACCGTCAGGCACTCCAGGGAGAAGATCCCCGGGTGCAGCAGCTCCAGCTGCCGCAGACCTGTTTCCTCCGTTACCTCCCGCATGGCCACCACCAGCAGATCCCGGTCCCCGTCGGCGTGTCCGCCGGTCCAGGACCAGGAGTGATAGAGGTTGTGATACACCATCACCACCTGCCGCCGGTCCGGGCTCAGGACCCAGGCGGAGGCGGTCATATGGGCGGTGAGGTTCTCCCGGTCAAATGCATCGGGATGTCCCGCCAAAAACCGCAAAATCCCGGTCTTGTCCCGCTGCTCCTGGGGACAAAGCGGGACAAAATTTTCAATATCCCGTATAATATCCATATCAATCCTCACTATCCGCTATCAGGTCCCGGACAATGGCGGAGGCCATCAGGATGCCGGCGGTGGAGGGCACCCAGGGCACGCTGGCGGGCACGCTGCGCCGCCCGGGGGACGGGGCCTCCAGCTGCCGGGTCTCGGCGGCCGGCTCGGGACTGTACACCACCTTCAGGTGCCGGATGCCCCGGTCCCGCAGCTCCCGGCGCATGACCCGGGCCAGGGGGCAGACAGAGGTCCTGGAAATGTCCGTTATCTGCAAAAGGCAGGGGTCCAGCTTGTTGCCGGTGCCCAGGGCGGAGATGATGGGGATGCCCCGCTGCCCCGCCTGGGCGATCAGGTCCAGCTTGCAGGTGACCAGGTCGATGCAGTCGGCGATATAGTCGAATTTCCCGGTGAAAAACACATCCCGGTGGGCGGCGTCATAGGTGGCGCACAGGGGGTGGACCCGGAGGCCGGGGTTGATGTCCCGGCACCGCCGGGCGGCTGCTTCGGCCTTATATTCCCCCACGGTGGAGGACAGGGCGTACAGCTGGCGGTTGATATTGGTGAGGCTCAGGGTATCCTGGTCCACCAGGGTCAGCTCCCCCACCCCGGAGCGGGCCAGGATCTCGGCGGCGTAGCTGCCCACGCCGCCCAGGCCGAACACCGCCACATGGCAGCGGGAGAGCCGGTCCAGGGCCCGGTCCCCCAGGACCATTTCCGTGCGTAAAAATCTGTGTTCCATAGCGGTCTCCTTGTCGGATAACAGTGGAAAAGAGGCTGGCAGCCGCCAGCCTCTTTTTTGTTGCGTAATGGGGCTCAGCCCACGTACTTCATGCCGGAATTCTCGGTGGCGGTGATGTCCTTGACCAGGTTGGCGGACCACTCGGAGTAGTCCTTGTTCGTCATGGCGTTGCGGACCTGGACCATCCAATAGGGATCGTCGGTGCCCACGAAGTACATGACGTGGTAGCCGATGTAGCTGCCGCCGGCGGCATCGTTGGCCACGATGCCGGTATCGCCGGCCTTGCGGCTCTCGTCGAAGCACCAGTCGTTGAACTCGCTGACCATCTGGCCCTTATAGACCTGCTTATACAGGCCGCCGTTGGTGTTGGAGCCGGGGTCCTCGGACAGCTTGTTGGCCAGGGCCGCGAAGCTCTCCTCGGTGGCGTCGCCGTCCTTCCAGGCCTGGAGGGCGTTCTCGGCCTCCTGCTTCTTGCCGGCCTTCAGGTCCTCCAGCTTGGCCTCGTAATCGTCGGCCTTGCTGTCCAGGCTGGAGGTGTCCACCTTGAACAGAATGTGGCGCACGTCCACGGTGTTGTAATCGTTGCGGCTGCGGCTGTGGAAGATCAGCAGATAGATGGAGGTGCCGTTTTCCACGAGCTCGGTGTCGCCGGCCTGGCGGCTGTCGTCAAACACCCACTTGGTGGCGGCATCGCCGCTGTAGGTGCCGGACTCGGGGTGGGAATAGGTGGCGATGGACTCATATTCCTTGGCGGCCTTCTCGGGCAGGATGCCGGACTTGACGGTCTCCAGCGCGGCGGCGGCGGCGTCCTTGGCCTTCTGCAGGGCGGCGGCGCTCTCCTCCTCGGTGGGCTGAACGGTGTTGCCGTCGGCGTCCTTGGTGGAGGCGGCGGCGCCGTTGAAGGTGATCATCTCATAGTTGGCCACGTCGAAGGAGTTCTTGTTCTCCTCGTAGTACTTCTGGAGCTCCTCGTCGGTGTACTGCAGGCTGTCGATATAATCCTGCTGATAGTGGGAGGCAATGATGGTGTCCTTCAGGATGCCCTTGAAGATCTTGACGGTCATGTTGCTGCCGTAGAGCTGCTTGATATACTCAGCCTCGCTCTTGCCGGCGGACTTGGCGTAGGTGGCCAGGGTCTCCATGGTGGAATCCAGCTCCTTCTGCATGTCGTCGTTCCAGGTGATGTTCTTTTCGGCGGCGCCCTTCTTGAGCATGGTGATCTGGATCAGGCTCTTTTTGGCGGCGTCCCTGAAATAGGCGTCCCAGGTCATGTCGTCGGACACGCCCAGCAGGGTCTTGGCCATGTCGCTGAGGCTCTGCTGGGTCAGGGGGGTGGAGGTGCTCAGGCCGTAATAGGAGGCATACTGGCTCTGGGCAATGGAGTTATAGGCCACATGATAGAAATAGCTGACCTCGGCGGCGGAATATGTCTCGCCCTCCACGGTGACGGCGGAAGCACCCCGCTGGATCACGTTGGAGTTCCAGACCAGCAGAACGGCGGCCACCAGCACGAACACGATGGCGATGCCGCCGTAGAGCCAGTTGTTCCGGCGCTGCTTGGCGCGCTCCTCCGCCTGGCGGGCGGCCTTGGGGTCCACGGCGCCGCTGGCGGCGAACTCCTGACGGGCTTTCTTTTCTCTGGATGCACTCATAGTTGTTTCAGTCCTCTCGAAAATAGGTATCGGATACCCTTTGTAGTGTGCTGTTGGTTGATTATACAGGAAAAACCGCCTCTTCGCAAGAGGGAATCGGGATTTCCCGGGAATTTAGGCGAATTTACTCCGCCCGGTATACGACCTTGCCGTCGATGACGGTCATATATGCCTGGCCGCCGATGGTGGTGAGGGGGTCGGCGGTCCACAGGACGAAATCCGCGTCCTTACCGGGCTCCAGGCTGCCCACCCGGCTGTCGATGCCCAGGCTGCGGGCGGGGTTGATGGTGATGGCCCGCCAGGCCTCGTCCATAGGCAGACCCGCATTGGCGGCCAGGCCCGCGCACATGGTCAGATTCTCCAGGGGGATCACCGGTGCGTCGGTGATGATGCTGACGGTGAGGCCCGCCCGGTACAGGGCGCCGGGGGTGGTGAAGCTCTTGTGCCGCAGCTCGGCCTTGCTCTTGCTGCCCAGGGTGGGACCCACAAACACCGGCAGGCCCTCCTTGGCCAGTTCGTCGGAGATCAGCTCGCCGTCGGTGCAGTGGTCCAGGGTGGCCTTCACCCCGAATTCCTTGGCGATGCGCACGGCGGTGAGGATGTCGTCGGCCCGGTGGGCGTGGCACTTCAGGGGAATCTCGCCGTTGATCACCGGCAGCATGGCCTCCAGCTTCATGTCGAAGGGGGGATTCTTTCCGGCCAGCCTGTCGTCCCGGTAGCGCTGGGTCTTGAACAGCAGCTCACGCAGCAGCGCCGCCACGGCCATGCGGGTCATGGGGCTTTTCTTCATGCCCTGGCCATAGCAGCCCTTGGGATTCTCACCGAAGGCGCACTTCATGGCGGCGGGCTCCTTCAGCAGCATATTGTCCACCCGCTTGCCGGCCAGCTTCAGCACCGTGAAGGTGCCGCCCACCACGTTGGCACTGCCGGGGCCGGTGCAGGCGGTGGTGACGCCGCCGCGGAGTCCGTTGGGGAATGCCCCGTCCTGGGGATTGATGGAGTCGATGGCCCGCAGCTGGGGGGTCAGAGGCTCCACCACCTCGTTGTAGTCCATGCCCTCCCAGCGCAGGCACTCGTTGTCCAGGCCGATGTGGCAGTGGGCCTCCACACAGCCGGGGGTCAGCAGGCGGCCGCCGGCATCGATGACGGTGCAGCCCTCCGGCGGGTCGATGTGGGGAGCGATGGCGGCGATGCGGCCGCCGTCGGCCAGCAGGCAGCCGCCAGGAATGTCCGGGCCCGTGATGGGCTTTATGTAAGCGTTCTGGATCAGCAGCATAGCGATACCTCTCTTTGTTGTAAATTGAGGACATTATAGCACAGGCTGTTCCGTTTCACAAGGGTTGCGTTTTTCCCGGGGCTGCTTTATAATGTGTAGCCGGAGGAGGCGAGGACATGCGGTACACCACCCTTTGCTATATCGAAAACCCCGCCGGGGAGTATCTGATGCTCCACCGGGTGAAAAAGGAGAACGACTGCAACCGCGACAAGTGGATCGGCATCGGCGGCAAGTTCGAGGACGGCGAGAGTCCCGAGGAGTGCGCCCTGCGGGAGATCCGCGAGGAGACGGGACTGACCGTCACCGGGTACCGCTATCGCGGCATCGTCACCTTTGTGTCCGACCGGTGGGAGACGGAATACATGCACCTGTTCACCGCTGATGCGTGGACCGGCAGCGTCCGGGACGACTGCGGCGAGGGCGTGCTGGAGTGGATCCATAAGGACCGGCTGGCGGCCCTGCCCCAGTGGGCCGGGGACAGGATATTCCTGGACCTGCTGCGGCGGGATGTGCCATTCTTTTCTCTGAAGCTGCGGTATCAGGGGGAAACACTGGTCTATGCCTGCCTGAACGGAAGGGAGCTGGCCCTGTGACGGTATTGGTCAGCGCGTGCCTGCTGGGGGTGCCCTGCCGGTACGACGGGCAGAGCAAGCGCCATCCCCTGGCGCAGGAGCTTTGCCGCAGGCACCGGGTGATCCCCGTGTGCGGGGAAATTTTCGGCGGCCTGCCCACGCCCCGCCCGCCGGCAGAGATCTGCGGGCAGCGGGTAGTCACCCGGGAGGGGGCCGACGTGACGGCGGCGTACCGGCGGGGGGCGGAGGCGGTGCTGGAGCTGGCCCGGCTCACCGGGGCGGAGGCCGCCGTCCTCAAGGAGCGCAGCCCCTCCTGCGGCTCCGGGGCCGTATATGACGGCACGTTCTCCGGCACGCTGACGGCGGGCTGGGGCGTTGCCGCCGGGCTTCTGCGGGAGCAGGGCATCCGGGTGCTGGGCGAGTCCCGGCTGGAGGAGCTTCTGCGGCAGGACGTCCGTTAAAATCACAACAGAATACGACAAAAAACTGTGAGATTCGGAGAAAATTACAAATGCCATTGACACAGCACGCGGAAGTTGGTAAAGTAATACCGTAAGCGGTCGGGAACGTTACCGGTAATGTTTCCACGCTGTGGAATGGCCCAGGAAGGAGACGAAGCGCGGCATATGACCATCAAGGATATTGCGCGGCAGTGCGGCGTCAGCGTCAGCACGGTGTCGCGGGTGCTCAATGACCGTCCGGACGTGAGCCCGGAGAACCGGCGCAAGGTGCTCTCCGCCATTCAGCAGTCCAATTACATTCCCAACAACACCGCCAGGGACCTGGTGAAAACCAAGTCCGACGCCATCGGCCTGGTGGTGCGGGGCGTGTCCAACCCGTTTTACACGGATATCATCCGGGTCATCGAGGAGCAGGTCACCGCCCGGGGCTATACCCTGGTGATGCAGCAGATCGGCACCTGCGACGACGAGGTGAAGCGGGGCGCCATGATGGAGCGGGAAAAGCGGCTGCGGGGCCTGATTTTGTTGGGCGGCCGGTCCGACTATTCGCCCCAGGAGCTGGCGCCGCTGAACATCCCCTTTGTCTGCTGCTCCTACAGCAACCAGTACGGCACCCTGCCGTCGGATTCCTATGCGTCGGTATCCATTGCCGACGAGGAGGAGGCCTACCGGGCGGTGTCGGAGCTGTATCGGTGCGGGCACCGGCGCATTGCGGCGCTGGTATCCGGCGCGGAGGACCGCTCCATCAGCCAGCTGCGGTATCAGGGCTATGTCCGGTCCCTGGCGGATCACGGCCTGCCCCTGGAGCAGGAGCTGGTCATCGAGGCCGGATCCTTCGACATCCGGCAGGCGTATCTGGCGGTGCGGCGGCGGCTGATGGAGGGGGCGCGGTTCACGGCCCTGTTCGCCATCTCCGACAACATGGCCATCGGGGCCATGCGGGCCCTGCGGGAGGCCGGGCAGCAGATCCCCCGGGACTGCTCCGTCATCGCCATCGACGGGCTGACGATGTCCGAGTACATCAACCCCACCCTGACCACCCTGTGCCAGCCTATGGAGCACATGGGACGGCGCAGCGTGGAGATCCTGCTGGACATGGTGGAGCACCGGGGCGGACCCATCCGGGAGACTGCCCACACCACCCTGCGGACCGGGGAATCCGTCCGCGACATTTCTTAGTTTTTCCGGCGGAAACCGCCTGAAAAATATATAACAAAGGAGAAATGATCATGAAGAAAACTCTTGCATTGATCCTGGCCGCTGTCATGGCTCTGTCCCTGGTAGCCTGCGCCAAGACCCCCGCAAACGGCGGCACGGAGGCCAAGGGCTCCGTGTATTACCTGAACTTCAAGCCCGAGGCCGACAAGGCCTGGCAGGATCTGGCCAAGACCTACACCGAGAAGACCGGCGTGGAGGTCAAGGTCGTCACCGCCGCCTCCGGCCAGTATGACACCATGCTGACCTCCGAGCTGGACAAGTCCGCTCCTCCCACCATGTTCCAGGTGGGCAACCAGGGCGCCGTCAACTCCTATGGCGATTTCTGCTATCCTCTGGATAACACCGACGTCATGAAGGAAATGACCACCCAGGACTTCAACCTGAAGAATGCCAACGGCGAGACCGTGTCCATCGGCTACTGCTATGAGGCCTTTGGCATCATCGTCAACAAGGCTCTGCTGAAGCAGGCCGGCTATGAGATCACCGATATCACCAACTTTGAGACCCTGAAGAAGGTCGCCGACGACATCCACAGCCGCGCTGCCGAGCTGGGCTTTGACGCCTTCAGCTCCGCCGGCCTGGAGGGCTCCTCCAGCTGGCGCTTCTCCGGTCACCTGGCCAACATGCCCCTGTTCTATGAGTTCCGGGATGACAAGGTCACCTCTCAGCCCGCCAGCATCAAGGGCAGCTATCTGGACAACTTCAAGAACGTCTGGGATCTGTACACCACTGACTCCGCCACCACCGGCGCTGCTCTGACCACCGCCACCGGCGACGCCTCCGAGGCCGAATTCGGCCAGGGCAAGGCTGTGTTCTATCAGAACGGCTCTTGGGAGTATGCCAACCTCACCGGCGAGGAGAAGGGCTTTAAGATGAACCCCGAGGATCTGGCCATGATCCCCATCTACTGCGGCGTTGAGGGCGAGGAGCAGTCCGGTCTGTGCTGCGGCACCGAGAACTGCTGGGCTGTCAACAAGAACGCCAAGGAAGAGGACATCCAGGCCACTCTGGACTTCATGAAGTGGGTCGTCACCTCCGACGAGGGCACCACCATGCTGGCTGAGCAGTTTGGCCCCTGCCCCTTCAAGAACGCCAAGACCCCCGAGAACGTGTTCTTTGCCGATGCCAACGCCTATACCGCTGCCGGCAAGTACATTGTGACCTGGGCCTTCAACTGGACTCCCGCCGTGGATGACTGGCGTGCGGGCGTGGTGGACGCTCTGACCCAGTACACCGTCAACGGCGGCAGCTGGGACAACGTCAAGACCGCCTTCGTGGACGGCTGGGCCACCCAGTATGCCAAGGAGAACGGCTGAGCTATAAGCGCTCCGTTGTAACGCAATAGGACCGGGGGCGGGCTTATCGCCCGCCCCCGATTTTCTCACCTGCGGCGCACAGAGCTGTTGGCCGGTATGGACCGGGCAAGAGCTCCGGGCGCCGCCCGGAAAAAACATAGATAGGAGAGAGGCGTCATGAAACTTCCGAAACACCGCCGGGACGAGGCCGCGCTGAATTCCCGGCTGATCCGCCGCCCCATCAAGCGCATGGTGTGGCTGTTTTTGCTGCCCACCTTCGGGGCCTTCTGCATCGGCTTCCTGTACCCCTTCTTCAAGGGGCTGTTTCTGTCCTTCTGCAACTTCCGCATTACCAGCCAGTGGACATGGACGGGGCTGGACAACTACCGGAAGGCCTTCCAGGACCCCGGCTATATGCACGCGTTCTGGTACACGGCGCTGTTTGCCCTGGTGAGCCTGATCGCTATCAATCTGTTTGCCTTTGCCATTGCCTATGCACTGACCCAGAAGTTCAAGGGCACCAACGTGTTCCGCACGGTGTTCTTCCTGCCCAACCTCATCGGCGGCATCGTGCTGGGCTATATCTGGTCCATGATCTTCGACGGCATCCTCATCAAGTACAACACCTCCGTGGTCCTAGAGACGAAATACGGCTTCTGGGGTCTGGTGATCCTGGTGTGCTGGCAGCAGATCGGCTATATGATGATCATCTATATTGCCGGACTCCAGGCCGTGCCCGAGGGTATGCTGGAGGCGGCCCGCATCGACGGCGCCAACCGCTGGCAGACCCTGTGGCGGGTCACCATCCCCAACGTGATGCCCTCTATCACCATCTGCATGTTCCTGAGCCTGACCAACGGCTTCAAGCTGTTTGACCAGAACCTGGCCCTGACCGCCGGACGTCCCTTCCAGCAGCTGGGCAACGGAGAGACCATCAAAACAACGGAAATGCTGGCCCTGAACATCGTCAACGCCTTCGGCACCAACGGCGGCGGCAACCGCGGCGCGGGTCAGGCCAAGGCCGTGATCTTCTTCATCGTGGTAGCGGCCATCAGCATCATCCAGCTTCAGGCCAGCCGCCGCAAGGAGGTGCAGCAATGATCAAAACCGAAGCTCTGCGCCGCAGAGAGCGCCGTCAGGCGCTGCTGACGGTGGTGTTCACCATCATCTCCGTGATCTATCTGATGCCGGTGCTCCTGGTGCTCATCAACTCCCTGAAGGCCAACGCCTTTGTCAACACCGAGACCTTCAAGCTGCCCACGGCGGAATCCTTTGTGGGGCTGAAGAACTATGTCAAGGGCATGACCTTCGGCAACTTCGCCTTCTATAAGGTGGTATTCTACAGCTTCTTCATCACCATTACCTCCACGGCGCTGATCCTGCTGTGCACGTCCATGGCGGCGTGGTACATCTCCCGGGTGGGGAGCCTGGTCAGCAAGATCGTGTACTACCTGTGCGTATTCTCCATGGTGGTGCCCTTCCAGATGGTCATGTACACCCTGGCCCGGACGGCGGACCAGGCGCATCTGAACACCCCCTGGACCATCCCCGTGGTATACCTGGGCTTCGGCGCGGGCCTTGCCGTGTTTATGTTCACGGGCTTTGTCAAGAGTCTGCCGCTGGAGATCGAGGAGGCCGCCGCCATCGACGGCTGCGGCCCGGTGGGCACCTTCTTCCGGGTGGTGCTGCCTATGCTGAAGCCCACCATGATCTCTGTGGGCGTGCTGGAGATCATGTGGGTATGGAACGACTATCTGCTGCCCAGCCTGGTGCTGGACATCAACCAGTACCGCACCATCCCCATCCACATTCAGTACCTCAAGGGCAGCTACGGCACCGTGGACATGGGCGCCACCATGGCCCTGATCATGCTGAGCATCCTGCCGGTGATCATCTTCTATCTGTGCTGCCAGAAGCACATCATCAAGGGCGTGGCCGCCGGAGCCGTGAAGGGCTAAAAAAAGAAAGCATTTTTCTGATAAGTGAGTTGACTGACATATGAATCGTTGCAGCGGCATTTTGATGCCGGTATTTTCCCTGCCGTCTCCCTACGGCATCGGGACTCTGGGCAAGGCCGCCTATGACTTTGCCGATTTTCTCCACGCCGCCGGGCAGCACTACTGGCAGATGCTGCCTCTGGGCCCCACCAGCTACGGCGACTCCCCCTACCAGAGCTTTTCCACCTATGCGGGCAATCCGTATTTCATCGACCTGGAGCTGCTGATCGAGGACGGGCTGCTGACCCGGGATGAGGTGGAGAGCCAGAACTGGGGAACCAATCCCCGGTACGTGGACTACGGAAGGATTTATGAGAGCCGCTTCGCCGTGCTGCAGAAGGCCAAGGACCGGGGCTGGGAGCGGGACCAGGCGGAGGTGGCCGCCTTTCAGGCGGAGAACTGCCGCTGGCTGCCGGACTATGCCCTGTACATGGCCTGCAAGCGCCATTTCGGCATGCGCTCCTGGACCGAATGGGACGATGCGGACATCCGCCTGCGAAGGTCCCCGGAGGTGCTGGAGCAGTACCGCACCCTGCTGCGGGAGGATGTGGAGCTGTTTACCTATTTGCAGTTCCTGTTCTTCCGCCAGTGGAACAGGCTGCGGGACTATCTGCACAGCCTGGACATCCAGGTCATCGGCGACCTGCCCATCTATGTGGCCATGGACTCCGCCGACGTGTGGGCGGAGCCGGAGTGCTTCCAGTTGGACGACCAGTGCGTTCCCACGGAGGTATCCGGCGTGCCGCCGGACTACTTCAGCGCCGACGGTCAGCTGTGGGGCAATCCCCTGTACGCCTGGGACCGGATGCAGGCCGACGGCTTCGGCTGGTGGATCCGCCGGGTGGACGGCGCGTCCAAGCTGTATGACGTGATCCGTATCGACCATTTCCGGGGCTTCGATGCCTATTGGGCCGTGCCCTACGGCGAGACCACCGCCAAGAACGGGCACTGGGTCAAGGGCCCGGGCATGAGCCTGGTGGGCGTGCTGACGAGCTGGTTCCCCCAGCTGCGGTTCATCGCCGAGGATCTGGGCTATCCCACCCCAGGCGTCCGGCAGCTTTTGAAGGATTCCGGTCTGCCGGGCATGAAGGTGCTGGAATTTGCCTTCGATTCCCGGGATACCAGCAGCTATCTGCCCCACTCCTACACGGAGAACTGCGTGTGCTATACCGGCACCCACGACAACAGCCCCCTGGCCCTGTGGAAGGACGAGGCCGCGCCGGAGGACATCGACTGTGCCCGGGAGTACCTGGGGCTTAACGATCGGGAGGGCTTCAACTGGGGCATCATCCGGGGCGGCATGAGCTCCGTGGCCCGGCTGTTTGTGGCCCAGATGCAGGATTATCTGGAGCTGGGGCTGCACCACCGCACCAATATCCCCGGCACCCAGAGCGGCAACTGGCAGTGGCGTCTGCTGCCCGATGAGGCCACGCCGGCCCTGGCCCGGCGCATCCGCCGCGTCACGGAGCTGTACGGCCGCTGAAAAACCAAACTGTTTCGTTGCGAATCTCTCTGATAAAGTCAAGGACCCCGGCGCACCGCGCCGGGGTCCTTGACTCAGGAGGACGGCTTCAAAGCCGTCCTCCTTTGGCATGGATCAGAAAAACCCGCTGTCTGATCGGATTCCCTTTATTCAGCCGGATGCACCCTGTCCGGCTCCCTGGCCAGGGCGCGGTATAACCCCTCTCGGTTGTCCCGGGTGATATACAGCACCCGGACGCCGGGAACGGACCGGACTGCCCGCAGAAAGGGGTCGTCCCGGTTTTTTACCGCCGCCAGCACCGGCTGCGGGCCCCGCAAGGCCGCCAGCACCGCCGCCTGGAACCGAGACGCGTCCCGCTCCAGAAAGCCCAGCTCATCCATGACCAGCAGGCCCGGCCCCGCCAGCAGCCGGGGGCCCCATTCATCGAACACCGGGGTATACCGGGCGCTGCGCCGGCTGTCGCACCGGCCTGCCAGATTCTCCGGGCCGTACTGCCGCCGGTCCTCCGGTTGGGCGGCGGGGTGGATATAAATGGGGAACATGCCCTCCCCATCCGCTGTGGTCAGGCGTTTGGTGACAAACCCCGACACCGGTCCCGGGTACAGGGCCGCCAGACGGCGGATCAGGGTGCTTTTTCCCACGCCACGGGGACCGCAGATGAGAATTTTATCCATACATTTCCTCCCTCAGCTGCGCCGCCGGGATAGCCAGCAGACACAGAGGCTTCGGATTGGGCAGATACAGCGGATAGTCCGCCCAGGCCGACAGCTCCAGCCGCTGGGCCAGCTCCTGCCGGGACGGTACCGCGCCATCCCGGCTGTACAGCCGGAAAAAGGTCTGGGCATCGTCCAGGGACAGGAAGGGCTGGCCAAACTCCAACGTAAACCGCCGGGCGGTGTAGGTCAGGCCCCGGCGCTGAAGCTCCCGCTCCATGTCGGCCGCAGTGTGCCCCGCCATCCGGACACCGGAGCTGAACTGGTGCCGCCGGAAATCCCGCCGCACCACCAGGGCCGTGCCGCCGCACTGGCGGGCGGCAATGGCCAGCGTCTCCTCTGTGCCGCCGAACAGGCAGAACACCATGGCGTCATACGGCTGCCTGGGCGGCAGCTCCCGGATATCCCCGGTAAGCGCCGACAGCTTAGGGTCCTCTCCCCGGGCCCGCAAGGCGGCAACAGCCGCCGGAGACCGGTCCACAGCGGTGACATGGGCGCAATAGGGCAGCAGCGCCCGGCTCAAAAGGCCCAGGCCGCACCCGGCGTCGCACACCCGGTCCTCCGGGCGCAGGAATGCCCCCAGCTGCCGGGCCAGGTCCTGGTAATAGCGGCTGTGATCCGCCGCCGTGTACAGATACCGGATGATCTCCGGGCTCCATCTCTGCATGCTTATCGGCCCCCCCTGAGGAGGGCCCGTACCGGTGCTGGCTCGTTCCGCATGATGCACTCCCCTCTCATTCCATGAAAGTATAGCATGGATGGGGCCCAAATTGCAAGGCATGCCCCAGGGTACACCGGGCGTATCTGCATCGCCTATGCCGCTGCGCCTCTATCCCCTGCGGAAAAAGGCCACCGCTATGGCACCGGGACCGGCATGGGTGCCAATGACGCCGCCAATCAGCGTGGATTCCAGCCCATCGACGCCGTTTTCCCACAGGGCACGGCTGTCCTCCACATATTTTTTCAGAAATACATCCGTCAGACCCGTATAACCCAACAGAATGGGCAGTTGAAAGTCGATGCCGCCGCAGGCACGGATCTTCTCCACCAGCAGATTGTTTCCCTGGCGGGAGCCCCGGGCCTTGCCGATCAGGAGGATCTCCCCCTTTTCGATGGTAAGCACCGGCTTGATGTTCAGCAGCCCCCCGGCCAGCGCAGTGGTCTTGGAGATGCGGCCGCCCCGCTTGAGATATTCCAGGGTATCTACCAGCGCCAGGACGCATACATCCTCCCGCTTCTCCGTCAGCTCCCGGACCAGGGCGGCAGCATCCATGCCCCGGTCGATGCAGGTCAGGGCATACTCCGCCAGTATCCCCGTTCCAATGGCGGCAGTGCCGCTGTCCACCACATAGACGTTGTCGTAGTCCGCCGCCGCGATGCAGGCGCTCTGATAGGTGCCGGACAGCTTGGAGGATATGGTCAGCACCACGGCGGCGCTGCCGCTGTCCCGCACCCGGCGAAGCTCCCGGTCAAAGGCTGCCGGGCTGGCCTGACTGGTGGTGGGCAGCACGTCGCTCTCTACCAGCCGCTCGTAAAACCGGTGTCTGTCCATGGTCACGCCGTCCAGAAACTCCTCCTGTCCGAAATGAATGGTCAGCGGCACTACCGCCAGTCTGCTGCGGACGCGCTCCGGCACATCCACCGTGGAATCTACAATCAATTCAACGTTCATAGGGTCCTCCTGTTACGCGAAAGTAGCCCCGAGTATAGCAGTTTTGTGTCGATTTGTCAACACAAAATATTTGTTTTGTTGAATAAACGGAGCCAGATATCCACCGCCGCTCTCTGCCGCAGGCAACACATCGTCCAACTGCTCCCCTGTGCCGCCGTATAGGAAGGGAGTTGATACAAATGTCTGAACTGAAAAACACGACCAAGGCCGCGCTGGCGGCCGCCCTGGGGGCGCTGTGTGCCTACGGGGTGCAGCTGCTGGTGCCGGTGCTGGTGCTGGTGGTGGTGATGCTGCTGGACTACGCCACGGGCATGGCCAAGGCATGGAACGCCGGGGAGCTGTCCTCCCGGGTGGGCCTGCGGGGCATCCTGAAAAAGGTGGGGTATGTGGCCACTGTCGGCGTGGCCGCCGTGGTGGACTGGCTGCTGCGCTACGGAGCCGGCACCCTGGGCTGGGACTGGCCGGTGAAGTTCCTGTTTGCCAGCATCGTCATTATCTGGCTGGTGATCAACGAGCTGCTGTCCATCCTGGAGAATGTGTCGGCCATGGGTGCGCCGGTGCCGGACTTCGTGCAGTCGCTGCTGCAGAAGCTCAAGGGGCACACAGAGCATACCATGGAAGGAAAGGAGGAACGCAATGACTAAGAAAATCTATATCAGCCCCAGCGACCAGACGGAAAACCGCTATGCCTGGGGCAATACCAACGAGCACGCCCAGTGCCAGAGGATCGCCGAGGCGGAGGCTGCCGCCCTGCGCCGCAGCGGCGTGGAGGTGAAGCTGGCGGCCTTCGGCACCACCATGGCCCAGCGCTGCGCCGAGTCCGACGCCTGGGGCGCGGACATCCACAGCTGCGTCCACACCAACGCCTTTAACGGCAAGGTGTCCGGCACCCGGATGTTTTGCTACAGTGTCCCCGGCAAGGGGTATGATGCATGCAGGGCTGTGTTTGGCCAGCTGGCCCCGCTGACGCCGGGAACGTCCGAAAACATCCAGGCCAACCCCCGGCTGTATGAGGTGCGCAATCCTGCCGCCCCCAGTGTGTACTGCGAGTGCGAGTTCCACGACACCATCCAGGGCGCCCGCTGGATCGTGGAGCACACCACGGACATCGGTGAGGCCATCGCCAAGGGCCTGTGCGAGTATCTGGGCGCGGCCTATGTCCCGGCCAGGCAGGAGGCCCCCAAGCCCGCCGAGACCACCCAGGGCGATACCCTGTACCGGGTCCAGGTGGGGGCCTTCGCCGTCCGCGCCAACGCCGAGAAGATGCTGGACCGCCTGAAAAAGGCCGGGTTCACCGGGTTTGTTGTGGAGGGCACCCGGTAAGCGCCGGCTGCTAAGCAAGCAGAGGGTCTGCGGCTGTGCCGCAGACCCTCTGCTTCGTTTATTCGCCCTTATACTTCCGCCGGGTGGCAAGGCCGCCCCGTATGTGGCGCTGGGCCTTGTTTTCGTCCAGCACCTCCTTCACCTGCAGATACAGCGCCCGGTTATATGCCGGCAGGCGCTCGGACAGGTCCTTATGTACCGTGGATTTGCTGACGCCGAATTTCCTGGCCGCCGAGCGCACCGTGGCCCGGTTTTCTATCAGGTAAAGGGCCAGCTGACAGGCCCGTTCCTCCATGTTCCCTTTGATAGCGCACCACTCCTAAGCCATACTATGCACCATCACTATATGCCCGGCTTCCCGGCGGCAGAACTCCGGCTTTTTCCTTGTCACGGGAGCCGGATTCTGGTATAATCACCCCAGGACCAGAACAGGAGGGGACCGTTATGAAGAAAATTGCCGTGATCACCGGCGCGTCCAGCGGCATGGGACGCCGGTTTGCCGAAACTGTGGATTCCTTTGACCGCTTCGATGAGGTATGGGTCATTGCCCGCCATGAAAAGGCGCTGGCGGAGCTGCGGGACCGGGTGCCGTATCCCATCCGCGCCCTGGCCCTGGATCTGACGGACCGCCGCAGCTTCCAGACCTATGCCGACGCCCTGGCGGAGGAGCCGGTGGAGGTGGGCCTTTTGGTCAACGCCAGCGGCTTCGGCAAGTTCCGGGCCGTGGTGGACACGCCGCTGGAGGTAAACCTGAACATGACGGACCTGAACTGTCAGGCCGTGGTGGCCCTGTGCCAGCTGACGGCTCCCTATATGCCACGGGGCGGACAGATCATCAATATTGCCTCGGTGGCGGCGTTCCAGCCCATCCCCTATATCAACGTGTACGGGGCCACCAAGGCCTTTGTGCTGAGCTTCAGCCGGGCCCTGAACCGGGAGCTGCGGAGCCGGGGCGTTCGGGTCATGGCCCTGTGCCCCTTCTGGACCCGGACGGCCTTCTTTGACCGGGCCACCGTCAACGGCGGCGAATCCGTGGTGAAGAAGTATGTGGCCATGTATGAGCCGGAGCAGCTGGTGCAGCGGGCCTGGCGGGACGCCAGGCGGGGCAGGGACGTGAGCCAGTTCGGCTTCGTGGCCCGGTTCCAGACGGCACTGACGAAGCTTCTGCCCCACAGCCTGGTGATGGACGTCTGGATGCGGCAGCAAAAGCTGCAATAAGGCCTTGCAAAGCCCGGAAAACCGGCATATAATAGTAAACTATCTGTACAACAAGGAGAGATCAAGATGGATCGCATGAAAATCGCAGCCATCTTTGCCGATCAGGAACAGCTGGGCGGCAAGGAGATCACCGTGTGCGGCTGGGCCCGCACCATCCGGGATATGAAAACCTTCGGCTTCATTGAGCTCAACGACGGCTCCTGCTTCCGCAATCTGCAGGTGGTCATGAGCGCCGACGAGCTGCATAACTATAAGGAGATCGCTTCTCAGAACGTGGGCGCGGCCCTGATCGTCCGGGGTACCGTGGTGCTGACGCCGGAGGCCAAGCAGCCCCTGGAGCTGCGGGCCGCCGAGATTGCCGTGGAGGGCCGGTCCACGCCGGACTATCCCCTACAGAAAAAGCGCCACAGTGTGGAATTCCTGCGGACCATCCAGCATCTGCGCCCCCGGACCAATCTGTTTTCCGCCACGTTCCGGGTCCGCAGCGCGGCGGCCTATGCCGTGCATGAGTTTTTCCAGAGCCGGGGCTTCGTATATGTTCACACCCCCATCATCACCGGCTCCGACTGCGAGGGCGCAGGCGAGATGTTCCAGGTGACCACCCTGGACCTGAACAATGTGCCCAAGACTGCGGACGGCCAGGTGGATTACAGCCAGGATTTCTTCGGCAAGAAAACCAGCCTCACCGTGTCCGGCCAGCTGAACGCCGAAAACTTCGCCATGGCCTTCGGCGATGTATATACCTTTGGCCCCACCTTCCGGGCGGAGAACTCCAACACCCAGCGCCACGCCGCCGAGTTCTGGATGATCGAGCCGGAGATGGCCTTCTGCGACCTGGCCGGGGACATGGACGTGGCCGAGGCCATGATCAAGCACATCATCACCCGGGTGCTGGAGCGCTGCCCGGATGAGATCAACTTCTTCAACAGCTTCGTGGACAAGGGGCTCAAGGCCCGGCTGGAGCACGTGGCCACCTCCGATTTCGCCCGGGTCAGCTATACCGAGGCGGTGGAGATTCTGAAAAAGCACAACGACAGGTTCGAGTACCGGGTGGACTGGGGCACGGACCTGCAAACGGAGCACGAACGGTATCTGACGGAGCAGATCTATCAGCGGCCTGTGTTCGTCACCGACTATCCCAAGGAGATCAAGGCGTTTTATATGCGCCTGAACGACGACGGCAAAACCGTGGCCGCGGCGGACTGCCTGGTGCCCGGCATCGGCGAGATCATCGGCGGCAGTCAGCGCGAGGAGCGGCTGGACATGCTGGAGGCGCGCATCCGGGAGCTGGGCATGAAGCCCGAGGACTACTGGTGGTACTGCGACCTGCGGCGCTATGGCAGCTGCCGTCACGCAGGCTTTGGCCTGGGCTTTGAGCGCATGGTCATGTATCTGACGGGCGTCAGCAACATCCGAGATGTGGAGCTCCACCCCCGCACCGTGGGCAACGCCGAGTTTTAACAAATCAACAGGAAGGAGCCTTCCCGCCGAGGGAGGGCTCCTTTTTTGTATATTCACGCATATCCATAAGAAGTGCTAATGCCAGGCAGAAGGAAAAACTGATGAATTGCGGATTGTTTTTCACGCTAATGCGTTATATAATTGGGAAAAATTTGCCGGAGGATTCTGAATATAACCGCGATAATCCGGCGAATTTTCACGACACGCCGTGCTTTTTGCGCAAAGGAGTCTTGGGGCGTGCGCTCCAGCGGGCAAAACAGGCGGCGTGAATTATTATTCAGGAGGAAGATCATGAGAGAAAACACATCCGTACACCGACTGCTCCGGCAGGTATTGTCTCTGTGCCTGGCGGTAGTCCTGGCGGTATCGCTGTGCGTTCCGGCACTGGCCGCCCAGAAGAACTACAGTGCCAGTGACTACGTGCAGCGGCTGAAGGACTCCGTCCGCGGCAGCGCCACGGTGGACCTGGACGCCGGAAAGGACCCCAATGAGGTGGTCCGGGCCATGGTGGTCACCGACGTGCCCGCCGCCGTGGAGCAGGCCGGCACCGTGGCCTACACCGCCGCCGTGCAGTCCGCCGAGGCCCGGACCCTGCGCTCCCAGGAGAGCGTCATCCGTCAGGTCCGGCGCATTACCGGCAGCTCCGTTATCAACCAGTCTGGCTATCTGGTCAGCGCCTTTTCCATGGACATGACCCGGGCCCAGATGAAGCAGGTGGCTGCCCTGGACGGCGTGGTATCCGTCAGTGAGGTCACCACTTACAAGGCCCGGATGACCTCCGCCAAGGAAATGACCTCCGCCATGGAGCTGTGGAAGGCGGAGAACGGCGGCAGCACCGGCGAGGGGATCGTGGTGGCCGTCATCGACAGCGGCATCAACTACACCCATCCCGATATGCAGATGCGCCAGGACGCCAGGCTGAAATACACCAAGGCCGACATGGAGGCGAAGATCGCCGCCCTGGGCTACGGCAAGTATTACACCGATAAGGTCCCCTTCGGCTTCAGCTATGTCGGCGAGGACGACATCAATAACCGCCAGGTCACCCACGGCCTGCACGTCTCCGGCATCGTGGCCGCCAACGGCGACGAGGAAAACGGCGGCGTGGCGGGCGTTGCCCCCGACGCCCAGCTCTTTGCCATGCAGGTGTTCGGCAGTACCGGCAGCGGATTTAACGACGATATCATCCGCGCCGTGGAGGATTCCGTAAAGCTGGGCGCGGACATTCTGAACCTGAGCCTGGGCGGCACCGCAGGCTTCTACAGCGACGCGGACTATCTGCAAAAGGCCCTGGCCTATGCCGAGGAGAACGGTGCGGTGGTGTGCGTGGCTGCCGGCAACGACGGCACCTCCGCCTCCGACACAGGCGTCAACACCAACGACTGGGGCGTGATCGATACCGGCGCGGTGTCCAACCCCGCCACCTATCCCGGCGCCCTCAGCGTAGCCTCCGTGGACAACAGCATGCTGCGGGGCAAATCCGTGACCATCACCAGCGGCGAGGACACCGTATACAGCGGCGTGGTCATGGACTTCTCCCAGGGCAACCACACCGACTGGACCTCCCTGGGTGAGGTGCCCATTCTGGAGTTCGGCTACGGCGACCTGTTCGAGGACATTTTCCCCAAGCTGTCCACCCTGCCCGAGGGCCCCTATGTGGCGCTGGTCCAGCGGGGCAAGGACATTTCCTTCGAGGATAAGATCAACTATCTGATGGGCATGTGCCATGCCTCCGCCGTTATCGTGTATAACAACGAGGCCACCGACCAGGTGCCCACCAACGTGTCCGCCGAAAGCGCCAGCCAGTACACGGCCATGATGGTCAGCGGCAACACCGGCGCCAGGCTCATGGAGTTGGTCCAGGCCGGGGCCACCGTGTCCTTCGACGGCCTGCACGACGTGGTGTATCCCAACGAGGCCACCGGCGGCTGCGTATCCACCTTCTCCTCCTGGGGCTCCACCCCCACCCTGGATATCAAGCCTGAGATCTCCGCCCCCGGCGGCAACATTTACTCCGTGTCCAAGGATCAGAAGTACGAGGAGATGAGCGGCACCTCCATGGCCACGCCCTATGTGTCCGGCTGCGCCGCCCTGGTGCTGGAGAGCCTGCAGAAATCCCTGGCCGACGGCAGCCTGGTGCTGGGCGATACGACCCTGAACACCTTTGTGAAGAATACTCTGATGAACACCGCCGACCCCATTGCGGACGGCAGCGTTATCTATTCCGTGCGTCAGCAGGGCAGCGGCATGGCGGATCCTCTGTCCGCTGCGGAAAACCGTGTCCTGGCCACCTATAACGGCGTGGCCTCCGTGGCGCTGAAGGAGGTGGGCAATACCACCGGCTTCACCGTGACCCTTACCAACTACGGCACCGCCGTCGCCGGCTATACTCTGCCCGCCTCCGTGCCGGTATACACCGACGTTACCGGCCAGGACGGCAGCTACGCCATGGAGCTGTTGTCCGGCGCATCCGTGACCTTTGACAAGACCGCCGTCACCGTCCCCGCAGGCGGTACGGTTCAGGTCACCGGCACCCTGACCATCCCTGCCAATGCCGCCAAGAACCACTATGTGGAGGCATTCCTGCCCTTCGACGGCGATGTGGACCTGTCTCTGCCCCTGATGGGCTTCTACGGCGACTGGTATGGCTGCCAGCGGATCATCGACCTGCCCGCCTGGGACGACGGCAACATCATGACCGACTACTATGAGAATCTGCCTGTGACCACCGTGGCAGCAGGCGATTCCTATGCCGGCTTCGACACCGAGAGCATGACCACCGATCCCGACCACATTGCCTTCTCCCCCAACGGCGACGGTGATTTCGACGCCGCCCAGCCCATTGTGGGCATGCTGCGCAGCGCCGCCGAGGTTACCGTGGACGTGCTGGATGAAAACGGCCAGGTGGTCCGCCAGATCAACCATCGGGAAAATGTAGCCAAGTACCTGGCCATCGACGCCAATGAGAGCCGCTCCCCCATCAGCCTGCTCAGCAGCGGCACTGCCGGCGACGGCACCTGGGACGGCACCCGCTACGACATTGCCACCGGCGAGTATGTCATGTGCGACGAGGGCCAGTACACCCTGCGCATCCGGGCCCGGATGCCCGGCAGCCACCGGGTGGAGACCACTCTGCTGCCGGTGAAGCTGGATCTCACCGCGCCCCAGGTCCATATCACCAGCGCCGCCGTGGATGACGGCATGCTGTACCTGACCTACACCGCCCAGGACTACTCCGGCATTCTCAATACCGCTGCCGTGTTCGTCAACGGCCAGGAGGAGCTGGACTTTGTCCCCGGCAATGACGCCGCTTATAATGAGGAGACCGGCGAATACAGCGTGGTCCTGCCGGTGGAAACCTATCAGGACGGCCAGATGAACGAGATCGCCCTGACCTGCATGGACTACGCCTTCAACGGCACCACCGATATCCTGTACACCAATGCCCGGCTTGACGCCGCCGTGATGTTCTCCAACATCAACAACGACGACAGCCTGACGGTGCTGCGGGACATCAGCTACAGCGCCGACTATGATTATGTCGCCGAGAGCTATGTGAACATCACCGACTGCGTGGCCCAGATCCGCGGCATTGCCAGCAGCAGCGTCAGGAGGCTGACCGTCAACGGTCAGGAGGCTTCCTTCGATGAGCGCAACGGCTTCCGTCTGGCTCTGAGTGTGGAGGAGCCCGGTCTCATCACCCTGCATGTGGTGGCATATGACGCCGACGGCAGCGTGGTGTTCCAGGCGGACAAGCCCGCCCTGTTCGACGTGCAGAGGCCCTCCGTCATGTCCTATGTCTGCGATAAAAACGGCGAGTGGGACAACAGCATGCTGTGGACCAGCGACCACACCATGGACGGCTATCTGCTGGCCACCAAGTATGCCAAGGACGACCTGGTGCCCATGATGATCCAGGTCACCGACGAGTCCCTGACCCGCATCACCGTCAGCTGGCTCACCGGCACCGTGGACGGCGAGACCTTCTCTGACTGGCTCATGGGCGCCGACGCTGCCGATGTGGATGCCGAGGTCCATACCCAGGAGATCTCTCTGGATTCCCGGGACGAGGAGGGCCGCGTGTTCATGAGCTTCCCCTTCGCCTATAAGGAGTCCGTGTTCGTAGACGACGAAACCGGCGAGGTCTATGATTACAGCGCCTGGAGCCAGGTGGTCCGCGTGGAGGCCTATGACGCCGCCGGCCACCGCACCCTGCGCAACGCGCTGCTGTACGACACGGTATACGGCGAGAAGATGTACAACGAAGACGGCTTCAACGATGCCCGGTATTCCGACGGCACCATACGGGGCGACATTCTGGACCTGGATCCCCTGTGGAGCAACGAGTCGGGCGGCCTGTCCGATTCCCGCTTCCTCATCACCGATGATATGCTGGATGAAAACGGCAGCCTCCATGTAAAGGCCACTCTGGATCGGGATGCCAACGTGCTGATCTTCAACGGCAGCGAGTATTGGCCCGAAGAGGGCAGCCGCCAGGTGGAGTTCGACATTCCCATCCATGCCGGGCTGAATCTGACGTACGTCAAGACCCTCAGCAGCATGTTTACCGTGAACGATTTCGGCACCCAGTACAAGCTGTATCTGTACTACCTGCCGGATACGGAGCCCACGGCCCTGCGCTTTGACGACGCGCGCATCGCCGACGGCGCGGTGATCTGCACCAACCAGGAGACCTTCCCCATCACCGGCGATGTGACCCATCTGTTCGGCAACATCAGTCTGAAGATCAACGGCGACATTCTGATCTATCCCACCAACGATGTCAACGTTCTGGGCGATCCCATCACCCAGGTGTTCTCCTACGGTGCGCAGCTGCAGGAGGGCAAGAATGTGGTGACGGTGGAGCTCAGCGATGAGGCTACCGGCACCGCCACCACCGTGACCTTCACCGTGGTGCGGGATACTGCGGCCCCCGAGGCTCCCGTCATTGCCCAGGGCGGCGACGGCAAGGTGACGCTGACCGCCGCCGAGGAGCATGTGACCCTGTACTACAGCTATGACGGCACGGAGTGGGTCCTGTACACCGGTCCCTTTGCCCCCACCGCCGCCAAGGTGTATGCCAAGGCCGTGGACCAGGCGGGCAACGAGAGCGCCGTCAGCCAGTTGGCTGTTGCCGTGGCTGCTTCCCAGCCGGTCAAGACCGGTGACGCAGCGCCTCTGGCGGTATATGCAGCCCTGCTGCTGGCTGCCGCCGCAGCCCTGACCGCCATGCCCGTCCTGCGCCGCAGACGGGTAAGATAATGCGGCTGCGCCCGCAGATACTCTATCCATGTCAAAATACCCGGCCTGAGGGGCGGGTATTTTGTTCTGCATGTACGAGTTGTTTGGTATATTCGGAAACATAAAAGCCTGTCAAAATCACGAAAAATGCTGTTTTATTCTACAAATAAACGTTCTCAGTACAAGTTTTTGTTGCAATCTGTCATGGGATGTGGTACCCTATCCACAGAAAGCAAGGCGCCGCCCGGCGGCGCGAGGATCAATGGAAAATAATAGGAGGTACCCCCATGAGCTATCCCAAAACCGGCGAAGAAGTATATGTCAGTCTGAACCTGTCCAACACCATGCTGACCGGCATCGGCAAGGGCACCATCACCCGCGAGGAGGTCTCTGCCGACTATCTCAAGCGCCTGTTTGCCCGCTACGGTGTCATCGTATCCGCCAAGCCCGAGCAGCGCCGTCTGCTGGAGCTGGTCAATGATAATTTTGATCTGGGGCTGGAGATCCCCGAGACGCTGAAGCTGTTCCAGCTGTCCGAGCAGCACCGCCGCCTGGTGGTCATCAATGTCCAGGGCCTGCGCCGGAAGAACGGCTCCCTGCTGCCGGAATACACCGAGGAGGAGTTCAACGAGGCCACCTTCATTTTCGTGAAATACTACATCCAGGGCCGTCACTATGACGAACTGGTGGAGGAAAACAAGAAGCTGCAGTTTGAGCTGGACCAGGAGGTTGAATGGCGCAACCGCACCGATAACGGCTGAAGGAATCGCGTATAATCCCGCCCCGGCGGGTCAGAATAAAGTCAGGCTTTGCGGCCTGACTTTATTTTTTGCAAGGAGGACCCTCGCTATGAGCAAGAATTGTACCAACGACGGGTGCAGCTGCACCCCCAACATGTCCATCAAGTGCTCCGTTACCAGCTGCGCCCATCACTGCCAGGACATGGACAACTGCGGCCTGTCCAGCATCCAGGTGGGTACCCATGAGGCCCACCCCTCCATGGACCAGTGCACCGACTGCCAGAGCTTCCGCAAGATCTGACCTCGCTGCCTCTCCTTCGGCAGACCCTGTCCCGGGGTCTGCCGGGGACATACATATCCCAAAGGAGGTGACGCCTGTGAAAAAAGCGCGGATGGGGATCTCCGGCGCTCTGGCCGGGGCCGTCAACGGTCTGTTCGGCGGCGGAGGCGGCATGGTGCTGGCTCCGCTGCTGGAGTCCTGGTGCCGGGTGGAGGAAAAACGTGCCCTGGCCAACTGCGTGGCCACCATCCTGCCCTGCTGTGTGCTGTCCGGCGGGGTATACCTGGTGCGGACGGGACTGGACTGGGGCATGGCGTGGCCATATCTGGCAGGCGGGCTGGCCGGGGGCTTTGTGGGAGGGAAGCTCTTTACCAGGGTGCCCGCCGTGTGGCTGCGGCGTCTGTTTGCGGCGTTTCTGGTATACGGCGGGGTGCGGTATCTGCTGTGAAGGACATTGTATTGCCCCTGCTGGCCGGGATGGGCTGCGGGGTGCTGTCGGCCTGGGGCGTCGGCGGCGGCACCCTTCTGCTGCTGGTGATGACCCTGTTTTTCGGGGTGGACCAGGCGGCGGCTCAGGGGATAAACCTGCTGTATTTCCTGCCCACTGCCGCCATGGGCCTGATCTGGCACCGGCAGAACGGCCTGCTGGACAAGGCCCTGCTGCGGCGCACGGTCCCCTGGGCGCTGGTGACGGCCGCCGCTGCCTCCTGGGCGGCCACGGCCCTGGACGTGACCCTGCTGCGGCGCCCCTTTGGGATTTTTCTCCTGATTGCCGCCGCGGTAACGCTGCGGCGCAAATAGGCCCCGCCCCTTTCCGCGAGATTTCGCGGGGCCGTCCCTGTATAATGGACGGCGGAAAGGAGGCGGAGCCATGACGGTGGTGTATCTGGACCGGGTGGTGCTGCTGAACCTGGCGGTGGACTATCTGCTGCTGCTGGCCACGGCCCGGCTGGCGGGCCTGCCCCTGCGGCGGGGACGGCTGGCCCTGGCGGCGGCGCTGGGCGCGCTGTACGCAGCGGCGGTATTTCTGCCCGGGTGCCGGATGCTGGCGCACCCGGCGTGCCGGCTGGCGGCGGGGGTCGCTGTGTGCCGTCTGGCCTGGCGGCGGGAACGCCGTCCCTGGCGGCTGACGGCGCTGTTTTTTCTGCTGTCCGGGGCGCTGGCGGGGCTGCTGCTGGCGGCAGGTCTGGCGGCAGGGTCCCCGGGGGCCATTCTCAGCCGGGTATATTACGCCGACATCAGCTGGCCGGTGCTGCTGGGCTCCGCCATAGGCTTTGGGCTGCTGCTGCACCTGGTGTTCCGCCAGGGGGCGCGGCATGAAGGAGGAGAATTGATGGATGTGACCGTTTCCCTACAGGGCCGGCGGCTGCGGCTGCGGGCCCTGCACGACACCGGGAATACCCTCCGGGACCCCGTCAGCGGCCAGCCGGTGCTGGTGCTGGAGCAGGGGGCCCTGGGGGAGCTGTGGCCGCCCCAGGCGGCAGAGATCATCGCCATGGACCTGCCGCCGGAGGAAAAGATGGCCAGGCTCCACCGGTTGGATGGCGGCTGCCGGTGGAGTCTGCTGCCCTTCTGCGCCGTGGGCACGGCGGCAGGGCTGCTGCTGGCTGTCCGCAGCGACTATGTAAAGGTAGGCGGCATTACATATCCCCGGGTGCTGCTGGCCCTGACCCCGGGCCCCGTCAGCGACGGCGGGGGCTATCAGGCCCTGTGGGGCGGAAGAAAGGAGCGGCGTCATGGAACTGCTGCGGCGGCTTCTGCGGTGGCTGAACGGCCGGCCGGATAAGGTCATGTACATCGGCGGCAGCGACACGCTGCCGCCGCCGCTGCCCCGGCAGGAGGAGGCGGAGTGGATCGCCCGCCTGGAGCGAGGGGAGCTGCTGGCCCGTCAGACCCTCATCGAGCGAAACCTGCGGCTGGTGGTGTACATCGCCCGCCGGTTTGAGAACACCGGCATCAACATCGAGGACCTGATCTCCATCGGCACCATCGGCCTCATCAAGGCCATCAACACCTTTCGGGCCGACAAGAACATCAAGCTGGCCACCTACGCCTCCCGCTGCATCGAGAATGAGATCCTCATGTACCTGCGGAAAAATTCCGCCCAGCGCACGGAGGTCAGCTTTGACGAGCCCCTGAACACCGACTGGGACGGCAAGGAGCTGCTGCTGTCCGACGTGCTGGGCACCGACGGCGACGTGGTCATGGGGCCCATCGAGGCCGACGTGGACCGCAAGCTCCTGGCGGAGGCAGTATCCCAGCTGTCTCCCCGGGAGAAGGACATCATCTCCCTGCGGTTTGGCCTGGGAGGCCGGAAGGAGCTGACCCAGAAGGAGGTAGCCGACCGCATGGGCATCTCCCAGTCGTACATCTCCCGCCTGGAAAAGCGCATCATCTCCCGCCTGCGGCGGGAGATGCAGAAGCTCAGCTGAACAGGCGGCAAAGGCAGGCCGAAGGCCGCCGCGCCCATGCGGGCAAAAAAGAAAACCTTGAAACCAATACGGTTTCAAGGTTTTCCGTTGGTGGAGATAAGCGGGATCGAACCGCTGACCTCTTGAATGCCATCGGTTTCGAGGTTCTGGACTCAGTGGAAGTGATGAAAAAAGTTAGACAAAACCGCATAAAATGGACATTTCACAGTCCATTTCGTTTCAACTGGTACATGGTGTTTTGCACTGTTTCTGGTACTTATTCTGGTACTAAAAGTTCCGCAAAAAACTAAAATTTCCGCGGACATCAGAAACAGACCTAAAAAACAGTTGAAAGGATGTCAAAAGATGGATTACATCACAGCAAAAGAAGCCTCAGAAAAATGGGGCGTTACAGAAAGAATGGTTCGTGTTTATTGCAGTCAGGGGCGCATCCCAGATGCTTATTCGGAGTTCGACACATGGTACATACCTGCAGACGCCGAAAAGCCTGCGCGAAAGCCCAAGGAAGTTAAACCAACTCCGCTGCTTCTCCAAAAGATTATTAAACAGCGTGACGGCAAGCAATATCGAGGTTTCTACGAATATCTGCAGATCAATATGGTCTACAGCAGCGGACGCATGGCCAGCAGTCGTCTGACCCGCAATCAGATTGAGGTGCTGTATAAGAAAGACCGTATTTTCACTACCAGCGAAGACATCAAGGTCAATGATATCGTTGAAGCCAGAAATCATTTTCTCTGCATTGATACGATCCTAACCAACGCAATGAAGCCTTTGACACAAACCCTCATCAAGCAGCTGCAGGCACAGCTTCTCAGTGACAGCTGCAAGCACCGTCGCCACGCTCCTACACCAGTCGGATATCGCAAAGCAAGTGCATCCAAGAAGTTTGGCAAAACCACGCCGCCCGCCAAGATCAGCGCAGCGATGGCGGATCTGATTGAGAAGTATGAGGCGAAGAAGTCCGTTGACCTTGAGGACATACTGGACTTCCATGTCAGGTTCGAGCGCATCCGTCCCTACGAAGATTGCAACGGGCGTGTAGGCCGATTGATCATGCTCAAAGAATGCCTCAGGCATGGCATCGTCCCCTTCATCATCGATGACAAGCGCCGCACCGGTTATCTGGATGGTATTCGATGCTGGGATGATGACCCTGATGTTCTGATGGATGTTTGTATCGAAGCCCAGTTGCGCTTTGAGGCTCAGATTGCGCTTCAGGGGTTGTTGGAATGTCAGTCTAAACATGTCAGGGTGCACTGTAAAGGAAACAATCAAAGTAAGTGTATTAGATAAAATTAGTACAAAGGGTAAATTTGGAATTTCATCAAGAAATCTATACACAAAGGAGGGACAGCTCTGATCAGAGCTGTCCCTCCTTATAAATCTGATAGGATAAGATCACTTAAAGTTCGCCGGAACATCTTTTATTGTTTGCTTTTGTGACTTTATTTTCTTACACGACTTACATGCATCAAAAAAGTTCGGATACTTGGCTTTCTTTAGCTTAGAACAATTAAAACAGTGAACGGCAATCTTTTTTCTATGGGTTTCATACCGCGCACGAGCCTTCTTTACAGCCTCCAATTCAAGTTTACCGATGATTACTACATCGTTTATTCCACCCTTCACCTGCACAACATTTTTGTGAATCGTGTCATATGGACCCGTTATTCGAGAATCACCGTACTTCGATGTATTTGCTTGGATAATAAAACAGTAAAGATCTCGGGACGTAGCTTCAACGATGCTTGAGAAGTAATTGGTGTCTTTGTTTAACTGCGGAACGAAAAGTGCATCCACCCTAGATTTAAGTGCCGATCTGGAACAAATGTCTGTAAATTCATAGCACAAAACCGTGCTATATCTTAACCGACCTGCATGAACTACATAATACAACGGACGACTCGCATCACGGATCTGATACCCCAGCTTATAGAGGCATTCTTTCTCCTCTAGAGCATAGAAATTCTTTTCTCTAAAAAGTGCAATCACATTACGGAAGCCGTTGTGACTACAAGGCTGAACAATTGTAGTACAGTTGAACGCTCTTTTGCGATTGCGTATGTAACGAAGTCCAGCGACTAAAGCAACACTATTTTTTTGTGCAAACCTCGTGATATCTTTCAACCATACAACCGGGACATAGAACTCAGGGAATGTAATGTAATTTGCCTTTTCTCTAATTGCAGTATTAGCCATACGGAATAGCTGTTCCTTATCTTGGAGCGTCATTTTATGTTCAGGATGCAGCAAAGATTGAATGGCGTCTTCCTCCGTTACCGCTGTGTTGGCAAGTCCAACATAATACTCTTTGCTTCGATCGCACGAAACAAACACATCAACCAAGTTCACATTTGATTCTTCAAGCACAGTCTCTGTTTGCTTTACTATGTCATTGCTAGCAAACTGAGAAATTTTATTGAGCTCGACATACCGATTCCATATTGCCTCAACATCACTTCGGCCATCGAATTCCTTTTTCCCGTTTTGTGTGGACTGCATAAAGTAATAAATAAGCAATTCATCCAAATGTATGAAGCGCGGAGACCATCTCAACCGTTCACGATCCAACTTCAGCGCATTCGAATTTCCCCAAGGTTCTTTTTGTATTTCCAAAAAAGAACACGAAGATATTACTTCAAACGGCAGATAATTAAGAAGTGGGAATGAAACCAGATTGTGATTAAACATATTGCTTTTTCTGAATTTCTTCGCCAGTTCTATATTTCTATTCAATTTGGATGAGCTGTTCCAACTGTAGTCCAATGCCATAGCCATTGCAATGGCTGTCCCCAAACGGCTCTTAAGATCTTTTTTCAATCGAGCAAAAATTGTTTTCTTCTTTTTCGCATAGATTTCTTTTTCATCCAGAAAATCAAAGTTTATCTCATGATCAATATACCAAAGAATATCTTGGTGGAACTTTTGCGCAAGAGGATCTTTTCTATCTCGATCATTGCTCAGCACTTTAAGTTGAATAATTAATTCAAATACAGATATCCAACTTCCCATAAATTCAATGCTGGAACTGCCGCGATAGAATTCCAAAATATCCTGAATATATTCCGTGATCTTCAGTCTATCTTCTGAGCGAATATGCGTATTCTTTATCAGCTGTTTCATCAAAGTAATACTACGCGCAGCAGCATAATTGTTGCTTTGAAGAATACCAATATCACGGATTTTCGTGCTCCCTCCAACACTATTAAAAAAATAGGCAGTATCATTAAACCGACTCTTAACAATGTCAAATTCCGGAAGTAGATTTGCTTCGCTGGAGTTATTTTTTATCTGCTTTTCTGCCAGATCAATCAGTATGTTAGGAGAATTTTGCTCGAAGAAAAAGCAGTTGATCTTTTTCTTTTGTATCGATATTGCCTCAAACCCCTTAAAAACAAAGTCGTCATCTTTCGATAGAAACTTTCTTTCAATAAGTCCCCTATTTTCCAGTAAATCACAAACGAATTCTGCAGTAGCCTCTGCAGGCTGAATCTCCGTCGGAATCACGATAATCATGTCATCAACATAGCGGCCATAGTGAATAGGGCTAAGTGCTTTCTTTATGTTTAAGTCGAATTCATGTAAATATAATTCTCGAAGTAGGATAGGACTTAATAATCCGATCGGAAAGATTGTGGCATTGTTTTTAACATCAATACCAATTTTATACTTAGCTATTAAGTGAGTATATTTTTTATATATAGTTTCCTGAATACAACTAACAAAAGAAATTTCATCAAGACGCGGATCTTCTTTTAGTAGTGTACTCAGTGATTCAAAGTTGAACCGCACAGAGTAGTAAAAGCTTTTGAGGTCAAGGCTGAACATTAATTGGTTTTGTTCAGTTAGGCCCTGACGTAGTCTCTTAAAGGCATCACTCTGCCATCTCGAGTAATTCTCAAAGTATGGCTCAAAGCATCTATTTGATTCAAAATCGATTCCTTTGTATAAATCATCCTGTCCAAAATAGAATATACTTTGCTTAAACTTCCCTGCGTATGAATACATACTTCCGCCATATTGTTTATTTGCAATTTTGGCAAGAAACAATGTCCACAGGCAGTCGACAATTAATAATTCAATTGGGAGATCAATAAAGAAATTGACTTTCGAAATATTCTTATGGTGATCAATGGTGCCAACTATCGCAGATGAATTTTCAACTGTAGACACCATCCCTTTGGGAAAAACAAAAAAATCCAATTTCTCAATCAGCTTTGCAAAGTACGCCTCATCTTCATTCACTAGCGCATTCGCCAACTCGTCAAAAGTGCGTTTGAATTTCTCATCATCCGACTCAAACTCAGCTATTTGTTTTTTTATAAACAAGAGAGTTTTATCGTAATAATAATACGATTTGAGTTTCTTGTACGCGCCTTCTAGCATTGTATTTATTTCTCTATTCGTGTAATGCATATGGTCATCTCCAGTCAATTCCCTGCATCTGAAAAGAAAAGCCGTACAGCATCGCTGCACGGCTCACCTTGCAGGCACAAGGCCTACCGTTAATTAATCACTTTTCACTATATTTAGCTCCATTAGCAATGAGGCTAAATTCATTTTATTTCTTGATCTAGAGCATCAAACTCCGGCGTAGAGAAAAATTCACCTAAGGTAATTCCCAAACCATCACAAATCATCTTGATTGTAATCAGCTTCGGATTTTGGCTCTTCCCGCAAAGAATGTTCTTGATGCTAGAAGGCGGCAGAGCCGAGATGGTAGCCAGCTTATTGATGGTGATCTCACGTTCACCGCACAATGCCAGAATACGATTTCTGACCGCAGTAACAGTATCCATGCTCTCCCACCTCCAGATTTCTTGCTTATAGCATATCCTATCTGGATGGACTTTATAGGCTACGCATGCTACTATTAGGCTATACATAGCCGAAAGGAGCGCATATCCATGGGAAAAGCCTGTACTTTCTTCGGACATCGTGATTGTCCAAGTGCAATTAAACCAAAACTTCGTGAGGTTCTGATTGATCTGATCGAGAACCATGCCGTAGATATATTCTATGTTGGTAAACAAGGGGCATTTGATGGGATTGTGTGCTCCGTTCTGAAAGAATTGGTATCGCTATACCCCCACATCAATTACGCTGTCGTTTTGGAACGCATGCCCCCAAAGCGTGATGAGTTTGATACCCGCGATTACTCTGACACTATGCTTCCAGAGGGCATTGAGACTGTTCATCCCCGCTTCGCCATCTCTTGGCGCAATAAGTGGATGATCAAACAGTCTGACTATGTCGTGACCTATGTCACTCACTCGTGGGGAGGCGCAGCACAGTTTGCCGAACTGGCAGAAAAACAGAAGAAAACCGTGATCAACGTAACCGTCAAAGCTGACGGCGTATAGACGCCTATGAGATAATCACAGGGGACTTTCTCGGCAACGAGATCGCAGAAACTCCCCGGTTCTTTTGCTGGTTCCTATCCGAGATGGAACTGTTTGGTTTTTCGCCATCGTGTACTACTTAGAGGAATATCGAGAACAGCGGCTGGAGCACGAGGAGAGAAAGCCCCTGCGTTATAGCCGACTGCCTGTTGGCCAAAAAATGATCCCCCTACGAAATGTAGGGGGATTTCACTATTAAAAGGAATTGCGGATGTTTATTCCTTATGGTCCTCCAGCCAGCGCAGGGCCATATACGCATATACGGCGCTGCCGCCGGGAAGAACGCTTTCATCGAACTTCGCCATAGGGTGGTGCTGGGGATAACAATAGCCCTTTTCCGGCTGTCCGGCGGCCAGGGCCAGCATGACAGAGGGGACCTCCTGGCTGACATAGGCAAAATCCTCGGAACCGGCGGTCTTGGAGCCGCTTCCGCCACCCATAGCATTCAGCTCCTCCACAGAAAACGCCTTCTCCGGTCCCAGCAGCTCTTTCGCATAGATCTCACAGCAACGGGACAGCTCCTTGTCATTGACTAGCGTGGGACAGCCGCTGCCGAAGGTCACGCCCGCCTCCGCCCGGAAGGCCTTGGCAGTGCCTTCGGCGATCTCCGCCATCCGCTGTTTGATAAAAGCCCGCGTCTCCTCGTCAAACGTGCGAATGCTGCCGCCCATCGTGACAAGATCGGGGATGACATTGGCGGCAGTGCCGCCGTTCATGGTGCCAATGGTCAGAACCGCGCGGTCACCCAGCGCCAGTTCTCTGGCGTGGATCTCCTGGAGGGCGATGAGGATATGGGCGGCGGCCGTCAGGGGGTCCACGCCGGTGTTGGGCATGGAGCCATGGCAGCCCTTCCCCTGGACCTTGATCTCAAAGTAATCCGCTGCCGGAGCGCTGACGCCGGGCGCTGAGACGATCACCGTTCCCGCCGGGAAGGGCATTCCGGCCATCACGTGGATCATCAGGGCGGCATCCACCTTGGGATTTTCCAGCAGGCCCGCTTCGATCATATCGTGAGAGCCCTCAAAAATCTCCTCGGCAGGCTGGAACATCAGCTTGACGGTGCCTTCGATCTCATCCTCATGGGCCTTCAGCAGCCGGGCGGCACCCAGCAGCATGGCTGTGTGGAGGTCATGGCCGCAGGCGTGCATCCTGCCGTTTTGGGACGCAAACTCCACGTCGGCCTCCTCCCGGATGGGCAGGGCATCCATGTCCGAGCGCAGCAGGAATACCTTTCCCGGCTTCTTGCCTCCCACCAGCGCCACAAGGCCCGCCCGGCCGCAATCCACCGGCTGGAGGCCCATATCCGCCAGTTCTTTTCGCACGAACGCAAGGGTCTCGCCGATATCGAAGCCCGTCCCTGGGATTTGGTGCAGCGTCCGCCGCTCAGACAGGACACGGTCCCGAATCTCTTCCGCTTCCCGCAGCAATTTTTCAGATGTCATACTCCGACCTCCCAACAACGAAATAGGATCTTTTGGATTAGTATATCACCATTGGAGCGTAAGCGTCAATTTCAACGGTGTCTATACAGGCTCCGTCCTCCTGGATATAATAAAGTTCCGGTATTGAGAGGTAAAAGTATCCCGGCTGCAATTCGCAGCCGGGATAGAAAAATTCAGCATACGCCATCCATAACATTATCGTATTGCGTCTGGATGTGGCCATGAAATTCCTCTCTGGTCATAGATCGATGCAGGTCCGTGCCATTTTCAACCAGACAATTAAATGCTCAAAGAATTCCCCCGCCGCATATTCAACACCGTACTCCTAAATTAGGTCAGCCACTACTTCTACCATCATCCCACCACCAACTTATTCGTCTTCTTTAAGAACTTTGCCGGGATCGGGCGATCCAGATGCCATGTGATATTCATTGGTCTGGAGCCCTGATGCCTCACATAGTTGGCCGTTCCCAAATAGGTGTACGCCTCGGCACCTCCGGTGACGCGATCAGACTTGAACTCACGGACGAACAGCAGCACCTTACTACCGCGTTCTTTATGGTGGATATAGCGCTGGCCGGTGGGCGAATTATCCGCCGTCGTACTCTGGCTCTGCCAGTGGAACAAGCTCTCATTGATGGAGTAGTCGTTATACATGGTTGTAGGCGAATAGTCTTTATCCGTTTTATTCAGCGTCACAAAGAACACGTCCAGCTGCTTCTCCGGCAACCACTTCACACCCTCACGTACAGTGGCAGGCTTCATAAAATCCATAGCCACCAGCAACTGATCACGAGTATAAGTGCAATGTAGATCCAGCGGACAATCAAAGCCCAGATTAACAGGTTCGTCAATGAAGTCAATCTGTTCAAATCGATATTGGAGCAGACTTATCAGCTCACCTAACAATGTGGTGCTGTCAGACAGCGCATAGAGGTTGTCCAGTACTTCTTCGTTGCTCCAATCTTCAACAGTTTTACCCCAGATGGTGACATAGAACATCTGCAGCATACGCTTTTCAACGTCGGACAGAGTCTTGAAATCAATATCATCCAGACGTGGCAGAATGTCCAACAGGAAAGAAATCCAGCGGCGGGAATCGATAACAGCAAAGCGTGCAAATGCCTTGGTTATTGTATCTTCCAGAGGTTCTTCGAAATCCTCGATCACGTCTGCTCTGGCGCAAATACGAGAGAAAGACGTGAACTTATAAATCGCTCTGGGATCCAAGTGATAGTAGTCAAGGAAATTGGCAAGCGTCAGCTCCATGCCACTATCTTCGGCAAAGGTAGCCACACGGGATACCAATCCCGCAGTATTTCCATAGGAGGCACGGATATTATCCAGTATGTATTTGGCGGCCTTTTTCTCCAACTGGATGTAGCATCCCTTGGGCACGGAAATAAAGCCGTCCTTAATTTCGCGGGTCACACTGCGGGTCGTATTTGACAGTAACGCCGCGAACTTATCTTCAAAGTTATATTTCTTATTGGCCTGACCGATGAAGTCTAACACGGTCAGGCATTCTTTATCCTCTGCCAGACGCAGGCCGCGGCCCAACTGCTGCAGGAACACTGTCAGCGACTCCGTGGGACGAAGGAAGAGAACAGTATTGACCTCGGGAATGTCCACACCTTCGTTATAGATGTCTACAACGAAAATAAAGCGCACTTCACCAGCCACCAATCGTTGCTTGGCGGTCTTTCTCTCTTCCTCTGGCGAATGTCCAGTCAGGAACATCGATGGAATATTATGCTTATTGAAATAGCGACACATGAACTCTGCATGCTCAATAGAGACGCAGAATCCAAGTCCCTTCACGTCATCAATGTCTGTCACATATTTCAGCAATGCAGACACGACAAGGTCAGCACGACGGTTAGCCATCGCGCCACTGAGAGTATAAATTTTGGAAAGCTCGCCCTTATCATAGCCACCTGCACTCCATTTGAGAGTGTCCAGATCCACGGTATCGGTAACACCGAAATACTGGAACGGGCAAAGGAGCTTGCGGTCAATGGCTTCCGGCAAACGAATCTCCGCCGCAATGCGGTTGTTGAAGTATGGCAGCACACTCTTTCCGTCCATACGCTCTGGAGTGGCGGTCAACCCCAGCAAAATGCGAGGCTGATAGTACGCCAACAGTTTCTGATATGTAGGTGCTGCAGCATGGTGGAACTCGTCTACAATGATGTAATCATAGAATTCCTGCGTAGTCTTTGCGGTAAAGTCCTGCGAATTGAAGGTCTGGATGGAGATAAACAGATTGTCGATACTTTCGGGCTTGTAGCTGCCCACAAACATTTCGCCAAAGTTGACATCTTTGAGAACTGCCCGGAATGTATACATACTCTGCTTGAGGATTTCTTCTCGGTGTGCCACAAATAGCAAGCGGCAAGGTTTGTCCGGATTCTGCTTGCGGAAGCGCTTATAATCCAGCGCAGAAATGACAGTCTTGCCAGTACCGGTAGCTGCAACTACCAGATTGCGAGTATGTA
>OBCY01000017.1_pt1 | contig 46604 bp, 43 predicted proteins | sample 1496051 | NCBI WGS metagenome assembly OBCY01 (sample SAMN01760917, study PRJEB22395) | human gut metagenome | reverse complement strand
AGGGCGGTGCCCTTTTTTGACAAGCTGAAGCGCCGCGAAGCATTTGCTTCGCGGCGCTCTGCATTATGAACGGTTGTTGAGCTTGCCCAGATAGCGATAGATGCTGGCCTCGGAGCTGTGGAGCTCCTTGGCCACATAGCTGACGGAGCCCTTCAGCAGGAACACGCCCTTGCGGTTCAGCGTCGCCATGATCTCCATCTTTTCGTCCTGGGTCAGCCGTTCCACCGGCACAGGATAGTTGGACACCACCTCGGACACGATGCTGGCGGTAGCCCCGGCGATGGAGGTAGGATACGTCTTTTCCGGCGCGTCGGCGGTGGGGTCCGTTTCATCCTCCACGATGAGCCGGGCGCCGCTCTGGACGCCGGGGGTCAGCATATTGCTGCACAGGTCCATGACCCGGGCCGACAGCTCCTGATACCGGCTGCTGTCGAAGTTGATGCACAGCAGGCCCGTCAGCTCATTGCGGGGCCCCTTGATGAACAGGGAGTTGGAGCACAGCTTCTTTCCGGTGATGGCGGTGGACTCGAAGCGCAGCACATAGTCCTGGGTCTCATACAAATGGCTGGTCAGATACTCCAGCATTTTGTTGCTGAGGGGAGAGCCCAGATGCCGCCCGGTCAGCTCGCCGTTGGCAATGGCGATGATCTCGTTGGAATCGTCCTTCAGCTCGTGGAGGGCTACCTCATAATCCGGGCCCAGAATGTGGCCCAGAAAGTCTACCAGTACGGTGTATTGCCGTCTCATTTCCCTGTCCATTGACAAGCCTCCTGCACTTTATTCTTGGTTACTCCTGGGTTTTCGGTTCTTCCTCGGTCTCCGGCCGGGCTTCGGCCTCCTGCCTGGGCTGCGCCTTGCTCCCCTGCTTGGGCTCGGCGGGCTTTTTGGCCTTGCGCTCCTGGGCAGCGGCCTTGCGCTCCTCCTCCAGCTGGCGGCGCTGGGCGTCGATCCTGGCATTTTCGGCGGCTTTGGCGTCCAGCTTGGCGTTCTCCTCCTCCTCCAGCACGCGATAGGCCACCTTGCCCACCAGGGTCTTGGGCAGCTCATCCCGGAACTCAATGTCCGAGGGCATGGCGTACTTGGCGATGTGCTTGCGGCAGTATTCCATCAGATCCTGTTTGCAGGCCTCCGTGGGAACATAGCCGGGCTTGAGCACCACAAACGCCTTGACCCGCTGCATCTTGATGGGGTCCTTGACGCCGATGACGCAGCTCAGGTGGACGTACTCGTGACCCTCCAGAATATTCTCCAGCTGGGAGGGATAGACGTTGTAGCCGTTGGTAACGATCATGCGCTTGATGCGCTGGCGGAAATAGATGAAGCCGTCCTCGTCCATCATGCCCAGGTCGCCGGTGTGGATCCAGGTCAGGCCATCGGCGTGGGTCTGCTTGGTCTGGGCCGTCTCCTCCGGGTGGTTCACATACTCCAGCATCACCGTGGGGCCGGACAGGCAGATCTCGCCCTCCTCCCCATAGGGGACCTCCTCCTGGGTGCCGGGCTTGACGATCTTGTAATAGGTATCCGGGAAGGGGATGCCGATGGAGCCCTCCTTCTGCTTGTGGATGGGGGTCAGGCAGCTGGCAGTGACGCACTCGGTGGTGCCGTAGCCCTCCCGGACGGTGATGGTGGCGCCGTGCTCCTTCAGGAAGGCGTCGAACCGCTTTTTCAGCTCCGCGGACAGGCTGTCGCCGCCAGAGAACACACCCAGCAGGCAGCTCAGGTCCGCGCCCTCGATCTCCTTCACCCGCAGCAGGGCCTCAAAGAGAGAAGGCACGCCGGCAATGAGGTTGGGCTGGTGCTTCTTGATGAGCTCGGCATAGCTCTGGGGCGTGAAGCGGGGGATCAGGATGCAGTGGCCGCCGTTGGCCACCATGGAATGGATGGACACGCCCAGGCCGAAGCCGTGGAACATGGGCATAATGGCCAGCATCTTGTGGCCGGGCCGGAAGAAGGGGTTGGTGGCGATGATCTGGGCCGCCAGAGCGTTGAAGTTGCGGTTGGACAGCAGGATGCCCTTGGTCACGCCGGTGGTGCCGCCGGAATACAGGATGGCGGCGGGGTCCTCGGCCTTGCGGCGGACCTGATAGATCTCCACATATTCGCCCCGGCGCAGGAACTCCTTCCAAGACAGCACACCTGCCCGGCCGGAGGGGACCTTGGGATTCTTGCGGCCCTCGGTGAGCTTATAGCCCACCTTCATCAGGGGCTTGAGCTCGTCGGCCACGGAGGTGATGATCAGGCACGGCAGGTCCACGGCCTTGCGGACGCTTTCAAACTTGTTGTAAAACTGGTCCAGGGTGATGGCGGCCACAGAGCCGGAATCCCGCAGATAGAAGGCAATCTCGCTCTCCGCCGACAGGGGGTGGACCATGTTGGCAATGGCGCCCACCATATTCACGGCGTAGAACATGCACAGGGTCTGGGGCGCGTTGGGCATGCAGATGGTGACCTTGTCGCCCTCCCGGATGCCGATGGCCTTCAGGCTCTTGGCGCAGGCGTTGATCTTCTTCCACATTTCGGCATAGGTGGTGCACCTGCCCATAAACTCATAGGCGATGTAGTCGGGATAGCGGCGCACCATCTCCTCCACCCGGCTGCACATGGACAGCTCCGAATACGTCAGGGCAGCGGGCACCTCGGGGTCCTTGCTTTTCAGCCAGGGGGCCTTCACTTGTGGGGTGTTATTCATAAGATACCTCCTCCTTCAAGGGCTTCTCCAGCTCCTCCGGGTGCTCCAGCAGATACTTCAGCAGCCGGATGGACTTGGAATAGTAGTAACCGTCAGCCAGACGCTCGTCAATGGTCAGACCCAGGTCCAGGGTCTCCCGCATGGTGACGCTGCCGTCGGCATCGTAAAAGGGACTCATCTTCTTTTCGCCGATGATGCAGAACACGGAGCAGGTGCCCCAGTTGGTCAGGTGGTGATAGCCGCACTTGAGCTTGATGGAGCCCAGGTTGGACAGCACCACAGAGCTGTAATACGGGTCGTTGCAGGTCATGCTGTCGGGGACCCAGCCGTGCTTATCCAGCCACATGATGAACCGCACCGCAGTCTTGCCCACCCAGCGGGGCAGCTTGTTGAGAATGTCCATCTCGCCGGTGGTGCTGTCCACCTTGTCGGAGCGGCACTCCGTCACCTGCTGGCGGATGTATTCATGGACCGTGTCGATGGTGTCGTCGCCGGTGGTGTGCAGCATGGCCAGGGCCTCGGCTCCCTTGTCGGAAAACTGTTTTTTCACCACGAAGGAGGCCGTCACCTCGTTGCGTTGGAAGAAGTTGCCGTTGACAATGAAGCGGTTCATCTTGGGCCGCAGGGTGATGGTTTTCACCAGTGCCGTCAGCACCAGGTGGAAATAGGTATAGGGAAAGTCCGTTTCCGTCTCGTTGCGGCGGGCGATATACTCCTTCACCGGCGTCAGGTCGATGCGTTCGGAAATATACGCCTCGTTGTCGCAGCGGTTGGGGTAAATGATGCCGGTGATGAAGTGCAGGGAATCCAGTTCCCGCAGCAGCCGGCCGTCACGGCGGTCGCCCCGCCGTCTTTTCTGTTTCTCCATTGGTTTCTCCTGTTTTTTTATTTGGCTTTTTACAAGCAAATGTAATATTCCATATTATGTTATAAGATTCTCTTATTATAACAGATTCTTTGCAGCATTTCTACCCTTTTCTGTCAATTTTCTTCGTGAATTTGCCCAAAATGGCGGGAATCTACCGCAGTAGTCCGCTGGATGCCATGGAAACATAGTCTCCATCGGCCACGATGATGTGGTCAATGAGCCGGATGTCCAGCCGCTTCAGGGCGTCCCGCACCTGGGTGGTGGCCTCCATATCCGCCGGAGACGGCAGGGCCACGCCGCTGGGGTGGTTGTGGCCCAGGAATACGCCGCTGGCCCCGGACAGCAGAGCGTTTTCCACCACCTGCCGCAGGCTCAGCACCGTCATGTCCGCCTGCCCCTGGGACAGCATCCGGCAGGACAGCACCTTTCCCTTGGCGTCCACGCACAGCTGATACAGCTGCTCCGTCCGCTGCCCGTCCAGCAGCCGCAGGAAGTAGGCCCCGGCCTGGTCCACGGAGGCCACGATCTTTTCCTCCCGTCCAGGCCGCCGGGCCCGGTCACCGATAGACCCCATGAGCCGCAGCAGCACCGCCGCCCCCTGGCCCACGCCCTCCACCTTTTCCAGCTCCTGCTCCGGGGCGGACAGCACCCGGTCCAGGGACCCGAACTGGTCCAGAAGCCGGTGGGCGGTCTCGTTGGTGTCCCGGCGGGGGATGGCATAAAACAGGGCCAGCTCCAGCAGCTCGTGGTCCGCCATGCTCTCCGGTCCATGGGACAAAAACTGCTGGCGCTTCCGCTGGCGGTGTCCATCGTGCAGGCCCATTTTTTGTCCCCCCTTTTCCCGGCTTTGTCCCAGTATATTTCCGCATTGTATCACATTTTCCCGGTTTTTACAAGTACAGCCCCGGCGCCCTTTACGGCGGGGCGGAAGTGTGCTATAATGGCGTAAATTTTACCAAAGGAGCGTAATTCCCATTATGACCACTGCAGAATGCATCCGGCAGCGGGTCAGCTGCCGCCGTTTTCAGGAAAAGCCCATTCCCCGGGAGGACATCCGCCGGGTGGTGGACCTGGCCCGGTTTTCCCCCAGCTGGAAAAACACCCAGCCCGTGCGCTACGTCGTCGTGGACGATCCCGTGCTGAAGGAGCGCATCGCCAGGGAGTGCATCCCCGGCCAGGGCTTCAACACCAAGACCATCAACCGGGCCGCCGCTCTGGCGGTGGTCACCTACATTCCCGGCCTGTCCGGCCAGGGAGACGCCCCCCTGACGGAGGTCCAGGCTGCCGGATGGGAGATGTTCGATGCCGGCATCGCCGCCCAGACCTTCTGCCTGGCGGCCCGGGAGCTGGACATCGGCACCTGCATCCTGGGCATTTTCGACGCGGACGCCGCCGGGCGGCTGCTGGAGCTGGAGGGCCAGCGGGCCGCCTGCCTCATCGCCATGGGCTATCCTGAGCAGTGGAAAAACGGCCCGGGCCGTAAGGAGACGGAGGAGCTGCTGTCCTTCCGGTAAGACACAGGCAAGGAGCGATTTTTATGACGGACCACGGACAATTGGATCAGGACCCCCAGATCGTGGCCTTTTCCCCGGAGCTGCTGAAGCTGGCGGACCGGCGGCGGCAGGCCCTGGAGGACTGCCGCCAGGCGGCGGAGGACGGCGATGCCAACGCCGCAGTGCAGATGGGCGTCAACTGTCTCTATGGCGTCAACGGGGTGGAAAAGGACCCCAAAAAGGCGTTTTACTGGTTTTCCCAGACGGCGGAGGACGACCCGGCAGGTCTGTACTGGCGGGCGCTGTGCTATGACAACGGTCTGGGAGTGGACCAGGATGAGGACCGGGCCTGCCACCTGTATCAGGAGTCGGCAGCCCATGGCTACGCCCCGGCCCTGTGCAACCTGGGCGTGTGCTATGAAAGCGGCCAGGGAGTGGAAAAGGACCCCGCCAAGGCCGTGGAGCTGTATCGCCAGGCGGCGGACCAGGGCTACCCCATGGGCCGGTGCAACCTGGGCGTCATGTACTTTTTCGGCCAGGGGGTGGAGAAGGACCAGAAGAAGGCGGCATACTGCTTCGCCCAGGCGGCGGAGCAGCGTCTGCCCCGGGCCCAGTACCTGCTGGGCGTGTGCTGCGAATTCGGCGACGGCGTGGAGCGGGACGTATCCCGGGCTCTGGCCCTGTACCGGGAGGCGGCGGACGCCGGATATCCCGACGCCCAGTGCGCCCTGGGGGTGCTGTACCGTTTGGGCAAGGGCGTGGCGCAGGATCACAGGGAGGCAGCCCGCCTGTTCCGCCAGGCGGCGGAGGGGGGCTGTCCCCGGGCCTGGCACTTCCTGGGACTGAGCTATGACCAGGGCAAGGGCGTGGAGCGCAGCGAGCAGGAGGCCTTCCGCTGCTTCCTGGCCGCCGCCCAGGGAGACTATACCGATGCTCTGTGCCAGACGGGCATGTGTTATTATTTTGGCCACGGCACCGAGAAGGATTATGACCGGGCCGTCTCCTATTTCCGCCGTGCGGCGGAGCGGGGCCATGTCCGGGCCATGACCCGGCTGGGCGTATGCTATGAGACCGGCCACGGCGCACAGCAGGACCCGCAGCAGGCGGAGACTCTGTACCGCCGGTCTGCGGACCTGGGGGACCCGGAGGGCCAGTACTGCCTGGCGGCGCTGCTGCGGCGGCGAAAGGACCCCCACGCCCACCAGGAGGCCGCCCTTCTGCTGAAGCGGCCCGCCGCAGTGGGAATGCCCCGGGCCCAGTATCTGCTGGGCACCTGCTACGAAACCGGCGACGGTGTGGAGAAAAAGCCCAAATACGCCGTGTACATGTACCAGCAAGCCGCCCAGCAGGGACACGCGGAGGCCATGGTGCGGCTGGGCATCTGCTATGAGACCGGCAGCGGCGTGGCGCAGGACCCCGCCGTGGCCGCCAACCTGTACCGTCAGGCGGCAGAGCGGGGAAACGGTCTGGCTCTGTGCCGCCTGGGGCGGCTGTATGAGCGGGGCACAGGCGTCCGTCGGGACCTGCGTCAGGCGGCGGACCTGTATGAAAAAGGCAAGCAGGCAAATGTTCCCGGGGCCGGGGCCGCTCTGGCCCGGGTCCGGAGTGCATTGGCCTCCCCTCCGGCCGCCGCGGCGGAGGGCAAAAAAAATCCCCTCCGCCGCCTCCTGGACCGGCTGAAGGGAAAAAGCTGAAAAAGCAGGCCACCACGGCCTGCTTTTTGCTGCATTTATGTCATTTTACACCCGTTCGCGGAGCTCCCGCAGACAACGGGGACAGACGTTGCGGCCCCGGAAGGTACGCACATCCTTGGTGCTGTCGCAGAAAATACAGCTGGGACGATATTTCCGCAGGACAATGGAATTGCCGTCCACATAGATCTCCAGCGCATCCTTTTCCACGATGTCCATGGTGCGCCGCAGCTCCACCGGCAGCACGATCCGGCCCAGCTCGTCCACCTTTCTTACAATACCCGTCGATTTCACAATGCCATCCCCCCTGTATCGAATTGACCCTCTTTCGCATGATGCATCGTGCTTATCCATTATACGGCAAGTATCGCGTCAAGTCAACAAGTGTTGTTCCATTTTTTGCAAAATATTCATGCATCTCCCCCGCCCTTTCATGCATATATATGGCAGGAAAGGGGGACGGGACATGGCAATGGCCTGGATCTGGACGGGAATGGTGACGGTATCGCTGGTGTTTGCCGCCGTCAACGGCACCATGGACGCCGTGAGTGCGGCCGCCTTAGAGGGGGCCGGGGCAGCGGTGGAGCTATGCATCGCCATGGCGGGGGTGCTGTGTCTGTGGAGCGGCGTTATGGAGCTTATGAGCCGCTGCGGTCTGAGCCGGAAGCTGGCAGCGGCCCTGCGTCCTGCCCTGGGGCGGCTGCTGCCCCGGGCCAGCCGGGACCCGGAGACTCTGGCGGCGGTGTCGGCCAACGTGTCCGCCAATCTGCTGGGCCTGGGCAATGCCGCCACACCCCTGGGCATCCGGGCGGCCCGGCGCATGGCAAGGGGGCAGGACGGCGTGGCCGACGACGAGCTGTGCCGCCTGGTGGTGCTGAACACGGCATCCCTGCAGCTGCTGCCCACCACGGTGGCCGGAGTCCGGGCCGCCTGCGGGTGCCGGACGCCCTTCGACATCCTGCCGGCGGTGTGGCTGTCGTCGGCCATCTCCGTGACGGCGGGACTGCTGACGGCCCGGCTGCTGAGCCGGGTATGGAGGAGCTGACATGGACCCCACGGCATTCGTGACCCCATGCCTTCTGGCAGGGGCAGCCCTGTACGCCCTGCGGCAGCGGGTGGACGTGTTCAGCGCCCTGACCCAGGGAGCCGGAGAGGGCCTGTCGGTGGTGATCAGAATCCTTCCGGCTTTGGCAGCCCTGCTGACGGCGGTGTATATGCTGCGGGCCTCCGGAGCCATGGACGCTCTGGCGGCAGTGCTGTCGCCGGTGCTGGGTGCGTTGGGCATCCCGCCGGAGACGGCGGCCCTGCTGCTGGTGCGGCCAGTCAGCGGGTCCGGAGCCCTGGCCGTGGGCAGCCAGCTGATGGAGCAGTACGGCCCGGATTCCGCCGTGGGCCGCACGGCGGCGGTGATGCTGGGCTGCTCGGAGACCACGTTTTACACCGTGGCGGTGTATTTCGGCGCGGCGGGCATCCGCCGCACCCGCTATACCATTCCCGCCGCCCTGACGGCGGACCTGGCAGCCTTCATTGCCGCCGCCTGGGCCGTGCGGCTGTGCTTCGGCGGAGAATAACCCGCTCCCGCTGTTGCCAAACGGCAAAAAGTGTGATATAACAGGGTTGGGCCGAAAGGCCCGCTGCTTTAGAGGATACTATATAAGGAGGAAGCTCTGTTATGAAGAAGATCATCGCCACCACCAATGCTCCCGCCGCCATCGGCCCCTATTCCCAGGCCATCGACTGCGGCAGCTTCCTGGTCACCAGCGGCCAGGTGCCCTTCGACCCCAAGACCGGCGAGTTCGTTCCCGGCGGCATCCAGGAGCAGACCCGCCAGGTGTTCCGCAACATCAAGGCCATTGTGGAGGCCGCCGGCCTGACCATGGACAATGTGGTCAAGACCACCGTGTTCCTGCAGCACATGAGCGATTTCGCCGCCATGAACGCGGTGTATGCCGAGTTCTTCACCGAGGGCCAGTACCCCGCCCGCAGCGCCGTGGAAGTGGGCGCTCTGCCCCGGGGCGCGCTGGTGGAGATCGAGACCATCTGCGTCAAGTAAACTGCCTGTACTGCAAGCAGCGGAGACCCGACAGGGCCTCCGCTGCTTCAGCTTGTCAAAAATCCTTTTTGACAAGCTGAAAAGCATTTTCAAAACTTTCATGAAAGTTCTGAAAATGCGGTGATTGAAAACGAAAGACACCCCTGATGGGTTTCTTTCGTAACGATCTTCCTTTCCAAAGGCGGAGGCAAGCCTACTTTTTTGACAGGCTGAAAACCCGGGACGGCCAGGCCGTTCCGGGTTTTTCGTTGGGGAAATGCATTTACAGGACGATCACGGGGGCGGAGACGGTCAGGCGGCCGTTCTGCACCGTGACGGCCTCGCCGGTCAGGGCGTTTTCATAGCTGCCGTCGGCCAGGGGGACGGACACGGTACCCGGACGGCCCGCCAGGGGGAACACGCCCACGGCCAGGTGCTGCCCATCCTGATAGAAGGCCACGGCTATGCCCTGGGCGTCGTCGGCGTCCACATGGAACACCGCGTCCGTGGGCAGGCGCTTTTTGATGTCGTACAGCCGCCGCAGCAGGGGCGACAGGTCCTCCCCGGCGGTCCAGTCGATGGGCTCCCGCTCAAACAGCGAGGGCGTGTGAGCGGCGGAGACCTCCTGCCCGGCGTAGAGCAGCGTGGTACCCTTCTGGAAGTAGCACAGGGCCGTCCAGGCCAACAGGCTGTCCCGATTGGGGAAGCGGTCCGCCGCACGGCGCTGGTCATGGTTTTCCAGGCAGCTGAGCTTGTTGTACCAGGCAGGGAAGCTGAGCTCCTGGAAATTCAGGGCGGAGAAATACCGGCTCAGGGGCAGGGCACCGCCGGTGGCTCCCTCATACAGGGGCCAGATATCGTAGGGGTACAGCACGTCGAAGGCATCGTACAGCTCGTTATCCGTGGCGGCATAGAACCCCTGGCGGCGGAAGGCCAGAATGTGGTCCAGATGAACGCTCTCGCCCAGCCAGATAGCCCCGGGACGTACCCGCTCCACCGCCTGGCGGGCCTTCTTCCAGAAGGCCACGGGGACAGTGCTGGCTACGTCGCAGCGGAACCCGTCCACATACTGGGCCCAGTAGCACAGGGACTCGATCTGATAGTCCCACAGTCCGGGGACGTCATAGTCCAGGTCCACCACGTCGGTCCAGTCGCCCACCTTGTTGCCGCGCTTGCCGTCGGGCCTGCGGTAGAAATACTCCGGGTGCCGGTGGACCAGGGTGGAGTCCGGGGACGTATGATTGTACACCACATCGATGATGCACTTCATGCCGTTGTCGTGAATGGCGTCCACCAGGTGCAGGAAATCCTCCAGGGTGCCGTATTCCGGGTTCACGGTGCGATAGTCCCGGTTGGCGTAGGGGCAGCCCATGGAGCCCTTGCGGTTCTCCTGGCCAATGGGGTGGATGGGCATCAGCCACAGAATGTCCGTGCCCAGGGCGCGGATCCGGGGCAGGTCCGGCTCCACGGCCCGGAAGGTGCCCTGGGGGGTGTGGCTGCGGACGTAGAGCTCATAGATGACGCTGCGCCGCAGATCGGGGTTGGTTTGGATGGACATGTCAAAGACCTCTCATACAAAATTATTTCAGCGTGCTGCTGTTGTTCAGCACGGAGGTGCTGTAGAGAAACCATACGTCCTGGCGGTCAATGGTCAGGAAATTTCCCAGTTGGGACGGGGAGAGATAGCGGATATCCACCAGGGTCACCCGGCTGTAGCCCTCCAGCAGCAGAGGGGCCAGGCTGGACCCGAAGGAGTCCCGGAAGATCACCAGCTCCCGATCCGTCCGGGCGTTGGGGTTGTCCACCGTCAGCAGGGACACGGACCCGGACAGGAACAGCTCATAGGGGTCGCTGTCTGCGGCCTTATCCAGGTCGTACACGGGTCCGGTTTTGCCGGTCTCGTAGTTGGTGACCCGGCAGGCGTCGATGGTGTCGTTGGTGAGATAACTCAGGCGCTCGCCTGCCAGAGGCAGGGCCGCATAGCCGGAATACACCCCGTAGAAGGGACGCTCCAGCGTTACCTCCCGATAGGAGGCGCCGGCGTCCGTCCCCATGGCGGCGGCGATACGCTGGGCCACCGGCTCCACCCGCTCCTGCCGCCAGTGGGCGTCGGTGCGGTAGTAGTCGTCGATGGTCAGCAGGTCAAACAGGTCGATATACGTCATATACGGCGTGCTCTCCCGCAGCTGTGACACCAGGGCGGCATAGTCCATGGAGGGCCGTCCCGAGGACGGGGCCATGAAATATCCCTTGTCCGGGATCACCGACAGATAGACCTTGGTGTCGGTGCCGGAGAGGTATGTGTCGTACACATACCGGAACCGGTCCGCCGCCCGTTCCACGGAGGTGGTATTCAGGGGGAAATCCAGCTTGGCGGCATAGCCCTGAGACAGGTACACGCCGCTTACGTCCCGCTGCCCCATCACGTCATAGGACACCAGAGAGCGCAGGGTCCGCAGCTGCTCCCGCAAAGGGAACTGGTCGGCGGCGAAATCGTCCAGAGCGTCGGAGAACTTGCCGGACAGAAAGCCCGCCGCAGTGAACGCCGGCCGCTGGGCCAGGGGGCGGCGCTCCGCCTGGGACACGGCATCCGGCGTCCGTAGAACGGACCACAGGCCAAAGCCCGCCAGAAACGCCGCCAGCAGGCACACGGTGATGATTTGCTTGGTCTTCATGTGCACCTCCTCAGAACCGGAAATACAGGAAGGGGTTGGCAGAGCCGCTGACCAGGAACGCCGTGCACATGGCCAGCAGGGCCAGCAGCGCTATGGGCTCCAGAGCGTCCAGCACACGGCCTGCCCGTCCGGCGGCCATGCGGCGGCACAGGACGGCAGGCAGCGGCGTGGACCCCACGGCAGCTGCCAGCAGCACCGGGGCGTAGCTGTGCAGGTAGTACAGGGTGCCGCCGTCCCACGCAGGCAGGTGCCCCAGGCCCAGCATGGCCCCGGCGGTGCCTATGGCGGCGGACAGGGAGGATGCGTCGAACAGCACAAAGCTGAACAACGCCGCCGTCAGCACATAAACGTGCCGCAGCACCGGCAGCCGCCGGAGCAACCGGCCCAGAAACAGCTTTTCCAGCAGCAGAAATACGGCGAAATACAGGCCCCACAGCACAAAGGTCCAGGCGGCTCCGTGCCACAGACCCGTCAGGCCCCATACCACCAGCAGGTTCAGCACCCAGCGTCCCAGCCGCACCCGGCTGCCGCCCAGGGGGATATACACATAGTCCCGGAACCAGGACCCCAGACTGATGTGCCACCGCCGCCAGAACTCCGTGAGACTCCCGGAGATAAAGGGATAGTTGAAGTTCTCGGCGAAGCGGAAGCCCATGATCCGGCCCAGGCCGATGGCCATGTCGCTGTAGCCGGAGAAGTCGAAGTAAACGTGCATCATATACGCTACGGCGTACATCCACGTCAGCAGCACGGTTTTCTGCCCGCTCTGCTGATACACCGTCACCAGCTCGTACAGGACGTTGGCCAGCAGCACCTTTTTGCCCAGGCCCAGCACGAACCGCCGGGCGCCCAGGGCTGCATCCTGCACCGTGTGGGTGCGGCTTTGCAGCTGGGGAGCCACATCGGTATAGCGGACGATGGGCCCGGCCACCAGCTGGGGAAACATGGCGATATACGCCGCCAGGTCGATGAGGCTCCGCTGGGCCGGGGCGTCGCCCCGGTACACGTCGATGACATAGCTGAGGATCTGAAAGGTATAGAAGCTGATGCCGATGGGCAGGGTGATCCGCAGCAGGGGCACCGACAGGCCGGTGACGGCGTTGAAGCCGGAGATCAGAAAGTCGGCGTATTTGCAGTAGCCCAGAAGCCCCAGGCTCAGCACGGCGGACAGGGTCAGCAGCAGCCGCCTGCGGGCAGGATACCGCTCCATAAGCCGGGCGGCGGCATAGCCCTGTAAAATGGCGGCGGCCATGAACAGCACGAACCGGGGCTCGCCCCAGGCGTAGAACACCAGGCTGCTCAGCAGCAGAGCGGCATTTTTCAGCCGCCTTGGGGCCAGAAAATAAAGCCCCAGGGCGCAGGGAAGAAAATAGAAGAGAAACGGCAGACTGGAAAACAGCATGACCGCGGTGGGTTACTGGATGGGCTCGTCGCAGGCGGTCTGGACGCCGGTGTAGGTGGCGGTCATGGTGTTGACAAAGTCGTCCACCAGGTCGTCGGCGCCGAACAGGGCCACCACATACTCGCCATAGGTGAGGACCACCAGCTTGTCAGGGAAGCCGCACATCCACTGGGTGTTCTGGACATTCTGGCGCAGAGCGTCGGTCACGACAGAGACGTCGGCGCTGTTTTTCACATGGAACGCGCCGCAGGTAAAGCTGTTGGCGTTCATCATGTGGGTCAGCGACGCGGCGTCGTCAATAAGATCGGCCTTGTCGGCGGGGAAGTGCAGCATATAGTCCAGATTGTCGGCATCGTCCACCGGGAAAGTGCCGGGGGCATCGTCCACGGGCTTATCCAGGCTGCCGCCCACCACGGGGAACTTCTCGCTTTCGGGATAGGCGTTCCACACGGCGGTCAGCAGGTCCACGGCGCTGACGGGGGAGCCGCCGTTGACGTCGCCGCCCTTCTGGGAGGAGCAGGCCGCCAGGGACAGGACCATCACCAGGGCCAGCAGCATAGTGAGAAACTTTTTCATGGGTAAATACTCCTTTGTTATCGTTTTCAAAAGCCATCCGTGCATTTTTGGAGGACTATTGGCAATGCATCATATCATATTCCCGGAAAAAGGTCAAGCCGGACAAGGGGGAATTTGCCCCTCCCGGAGATTTTCCTCCCCGAAGCCGGACTGCCCAAGAGATACATCCGCCTGCCGAGGGCGGACAGCGATGGATAAATATTTCACATTCCCGCAAAAAAGTGGGAAAAAGCCCTTGCAATTGCCGGGAAAATGTGGTACAGTCCACTTCGACAATTGAATAGGGACAGCCGCGCTTGTCCGCGCCGCTGTCCGACACCATTATTTCTGGCTTGCCGCCAAGGTCGCGGCAAGGAAAAAGGAGAAAGCTATGAAGAAGAAACTATTGGCTCTTTTCCTGGCGCTGGTAATGGTCGGCGCCGTACTCCCGGGATGCGGAGACGGCAGCAAGGACCCCGGCGGACAAGGAAATAACGGCGAGACGGGCGAACCGGTCAAGGGTGGTGAGATCACCGTTGGCATCGCCCAGGACCTGGACGACAGTCTTGACCCCCACCAGACGGTGGCCGCAGGAACCAGAGAGGTCTTGTTCAACATCTTCGAGGGCTTGGTAAAGCCCAATTCTGACGGCGAAATGATCCCCGCTGTGGCGGAGAAATATGAGCTGTCCGAGGATGGGACCACGTACACCTTCACCCTTCGTGACGGTGTGAAGTTCCACAACGGCCAGACAGCGACCGCAGAGGATGTTGTATACTCTATCAATCGCTGCGCCGCTGTGCCGGAGGGTCAGGAAAAGCCTCTGGTAGCGGCGTTTTCTGCTGTCCGGAGCGTGGAGGCCCTGGACGAAAAGACCGTCACCGTTACCATCGCGCAGCGCGACCTGGAGTTCATCAGCTATATGACGGTGGCCATCATTCCCGCCGGCTATGCCGACCAGGCCACCGCCCCTGTGGGCACCGGCCCGTTCAGGTTCGTGTCCCGCACCCCCCAGGAGAACTTCATCATGGAGCGCTTTGAGGATTACTGGGGCACCCCCGCGTGGCTGGACAAGGTCACCTATAAGATCTGCGAGAACGCCGACGCCCTGGTGATGAACCTCAACGGCTCGTCCATCGACCTGTGCGCCCACCTGACCTCTGCCCAGGCGGCCCAGCTCAACAGCAATTTCAAGGTGCTGGAGGGCACCATGAACCTGGTGCAGGCCATCTATCTGAACAACCAGGCCAAGCCCTTTGACAACCAGCTGGTGCGCCAGGCCCTGTGCTATGCCATCGACCGGCAGGGCATCATGGATATGGTGGCCGACGGCCACGGCACCGCCGTGGGCAGCAGCATCTATCCCGCGTTTACCAAGTATTTCCTGCCGGAGCTGGTGGATAAGTATCCCCACAGCGTGGAAAAGGCCAAGGAGCTCCTGGCCCAGGCCGGTTATCCCAACGGGTTCGACATGACCATCTCCGTGCCCAATAACTATCAGCCCCACATGGACACCGCCGAGGTGGTGGCCGAGCAGCTGCGGGAGGCGGGCATCAGGGTGACCATTCAGCCTGTGGAGTGGAGCACCTGGCTGGATACCATTTATAATGGCCGCCAGTTCCAGGCCACTGTGGTGGGCGTGGACGCAGCCAACATGACCGCCCGGGCCATGCTGGAGCGCTTCACCTCCGACTATGCCAAGAACTTCATCAACTACAGCAGCCCCGCCTATGACGCCCTGTTCCAGCAGGCCATCAACGCCACGGACGAGGCCGCCCAGACGGATCTGTACAAGCAGATGGAGACCATGCTGGCAGACACTGCCGCCAACGTGTATATCCAGGACCTCAGCGACCTGGTGGCTATGCGCCAGGACCTGGGCGGCCTGAAGTTCTATCCCATTTATGTGCTGGACCTGTCCACCGTGTACCTGACCCAGCAGTAACGTTATACTGAATTGAAAGAGGCGATGACCATGAAATATGCGGCCAAGAAGATCGGACTGATGCTGCTGACCATGGTCATCGTCTCTTTTCTGGCTTTTCTGGCGTTTCAGGTGATCCCCGGGGACCCGGCGGTGAAGCTGCTGGGCACCGAGGCCACGCCGGAGCGCATCACCGCCCTGCGGGCGGAAATGGGACTGGACCGTCCGTTCCTGGAGCGGTACGTTCAGTGGGTGCTGGGGGCCCTGCACGGGGACTTCGGCACGTCGTACAGCTATAAAATGCCGGTATCCGGCATGCTGGCCGGAAAGCTGCCGGTGACGGGGCTTCTGACGGGGATGTCCTTTGTGCTGATCCTGGTCTTTTCCATCCCCCTGGGCATTTTCACCGCCCGCCACGCCGGGGGACGGATGGACAAGGCCCTGACCAGCGTGAACCAGGTGCTCATGGCCATCCCGGCCTTTGTGACGGGCATCCTGCTGACGTATGTGTTTGGTCTGGTGCTGCGGTGGTTCGTGCCGGGAAACTACGTTTCTCCCGGCGACAACTTCGGTGCCAGCCTGTGGTATTTTCTGTTCCCGGCCGTGTCCATCGCCCTGCCCAGGGTGGCCATGACCGTGAAGATGCTGCGCTCATCCATTCTGTCGGAGATGGAAAAGGACTATGTCCGCACGTCTCACAGCCGGGGCAACAGCGACCGGGCTACCCTGTACCGCCATGTGCTGCGCAACGCCATGGGGCCGGTGGTGTCATTTCTGGCCATGACCGTGGCGGATATTGTGGCGGGCTCTGTGGTTATCGAGCAGGTGTTTTCCCTGCCGGGCCTGGGCCGCATGCTGCTGACGTCCATCGCCAACCGGGACTATCCCGTGGTGCAGGCGGTGGTGGTGATCGTGGCGTTCTGGGTGGTGCTGGTGAATCTGCTGGCGGACCTGATCAACCAGCGGCTGGACCCGAGACTGCGGCTGCAATAGAGGGGAGGGACCTACCTTGCTTCTGAACGAAAAAAAGAATCACTATCTGCGGGCGGGTCTGGTCCTGACGGGGCTTATGGCGGCTCTGGCGCTGCTGGGCTGCGTGTGGACCCCCTATCCCCCCACGGCCATGTCCGGCAGTGAAAAGTTCGCGGCCCCATGCCTGCGGCACCTGTTCGGCACGGACAACTTCGGCCGGGATATTTTCAGCCGGGTGCTGGCCGGCGCCGGCACCACCTTCCTCATCAGTGCCGCCACCGTGGTGATCGGCGCGGCGGTGGGAACGCTGGTGGGGGCCTTCACCGGATATTTCGGCGGCTGGCTGGACGAGGCGCTGATGCGCATCAACGACGCGGTGACGGCGTTTCCCAGCATCCTGCTGGCTCTGGTGTTCATCTCCCTGCTGGGCTTCGGCAAGTACAACGTCATTCTGGCGCTGGGCGTTGCCTTTGTGCCCAGCTATGCCCGGGTCATCCGCAGCGAGTTTGCCCGGCACCGGGAGATGAATTATGTGAAAAGCGCCCGGCTCATGGGAGCGGGGCACCTGCGCATTATGTTTCTGCATATTCTGCCCAATACCCGGCAGGTGCTTCTGCCTACCCTGGTCATTGGGTTTAACAACGCCGTGCTGGCGGAGGCCAGCATGAGCTATCTGGGCATCGGCGTGAAGCCCCCGGACGTGTCTCTGGGGTATATGCTGTCCGAGTCCCAGAGCTATATGGCCAGGGCCCCCTGGTATATGCTGACGGTGGGCGGCGTCATCGTGCTGCTGATCTTAGGCGTCAGCCTGCTGGGCGAGGGGCTCCAGCGAAAGCAATGGGGGAGGTGACGGTATGCTGGAAATTCGCGATCTGCATGTGCAGTTCCACGGGTCGGACCACGAGGCGGTGCGGGGCATCGACCTGACGGCGGGCGACGGTGAGATCGTGGGGCTGGTGGGCGAGTCCGGCAGCGGCAAAACCGTTACCGCCATGATGATCTCCGGCCTGCTGCGGCCGGAGCAGGCGTCGTTCCGGGGGCAGATCCTGCTGGACGGGCGGGACCTGCTGACCAGCAGCGGCGACACCCTGCGCAGCATCCAGGGCCGGGACATCTGTGTGGTGTTTCAGGAGCCCATGAGCGCCATGGACCCCACCATGCGTATCGGCCCCCAGGTGGAGGAGTGCCTGCGGGTGCACACGGATCTGCCGCCGGGAAAGCGGCGGGAGCTGGCCCTGCAGGCCCTGCGGGACGTGGACCTGCCGGATGCGGAGGACGTGTACCGCCGGTATCCCCACGAGCTGTCCGGCGGCATGCTCCAGCGAGTGATGATCGCGGCGGCCATTCTGCCCCAGCCCCGGCTGCTGCTGGCGGACGAGCCTACCACGGCTCTGGACGTGACCATCCAGGCCCAGATCCTGGAGCTGCTGCGCCGCCTGAACCGGGAGCGGGGGATGTCCATTCTGTTTATCTCCCACAACCTGGCTGTGGTGCGGAAGCTGTGCACCCGGGTGGCGGTGATGGAGAAGGGGCACATCGTGGAGTCCGGCCCGGTGGACCAGATATTCTTCCACCCCCAGGCCCCCTATACCCAGCGGCTGATCGCCGCCATTCCCACAAGGAGGAAGCTATGAGCCAGGACCTTGTTCTGCAGGTCCGTGACCTGAACGTGTGGTACCGGCCCTCCGGCACTGTGGGCCGCAGAAAGCGGCAGCAGGTGCTGCACGATGTGAGCTTTGAGCTGCACCGGGGCGAAATCCTAGGTTTGGTGGGGGAATCCGGCAGCGGCAAGACCACCCTGGCCCGGACAATTCTGGGCTTTGTGCCGGACTATACCGGCACCATCATCCACTACACCAAGCGCCCGCAGATGGTATTTCAGGACCCGGCCAGCAGCCTGAACCCCAGCCGCACCGTGGGCTGGATCCTGGCGGAGCCTCTGCGCATTTACGGGAAGTATGGCAAAGAGGAGATCGCCCGCCGGGTGGAGCGCACCATGGAGCTGGTGGGCCTGGACCCGGAGTGCCGGGACCGGCTGCCCCATCAGCTGTCCGGCGGACAGCGGCAGCGGGTGTGCATCGGGGCAGCCCTGATCGTGCACCCCCAGCTCATCGTGGCCGACGAGGCCGTGTCGGCCCTGGATGTGACCATCCAGGCGCAGATTTTGCAGCTCATCGCCCGGCTGCGCCGGGAGCTGGGCATATCGTATCTGTTTATCTCCCACGATCTGAACGTGGTCTACGAGATCTGCGACCGGTGTCTGGTGATGCACCATGGCCGCATCGTGGAGCAGGGGCCGGTGGAGGACATATTTGACCATCCGAAGGAGGAATATACCCGCCAGCTGCTGGCAGCGGCGGAGTGAGCGACCTATGACCGAAGAACTGAGACAGAAATTGCTGCATTCGGCGGAGGGCCCCGGGGCGGAGCCCTTCAGCCAGTATAATCATATGAAGGTCACCGCCGTGGACGACGGCACCGCCACCGTGGAGCTGGAGCTGCACCCGGACAGCCTGAACTGCTGGGGCACCCCTCACGGCGGCGCGCTGTTTACCATGGCCGACGTGGCGGCGGGCATGGCCCTGCTGACCCGGCGGCAGGAGGTGACGTTTACGGTGTCCTCCAGCATCGAGTACCTGTCCGCCGCGGCGGGAACGGGAAAGCTCACCGCCGTAGGCACCGTGGAGAAAACGGGCGGCCACATGGGCTTCAGCCGCACGGACATCCGGGACGAGAGCGGCAGGCTCATTGCTGCCCTGCGGACGGTGATGTATCTGACCGGGCGGCCCCTGGAGCTATGAGGGCCTTTTTCAGGCGGCACCGGGGCCTGCACATCTGGTTTCTGGCGGTGTGCGGGGTGCTGTGTCTGTATTTTGCCCTGCGGACTGTGCCGGGACTGATGAACTGGGTCAGCCGCCAGGTGGTGATGCCTCTGGAGCGGGCGGTGGCGTCGGTGTGCTACCGGGCGTCCTTCTCCGTGGCGGAGCTGCTGTACGCCATAGCGGCGGGAGTGGTCCTGCTGTGGATGGGGGCCACCGTCCGGCGGCTGATCACGGATCAGGGCCGCCGGGGCCGGGTGCTGTATCGCTTTGCGCTGACGGCGGTGTGCGCGGTGCTGACGGTGTACGCCGGGTTCAGCCTGCTGTGGGGCGTCAACTACTATGCGGAGTCCTTCCAGCAGCAGTCCGGCGTGTATGCCCGGGAGTCCACCCCGGAGGAGCTGGCTCAGGTGACGGAATACTTCGCCCGGCAGCTGGTGGACTGCGCCGGTCAGTTGCGGCGGGACGAAAACGGCCTGTTTGCCGAGAGCCGGGACGACATCTTTGCCGACAGCGTGCGGGTGTTCGACGGCGTGTACGACGCGTTTCCCTGCCTGCGGATGGAGGACCGGGTGCCCAAGGGGGTGCGGTTTTCCACGGCCCTCAGCGCCATGGACTTTACGGGGTTCTATTTTCCCTTTACCGGCGAGGCCAACCTGAACATCGACAGCCCCGCCTGCTATCTGCCCAGCACCATTGCCCACGAGATGGCTCACCAGCGGGGTATCGCCTCGGAGCAGGAGTGCAACTTCATTGCCATCGCCGCCTCCACCACGGCGGACAGTGCCGCTTATCGCTACTCCGGCTGGCTCATGGGCTTTACCTATCTCTCCAACGCCCTGTACCGGGCGGACCCGGAGGCGTGGCAGGCCGTGCGGGTGCTGCTGCCCGACACGGTGGTGGCGGACCTGCGGGATAACTCCGCCTATTGGACGGCCTTTGAGGGGCCCGTCAACGACGCGGCCCAGAAGGTGTATGATTCCTTCCTGAAAAGCAGCGGCGACCCCCGGGGCACCCAGAGCTACGGCACCGTGGTGGATATGCTGATGGCGTACTACGGGTAAACGGTACAAAAGGATATAAAAAGAGCCTCCCTGCCCGGGGAGGCTCTTTTGCAATGTTACAGGTCCAGGAGCTGCAGCTCCTCCTCGTTGACCTTCCGCAGGTCCCGGCGGCTGAGAATGTCATACATGCAGGGCACCACCAGCAGGGTCATCAGCGTGGCGTACAGCAGACCACCGATGCACACCAGGGCCACCGGCTGCATCAGGGCCGTGCCCACATCCTTGCCGAAGGCCATGACCACCAGGCCCAGGATCGTGGTCAGGGACGTCATAAGAATGGGCCGCAGGCGGGTGACGCCGGCCTCGATGATGGCCTCCCGGCGGCCCATACCCTCCAGCCGCAGCTGGTTGATGTAGTCCACCAGGACAATGCCGTTGTTGACGATGACGCCCACCAGCATCACAAAGCCCACCAGAGACACCACGCTGACCTCGATGCCCGCCAGCAGCAGGGCCAGGAAGCCGCCGGTGAAGGCCAGGGGAATGGTGAACATGACGATCAACGGCGAGCGCAGGGACTGGAACTGGGCCACCATTACCAGGTACACCAGGACGATGCCCAGCAGGAGCATCAGCAGCAGCTGCTCAATGGCGTCCATAATGGCCTCGTTTTCCCCCTGAAAGGAGGCGGTGATGCCCTGGGGCAGGTCTACCTCCGCAATAGCCGCCTGGGCGGCGGTGGTGACCTTGGTGACATTGTAGCCGTCGGCCACGTCGGCGGACACAGTGATGTACCGTCGCTGCTGGTCGCGGTGAATGGTGTTGAGGCTGACGGTCTCCTCCAGCCTGGCAATATCGCCCAGACGGACGGGCTCCGCCGCCTGGACGGCGGAGGTGCTGCCGGAGGACATGCCGGACATACCGCTCATGGAGCCGCTGCCGGAGGCGGCGCTCATCATGCTGCTCATGGCGCTCATGGCAGAGGGGTCGATCTCCAGGTCCATGAGCTTTTCCCGGGTCATGCGGCTTTCCTCCGGGGACTGGATGGACACGCTGACGTCCAGCCCGTCCAGGGTCAGGGACAGGGAGCTGTCGGTGTCCGTCAGGGCGGAGGCAACGGCCATATACACCTGGGCCACGGTGAGGCCCTTTTCCATGGCGGCGTTGCGGTCCACGGACAGGTGCAGGGCGGTGGCCGCCTGCTCCAGGCCGTCGGACACGTTTTCCGTGCCGGGGACGGTGGCCAGCTTCGCGGCCAGTGTCTTGGCGGCGGACTGCATCTGCTCCATATCGCTGCCGTAGACGTTCAGCGTGACGCCGCTGCCGGTAAGATAGGTCATGTAGCTGTCCATGGCGCCGGAGGCGGTGACGGTGCAGTCCATACCGGTGCAGGCGGCCTCGATCTGTTGTCCGGTCTTTGCGCCGGAGGCCCCTTCGGTAAGGGTGATATAGGCGGTGACGTCATACGCCCCGCCGCCGGAGGACATCATGCTGGTCATGTCCATGCCGCCGGAGCTGCCGGAGGAGGACATCATCGCGCCTACGGTCTCCACGTTTTCCACCTGGGCAGCCCGGCGCAGCACCTCATCCGCCAGGGATACGGCCTGCTCCCGGGTGCAGCTCTCGGGCATGGAGACGGTGAGATTCACGGTGTTCATGTCGATATTGGGCATGAAGGCAAAGCCGCGGGCCAGGGTGGCTCCGGCGGAGCCCAGCAGCAGCACCAGCGACAGCAGCAGCACCACGGCCCTGTGTCTCAGGGACCAGGACACAGCCTTGCGGTAGGCGGGATAGACCCGGTCCAGCAGACCCGGCTTCTGGGGCTTTTCCTTGCGGAGCATGCCGGAGGCCATGGCGGGCACCAGGGTCAGGGCCACAATGAGGCTGGCCAGCAGGGAGTAGGTCATGGTCAGGGCCAGGTCCGTGAACAGCTGCTTGGTGATGCCCTCCACAAACACGATGGGCAGGAACACGCACACGGTGGTCAGGGTGGAAGCCACGATGGCGCCCAGCACCTGCCGGGCACCGGATACCGCCGCCTGGATGACGGTGGCTCCCTTGGAGCGCAGGCGATAGATATTCTCAATGACCACCACGGAGTTATCCACCAGCATGCCCACCGCCACGGCCAGGCCCGACAGGGAGATCATGTTGATGGTGACGCCGGAGAAGTACATCAGCACCACGGCGAAGATCACGCTGATGGGGATGGAGCACAGGGTGATCACCGTGGGCCGCAGGTCCCGCAGGAACAGATACAGGATCAGCACCGCGAACAGCGCGCCCCAGCCCAGAGACGACAGAATGGAGTTGATGATAAGGTATATGTAGTCCCCCTGGTCCATCAGGGGCACGAAGGAAAGCCCCTCGTACTCCGCCTCCAGCTCCCGGAAGCGGTCGTTGATGTTGTTGGACACCTCTGCCGTGGCGTAGGTAGACTGCTTGTTGAGGGAGACGATGACGCCGTCCTTGCCGTTGAGCTTGTCGTAGATCTCCGAGGAGTTGTCGGTGATGGCCACGTCGGCCACGTCCTTCATGCGGATGGGGTCGATGCCGTCCATCCCCAGGTCAAAGAGCACCAGATCCTCCAGGTCCTGCCGGGTGTCGATGGCGTCGCCCACGGAAACCATATAGTTGACGCCGTCCTCCTTCAGATAACCGGCGGGCATGGAGAAGTTCTGGGCCGTCAGCAGGGCGGTGATGGTGGATAGGTTCAGGCTGGAGGACAGGTCCGCCTGGCTCAGGGCGGCGGAACGGGATTCCTCCAGGGTCTGGAGGCCCTGGTCGATCTGATTCAGGGCGCTGTCCAGCTGGATATTGGCGGAGATGACCTGGGTAACGGCGTCGGCCATGGTCAGGGTCCCGGCGGTCACCTGGTCCGCCAGCTTGGCCACGCCCTCGTCGGTTTCCAGGTCCCGCAGCTGTTTTTCCAGCTCCTCCAGCTGCTTCTGCCACTCCTTGGCCCGCTGGACGGCCTCGTCCCACTTGACGCCCAGGGCCGCCATACGCAGGTCCAGCGCCGCCAGCTCCGCCTGGATGCGGACGTATTCGGGGTCACTTTCAATTTCGGCGATGGCCGCCTGCTTTTCCTCCTCCGTCATGGAGGGGTCGTGGCGGATGGCCTCGATACGGGCCTGGTAGGGGGCGTTTTCCGCCTCCAGACGGGCCTTCTCCGCCTGGATCTCCGCCAGCTCCCGGAGGTTGGCCTGGAGCTGGTCCCGGCTGGCCCGCATGGTCTTCAGACTGTCCTGAATGGTGGTAAGGGCCTGGGTCACGGCGTCCCGGACGGCGGATTCCTCAGCGCTGCGGATGGCGGCCTTGGCGCTGTTGACCTGGCCCCGGGTGGAGGACAGCTGCCCTGCCGCGTCGTCCAGCTTCTTCGCAATGGCGTCGGACAGCCGCCGGGACAGATCATCCAGCTTCTTTTGGCTGAGGATCACATGGAGCTGATGCTGGACCGTACCGCTGACGGTGACACTGGCCACGCCGGTGATGCCCTCCAGCTTGGGGGACAGGGTATCCGTGACAAAGTCGGACAGCTCCGTGATGTCCTTGCCGTCGTAGGACAGGGCCGCCACCTGCACCGGCAGCATGGAGGGGTTCATTTTCAGCACATAGGGATCGCCCACGGTGTCGGACCAGGAGCCCTTCAGCTGGTTGATCTTCTGCTGGATATCCACGCTGACGGTGTCCATATTCACGCCGTCTTCAAACTCCAGCACCACCATGGACACGCTGTCCATAGAGCTGGAGGTGACGTTTTTGATGCGGTCCAGGGTGGCCATGGACTGCTCCAGGGGCTTGGTGATATCGGCCTCCACGGTCTCGGGGCTGGCCCCGGGGTCGGTGGTCACCAGGATCACATAAGGGAAATCCATATTGGGCATCAGGTCGGGGGTCATCTTCAGATAGGCCACCACCCCCAATACCAGAATCGCCAGCACCGCCACGAACACGGTCAGCGGCTTTTTTACGCTGAATTTGGGCATAGTCGCATCGCTCCTTGCGCGTTATAAGCCAGTTGTTACACAACTGTAAAAAACATTTTAAAGAATTTTAACATTCTAAAGCGCCGCGCGCAAGAGGGCCGGGCAATTATTAACGAAACCGTTACAAACTCCCGATTTTTCCTTAGCCTAACGAAAGAAAAAGGCAAAAATGCCCCGGAACCCAGCAGGTTCCGGGGCACAGTCTGTCAAAAGAGCCTCGCAGAGTTCGCGGCCCGCAGGCCGCGAATAAGGTTTGATCCATTTTTCGCGGCGGCGTGTACGTCGCGAAAAATACTTTGCGCGGAGAGAGTGTGTTTTCACGCATTTTATGCGTGAAAACGCGCGGGTCGAAGCGAAATCCCTTTTGTCAAAAAAGGGCGGCGCCCTTTTTTGACAAGCTCTGCCCCGGAACCCAGCAGGTTCCGGGGAAAGGGTCAGAAGTCCATGGCCAGGCGCTGGGCCTCGTCGGAGTCCAGCAGGCGGAGGCAGCCGGAGGACACCTGGTACACCCGGCGGCACAGGGAGATCACCGTGGGCCGGTGGGTGGTGACGATGCAGGTCTTGTGGGGGTAGCGGGCTGCCAGATTCCGCAGGATGGTGCGCTCGGTGGCCACATCCAGGGCGCTGGTGGCCTCGTCCAGCAGCAGCACCGGGGCGTCCCGCAGCAGGGCCCGGGCAATGGCGATGCGCTGGGCCTGCCCCTCGGACAGGCCGTGGCCGTGCTCCCCCACGGAGGCGTCCAGCCCGCCGTCCATGGCGGAGACGAAGTCCCAGGCGCAGGCGGCCTCCAGCGCCGCCCGCAGCTGGGCGTCGGAGGCGTCGGGCTTCACCATCCGCAGATTGTCGGCGATGGTGCCGGAGAGGAGGGTGTTGCCCTGGGGCACATAGGAGAAATAGCGGCGGAGTCCGGCGTTCACCTCCACCTGTCGCCCGTCGGCGGCCTGGAGGTAAGCGCGGCCCTCCGCCGGGCGGATCAGGCCCAGCAGCAGGCGGATCATGGTGGTCTTGCCGCCGCCGGAGGGGCCCACCAGAGCCACGGTCTCCCCGGGAGCGGCCCGGAAATCGGCATGGGTCAGCACCGGCTGATGGGGAACATAGGCGTAGCCCGCGTCCTCCACGGCCACGGTGAAGCCCTGGGAGGCCAGGCTGTCCAGCCCGTCGTCCGGCAGCACCGGCTCCGGCTCCAGGGCGTACAGGTCCCGGATACGGCGGGCGGACACCGACGCGCTGAGGAACGACGGCACCGTCCGCACCAGAGCGTTGAAGGCGGAGCTGAGCTTGGCCCCCTGGGACAGGAACAGCGTCATGGTGCCGTATAGAATTTTGCCGGACCACAGCAGATACAGGCAGTAGCCGAAGGCCGCCATCTGGACGGCGGAGCCCAGAAGAGACAGGAGAATCTCCGTGCGGATGCTGAACAGATTATAATCCAGGCTGGCCCGGCGGAACTCCTCCTGCCGGCGGCGGAAGCCCCGGCCATAGCGGCCGGTGATGCCGAAGCCCTTGATGGCGTCCAGATTGTACAGCGTCTCCGTCTCGTAGGACATCAGGCGGCTGCCCACCTGGCGGACCTCCTGCTGGTGGGTGCGCATGCCCCGGATCAGGCGGCGGGACGTCAGCAGCAGGAAGGGGGCGCTGGCCAGGGCCAACAGGGCCATGACCCAGTCATAGTGCAGGATCACCGCCAGGGTGGCGGCGAAGGTGTACGCCGTGACGATCAGGTCCGGCAGCCAGCGGATGGCGCTGGAGGATACGGAGCCCACGTCGGTGGACAGGCGGCTGAGCAGGTCGCCGCTGGCAAACGCGTTCAGGGACCGCCAGTCGGCCCCCAGCAGGCGGTCGAACACCTGGGCCTGGATATCGTTGTTCACCCGGAGGGAGATTTTCGTGGAAATGCGGGAGGTGACGCTGCGCAGCAGCAGACCCACCAGGGCCGAGGCCACCATCACGGTGACGATGAACCACAGGTGGTCGCTGTCGTAGCCGGTGATGATGTCGATGGAGTATTTGCTGGCCACGGCGGACACCAGGCCCAGAGTGGAGCTGGCCACGCCCAGGATGGTATAGAACCACACCGCCCGCCGGTAGCGCTTGGTATAGCCCCAGATCCACTTCCAGTCGGCCCAGATCTCGGAAAACGTGCCGTCCCGCCAGCTGCTGACCAGGGTCCCCAGAGACTCCGAGCCCATGGGCTGCCGATTGTCCTCCTGCCGCATATCCCGCACCTCCTATGAAAAAACTCAACACTTTATTATAGCATTGTCCGCCGGAGAAGTCAAACCAAGCGTCAGATTGGGCAAATTTGACGGGATGTGAGCGGAAAAATAGATGGATAAACGACACTGTGTCGCCAAACGGAAAATTGTGCTTGCACATTGGACGAAAATGTGGTAAAATGACAAAAAAGCGAGGGAGACGACGGAGGCGACGCCATATGAAGCGAGGAACCGGGAAGAAAATCGGGAAAATCGTCCTGCTGGTGGTGCTGCTGGCCATTGTGGGCGTGATCGTGTACGCCGTCATGGTCTGTCCGGTGAATCCCACCCGGATGAAACCGGCGAAAAGCTATGAGCAGCTGCGGGACACGTTGGAAAAGAAAACGGACATCCGGGTCCCCGGAGAGGACCTGCTGCCGTGGACGGTGACGGAGCGTCAGCTCCGGATGGACGGCCCCTCCCGGCTGGCCAAGGTCAGCGGCTTTGCCATATCCGGCACCATAGAGCGCGGCGGCGTTACCTTCAACGTGGAGGTCTCTGTGGGAGTCATCGGCGTCGTGGGCGATCTGCCGCCCTGCTGGGACAGCTATCGCTATGTACCCATTTACCTGTTCCAGGACCGAGGGTTTTACATGACCCAGCTCTACATAGACGGGAATGAATACATCATCCAGGTGATGTATCCGGAGAGCACGACCCTGTCGGAGGAGGACGCGGCGTATGTGGAGGACGCGTTGCGGACGGCGTGCCACACGGTGGTGGATCTGTATCAGTAACGGGAAAGGAGACGTGCCATGAAGCGAGGAACCGGGAAGAAAATTATTTTGCTGGCGGTGCTGCTGGCCATTGTGGGCGGCATCGTGTATACTGTGCTGACCTGGCCGATATATCCCCAACCCCGGAAAAACGTGGACAGCTATCAGCAGCTGCGGCAGGATATGGAAAAGACGGGTGTGCTGGTCCCTCCGGAGAACGTCCTGCCATGGGTGGAAACATTCTACAGTCAAGAGCTGGATGGCCGGGACCGGATGAGTAAGCCTATGGCTTTTCTGATGTCGGGGACCGTGGAATACGGCGGTGCGTCATACTGGACGGAGCTCTACGGGTCTCGGGAATGGAACTACGACCGGCGCATGGAGGTCCCGCTGCGGGAGAATTATCGGATGACGCCCATTTACCGGGACGCATCGGACAATTCGATGCTGTCTTTCTTGAGCATTGACGGCCATATATACACCGTCCAGGTGTACGCCGACGGGAAGATGCCCCAGGATGCCGTGGACTATTTCGACGGTCTCCTGCTGGAGGCGTGTCACACGGTGGTGGATCTGTATCAGTGATGGGGGGATTGCTGTAATGAAACGTAAAAACGGGAAAAAGGTCCGGAAAATCGTCCTGTTGGTGATTCTGGCCGTTGTGGCGGGAGTCGTCCTATACGACCTGGTGTTTTGCTGGCCGGTGCACCCGTCCTTACAGAAGCCGGCGGAGAGCTATGAGCAGCTGAGCCAGACGGCGAAAAAGCTGGGGGTCCTGGCTCCGCCGGAGGATATCCTGCCCTGGAAGCAGGAGGAGTACAGCATCTATCTGTCCAGCACCGGGCGCTTCGCCCGGCCCACCGGCTGGGATATGGCCGGGAAAGTTATCTATGACGGGACCACATACCCGGTGTATATCCTGGCGCTGCGAAATACGGAGAAGCGCCAGGAATATCCGCCGCTGAGAGAGAATTACAAGCATGTGCCCATTTACCGGGAGTGCAGTGAGGATGGACTGCGGCTGTTTTTTGTGATCGACGGCCACAGCTATACCTACAGCATGGGGATGATGGCCCCGCCGGAGGAGACGATTCCCCAGGATGCCGTGGACTACTTCGACGGTCTCCTGCTGGAGGCGTGTCACACGGTGGTGGATCTGTATCAGTAACAGCCAATAAGAAAAAATGCGCCCCGGCCGGGGCGCATTTTTTCACAAGTGTTGCATATAGCACAGATTTTTTGCCATAAAAAGGATATAATATAATCGAGATTTTAGGGGAAAGAAGGTATCCTTATGTTCTGCACGAGAAAGGTCAATGACGATTATACCTGGGTGGGGGCCGACGGACGCCGCCTGGCTATGTTCGAGGGGGTCTATGACGTGCCCCGGGGCGTATCCTTCAACAGCTATCTGCTGACCGACGGGAAAACGGTGCTGTTTGACACCGCCGATGCCTCCGTGTGCCGGGTATTTCTGGAAAACGTGGCCCACGGGCTCAATGGCCGGGCCCTGGATTACCTGGTGGTGCAGCACATGGAGCCGGACCACGCCGCCGATATCCGGGACCTGCTGGTGCGGCACCCGGAGACCACCGTGGTGTGCTCCGCCGCCGCCAAGAATATGCTGGCCCAGTTCTTCGGCCCCGGGTACGAGGGGCGCATCAGCGTGGTGAAGGAGGGGGACACCCTCTGCACCGGGCGGCACACCCTGCACTTTGTGGCCGCGCCTATGGTCCACTGGCCGGAGGTGCTGATGACCTATGACGAGACGGACAAGCTGCTGCTGACGGCGGACGCCTTCGGCACCTTCGGCGCCCTGAACGGCGCGCTGTTCGCCGACGAGGTGGACTTCCACCGGGACTATCTGGACGAGGCCCGGCGGTATTACACCAATATTGTGGGCAAGTACGGCGCACAGGTCCAGGCGGTGCTGAAAAAGGCCGGGGGACTGGACATTCAGATGCTGCTGCCCCTGCACGGCTTCGTGTGGCGGCAGGACCTGGGGTACATCCTGGGCAAATACGACCTGTGGAGCCGGTATGAGCCGGAGGAGCGGGGCGTGGTCATCGCCTATGCGTCGGTGTACGGCGGGACGGAGAACGCCGCCAACATCCTGGCCTGCCGTCTGCGGGAGCAGGGGGTGCAGGTGGCCATGTACGACACCTCCGTTACCCCGGCGTCCTACATTCTGGCGGCGGCGTTCCGGTTCAGCCATGTGGTGCTGGCCGCCCCCACCTATAACGCCGGTGTGTTCGTCACCATGGAGAACCTGCTGCACGATCTGACTGCCCATACGCTGAAGAACCGCCGGGTGGCGTATATCGAGAACGGGTCCTGGGCTCCCACCAGCGCCCGGGGCATGCAGAAGCTCCTGGAGCCTCTGAAATGGGAGCAGGCCGCAGATACCGTGACCCTGCGTTCCGCCCTGCGCCAGGGCCAGCAGGAGGAGCTGGAGCGCATGGCCATGCAGCTGGCGGACAGTGTAAACGCATAGTATATCGCAGAAAGATATCGTATTATGTAAAAATCGCGGGCAAAGCCCCCTGCTGGTAAGACAGTAAAATTCAAATTTCTTGGAACAGGCATGATTTCGGTCATGCCTGTTCCGCTTTTAGCAGCTCATCCACGGGAATGTAGCCCACAAGGTCGTACTCGATATGTACCTTCTGCCTGCGCTTGCCGCTGGACTTGTCAGGTGCATCCACATAGACCGCCTTGACAAGCTCTCTGAGGGCATAGGGCGTCAGCTCCGTGAGGGTGCTGTTCCTCTTTACCCGCTGAACAAACTGCTCTATATTCTCTGCCTGTTGTTCCTGTTCATGTATTTGCTGTTGCAGACCCTTGACCTCGGCTTTGAGGTCTTTCTGTTCCTCGGTGTAGTTCTTGCTCATCATGGCAAAGCGCTCATCGTCCAGCCGACCTGCGACATTGTCCTCGTAAATGCGGATGAAAAGACGGTCAAGCTCTCCAATCCGCTTCTCAGCCTGTGCCAGCCGCTTTTGATACAGCCGCAGCGATTCTTCGCTCTGTATACGGAGCTTTTGCTCCATTTCGGAACGGAAATAAGCCTCGTAGCGAGTGACTACCGATATGACCTCCTGAATGTGCTTCCAGACGATCTGTTCCAGCACAACGGCACGGATATAATGTCCGCTGCACTTGTCCTTATTGACACGATGGGTGGAGCAGATGAAGAAGTCCTGCCGCTTTTCAAAATAGCTGGTGGTGGAGTAGTAGAGCTTCTGCTTGCAGTCGTTGCAGAACACCAAGCCGGAGAACATATTGCTCTTGCCCGTTGCCGTTCTGCGGTGCCGCTGCTGCCTGATCTCCTGCACCTTATCAAAGACTTCCAGAGAAATAATCGCCGGATGGGTGTTATAGAAAATCTTGCGATTCTCCATCGGGTTCTCCCGTTGCTTCTTGTCCCAGATGGAGTTGGTGTAGGTCTTGAAATTGACCGTGCAGCCCGTGTACTCCATGTATTCGAGGATATAAGCAACGGTGCTTTCGTGCCAGCGATACTCGTTCTCCGGAGTCTGATGCGGTGTTTTTCTGCCCTCCCGCTGCTTGTAGGCGGTGGGATTCAGCACCTTTTCCTTTTCCAGCAAGGCGGCGATCTGGCTCGGCCCTTTTCCCTCCATGCAGAGCGTAAAGATCCGTTTCACGACCTGTGCAGCTTCCTCGTCAATCACCCATTTCTTAGGATCGTCAGGGTCACGCTTGTAGCCGTAGGGAACGTTGGTGGTCAAGCGCTCTCCACGCTCACCCTTCGCTTTGTTGACGGCACGGATTTTGCGGCTGGTATCCTTGGAATACCACTCATTGAACCAGTTCTTAATGCCTGCCATGTCGCTGTCGGTGCTGTTGGGATCGATGGTGTCAAAGTGGTCGTTGATGGCAATATACCGCACGCCGTACTGAGGAAACGTGTAGTTGATATAAAGCCCTGTCAGCGAGGAATTATGACCGAGTCTTGAAAGGTCTTTCGTAATCACCACTTCCACATGACCGGCTTCAATTTCCGCAAGCATCTTCTGAAAACCGGGGCGGTTGGAAAAATCCACGCCGCTGTACCCGTCATCAATAAAGAACGTCGGGTTCGGAAAGTGCTGAGATTTTGCATACTCCATTAACATGATCTGCTGAGACGAGATTTGTCAAGGTGGTTTTCTGCAAAAGGATATCAAAAGAGCAATGGGGCTGCCACACGTCATTACCTGTTCGTCAAGCAATACAGCACCGCACGGCTTGCTACCCTCCGCGGGCAGTCCGACCGGAATATCCGAAAGCTGCGGATGACCATTCAGAAAAAGCTGCAAAGGCGGATGTATGAGCATCTGAGCGAAAAGCTGGAAAACGATCATGGACTTACGCTGCGGGAGCGAGAGTTCGTAGAGGAATATGAAGCACTGCTGCAAACCATGGGCAAAGATGCCGTGATCCGCCGGGAAAACAAAACCAAACCGAGAAAAAAGAAAACCGCCCTTGACGATGTCAAGGACGGTTGATACAATAGTAATATGGTTAATATATAGTTGGATTACGAGTTGAGAGGATCGACGCCATGAAGAATCTCTTTGAGCAGTCCCGTTCCCATTGGGTGCGGTATGACCGCTATGAACTGAAAGCCGCCGCAGATGGGAAGCGGTACATCACGCCGGGAAAGAACGCTAAACCTGACATCTATAATCCCTTGAAGGAAGCACCGGGAATCGTGCTGGATGCGCTGAATGTGGGAATGTTGATGATGAACCGCAGTCCGGAGGACGAGGTGGAAAAGGCCATTCTGGAGTTTGTGACGCATTACGGCCTGCTGGGCCTGATGACAGCGCTGCCCACCACGCCGTCCTTCATGGACTATGAGAAAGTGTATCTGCCGAAAAACCATTTTATCAGGGCAGAATCCATGGAAACCGAGGACTATCTGGCGCTGTTCTATCCCTTTGACCAGCTGGATTTGGTCAAGAAGGGCATTGAGTCCAGCTGGAGCGTGTCCGGTGACCGCACGATGGTGGCGCTGACCATGACCTTTGCAGATGAACCCATGGCGAAAACCATGAGCTTCCAGCGGGAGTACGCTGAACCGTATGAATGGGTGGCACAGCAGTTCAAGGACTGGGCCTTTACCCTGACCACATCTATTCTGTACTACAACGATTATAATCTGATCGACGAGGATACAAGAAATCTGTACCGCATGGGCATGGCCGCCTTTGGCGGCATTGCGCCCAGCTATCATATTGAGCTGCTGGACAAGCCGACCATCTATTGGAATTTCCACTCTCTGCTGCTGGGCATCCAGATGATGTTCAGCTTCCTGCTGGTGGATGGAGAGAAGCCCCTGCGGCTGTGCAAGCACTGCCAGAAGGTGTTCCTGAGCAGCCGTTCCAATTCCGCATTTTGCAGTCCCCGGTGTAAGAATCAGTATAATGTCTATAAGAGCAGAGGAAAAAATAAGGGACAGGACGGTGAGAATGATGATTGACCGCTGGATCGCAGAAGCGACCGAATATGATTTCAAGGTCGCGCTGGAGGTAAAGAAGCCGAAAAGCTGGCTCAAAAGCGTCAGTGCCTTTGCAAACGGCATCGGCGGCACGCTGTTTTTCGGGATTGATGATGACAGAAACGTGATAGGCTTGTCAGATGCGCAGACCGATGCGGAGACGATCGGCCGTCTGATCAAAGAGCGAATCACGCCCTATCCGAGTTTTGTCCTTGCTCCTGAACGAGAAAATGGTAAGGACATTCTTGTCCTGTCCGTATCGTCCGGACGGTCTACGCCGTATTACTATAAAGCGGACGGTATCATGGAAGCCTATATCCGAATGGGCAATGAAAGCGTGATCGCCCCGTCCTATGCGCTGAATCAGCTGATTCTCAAAGGGATGCACCGCACCTATGACGAACTGGTTTCCGAGTATGATTTCAAGGATTACGCTTTTTCCAAGCTACGCGAACGGTATAAGGCTTGGACGGGCAACAGCATGGAAGAAAAGCTGTTCGATTCCTTCGATATGCGGGACGAACACGGCAAGCTGACCAACGCAGGTGCTTTGCTTGCGGATGATTCTCCCATCCGACATTCCCGCCTGTTCTGCACACGCTGGAACGGCCTTGATAAAAGCGGCGGCATGGTAGATGCACTTGACAGTGCGGAGTATTCCGGCAGTTTGATTATCCTACTCAATGAGGGTGTCGGCTTTGTTAAGCGGAATATGAAAACACGCTGGAAGAAAACCGCTGACTCCCGCATTGAAATGCCGGATTACTGCGAACGAAGCGTTTTCGAGGCCCTTGTCAATGCGCTGATCCACCGCGACTATCTGATATTGGGCAGCGAGGTACACATTGATATTTACGATGACCGCCTTACCATTTATTCTCCCGGTGGTATGCCCGACGGTACGCGAATACAGGAACGGGATCTGTCCAGCATTTCCTCTACGCGCCGCAACCCCGTCCTTGCAGATATTTTCGGACGGCTGGGTTATATGGAGCGGCAAGGCAGCGGCTTTAAGAAAATCACGGAAACCTACCGTGCCGCTCACAATTACCGCGATGAGCTGGAGCCAAAATTCTATTCGGATGCCAGTTCTTTTCAAGTTACGCTCTATAATCTGAATTACGGAACTGCGGCAACTGCAAACAAGGTTACGATTGAGGACGAAAATGTTGCGATTGAGGTTGCGATTGACCGGCTGAACGCAAGCCAAGGGACGATTGCAAAGGCGAAAGCGGTATTTGCAAATATGGGCGCTGATGGCGTCTTTGGCCGATCTGACATCGCTGCTATCACAAAGGATTCTGTTACTGCCGCAGGGAATCTCATTACAAAACTGAAAAATGCGGATTTGATTGAGCCTGTCAGCGGTTTTGGAAAGGGCAAATACAAGTTTATAGCACCAAAAGAATAAAGATAATGCCCGTTATCGGCCATGCAGCCAATAACGGGCATTTGTCATTCATATACAAGCTCGGTCAAAACGATTTCCTCCGCGCGGCTGCGGATGTTGTTCATGCGGCGCACCCATTCCATTTGGTCGGCGGCTTTGAGCGCTTCGGTCACATCTTCCTGCCTTGCCATATCGGAAACGATGATTGCCATACGCTCGTTACAGGCTTGGTCGATCTCGGCAAGGTGCCAATGCAGCGTTCCGCTTGTTAACAGGTTTGCGTAGAGAACTGGATGATGTTCTTTCAGATAGCTGCGACGCATACGTCCATACTTGCCGATCTGGTATTCCGGTTCATCCGGCAGCGCAAGGTTCGGGATAAGATAATCACCCTCCTGACGGTAAGTGCCACCCATTTTCTCAAATAGAGATTTCATAAGAATTAGCTCCTTTTTGTGTTGATTTGCAGCGGTTATAAGGCTTTTTCGGCTCCTTTCCTACAACTGCTGTTCCATTCACCACAAATGAGCCGCAGTCATATGTATTAGGTGGGAGAAACCACCCTCTACATAGTAACTCTTGATGCTGTATGGAGTTCGACGGGTCATCTTTGCCGTCCTTTTCTTTGGTGTCCTCCACGGACAGTCTGCAATAAAGCGCTGTGATTTTGTCGGTTGCCCTTAACATATTGTTGTCCTCCTTCGGTGGGGCAACTGTCTGAACAGGATTAGATTTTTGGTTTATATCAAGAGAAACGTCGTTACTCATCGGCGTCCTCCGTGATACTACTTTTATCATCGGCAGCGTTCTGCTCCATAATGCGTCTGAGCTTCTTGTCGAGGGTTTCCGTTCCCTCATAGCTGCCAGTTACGGTGTATTCCGTGCCGCCGTGTTCCTCCACAATTTTGACATCGGGCAGCCAAAAGGCGGATGGATTCTTCACCACGATGTTGCCCTTTTCATCGAAAGAAAACTCTCTCTTGGGGGCATCGTCGGGGCGCGGCTTGACCTTGGCATACGGGTCAGGATTGGAGAAATGAAACGAGCGGATTTCGCCGTCCTCCTCGCCGTTATCAAAATCATCATCGGCAAAAATCTTGTCCAGTTCCTCGTCGGTCAGCTCAATGATCTCATTGTCATTTTCTTTTGGATTCACTTCGTCAAGCCTCCTTCGCTTCGATTCATTTCATTCAAAATTATAGTCGGAGTAGCAAAACGGACGAACGCCGTCAATGGTTAAGATGAACGGCTGCGCCGCCATTGACAGCGCCCGTCCGTTTCGCTTTTGGCAGACAAGGCGGCGGTTGCCGCCGATTTCCATTTGGAAAATGACGCTTGCTATCATGGGAAACGGAGAATAGCAAGCACAGCAAGTGTAGCTACACTTGCGAAAACCGGCGTGGTACGACCGAGATTTCCTTGCAGAATAGCAAGCAAATCCGGTGAGTACCCACACCGGAGCTTGCCATTCTGGCAAGCAATGCACGGCGGTACCCACTTCTCATTACCTGCCAACTGCGAAATGCACTTGGCAAGCAATGCTCGTGTTTATGCACCCGTGCAATCTTGTTGGGGAAATGCCCCAAACCCCTGAACGATTTCAGAGAAATCGGCTGCGCTCCTGCGGAGCTGAATATCAATCTATCTTCGGAAAGTGAGTCATGGATTTTTGGGTTCACGGCGTTCAGGCAAATCCGGTTTTGCTGCATATCCGTCGATCGCCACTTGGCGAAGGTAAGCGCTCATATTCTCTATCCCAAGCTGCGCCATATTCGCCTTTATCAAGCCGAGTTCTCTTTCATCTACGAAAAATTTGACCTGTATCGGCCGTTGACGGATTGCGGGTTTTCGCTTTTCTGACATTAACTGTACCTCAAAATCAGAATCGAGCCATTAAAAGCACGAATTTTTTTATCCAAGAACTTCTTTGCAATATGCTATTTCTTCGGGAGAGAACAGGGATTGATATTCAGGTTTGCAAACAGAAATTTCCATTGTTAAATCTAATCTCCCGCAAAGACACAGCGTAGTAAAACCGTCTGATGTATTTCCTGTTTGGAGAGCATTTGCAATTAGCCGTTTAGCCGTTTCAACACCACCATACTTGGCTATCATCTGGTTAAAACGTGTGGGATTGTATCTACATTCTTTTTTTGCATGAAGCATCTTGGCGCGGATTTCCTCTTCAAATTTAATAGCCAATGGGTCCATGTGCCTACCCTCCTTGCAACGTCTTTGTCAAACTTTTCGCTCAAATACTTTTCCGCATTTTTGACATATAAATTTCGTTTTCCCATGTTTTCCGTTAATACCTGTTGCAATACCGACAGCAGTTCCCAATGGATTGAATAAACTGCCAATTGCTCCACCAACAGCGGCTTTGCCAAAAGAAAACTTTGTTTTAGTTGAAATGGGAACTACATTTGTGCTGTTGCAGAATATATTGGGACAACGAACTGTTTTCGCCACTTTGATGCGCCTCCTTATTGTTCAAGTGGTTCAAGGGTAATAATCCCCGATACCGTCAGGCTCACATAGTATCCATCTGGAATAAAGATTTCTTGAATTTCACCATATTGTGAAAAAGAGTAAGTAGCATATTCATCGTCATTTTCTGGATTGCCAACATACACGTTACAGGCAGTTGCCACGTAATCGTATTGCTTGGGGTTAGAAGCATTCATAACTAAATACTTTCCACTGGGGATATAATATTCGTAATCGCCGTATTCCGTTTCTTTGCCCCAAGGACCCCTCATTGAAGAATTAAGATAGTAAATGTTGGGGTTCCTGCTGCTCTTGTTTACACCGCTGCCGTAAGGATTATTTCCCGGAACAGCAGGAAATTTTCCGTCTGCTACACAATCGGCATATTCGCTTGACGCAAGCCACTTCTCTGTCTCAGTGCTGTAATTTTCAGGGGGCGTACTTGTTTCTGAGTGTCCCGCCGAATCGGTTGTAACCTCCTCGTTCTTGCTCGGAAAGGTATGATAAGAAACTATGATTGCAACAGTTTTATCAAACGTGTCTCCCGCACGAAACGAACCGTCTCCGTCAATAGTTACTTCTTCTACTTCCCCATCTTTCTTCAGCCATCCCGTAACGAGGTCCTCTATTGTTTTTGTCTGGATATTTACGAATCCTGCCGCAGATATATCGTTCACTACATCTTGATAATTTTTGCCTTTGCAATCATTTGCAGACACTAGAACTTTCAGAAGATCCGAAGAATCCTGCGAACAAGCAGCTAATAACAAACACAACATTATGGATAGCCACAATGCGATAGTACGTTTCATAGAAAAGCCCTCCAAAATCGTCAGAGTGTGTACACATATTATAGCACAATAACAAGAACTCTTTCAAGCTGTCTGCGGAAATTTATCGTTTATAGCAGGTCATTTGCTACAAGCATTCGGCGTTTGCGCGTTTTTGATGAAGTCGTGTGTACTTCGCATCGATCCTTGATCTATCAGCTTTACGATTTATAGGGAAAGTTATTGCAAACGGAAAAGTTCATTCTATTCAGCGAACGCTGTTTATTGTAGCGCGATTCACTATTCAGGAGTGCTTTCATTACCGAGATGACAACTATTTCACCCTTTTCACTATCCTTACCTTACAGAACAGAAAATAGGCGATTTTCAACCCTTAGCTGTACAAAAACAGGCAGCACCCAACCGAAGTTAAGTGCCGCCTGTTTTGTTGTCCAATCCTGCTTGGCAGATGCCGATTTTGTAGTTTCCTCAAATTACTGTCTTATCGGCACACGGCTAAAGGCCCGCGATTTTTTTCGTCATGAGATCCTTTCCAGGCGCTCCTGGCGGTCCATATCCCGCAGGACGCCCAGCACCAGCGGCACCGTCAGGGCGAAGGCGCACACATCAGACAACGACTGGGCCAGCTGTACCCCCAGCTCTCCCAGCACATGGGGCAGGATCAGCACTGCCGGAATGAAGAACAGTCCCTGCCGGGCCGCCGCCAGCAGCGACGCCTGCCACACCTTGTTGATGGTCTGGGTCAGCATGCTGGAGATGGCGATGACCCCGCACAGAGGGAACACCGCGCACTGACAGCGCAGAGCCCGGGCCCCGAAGGCGATAACCTCCGGGTCGTTGCGGAACACTGCCACGATTTGGGGCGCGAAGATCATCCCCAGCACCGACGCCGCCGCCAGAAACACCGTGGCCCACTTGACGCAAAAGCGGAAGGCGTCCTTCACCCGGCCATACAGCCCCGCGCCGTAGTTGAAGCCGCACACCGGCTGAAATCCCTGGCCGAAGCCGATCAGCGCCGACTGGGCCAGCTGCATGGCACGGGTCACCACGCTCATGGCGGCAATGGCCGCGTCGCCGTACAGGCCCGCGCTGCGGTTGAGGCAGATGGTGGCGATGCTGGCCAGCCCCTGGCGGCACAGGGACGGCACGCCGCCCTTGCAGATCTCCACCAGCAGGTCCCGGCGGATGCACACGTTCCGCAGGCGGATGCGCAGGTTGCCGCCCCGGGAGCAGCCCAGAAGCAGCATGCAGAAAGACGCCAGCTGGCTGAGAATGGTGGCCAGGGCCGCCCCGGCCACGCCCATATCCAATACGAAGATCAGCAGCGGATCCAGCCCCACGTTCAGCACCGCTCCGGCAGCGATGCCCACCATGCCGTAGGCGGCGCTGCCCTGAAAGCGCAGCTGGTTATTCAGCACGAAGGATGCCGTCATATACGGGGCCCCCAGCAGGATGATCCGCAGATAGCTGCGGGCATAGGGCAGGATGGTATCCGTGGAGCCCAGCAGCCGGGCCAGGGGCGTGAGAAAGATCTGGCCCAGCGCCAGAATGACGCACCCCGCCAGAAACGCCAGGGTCACGCCGGTGGCGGCCATTTTCCCGGCGTCGCCGGATTCATGGCGGCCCAGCTGTCGGGAGATGTAGTTGCCGGACCCGTGGCCGAAGAAAAAGCCCACCGCCTGGATCACCGCCATCAGGGAGAACACCACCCCCACCGCGCCGGTGGCGCTGTTGCTGTGGAGCTGGCCCACGAAATAGGTATCCACCATGTTATAGCAGGCCGTCACCATCATGCTGATGATGGTGGGCGCCGCCATTTTGCACACCAGATGGCCCACCGGCTGGCCGGTGAGCTCCTGAAATTTTGCTTCCTGCTTGTCGTTCACGTGATTCCTCTCCGGTCATGATAATGGGCAGGGCAAGCCCCGGCGCAGCGGCGCCGGGGCTTGGGGATTGCTTGAAATTCCGATCACTCCACCACGGGCAGCGCCTTGACCACGGCGGCGCACCGGGGGCACAGGGTGTCGTGACCGGCCACGGTGCCCACGCTGGAGAGCACCTTCCAGCAGCGGGCGCACTTGACGCCCCGGGCGGGAGCCACGGTGACGGTCAGCTCGTTGCCCACGGTGACCCGTACCTGGGACACGATCAGCAGATCCGCCAGGGTATCCGCGTCCATGTCCGCCAGGAAGGCATCCTCGGCGGGAACGGTGACATCCACCTCCGCCTCCAGGCTCTTGCCGATGGTCTTGTCGGCCCGGGCCTGCTCCAGCGCACCGTTGACGGCGGTGCGGACAGTGGCGATCCTTGCCCAGCGGTCCATGGCGTCCTCCGGCAGAGCATAGCCCTCATAGGGCTGCACCATGCAGTTGAACAGGACGCTGCGGCTGTCGTCGGCACTGCGGTGGGGCATAGCCAGCCAGATCTCCTCGCAGGTGAAGGCCAGGATGGGGGCAAACATCCGGGTCATGGCGTCCAGGATCAGGAACAGGGCGGTCTGGGCGCTGCGGCGGCTGGCGCTGTGCTCGCCGTCGCAGTACAGGCGGTCCTTGATGATATCGAAATAGAAGGAGCTCAGGTCCACCACGCAGAAATCGTTGATGGCGTGGGACACGGCGTGGAACTCGTAGGCATCGTAGCTGTCGAACACCCGGCGGATGAGGCTGTTGAGCCGGGTAACGGCCCAGCGGTCCAGCTCCTGCATCCGGGCGGGGGCCACCAGCTCCGTCTCCGGATCGAAGCCCGTCAGGTTATCCAGGCAGAACTTGGCCGTGTTGCGGAACTTCAGATAGTTCTGGGACAGCTGCTTGAAGATGTCGTCAGAGCAGCGGACGTCCACGTGATAGTCGGAGGAGCCGGCCCACAGGCGCAGCAGGTCCGCGCCGTACTTGTTGAAGATCTCGGCGGGGTCCATGCCGTTGCCCAGGGACTTGTGCATGGCGCGGCCCTGACCGTCCACGGTCCAGCCGTGGGTCAGGCACTCCTTGAAGGGGGCCCCCCGCTCCAGCGCGCCCACGGCCACCAGCAGGGAGCTCTGGAACCAGCCGCGATACTGGTCCAGACCCTCGATATACATGGTGGCGGGCCAGAAGCCCTGGGTGCGCTCCATAGAGGCATAGTGGGTGGAGCCGGAATCGAACCAGCCGTCCAGGGTGTCGCTCTCCTTCTCGAAGCCTGCGGCCTTGCCGCAGTGGGGGCAGGTGAAGCCCTCCGGCAGCATGTCCTCCGCCTCCATCTCGAACCAGGCGTTGGAGCCCTTCTTTTCAAAGAGGCCCGCGATGGCGTCGATGGTCTCGTCGGTGCAGATGGGCTTGCCGCAGTCCTTGCAGTAGAACACCGGGATAGGCAGGCCCCAGCGGCGCTGGCGGCTGATGCACCAGTCGGTGCGCTCCAGGACCATGGAGCGCAGGCGGTCCTTGCCCCAGGAGGGCACCCAGCGCACGTCCTCGCAGGCGGCGATGGCGTCATCCTTGAAGGACTCCACGGAGCAGAACCACTGGGGAGTGGCACGGAAGATGATGGGCTTCTTGCAGCGCCAGCAGTGGGGATAGCTGTGGACGATCTCCTGGCTGGCAAACAGGGACCCGGCGTCCTTCATATCCTGGAGGATCACGGGGTTGGATTCCTCGGTCTTCATGCCGGCGTACTTGCCGGCATAGTCGGTGTGGCGGCCCTGGTCGTCCACGGGCACCACCATGTCCATGCCGTAGCGCAGGCAGGTCTGATAGTCGTCGGCGCCGAAGCCGGGGGCGGTGTGGACGCAGCCGGTACCGGAGTCCATGGTGACATAGTCCGCCAGCACCAGGCGGCTGGTCTTGGGAAGGAAGGGATGGCTGGCCAGCATGTTCTCGAAGAAGGCACCGGGGTGGGTCTCCACGATCTCATAGCGGTCGAAGCCGCCGATGCCCATGACCTTCTCCGTCAGGGCCTCCGCCATGATATACAGCTCGTCGCGGCCCTCCGGCTTGACGACGGCGTAGCTCTCCGCCGGGTTCAGGGCAATGGCCAGGTTGCCGGGCAGGGTCCAGATGGTGGTGGTCCAGATGACGAAGCTGAGCTTGCTCTTGTCCAGGTGGGGGAGCTTGCCCAGGTCGTCGTGCATGGGGAACTTCACATACACCGTGGTGCAGGGGTCGTCCTGATACTCGATCTCCGCCTCGGCCAAGGCGGTCTCGTCGTGGGGGCACCAGTACACGGGCTTGAGGCCCTTGTAGATGTGGCCGTTTTTGTACATCTTGCCGAACACCCGGACCTCCCGGGCCTCAAAGCCCGGGTCCATGGTCTTGTAGGGGTGGTCCCAGTCGGCCACCACGCCCATGCGCTTGAAGCCCTCCCGCTGCACGTCGATATAGTGGTCGGCGAACTCGTGGCAGGCGGTGCGGAAATCCGCCACGCTCATGGCCTTGTGGTTGAGCTTGTTCTGCTTGATGATGGCGGACTCAATGGGCATGCCGTGGTTGTCCCAGCCGGGGATATAGGGGGTGTAGTACCCGCGCATGGCATAGCTTCGGTTGATGAAGTCCTTCAGGGCCTTGTTCAGGGCGTGGCCCATGTGCAGGGCGCCGTTGGAGAAGGGAGGGCCGTCGTGGAGGGAGAACAGGGGCTTGCCCTCGTTCTTCTTCAGCAGCTCGTTGTAAAGGTCCAGCTGCTCCCAATAGCGCAGCATCTCCGGCTCCCGCTTGGGCAGGCCCGCCCGCATGGGAAAGCCGGATTTCGGCATATTCAGCGTCTTTTTGTACTCCATGTGTTACCTCCGTATACGAAAATTGTATTTGAAAACCAATAAAAAAGCGGCCCTTGTCTCTGTAAGAGACAAAGGCCGTGAAAAACCTCTGCGGTACCACTCTTATTGCCGCGAAAACGCGGCCGCTCCGCCCCGCCATCCGTGGGCGAGGGATGATAACGGCCCTCCGCCGTCCGCACCTAATCCGGGTATGCCGTTTCAGCCGGATGCTCCGGGGTGATATTCGCCGCTTCGCCCGTGACCGCCTTGCACCGAAACGGCGGCTCTCTTGGCATCGGGAAGGAGCGCTACTGGTCCCCATCACTGCATTTGCACTGGATCACCACATAATATAGCCACTTTTCCCGGTTTTGTCAACGGGGAAATAGGGAAAATTCACTTTTTCCGCACGGAGCGAAAAAAATCCGACAGGACCCGGGCGCATTCGGCCTCCAGCACGCCGCCCACCAGGGCGGGAGGGTGAGGGAAATCCTCCATAAACAGATTCATGACCCCGCCGCAGGCGCCCATCTCCCGGTCCCGGGCCCCAAAGTACACCCGGCTAACTCGTGCGTTGAGAATGGCTCCGGCACACATGGGGCAGGGCTCCAGAGTCACATACAGCGTGCAGCCGTCCAGCCGCCAGGTGCCCAGGGTCCGGTTGGCTTCGGCCATGGCCTCCATTTCCGCGTGGGACCAGGCGGCCTGGCGCTCCTCCCGCCGGTTGCGGCCCCGGCCCACCACCGCCCCGTCCCGGACGATGACGCAGCCCACCGGCACCTCCCCGGCGGCGGCGGCCTCCCGGGCCAGGTCCAGCGCCTGGCGCATGTATTCCTCGTGCATTTCGCGCACCTCCCCGGAAAAATGTTCCTGTCCCCTGATTAAAGCCTGTCATATCTGTCCAAAATAACCGTACAATAGCCATCAGGAGGTATCGCCATGAAAAACAAAGACACGGCCTCCCCCACCCTGGGGGATCTGCGGCAGGAGCTGTATCAGACCAACCAAGCCCTGCGCAACGCCTATGATAAGTTCAATTACGTCACCGCCCCGGAGCTGGTAGAGGCCAGCATTTACGAGATCAACGCCCTGAAGGCCCGCAGCGACTATCTGCTGCGGTGCATCAAGACCCAGCTGGGGGAGGGCCCCTGCGTGGCGGCGTCCTCCGTGAAGGGAGGGACTGTGTGTCCGTCTTAGAAAAAGCCGCCCTGGGCGTGGGGGCGCTGTTTATCCTACTGGGGATGCTGCGTCTGACGAAAAGCCCCCTGAAAACGGTATTCCGGGTAGCGGGCAACGCGGCCCTGGGCTTTGGCGTCCTGTGGCTCCTGGGCCGCACCGTTCCCGGGCTGCACCTGGGCCTGAACGTGTTCAACGCCCTGGTGATCGGGGTGCTGGGCCTTCCCGGCTTCGGCCTGCTGCTTCTGCTGCAGTGGGTGCTTACATAGGGGCATCCTGCGGGGCGGACAGAATTGTCCGCCCCCCTATACGGCCACGCTTTCCCGCTTTTTGTTGCATCTTGCCACATCGTATGTTATAATACCCATGGCGCTGCACGAACGGCAGGCGGTTGGCCACACCACCCGAAAGGGGGGTGAGGCAATGCGTATTACCTTACATATCGAACCCTATACGGTCACGATTATCGTAAAGAGACGCGAAAACCGCCACCCTGGCCGGTGACGGTTTTCTTTGTAAAACCCTAACTTAGTCGGGCCAACCGCTTGTCGCAGCGCCCTTTCCATGTTCATTATAGGTCATGCACACGATTTTGTCAAGCTCTCGGACGCTCCATAGGGGCCGACGCCTCTGCCGGCCCTATCTCTTCGGGCTATCGCATGTCGAAAGCGCAATATCCTGTGCTAAAAATGCAATTTCTCGTTGATTTTCCGCATGCGGGCCGGGTCCATCTTACACACCCGGCGGTCGAAGGTCACCAGGCCGTTGACCTCGTCCTCCACGTCGGACAGCTGGGTATACACCGCCGCCGACAGTCCCTGGGCCTGGATCAGGGGCAAAACCTCCGTTTCATACAGCTTTTCCACCGCGTCCATCCAGGCTGCCGCATCGTCATACATGCGGTAGCCAAATTTTTTGTCCGTCGCCGGGTGACCCGGGCACTGCAGGCTGTAGCCCCCGAACTCCGTCAGGGCCAGCACCCGCCGCCCGTCGTTTTTCAGGCGCACGGGCCGATAGTATACGTGGCGGCTTTTCAGGTCGCCGCCGCCCTGGTCGTGCCAGCCGGAGGCATGGTCGATGGGCCGGGTGGGGTCCATGGCCCGCAGCCGGTCCGCGACTTCCAGGGCGCTGAACTGGCCCCAGCCCTCGTTGAAGGGCACCCACAGGCCCAGGGACACGCAGTTATACAGCAGGTCCACCGTGTCGGCCATGTCCCGGAGGAACTGCTGCCGTCCAGGCTCCCCGGCCCGGCCCAGCCGGGCCGACGGCGCGTCATGCAGGTGCAGACCCAGAAAGGGCAGCACCTGCATGGTCAGGGTCCGCCATCCCTCGAAGCAGGATACCATGTCCTGCCAAACGATCATCCCCAGCCGGTCGCAGTGATAGTACCACCGCAGGGGCTCGATCTTGATGTGCTTGCGCAGCATGGAAAAGCCCATATCCCGGGCGGTCTGAATATCCCATACCATGGCCTCGTCGGCAGGCGGGGTGTACAGCCCGTCGGACCAGTAGCCCTGGTCCAGCAGCCCCGACTGGAAGCAGGGCCGGTGGTTCAGAGCCAGCACCCGGCGGCCCCGGTGTTCCATAACGGAGAACTGCCGCATGCCGAAATAGCTCTCTACCCGGTCGCCGGAGGGCAGAGTCACCTCCAGGTCGTACAGATACGGATCCTCCGGGCTCCAGGGGCGGAAGTGCTCCGCCGGAATGGGGCACACGCCCTCTCCCCGCTCATCGGCCCAGCTGCGGGCAACGACCCGCCCGCCGCACAGCACCGTGACCCGGGCTCCTGCCGGGTCCTCCGCCCGGACGGCGTACCGCAGGCATTTCCCGTCAAAGTCCGGGGTCAGGCGCAGGGAACGGACGTAGTTGTCCGCTGTACTCTCCAGCCACACCGTCTGCCAGATGCCGGATTGGGCGGTGTACCAGATGCCGCCCCGGTCCGTGCGCTGCTTGCCGAAGGCGTGGACACCGCCCTCCGGGTCGTCGGTGACGGCCACAGTCAGCCGGTTTTCCCCGGGGACCAGGGCGCCGGTAATGTCCGGGGTGAAGGGCAGATAGCCCCCCTCATGGCCGCCCACAGGCCGGTCGTTCACCAGCACCCGGCAGCACTGGTCCACCGCGCCGAAGTGCAGCAGCACCCGGTCCCGGCGGAAGCCCTCCGGCAGGGTGAACGTCCGCTCATACCACAGCGTTTCCCCGCTTTGCAGCCGGAAATCGCAGCCGGACAGCAAACTCTCCGGCGAAAAGGGCACCAATATTTTTCCGCTGCGGCGGCGGGAGTATTCGTCCCCGTCCTCCACGGTGTAATCCCACAGGCCGTTGAGACAGAGATAGCTGTCCCGCCGCAGCTGGGGCCGGGGATACTCCGGCAGAGGGCAGGTCCTGTCGAGCTGCTCTCCCCAGGGGGTATAAAGCGCCGTCATTTCGCAGCCTCCTTCCGCTTCAGCAGCGCCGCTGGGATCGCCAGCAGCACCAGGGCGGCGGCAGCCGCCAGGAAAATTTCCGCTGTGGGCACCTGCTTTACGGTGCCCAGGTCCTCGTAGGTCATGCCGGTGCCCCGGATCACCGCTGCGCCGATATACGGCCCCGTGACCATGGGCAGCAGCACCTGGAATACGATGCGGATGCCCTGGAACAGTCCGGCCTTTCCGGCGGGGGTATAGTCCCGGATGAGCCCATTGCAGCAGGCAGAGATCACCATGCCGCCGCCCAGCATCACGATGCCCGCCGCCAGCACGAACCACTGGCTCCGGGCGAAGTACATCAGCACCAGCCCCGCAAAGCCCACGATCCCCGCCGGGATCAGACAGCGGAGCTTCCCCAGCCGGTCAATGGGCCGCCCGGCCAGCACCGACAGCACAGAGCTGACGATCAGCACCCCGGCCAGCAGGAACGTGTAGTCCGTGATGCCCAAAAACCGCTGGATATAAATAATGAGATACGGCATATACACCTGCTGGCTCATGCAGTATACCCCCAGCGCCGCCAGGGACAGATACAGCCGCGGGTTGTCCCGGACAACGGCGGGACGGAAGCCGTACAGAATGTTGGAGAATGTGGACCCCTGGCCCCGGGGCAGGTCCGGCTCCCGGATGAAAAAGAAGCCCAGCACGCCGCCCAGCCCCGTGACGCCGCCTACGATCAGGAAGAACAGCCGCCAGCTTCCCGCCTGGGTCAGTCCGTCCAGAGCGCCGAACACTACCAGCATAGCCACAAGCGGCATGATGGCCAGCACCGTCTCCACCCGGCCCCGGTTTTCCGGCACGGTGACGTCGGTGACCCAGGCGTTGAAGGCTGCGTCGTTGGCGGTGGACCCGAAGAAGGTCATAACGCAGTCCAGCACCACCACCAGCACCGCCGCGCTGTGGGCGGCAGCGGCCACGGGGCTGCTTTTGATCAGTGCAAAGGCCCCGATGCTGACGCCCCACAGCAGATACATGACGCCGTTGA